>Ga0247610_10000271_pt1 | contig 81201 bp, 144 predicted proteins | sample 174DNAGHGhighgp2_FD_193483 | JGI IMG/M metagenome (GOLD analysis project Ga0247610, IMG submission 193483) | Sheep rumen microbial communities from Palmerston North, Manawatu-Wanganui, New Zealand - 1742 DNA GHGhigh gp2 | ecosystem: Host-associated > Mammals > Digestive system > Stomach >... | reverse complement strand
CTCAGTGCCATAGGTCTCTACAAACGCAGCGCCAATCTCAATTGCTCTCTCAACAAGCGGACTATCGTATTCGCGCGCAGACTCTTCCGATTCTTCACTACTTCTCAGGTCAAACGCATCCTGAGCTTTGCGGGCGCACCACAGAGGCAATTCAATCTCTACCTCTTCCATATCTTCCTCAGTTAGCTCATTATTTTCGACCCATCCCAGAAAATCTTCATCAGTACCATCACAATACCAATCATCGTCCGCATAGCTTAACGCCGGCCAAGTCCAAACCTTCGTCTTGTACGTCCCAATAAAGTAAACAGGCGCAAAGCAGTCTTCCACACCAGCCGCAACTGCTTTCTCATACATCTGCTCTTCAATCTCGCAGTAGTTGGTGTCCACTCCGTCCAAGTTCCACTTCACAACCCAATCATAGTCCTTATCAATCATGCAGCCGCGAGACGCACCGCAAACTACTTTTACATTGCGCCCGCAAACTTCTTCCATAGAGAAGGGGTAGGCATAGTAGTACGCCCAAAACGGATGTTCCTGGATTTGCCTGTCCAAAATCTTACTGAAATGCTGGAAAATCTCTTGCTTACCACGCATACTGTGACCCCCACCAAATCGTCCATCCAAGTTCATCATCGCCCACGACAGTAAACCCTTCATCCCGTAACCACTGTACGGTCTGCGGCCAAAGCTCACCAATTGTACAGTGCCAAGCGCCATCAGCCGCATACGCAGTAATTACCCGCCGCACTAAATCTCTCTCATACGCGACCATATCTTGCGTACACATATCACGGAACTTTTTCTGAGATGCCCTAGTGGAAGCCTGCATACTTTCAATAAACTTCATATGGTGGAACTCCTTTCCCTTTTCTCTACGAAAATTATACCACAACTTTTGAAAAAGTCAAATAATAGGGTAAGAGTGGTTACCTCGTGGATACTCAAAAAAGGAAAAAAAGTGAAAAAGGGGGTTGGGGTGGCATTTTTTTACTATGGTGATTTTTTGGGTGGGAGGTGGGTGGTGGCAATTTTTTGGGGGTAGTAGTTGAGAGTAGAGTAGTGCCCAATTTTTGACACAAGTCAAACATTTGACAATAGTAAAAAAGTCCAATCTCGGGTACAATTTGGGACAATTTCCTACCAGATACTACACGGGTGGGTTAAGGGCATATGAAAATGAAATTGTGGGTGGTGGGTGGTGGGTGGGAATGAAATTGAAATTGGACACTTTTACGGCTATGGAAGTACTACAATATCGGTATGACAAAACTTTTACCCCTATAGGAGTGGGGTAATATTTTTGTCAGATTTTGAAGTATGGGAACAAGAGGTGTACAAGCCTTGTGCCGCTTCGCGGCACCGGGGCGTAAAATTACTCGTAATGCGCTTCGCGCATTACTCGTAATTTTACTTATATATATAATAAGGAAGGTAATAAAAAAAGTGTATATTTTTTTGGCTACCTTATATAGGGGCCTAGGGGGTAGCCAAAAAAATATACAAATAAATGTATACAAATATTTATTATAAAAATAATAAAACATAGCATTTAAGGTATAGCTTTTCTACTTATCGTTAGAAGAAAACAAATACTTGACAAATAGTTAAGTTTGTGTTATAATAAAATTAGAGAAAGTAGAGAGAGGTAGATATGATGAATACTACAACGGTTAGTGACTTACAAGAATAGAATAAATTAATTTTTCGCCGCGGCGACTATAATATTTTGGATTGCGGCGTCCGCACTGGCAAAACCTACTGGGCCGTTAATAACTTACAGTAGTTTACCCGCGATGGGCAGCTTAACCGCATTTTGTTTTTAGTGGATACGACGGCACTTAAGGATAATATTATTGAGCAGTATGCAGACAGCTGCGCGAACGCTGACTTGCTATGGGAGAATCCCAGCTTTTGGGGCGAGTCTATCAACAAAATTGGCGTTATGTGCTATCAAGGTTTGGGCGCCCGCATTCTCAAAGATGACTTGAAGTTTTTGGAGAACATTGACGTTATTTGTTGGGACGAATGCGACAGCGTATTTGACTTTGCTACGTAGGCGTTTGTGCGGGCGCGCAAAACAGATTTCGCACGCCGCGATGTATCCAATATGGAAGTGTTGTCGGTTATCTAGTCTTTCTCTACCAAGAAAGAGTATATGCCGCTAATTATATTGGGCGCGTGGGAGCGCTTCATTGAGGACGGCCGCATTATGTGTATTGGCCTCTCAGCTTCGCCGGAGAGAGCTTATGCGTATTATAAGTCGCTGGTCAGCGCGAGCTACCAAGGAAAACTAGAAGTCGGCTATCGTTTGGCTAATGATATTTACTTTACCAATGTTATCCAGCATGTCAATGAATTGGTGCCCGAACCAGATAAAGGTTATTGGTGCTTTTCGCCGCTGATTGAACCTAATTAGCGGCTGGTAGAAGCAGCTCGTGCGCGCGGCTTTAACGCGATTGAACTACATTCGCCTAATAATTTAGACAAGCCAATGACGCAAGAGTAGATGCGCGTTTATAATATGATTGTGGCAACTGGTATGGTGCCGCCCGAGTACGACTTTGTGATAGTAAATAAAGCGTTAGCGCGCGGCATCACTATTGTGGACTAGCGCTTTAACCATTTAATCGTTGACTCAATTAACTAGGTTGACCGCATTCAAGCTGCGCGCTAGACGTTCTAGTATTAGCGGCACCTTAAAGTGTTCGCGCCCGAAATACCGCCGGAGTTTTTGAATACTTGGCTTACGGTTGAACAGTGCCGCAACTTGGCTGAATACATGAGTGTGCCCGAGTTAGATACAACCAATAAGCATAATGCGCGTACTATGACGTGGAATAAGTTAAAAGAATACTTGCCAGCTATGGGGTATTAGGTAGAAGGTAAGAAAAAAAGAATAGATGGGAAACTTACACAGTGCTATTATATCACTGGCGAATGGCACGATGTAGAATTGTAGGATAATGATTTCCTAGCTTTGGTAGAAGCATAGGAAGGAAAGTAATTGAATGCGGCCGTTGCGCGTATGCGCGGCGGCCACTTTTATTTTTTTTATATTAATTATTAATTGTTAATTAATAGTTATATATTATATATATAATATATATACCCATTATATTATAACATAAATTACACTTTATGTCAAGTGTTCCAGCTCTTATAATGTTTAATTTTATAAATACTAAATGTGCCCAACTCCTTGACTTTTCCTTTAATTTGTGGTATAATTAAGTGAGAGTATTATTATATATATAATATATAATTCCCATTTTATTATAACATATTTTAGAAGAAAAGTCAAATAATAAATTAAAAAAAATTATTTTAAAATAATTTAAAATAATTTAAAAAAATAAAAAATAATTAAAAAAATTATGAAATAATTTTTGGGCCGCATCCAGCTCCGACACGACGCCCGCTTTCAGCTTCTATGTACAGCTCCACGGTAGCTCCGGTTCCCAGCTCCACACTCTACACGAGACGGGACGTGACGCGGCGCCCAGCTCCGGTCCAGCTCTGCTAAACTTGGAATTGTCCAGCTCCGGTGCAGCTCCCAGCTCCTACGTCGGCTGAGTTCCAGCTCCCAGCTCCCGTGGCATTATATATTGTAGGGGTGGGGAGGTTACCCCTCCCTCACTGTCTATATATATTATATCATAATTTTTATGAAAGTCAAACGGTTAGTCGAGACTAACTATGAAAACATAATAGTGAGGTTAGTCATAACTAACTGTCAAGTATTTGACTTGTGAGAAAATTAGATGTATAACATCTAATTTCTTGACTTGACTTTTTCATATGGTATGCTATAATATCATTGAAAGGAAGGTGGCCAGTATGTGGCAGAAGCATGAATCTTGGACGGTCTATTATTCTGGGGTAGGTTTGTGGGGTGATTCCCTATCGGGTTCACTATCGTTTGATACTCTTGAGGACGCAGAAAAGTACATTAAAGGAGCATTGGAGCAGGATGAATGTATCGACTATATTTCATTGGTTACGCGGACGAGTTACACGAAAGAAGAAGCAGAAGTTTGCAGTGATATTCTGTGATGAATATGATTATGCAACTAAGTTCGGTACTTTCAATGTATTTGATAGCTATGAGGCGGCCGATCATTGTATACGTATGGGGTGGGGTAAAAGTATTCAAGGACGCCGCGAACACGGGTATAAGGTGGATAGTGCCTGGATTATGATTCAACCGCTGTAAAGCGGTTGAGCATTGTTAGATGTATAACATCTAATATTAGGGGTTGACAATTTAGTGGATTTGAGTATAATCATACTTGTAAGAAAGAGAACGCCAACTCTTAAAAACGAGAAAGGAACCTACTATGGACGAGAAGAAGAGCAAGGTGACTGTGAACTTTAACCTGCCGGGTCTGCTCCTGATTGCGTTTATTATCCTGAAGCTGTGCGGTGTCATTCAGTGGTCGTGGCTGTGGGTCTTGGCTCCCCTGTGGATCCCGCTGGCAATTTGGCTGGTGGTGGTTGTGATTATCCTGTTCATCAAGGGATAAGGCGCGATAAGCGCCTTTTATGATATTAGATGTTTGACATCTAAAATAAAAAGAGCCTTGCGGCTCTCAATGAGTTGTCCATGTAGTTTCTGTTTGAATCTTCCAAATACGCTCTTTTCCAATGTAGTAATTATGATGGGCAGACATTTCATGTTTAATCATATTGACAAAAGCAGGAATCTTTTCTTTCTTATTCCAATAAATGTCATCAAACTCTAAACGAACAACTTCTTCTATAAGATGGTCAAAAGAGGCATCAGAGGTGTCAATCGTATTGGAGATAGAAGAAAACTTATTAAACCCGTGATAACAACTATAAAGACGATAGATAGATTTTTGCTTGGCGTGGGGGTTATGGAAAGACCAACCGCCGCAAAATTGTCCATCTCCCGCAACTTTTTCTCCCTCATATTCTTCCTGCAAAATGACCACCGCAATTCTTCCAGTATGACCATGAACGTCAACTTCATTGCGGGATACAAAAGTTTTTCCTTCATCAATCCATTGTTGAACCAACTCGTAAGCGTTCATTGAAAATCCTTTCTGGTGTTAGGGATTGCCGTTCCCTTTTGACAGTTGTATTATATTACAAAAAAGATAAGAAGTCAAGGAATAGATTAGATGTTTGACATCTAATCTATCTTTGAAAAAAATCCGCCCTTATCGGGCGGGATAGAGAACCCTGTCGAAGGGCTTGTGCGAACGGTAGCAAGCCAAGATGATTTCTGTCTCAATCAGGACATCTGCAAGGGCCGTGTGCTCTTCTTCAAAGTCAATATCATTAGTGATGAATCTATACAGAATCTCGGCGGTCAAGCGAGGGCGGGGCGTTGCGTGTTTGGTCATAAAGCCGTTTTCTGTGCAGTATTTGCGATAGGTGGGCCGCTTGCTGAAAATACAATTAGCCATTTTCATACTGTCCCAGATTTCAATGTTCGGCAGCACGCGCAAGTGTTCCATCCCGGTCAGATAGCGGGCTGTCGTGTTTAGCGCGTCTACATCGAAGGCGGCATTATGTGCACAAATTGCGGTAACGTTATATTCGCGGCAAAGCTGGAAAATCTCGGTCATGACAGAGAAGAAGTCAGCAAGAATATAGTCTCCCGTCCAAAGTCCGTCAAGATATTGTGGGATTTTCTCGGCATAGTAACAGGAGGCCATGCGCTCACGCTCTCCAAGAAAAATCTCGTTGATGAGATAGGAACGGGTCAGGAGTGTTTCACCGTTGGAAGGAGTGACAATACTGAAACCGACGTTATAGGTCAGGTTGTTTCCACGCTTAACACAGTCCGTTTCTTCAATGGCGCAAGTCTCAGTATCAAGGACAAGGAGAACGGTTTTCTTCATGCGGGTAAATCCTTTCTGGTTTGGGCGGTGGCCTTCCGCTTTGCAAGTATGATTATAGCACACTTTGAGAAAAAGTCAAGCGGTATTTGCGGAGAAGTTAGATGTTTAACATCTAAGTTTTTTTAAAAAAGAAAAGCCGCCTTTGGCGGTCGTCAGAAGCAGTTTTGTTTTTGCTGTCGCGATGGAACTTTCTTCTAAAACCATCCTGGTGGAGCATGGGGGAATTGAACCCCATCAGGAGATTTACTCGCCTGAGAAAGCCGCGCCCTGATGCGGCGTCATGCCCCATAAGCGGGAGGGCGCAAGCCCTCCCCTTGCGGTATTTAGGTTTTGGTTTCTGCTCTTAATCGTTTTTAACGTGGTGACTTTAGCGGGGGTTAATTAGAGTGCGCCGTCTGTCCAACCCCAAACTGTCATGTTCCCACGGGTGACTTACGCCTTGAGGGTGTAGGCGTTGACCTTGCCCTCAATCTTGTTCACCTTGTCTGCCCACTGGTGGGTCAGGCCATAGGAGAGCTTGTTCTTGGTGAAGTCGGCGGCCTCATCCGCATCCTTCACGGCCTCCCACAGTTCGGCCACGGTCACGGGGTTCGTGGTCTGCCCGAGGGCCTCCGCCACGATGGGCCAAACCGTGTCGTAAATCGCGGCATTCGCGGCCTTCCGAGTGTCCCCGCGGTGGATTTCCGCGTAAAGCTCTTCCATGATAGCGTCCTTGTTCTCGAAGCCAACATTGGTCAGAGTGGTGTAGATGGTGGACAGAGAAGCGTTCTTCATAAGGCAAGTTCCTTTCTGGTTTGTTGGGTTTTCCTTCCCGTTCATTGTGTACCTTCTTGGTACATTCTTATTGTAGCACGTTCCGGGTGATTTGTCAAGGGGTTTCGCAAACTTTTTCGCACATTGTGTTTGCTTGTGGCCGAATGTTTCTGTTGTCCATGCGTATTGTTTCTGTTGACTTCCCGCAACCCCTTGACCTGTTCCCTTGGAACAATTGTATTATATCATATCTTAGAGAAAAGTCAAGTACCATAGCAAAAATAATATTAGATGTACAACATCTAATATTTACAAAGGGCATTAGATGCCCTTGAGAATAGTTATAATTTCATCAGGAGTGAACGCGCCATCGCCCCAAGCAGAACGGTTGTTCTCTTCGTCATCAAACAGGATGCCGCCGCCAGTGGCCTTGCGCTTGTCTGTTCCGTAGGCTACGATTTTAATCTCATCCCATTCCACGGAAGGCAAATGCTTATGAAGCCATAACATTTTAGAGAGTGCAACTTGTCCATTGTAGAAGTCAGAACCGCCGCGGGACGTCCAAGAGATAATACCAATTTTATAACCATTTGCCTGCGCTTTGTGGAGAAGTCGCGCAAGGTAGGAGAAGTTAAGCATAGGACGCGCCGCGTCATAGGGGAACGTATTTTCAGCAATCAGATAGTCAAGCCACCCGTCCACGCCGTAGAGATTTGCGATAGTACCATCCATGTCAAACCAGATTGTCATTGGGATTACCTTCCTTTCTTGGGGTAATTATATTATACTCATTCTTTGGAAAAAGTCAAGTGCCATTATTAGATGTTATACATCTAAGTTTTCTCAAAAAAAAGAAGGGGATTACTCCCCTTCGGTAGTTGTGAAATTATAAGTATCATTGCGCGTATACTTCTTAACATACTTTCCGGCGAATACCACGCGCCCATTGACCTTGATAGTGAACGGCGTTTCACGCTTGCGGGGAAGCACTTTCTTCACGGCGTAGTCAGTTCCCAATTCCGCGCCACGGTTTACGCATTCCATCAGAATCGCGGCCTCAATCTCACTGTCATAAAGTCCCATATGGGCCTCAATGAAGTCGGTGTTATTAGTGATGAATTGATAAACATTTTCGGCATTGCCGCTATAATTGCCCGTGTCCGTGAAACGTGAATTGCTTTCACAGAAGGCGTGATAGTCGGCGGTATTAGTGATAAACTCCGAAGCATATCCCCAAATATCGTGAATTGCTACATTGTCAAAGGGGTTAAGGCACTTGTACCAGTCGCAATTATATGAGATGACTTTATCGTCAAAAGTGCTATTGTAGGCGTAGGCGTCTGTAATTTCATACGCCTTAATTTCACGGCGAAGAGCTTGCATCACATAACCCCACTTGTCAAGCGTTGCCTTGCGGGAACGCATAAGCGGGATGTACAGGTCGCGCTTGTCCTTGTAGTAAGCGCTTTCAAACAGGGGCAGATTATGCCAAACCTGCTCGATGATATAATGTCCGCGCTTGACGGTTTCGCCGCTTTCGGTGTCAATAATGACATAGCCGAAGTCATAACAAAAGCACTTGGACAGGTCGGTCGTCTCCGTGTCAAAAACCATGATAAACTTGCTCATTGGATTGCCCTTTCTGGTTTGTGGTGTTTTCCTTCACCTTTCATAGAGATTATATCACGGGGGTGAGAGTTAGTCAAGACTAATTCGGGAAAAAGTTAGATGTTAAACATCTAATTGTTAAAAGCCCCGAAGGGCTTAGATGGTGGTGAGGAACTTACGGAGTTCCTTCTCGGCGGCTGTGGCGGTACTGTGGTTGGTGCTGACAACATCCCAATCGAAGAATGCTCCCGCCTGCTCCCCATAGTCTGCGACATCACCGAAGGTATAGGGCTCATCGCCCCACCAGTCACGGAATGCCTCTTCATCAAAGATAGCATATGCACCCTCCCAATTGCAGTCAGGAGTATGGACGACATCAATCAGAACAAGCTGACCCTTGGGCGTGCGTACAGTTTTGTGAATATAATGCTTGAACATTTTGAAGTCCTTTCTGGTGTTAAGGATGTCCTTTCCTTTTGACATGTAGAGTATAACACGGAATGATTAGAAAGTCAAGAGAGAGTTTTAGATGTTTAACATCTAAAAGTTGGAGTTGACATTTTCTCTGTTATATGGTAAGATATGTCTGTAAAGAGGAAGGAAACCTCCTAAACCAGAAAGGAATTAAAATGATTCAGATAATTGCTTGGGGTTTAACAATTGGACATCCTGCCGCGTACTGCCTTATTTTCTTGATACTTGGCATTCCACTGTTGGCGGCTATACTTTTGGGTGGGGCGTTGGTATTTGAGATGTTACAAGAGAAAAAGAATAAATAGGCGGTTGATACCGCCTAAATGTTTTAGATGTTTAACATCTAAATAAAAAAGAAGGCGGGTGCCTTCTTAATAAATCTGGTCTTCGACCTGGCAACCTTCCCAGGTAAACTTCGGAATGAACTTATATTCATACTTCGGGCCCTTTTTATTATAACCAATAAGTTTAAGCGCGCAATGTCCATAGGCAATGTCAAGCACATCACTATAATAGCCGTTCTGTTCATTATAACAAGGCACAAAGAACCAACGGCGGCCATCGCCAAACTGGAAGCCCTCTTTTGCGTCACGAATACTAATAGACTTAAAATCATAATTCATCACGTCAGTATCAAGGTTGGAAAAGTCTGCGTATACGTGTTCACAGCAGTCCTGATCGTGCAAGTCTACAATAAGACTGCCATCTTCAAACTGGATGCCGCCCTGGCCGCAAGGATTGAAGGGGCAATCATCGGTGTAAATCTTCTTAATCTTCATAATAATCGCCTTTCTGGTTTTTTAGAGTGTTCCTTCTCTTTTTGACAAGTTAAGTATATCATAAATTGGGAAAAAGTCAAGAGTTATATTAGATGTTCAACATCTAATAATTTTAAGCAAAAAAGATGGGGATTACTCCCCATCCTGCGCGGCCTCGCGCTTGGCTTTGTCCTTGGCAATTTTTGCCGCTTTCTTAGCTTCGGCGGCCTTGCGCTTTTCCTCTTTGATTTCACACTCGGCCTTGTACTCTTCGGCGGCGGCGTAACCGTCGTAATCATTATAGCCGCCGTTCCCGTCACGAGTGCCGCGAGGCGTAGACACTTTGACGTTAATCCATGCCTCATAGCCTTCGGCATCAATGCACGGAATAGCAATCTCATTGGAACCAACGCGCAGGATTTCCTCATCGGGGAACAGAGCAATCAGTCGGGCCATAAAGTCAGAGCGGAGAGCGGTTTCGCGGGCGGTCTTTGTCATAGCCATAGTGGTTTCCTTTCTGGTGTTTGGGATTTTCCTTTCCCTTTTTGACAAGTCAATTATAGCACAGATTGGGGGAAAGTCAAGAGCAATTGTGAGAAATAATTAGATGTAGAACATCTAATTATGCGCTTGACATATATGTGATAATGTGCTATTATACACTTGCAGAAAGGAAGGAAAACCTTAAAACCAGAAAGGACTGTACTATGCGAGATTTTGTTGAGGAGCACCCGATTATTGTTGGTGTGATTGCGTTTATAATGATTCTCCTTCTAATCTTCTGTATGCGCTTTGTGCCTAATTTGTTGTTTAAGGGCAATATGCAAGTTGTAGATACAAACTTGGCCTTTCATTATGCAATCATTGAAATGGGCAATGGCGAGTTGCTGGAAGGGCCAATTCGCGCATGGCATGACTATAATAATTCTGATGTGGTTCAGATTATTATGGATGATGGTCTGGTTATTCTTACACACTATGCGAAGGTTATGCTGTTCTCGGAGTGCCCATGAGGCACTCTTTTAGAATTAGATGTTTAACATCTAAAAGTAAAAAGTTAGCTTACGCTAACTTCTTACGCATTTCATGTATAATTTCTTGGGCTTCAATTATTTCTTGGCATAAGGGCCTTCAAGTTCTTCGCGGCCTTCTGTTTCTTTTATATAGTCAAGCATATCGGACATAACGTTATAGGCGATAAGCAAGGCGGTTTTCTTTGTCATCTTACTACTGACCTCCATGGTTCTAACTTTGTAATAGTTCTGGTTTCATACCAATATTTCCAACGATTGTTATCTGTCATGTAAAAGACGATACCATCAACCGCAGGAAGAACTTTCGTCCATAGAGTATTATATGAACCCAAAGTTTCATTGATAACGCGGCAAGCGTTGGCGAGTTGCTCTGTGAACATGTACATGATGTTTGCTTCCTTTCTGTCCCCTTCGGAACAATGCCATTATAACATAATTTTGAGAAAAGTCAAGCAACGGTATTAGATGTTAAACATCTAAATTACGTTCATAAAAAAAGTTAGGTTGCCCTAACTTTTATTCTTCGGTATCTAAGTCCTTAGCATAATCTTTAACCCGGCTGGAAAATTGTGTTACTAATTCTTTGGCGAACTTTTTTGCTGAGATACCCCAATCCGCGCACTGGTAAACGTCCATAAACTCGTCACAGAAATCTTGCACCATGCTTTCAATTTGGCCCTTCAATTCATCATTCATTCTTCATTGTCCTCCATCGTGTCCTCATATCCATATACATCGCCCGCCCATCGGATTTCATCCTCTGCGAAGTCCTCGGGCGCGTCAGAGTAATCAACGTCATCGGCGGCAAGCCAATCATCCCAGGATTCCCAGAACATGCCCCAATCATCGCAATCTTCAAGTGGGTCATCAATGTGACAAATACCCATTTGGTCACAGTAGGGGCAGTCGCCGTAAGCATTAACAGGACAGTAGGTATAGTCGCCGTTGTAGGTTCCGCGCTTTGTGTCTCTCATACTGGGGTACCTCCTTTATCATTTGCAAGTATAATATACACTAATGATTGAGTTTTGTCAAGAGATAGAATTAGATGTTAAACATCTAAATATATAAAGAGTTAGATTGCTCTAACTCATTATGTTCTTTATCAGTCATAAACCTCAACGTCACAGTTTTGATTGAGCACCTTGCTATCAATCATGACATTAAAACCATCATAAAGTGCTTCGGAAATTAAATCATAAATCCTGGTTGCGTACTCTTCGGCCTTCTTGCGGCGCTTTTCGTGATTAACACGTTCCTTGTGTAATTCCGTGAGCGCGTCAATGAGTGCGCCCATCTCATCAGTAGATAGAGAATCAAAGTCAAGCAGGCTAATTTTCTTAATTGTCTCAGGCTTCATAATTTTCTACTTCCTTTCTGTTCCTTTGGAACAATCGTATTATAGCATATTTTGAGTGACTTGTCAATACTCGTCGGGAAACTTTTCTTTGTTCTTTTTAACTACATAATCCTTTTTAATCTTAACAGTAATTGCGGGGCAGTTGTAGGGGTTGTCTGCATCGGTGGGACAATAATAGTATTGATACTTATTACTACACCAAGCAAGAGAAGGAGTAGGGGTTTGCCGCAAAAGCCAACCAAGAGTTACAGTTTTCATCTTGTACCATCCTTCCTGTCCTTTGGACAAGTTTATTATAACATATAATAAAGAAAAGTCAAGAGGAAGTATTAGATGTTAAACATCTAATTTATAAAGAAGAACAGACCGAAGTCTGTTTTATGAGTATCGCTGTTTAGTTGGTGCGTCTGTGCAGTCTGTAATATATTCACCATCAGGTGTGAAAATAAAGCTCCAAGTATCCTCGCCATAATCCATATCAGTAAATAATTCTATACCATAATGAGTTTTATGGTCATCAGCACAATACCATTTTGCCTCGGTGTTAAGCTCTGTTTTGATGCCGATTGCTTCAAGTGCTTTCTGCAAGTCAAGAATCTTTTTCATATTAGCTGTCATAATGGTATCTCCTTTCCTTGATTACAATTAGATTATATCATAAAATTGATAATTGTCAAGTAAAAGTATTAGATGTTTTACATCTAATAATAAAAGGGTAGTTTCCTACCCTTAATAATCCAAAATAGTGGTGCGGTCGGCTTCCATCCAAAAGTCTGGCGTTTGAGAGGAGATATAAAAGCTTCCCCATCCTCCGCCTGCATCTTCGCCGCCTTCAACACAAGCATAATAATCATCAGGAAAATTAGCAAGGATTTCTTTCAGTTCTTTGACGGTAACATACTCAGGACGTTTCATATAATTATTTACTCCTTTATCTAATAATTTTAATCACCAATAATTATTTCTGTTAAATCTACCCAATAATCATAACGTTCAAGAATCTTAATATCTTCTGGTTCAAACATACTACCGCAGCAACCACAAATTACATTTGTGATAACTCCATTGTCACCAATGAGGGCAATACCGCCAAAGATAGTCGTATCATCATCAGGGTCGATAAGGTCGGGATTGATAACTTCAAACTTGACTTGCTGGCACATAGTTAGTTCCTTTCTGGTTTAGGGTTTTCCTTCCCTTGATTGCAAGTAAATTATATCACAAATCTGATAATAGTCAAGTATCAATATTAGATGTTAAACATCTAATATCGTTAAAAAGGGCAAATGCCCTTTTAGTCTTTAAGCGCGTACAAGATACCGCAAAGCAATATCCCACCAAGTACAATATATACTCCTAATTCAAACATGCGTTCTCCTTTATTAAACCAAGGTAGAAACCGCCTTGTTGATTTCTGCCGCGTATCTCTCACCCAGGCGAGTAGCAACGGCCTTAATAAGTTTATTGGCGGTTGCGGGATTATCCATCATAGCCTCAACGACATAGTTCGGCTCGGTATATGCGTTAATATCCTCGCGGAGGTCGTGCAGGAAGTGGTCATCCCACGGGTTGTAAACGTCCACGCATTCAATCAGAGTGTCAACAATAGCATCAATGTCGTCAGGCGTGAGGGTCACGTTGATAGTTGCGGTAATGTTTTCCATTAGTTTGTCCTTTCTGGTTTTATGGACTGTCCTTGTCCTTTCTTCTATATTATATCTCATACTTGACTTTTTGTCAAGAGACTTTTGAAAAAATCTTGAGAATAGAATGGCTGTTAATTGTCAGCATGAACGCCCAAATGGTAGCGAACCAAGGATTGTTAAAAAGTGTAAGCAGCATAAGAGGATACTCTGACAGCATGTTTCCGATGAAGCGGCCACTGATACGCGCAATTCTTTCTGTCATGATTGTCTGTCCTTTCTGGTGTTAAAGTGTTTTCCTTCACTTTCTCGATTGCTGGAAGTCCGCCACCCGAGCGGCGCATCATGCTATCCGCTTGCCGTGGGGTTCTCTTCCCTTCCGACAATGAGAGTATATCATAAGATTCGATAGTTGTCAAGTGAAAATCAAATTATTATTAGATGTTAAACATCTAAATATGTTTGGCGCTATTAGCGCCAATAGTTCATAATCCATTCTTGTTTTTCGTTATCATAAATCTTAACCGCAATGCAATCGGGGTCTTCAAGGTAGACAGTCGCGGCAGTGAGGGCGGCAATAATATCATCTGTGCCCTCGGTTTTGCTGGCGCAATCTTCATAAACGGTTATCATCTGATAACGAACGGGCACGAAGTTCTTCTGCTGGTATTTGGAAGTCATTGTCTTATTGCCATAAATCTTTTCCATTTGTCTTTCCCTCCTGACAATTATATTATACTTATTTTAAGAAAAAAGTCAAGTAGATAAATTAGATGTTTTACATCTAATGGGGCTGGTAAAAGGAAAGGCACCGCCGAAGCGGTGCCCGTTTTGTTACTCCTTAACAGAGTACATATTGACCTTACCCTCGGTCTTGTTGACCTCATCGGCCCAATAGACGCGGAAACCATAGGTGATCTGGTTCTTCGTGAAGCCCTCGGGCAGGCGGTCAGCACACTCCTCGAAAATCTCACTGACCGCGAGCGGCGCGGACGCCATGCGGAGAACCTCGAACACGACGTCGTGGGCCTTGGCGTACAGGGCGGCCTTCTCTTCCTTGGCGCGGTCATTGCGGTGAAGCTCGGCGTAAAGCTCGGCCATCACGGCATCCTTGTCAGCGAAGTCAACGTTAGACAGAGCGGCATAGATGGTGTTCATGGTGGTGTTCTTCATAGGGCATTGTCCTTTCTGGTTTGTTTGTGCGGTGGCCTTCCGCGTCTTTTGTGTTCCTCTTGGAACATCTTTATTGTACCACACTTTGTGGTGTTTGTCAAGAGTTTGGAGAAACTTTTTTTCGGAGACGCTTTTCGGCGTCTGCCGTGGTGGGTTTCTTTGCCCTCCCGACAATGATTATTATACTCAGATTGGAGAAAAAGTCAACTCCTTTTCAAAAGAAATATTAGATGTTAAACATCTAACGTGCGGCCTTGACTTATTTGTGATAATGCGTATAATATAGTTGTAATCAGAAAGGAGGCCCACCTTATGAATAACTACGTTGTCCGCGCTATGAAAACCCTGAACATGCTGGAAGAATACATCGCTGATGCCGATACCTTGCGAAAGGTTTGGAACGGTGTATCTCTCTTTAATCATCGTCACCATCGCGCCGTTGAAGTACAGAATGGCGCTACTCGTGTTGCTCTGATTACCTCTGATTATGTTATCAAGTTTGACCGCGAAGATTTGGACGCACGGGACGACGCTTTGGACACTTTCGGCGGCTGTGAGCAGGAACTTGATTTTTATAAGTATGCTAACAAAAAAGGTTTTGGCTACTTGTTCGCGCCGGTTACTCGCGTTTCTATGAAAAGCCGCAACTATTACATCATGCCGCGTATTCGTTATGTTGGCACGGGTGACATGGATGTGACATGGTTGCTGGACGGTAAAGAACTGGATTTTGTAGAGGAACATCTGTTCGATCTTCATGAAAATAATTATGGTTTTGTAAAAGGTAAACCATGTATCATTGACTATGCGACGGGTAGTTTCTGACCCGTCGTTTTTTTATGGGGGTAGGTTTAGATGTATAACATCTAAAATTGAAATTGGGAAGATTATTCATCTTCCCAATAAAACTTTTGATTATCGCGGAAGCAGTCTGCCGCAAAGAAACATATTCCATCATGGTTATATCCGCAATGTGCGCATTTGTGGTTATTTTGAATACATTCGGCCAGATATTCGTTAAGATATTTGATTTGTTCAAATATAATCATTATTTTTCCCTTTCTTTACTCCACAATGATAATCTTCTTAATGGTCTTAAGGCCATGGTGGACATCAATCCATACCTTCAACTCACTGAACGTCAACTCACGCGGGTTAAGTAGTTTACGACCATCGGCGAAAATGTACAGATAGCGAATCATCATTTGGCATTACTCCTTTCCTTGGTACGATTGTATTATAGCATAGGCCGGAGAAACTGTCAAGTGGTGTATTAGATGTTTAACATCTAAATTGTGTTAAAAAAAAAGAAGGCTCACGCCTTCTCTTCTGCGGCCTTGGCGGCGGTTTTTGCCGCCTTCTCGGCCCGCTTCTTCTCGTCCGCGGCAATCTTCGCGGCCTTCTTCGCGTCCGCGACCTTCTTCTTCTCGGCCTTCTCGGCTACTTCTTCCGCGTACACCTGCGCGGCGGTATACCCGTCATAGTCGTTATACCCGCCCGCGCCGTTGCGCGTGCCACGCGGAACGCTGACCTTGATAGTCACCCAAGCGTCATTGTTTTCCGCGTCAAGGCAAGGGATAGCAAGTTCATTCGGGCCGACCTGCAGAATCTCGTCACCATTAGCGGCAAGAATCTCACGAAGGGCGTCGGTACGCTGGGAACGGAGCAGAGTGTCAAGGGCAGTACGGGTCATACTCATAGGCGGTATCTCCTTCTGGTTTAGAGTTTTCCTTCTCTTGTTTACAGTTAGATTATACTCCAATTTTTAATTTTGTCAAGTGTTTGTTTTAGGAAAAATGAAAGGCAATGCCAAATAAAATTAGATGTTTAACATCTAAAATGAAATTAAAGAAAAAAGCCCACCGAAGTGGGCTTGTAATTACTTGGCGCGGTACATGTTCGCGCCGCTGGGATTCTCAACGCGGACAACCGCGTCAGTCCAGTAATTGTTAAGGCCATACTGAACCTTGCCACGGGTGAAGCCCTCGGGCAGGTCATCCTCGCAAGCGTCCATCAGCTCCGCGACCGTCACGGGCGCAGAGGTCTGGCGCAGCGTCCGCAGGACAACCTCACGAGCCTCCTCATACAGCTCCCGATTCTTCGCAGCGCGAACCGCATTGCGGTTCAGCTCCGCTTCCAGCTCCGCCTTGATCTCGTCAAGGTTGGTCACGTTCTGGCCGTTCAGATAGTTCACGAGCGCGATCATGGTGTTCTTCTTCATAGTGATACCCTTTCTGGTTTTTCGGACTTTTCCTTGTCCTTTTTACAGTCTTATTATAGCACAAGTTTCGCAACTTGTCAAGACTTTTTTGAAACTTTTTTCAGTTCGCGGGCCGTGCCGCGCCTTGGCCTTCGGCGCTTGCCGTTCCCCTTGGAACAATTATAGTATAGCACAACTTGGGAAAAAGTCAAGTGGTTTTTGCGGAAAGATTTTAGATGTTGAACATCTAAACTAATAAAGAGGCATCAAAGCCCCTTCACTCGTCTAATAATATTTTCAATTGTTACCTCAACAGAATAGTCATTAGGATTATTATAATCTTTGCATGCTACAAAGTGCATATGATTATTATTATAATAATCCTGTTCCTTTTGAAGCGCGACGGTATAGTCTATTCTTTTCATCCAAACATCTTGTTTGGCCTTTTTTAGGGCTTCCTCGGCTTGTGTGAAGGATTCTGTGCCTGCCGGGAATAAATGCGTAACGGCTTCTTTGACGAAGCAGTTACGGATTGCTTTTTCAAGCTCATTAAATGCCGTGAAACGCTTGGCGACAAAAAACTTATAAGCTTCATCATAAAAATTGCTGATGATGGGCTGTCTTTTCTTAAACATTGTTTATCCTTTCTGGTTTTAGGAAGTTTTCCTTCTTCTTTGGTACGGTTATATTATACTCAAAACAAAATGAAATGTCAAGTCTGATATTAGATGTTTAACATCTAATTATAGGAAAGCGTCTTAGTTAGACGCTACTAATTCCTTCAGTACAGTAAAAATAGAATTGGGTTCGTATGCTTTGCCCGTCCAAGCCCGACGATTCTTTTCTTCATCATCAAACAAAATATCATTGGAAGTTTTTAGGAAGTTGGCTTTGTTAGTGCCATAATCTACAATGATAATTTCATCCCACGTAACAGACGGAAGATGCCGCCGCAACCAACTCAACTTTGCAGTGCTTACCTTTTCGGAATATGACGGGGTAGATTCTTTCGATAGCCAGCTTATAATTCCAATTTGAAATCCAGCTGCCTGCGCCTTATGTAGCAGCTTTGCCAGCTGCGACAGATTGACACAGCTCCCGGCCGCGAGGTAAGGCGTAGCTTTCTCAGCTCTCAATAGGGGTAGCCAGTCAGGCACGCCGTACAAGTCCGCAATAGTCCCGTCCATATCAAACCAGATTGTAATTGTGTCCTTCATTGTGTTGCCCTCTTTCCGTCCCTCCTCCGGGACGAGTATATTATAGCACACTTTCGGGAAATGTCAACCTGAGTTATTAGATGTATAACATCTAAGAAAAAGATTTGAAATTGGCTTGACAAAGTTTCGGGATAGTGCTATAATCTAATTGTTCCAAAGGAACAGACGAAAGGAGATTGAAATCATGAAGGTATACATCGTATGGCGGAAAGCTGGCCCCGAGAATTGGGATTGGGATATGTTGCACGTTTACGCGAATGAGGCCGCGGCCAAGAATATAATTGCGGCAATGGAAAAAGAATATGGTTATATAATGAAAATGACAATTGAAACTGTGTATGAGTAATGGGAAGGAAACTTCCCATTTTTTATATTTTAGATGTTTGACATCTAAAAATGAAATATCCCATGTTATGGGATATTTAATTTATTTTACGACCATATTTGTTTTTTCATAATGCAAATTGAAATTGCCGTATTCTACTGATAACGGGTCTAAAATATCTTCATATCCTTGGTCAAAAGCGTCCTCTTTTAGTTGACTTTCGGGAATAATATATCCGTGTTCCTTGTTCATCCAATAATACTGTTTCATTTTGAAATACCCCTTTCTATTCCCTTGGAACAATTATATAATATCACTACTTTTAGGAAAAGTCAACCCCATAAATTAGATGTACAACATCTAATTTACAAAAATAGAATTATGCGCGCCTTAGCGGCACGCATAATTCGTTAAGCTGTAATGCAGCTCCCAATTTCCATACTCGCAGCTGCAAGGGTCGGTGATGTCGTCATATCCGAGCTCCTCGGCCTCCTGCCACAGTTCCGCCGCCGTCACGAGATTGCCGCATTCACGGTTCATATAGTAATACTTGTTATTCATGGTTTAGTCCTCACTTTCTTTTATTGTGTTCCCCCTTGGAACGTCTACATTATAGCATCACATAGCGGGATTGTCAAGTCATGGAATTAGATGTATAACATCTAACTTTTTAGAATGGAAGTATTGTTATACTTCCATAAATAGTATACTAATAGTACCTAATATAATACCTATGCTAATACATATGCCACACAGTAGATCATTACCTATGAACCACGTGAACAGTCCAACTATCAATAGTACAAGGCTAACAATACCAACCTTTGCCTCAAGCGTGATATCCATTTCTCCATAACTCCTTTCCCTATTGTCAAGTATATTATACACCCTTTTAGCAATAAGTCAAGTGCTATTCTTAGATGTCTAACATCTAAACATACCAAAGGCGCCAAAAGCGCCTTAGTGGTAGTTTTGTCTACAACGGTCGTATGCGCTGACCTTCCTGAAGCGGTCATATTCCGCGCCGCTAATTTCCTTGCCCTGTATAATCATTCTTGTGTGCTTTACCGACGGCATACGCTTTGCCTTGTCCATTGCCTCCAAAAGATTCCGCGCCGCAATTGCGAAAGTAATTTCTGTGCTACGGCCTACGCCGCAATGGCCGCGGTGGCAAGTGATCAGGAAGTACCTCATTTTCTTATCTCCTTTCTTTTCGGTAATCTCTTACCGTGATTAGAGTATATCATATTTTAGAAAAAAGTCAAGTGTAAATATTAGATGTATAACATCTAAATTATCCCCGAAAAAAGAAAAGCGCGTTTCCGCGCTTAGCAATATACAAGGCTCATATCGGCCCATTTGAGAATAGAGATTTGATTATTTTCGCGGCCAATGCGCAACGCTTCTTTTTTAGTTTTGACGTGCATGCTGTGATCAATATAGTAAATACCATTTTCCAGCCAAATGCCGCAACTCCCGTTCATTTTCCGAATAGCCTCAGCAGCAGCTTCTGCCGTCTTGCATTCTACGCCGTAATCAGCTACCTGCCAGCCGCTTTTATAGTTCACAGCTCCGTACTTCCGCAAAGTCGCCCCTTCGTGGTTCTTGAGGTTTTTGAGCATTTCCAGCATAGTTTTTACCGTCCTTTCGTGTCGTGTCTCCGTGGGCCTCTCCCCATCTGACAGGTAGAGTATACCACGCCCACGCGGAAAAGTCAAGGGCACAAATTAGATGTTAGACATCTAACTTTTTCGACGGAGTTAGTCCAGACTAACCACTAAGTTAGTCCAGACTAACTTTGTAGCTCCCAAAATCAGTTAGTTCAGACTAACTAACCAGTTAGTCTGGACTAACCAGCTCCAAAAAAATGGAGCCTTACAGGCTCCATTCCATTTCCATCGTGTCCTCGTCATTCCACTCAGGCAGCTTCCACAGTTTGCGATTGTAGACCTTCAGGAAGTCTACCTCGTTCATGATCCAGGTGGGCGTCCAGGCTATGTCCATCGTGATCCAGGTCTTGCCACGCTGGACTTTGACCTGGGCCTGGCCGTTGCGGTTTTCGGTCCAGGTTCTGATTGCGGCGCGCTCACAGTAGAGGAGCAGGTCCTGTTTTTCCTCGGTGGTCAGGGTGTTGCGGGTGATAGTCATAGTGATTTTCATGGTTTTTTCTCCTTTCATTTTCGGGGATGGTAGGGCGGGGCTTGCGCCCCGCCCTGGGTTTTTAGCGTTCCATCTCATAAGTCCTGACCGTCCAGCCTTCGCCGTTGTCCAGCATTTCCTCAATAGTCCGACGAAGCTTGTTCAGTGGAGTAGGCTGATAGGCGATAACCCCGCCACTCGTGACGTGGAAGGTGCCTGCGAGGCCCTTGCGGCTACAGGTCGCGCACAGCTCTAACCATGCCGCGCGAGTAAAGATAACGCTCATATCGAGCAGGTCGTCCTCGTCCTCGATGCGGTCAATCACAGGGACGATAACATATTCCGCGCGCGGGAGAATGTCCTCCTCCGTCCAGCTTCCATCCTCTTCAGGCTTGCCCACCGTGCCGCCACACTTGACCTCGGCGGTGTAGCGCTTGCCCTCAATCCACAGGTAGGCATCGTCTTTCGCGGCGCTTCGAGCGCGGACGTCCTGCTCATTGCGCAGGCCGCGCAGGTTGAGGTGGTGGCGGATAACAGTTTCCGCCTTTTTCATGCTGAAGGTGTAGCGTTCAGCGGTGGAACCCTTTGCACGTTCAGCGGCGAGGCGCGCGTCCTGCGCGTTTTCCGCGGCGGTCAGGCGCTCTTGTGAGAGGCCCTTGTGTTTAGCTTGCATCATGGTTTGATACCTTCCTTTCTTGCGGTGGGCTCTGTTGTCCTTCACCGTGATTAGAGTATAGCACCGGGGGCATGATTTGTCAAGCACTTTTTTCGGTTAGTCAAGACTAATTTTTTGCGGGTGGCTGATTTTAGAATTAGCCCGGAAATTATAACAATAATGATTTTATAATTATTATGAAATTATAGCTTTTACAGCCGCCTCTTCAGCGCTTTAATGTGTTAAAGATCAAAGAAGGTCAAAGTGGGGGCGGTTACTTTCGGGCTTTAGCGCGTTAAAGCGGTGAAGAACGGGCGCCCCTCCACAACTCCCATCAACTTTTTTATTTTTTTAACCCAAACACTTGACACGTCCGAGCCCCGTATGCTATAATATAAGTATCAGAGAGGTGAAACCATGAATGAAAAAACCCTATTCACTCGATTATTCAATCGAACGCGACACAGACCGTGTTGCCGCAATATATGAGATATTAGATACATTGGACAAAACGCCGTCCTCCACCGAGCTTGAACAAATGGCATCCTACATCCTATATGGCAAAGACGAAGATGGCCTAAACGCCAAGCAACGTGGCGAGATGACAGATGACAACAAACGTTACAGCACCTATAAGACGATGGACGAGAAGCTTTTGTCATTAGATGAGATTTTGGATAATCCGTTGGCCGATTAGCAATCTATTGAAAAAGCCCAAAAACCTTCCGTCTACAAGAAACCCAAGCCGTCCATAGCCAAACCAAAGTATGATAAGAAAACGGGCGAATTAATTGATATAGGCGACGCTGACATTCCCGGTATGGTAGAACTATGGGATTCGATAAAGAAGTTAGAGCATACGGTAGCCGTTAACGAGGGGAAGGTGCCCGCCCAACCCACCGACTTCATAGTATAGGATAATTATAGGCTGTACCAAATGAAGCACTGGCTTATTGATTTGCGGCGCCACCAATACTATTTAAAGGATGCCTACAAACCTACTTTACACCTTACAGCCATAGACCACCCCAAGCCTCAATTTGTGGATTGGACGCAAGACTCCGCCTATTGGATGACATTGCCGCAATGGCAGAAGAAGGTTGACAGTGCGCTATTAAGCTCGGTATCCCATAAGTTAGAGGACTACGAAACACGTATTAACCCCGTTAGCGGCGAAACCGAAGTAAAGTGGGTGGTGCGACGCCACATTTTCGATTGGGAAAATCCCATGCACGTTCGTTTCCTTATCACATACTACGACCTAATTTACGATACGTTTTACGAAAAACTTGACACCTACGGTCGCACATTTATCTTTGACTTTGAGAGATATAGAGAAATGGCGAACTTGTCCGAAGTTCGCAACTTTATATTGGATATGAAAATTTAGCGTATTCCATACTCACAAATTGTTGAAGCATTGTAGTAGAATTACGGCCTCAAATATACAGAGAATTATTTGTGTACAATTCTAGCAAAAGAAATTCCTGAAAAAATTGCGGTTGCGGCTCAAAAATGGCGCTTACTAATTGAAACGCCGCGTTCAGAGCAGAAACAATGCGCGAGATGCGGCAAATGGCTACCGCGTCATAAGCTATTCTTTGTTTGTAATAGAAGTAGAAAAGATGGTTTCTCTTCTACTTGCAAAGAATGTGAGCGTCGCCGCCGCATTGAAAGAGGAGGATAGAGTGAAATTGACCGAAGAAATAAAGAAGCGTCGGTGTGTTAGGTGTAAGGAAGAGAAACCTGAACACGAGTTTTGTAAAACGCCATCCAACTTTTTTCCAGGCCATCGTTCAATTATTTGTACTAGTTGCTTGGAAAAAATGGTGAAGCAAGACGTGCTAGGCGAAGTTGATAGATTATGCCGCTACCTAGACATTCCATTTGATATTAATAAGTGGACCTAGTTATATAAGATACATAAAGATCATACGTTGACGGCTTACTTTAATACACTATTAGACAGCCATTATAGTAGCCTAACTTGGTCCGATGAAAACGAACGTTGGCGCATTGCGCGCGAAGAAGACACGATTGATGATGAAGTAGAGATGTTTTCTGCGGCAAAAATTAAGCGTCTTAAAAGAGAATGGTCGCCCGCGTACTCTAATGATGATTTACTTTTCCTTGATACATATTACAATGAGATACTGGCAACGCAAAACGTATCTACCCCTATTTTGAAGCAGCGGGCCCGTGATTTATGTGAGCTAACGTTGCGGGTAAAAAAGGGACTCCGCGAAGGAGTAGACGTTAAGAAAGATATGGATTCAATTGATAATATTATTAAGAATTGTAAGTTTGACGCGGTTAACGCTAAAAATGCGGCCGACTTTGAATCTGTTGGTGAGTTAATGGTATACTATGGCAAAAAAGGATGGCATCCTAAATGGCATACCGAGCCGCAAGATTCAATTGATTTTATGATGTAGAATATTTAGAATTATCTAAAACGATTGGTAGTAAACGAAGGAAATTTCGCAGAGCAGGTAGAGGATAAAAAAGCAAGATATAATATGACTGAACGTCTCGAAGAAATTGAGAACGAGGCGGTCGAGTTTGATGATACTGCCGATATTGAGTATGAAGGCGAAGATGAATTGGCAGATGAGTTAAATGTCGAGTGAGCACGAGCAATTGGCTGTACGTGATGGTATACCGATTGAAAAAGGTGTAGCTCTTAATACTGAGTACCTTGATGCGAACCGAGAATTATTTACTTCATACTTAAATTATTGGCTGCTTTATCCAGACCTATGGCTAGATGCTATTTAGTCATCAGAAGATGCTAAGAACTTCCATTTATTACCATTCCAACGTATCGCATTGCGCGCGAGTATGCGATATAGGTATCATTACTGGACTGCGACTCGCGCTACATCTAAGTCTTTTACTGCCTACCTTAGCGCGATAGTGCGGGCTGTACTTTTGCCAGGCTCCACTATTATGATTGCTTCCGATACTAAGGGCACTGTTATAAAAATTGCTTAGGCTAAGTTTGAAGAGATTTTCCGCCACTGGCCTTTATTGCGGCAAGAGCTTATGACGCGGGCCGATGATGGGAAGAGCGGTTAGAAAACTAGTGGAAACTACTATGAATTGTGGTTAAAGAATGGTAGTAGTATTACGGTTGTTTCCAAGGATACTTCCAGAGGTTTGCGTGCGACTGCGGCAATCCTTGAGGAGTGTGCTCTTATAGATGAAGTGCCATTCAATGAAGTACTATGGCCGCAAATGAATATTGCGCGAAAGGAAGTAGATGGTACACTTAATCCAGAAGAACCTAGTGCTGCCTAGATTTTTATCACTACTGCCGCAGAACGTACCGTATTTATGTATAGTAAATTAATTGAGTGCGCGGTAAATGCGGTATTGCGGCCAAATGAATATTTTGTGTGGGGGTTAAGTTATGAAGTACCTCTACATTATGGTCTATTAGATAAAGCTACTCTTATGGACCAAAGATATTCTAATACAGTAAGCGAAGAATCGTTTGCGCGAGAATCATTATCAATATGGTCAGGTAACTCCAAAGATGCTTGGCTAGATTCCAAGCGTTTACTTAAACGACGAAAACTTTTAAAATGTGAGCGTAAAGCGCCAGAAAATCCAGTTAATCCTAGCACATACTATGTGATTGGGGTTGATGTTGCCAGATACGGCGCGAACACCGCAGTTATGGTTATAAAAGTTTTGCCGCAAATTAACAATACTATGAAACATGTTGTTTATACAGAAGTTATTCATGGTGAAAACTATATTTCAGTTTAGGCACCAAGATTAAAAAAATTAATTGAATTATACCACCCACGCGAAATAGTTATTGACGGTAACGGCCCGGGCATTGGATTACTTGATGCCATGGCGCTGCCATCAGTTGACGCTAAAACCGGTGAATCATTCCCGGCATACTATGTCTTTAATAATGATCATCATTTGCCGCCAGAAATGAAAAATGAGTCTACCGAGCCGCGCCCAGAATACAATGCCATTATTTATGATATTAAAGCTGGCGCAAGTAATGACGATGAGATTCATTCTAATTTCTTTGCTTAGATTAATAATGGTACTGTTTCTTTATTAGCTAGTGAGCGCGTAGTAAAAGATAAGTTATTAAAGACCAAAAAAGGTCAAAAGATGTCACTATATGACCGCAGAGTATACTTACTACCATATGAAATGACATCGCGGCTAATAGATGAATTAAACAATTTGCGGTTGAAGCCTACGGGCGTTTAGAATTAGTTTAAAGTTGAACGTATAACATCATCAATCCAAAAAGACCGTTTTTCTGCTTTGGAATATGGACTCTTTAGAGTTAAATATTATGAAGATAAAGCAATGAAAAAACGGCGTTAGCGCAATTTCGCAGATTATACATTCTTTAGTCCCGGAAGGAGGTGAGATAATTGGAATAGAAAGCTCCATTAGATTTTAAAAAGTTTAAAACACGAGTTATGGGCCGCGCTCCACTTTCTGATAGGGCTTATACGTCGCGGCGTTTTTACCGGACAAATGAGCCCATTCGCGGTGATTTTACATTAGAAGAAATTGAGAAGATCATTAAAAGTGGAGACGTAGTTGAGTTACGATAGCTATCGCGCTATTATTATAGAACTGATAGTATGTATCATAACAATATTGATTTCTTAGCTCACCTCCCGTTATATGATACAGTAGTAATACCATTATATGAAGAAGGCAAGGGTTCTGCTTCTCTTATCACCAAAGCATTCTATAATGCTTGCGAGTTTGTTGATAAGCTGGATTTACCGAATACATTTTCTCGTATTACTACTAATTGGTTGATTAATGGCGTCTATTATGGCATTTTGCGGCAAAACGGAAAAGACGTGACTATCCAAGATTTGCCAATTGAGTATTGCCGCTCGCGGTTTAAAGATTTTAATAATCTTAATATATTAGAGTTTAATCTCAATTATTTTATGACCATCTTAGAAAAAGAAGCCCGCTTTGAAGCGGTTAAGACTTTCCCTGAAGAAGTACAACAAGCCTGGAAGCGCTGGGAGCGTAGTAGCCATAAAGATGACCCATGGGTCATGATTTCTGCTGGTGGCGGGGGTATTAGTTTTGGGTTTGCCACAGACGCAATTCCGCCATTAATTAGTAGTATTCCCGCATTAAAGAAATTACAAGATGCAGTTGCGCGTGAAGAAAAGCGCGATGAAAATGAGTTACGTAAACTATTAATCCAGCAAATGCCCATTGATAAAGATGGCGAGTTAGTATTTTAGTTAGAGGAAGTTGCCGACATCCACGAATCGGTAGCAAATATGTTATCTGGCTTGGATGATGTTGACGTATTAACTACGTTTGGCGATACTAGCTTAGAGAGCTTGTAGGAATCAACTGCGGCAACTCAATCAGCCGACCGCATTAATAAGTATAAGCAAAATGCTTGGGATGCCGTCGGGCGTGGCGAGATTTTATTTAATCCAGACGGTAGTTCTTCATTAGCTTATGCTATTAAGAAGGACGAAGCTATGATGATTGGTTATTTAAATGTTTATGAGACTTGGATTAAGTATCATTTAAATAGTAAATTCGCCCGTCCTAATTTAACTTTTGATTTTGAGATTTTACCACTTACAGTATTTAACCGCGATGATATGTAGCAAGCTTATTTTAGAGGGGCACAATATGGTTACTCTAAAATGTTTGCTGGCGTGGCTATGGGTATTAAGCAACGTGACCAGTTAAGTCTAATGAACTTTGAGAATGATGTTCTTGATATGTCTATTAAGATGGTTCCATTACAATCTTCTTATACTACATCTGGCACTGAAATTAATCAAAAAACTTCTTCGTCCGCGCAAAAAACTACAACATCACAGTAGAGTGACAACTTAAATAATACAGGTGGCCGTCCAGAACTTCCCGATGAGCAAAAATCAGAGAAGACACAAGCTAATATTGCGGCCGCGGGTTGAGGCGATACATATGGAAAGACAAATACCAATTTATTTTGATGCTCAAATTATGGATTCGCCCATCACTACGATTGCAGAAAGTGAATCTAATATAGGACGTTTACGTGTTGCGGCTTTTACTAAGTATAAAAACCGCAATGGGTCATATATTAGTGATGCTGTCGCGAACTAGTTAATTGCTAGTGCTACGTCTGGAAATACCCCAGTAGTCGGGTTCTTTGATCCAGAGGCGTAGCAATGGGCTAGCCATACTGGCCCGACATTAGCAAATGGATATGGCTATGTTGAATCTTTCCTTGGGTGGGAACCGAGAACTGATACTGATGGAGTAACTCGTGATTATGCTATTTTCTCTGTCGTGTTGTTCTCTGATTATTTTGCAGAAGCCACCAAAGTGAAAGGATAGAATCAAAGTATGGAGCTTAATCCAGATACAATTACTGGTGATTGGGCAGAAATGGATGGAGAATGGTACTATATATATAAAACCGCAAAAATGCTTGGTTTTTGTATCATAGGCGACCATGAGCCATGTTTCTCTGTTTCCTCTTTCTTCTCAAAAAATGACGAAGAGTATAAGTCATAGTTGGATAAGTTTGCCTAGTTGCTAGGTGATTTGAAAGAACGAGTAGCAGAGGCTGAAAAAACTATACAAGGAGGAGAATAGAATATGGACTCAAATGAGAATAACGTGCAGGTTGAGCCAGTTGTAGAACCGGTTGTAGAACCAGTAGCGGAGCCAGATTCCGCCGTGGAGCCTACCAATTTTGAAAACGCGGAGCCTGCCGAGAATAACGAGCCGGAAGTAATTGAGCCCGCGGCTGAACCTGCGGCTGAGCCGGTTGTGGAGCCCGCTGCTGAGCCTACCGAGTTTGAAGCTCTTCAGGCACAGTATGACGCACTAGCGGCTGCTAATGCTGAATTAACTACTAATTACGCAGCCGCGCAAGAGCAGCTTCATACTCTTGAAGCTTCTCATGCTTCTGAAATTGAAGCGTTAAATAATACAATTAATGATCTAAAAGCTTCCTTAGCAACTTATCAAGCTCAGGTAGCTGCGGCTGAAACCGCTAAGAAAACTGCATTAATTGAAAATTATGAAAAAATTATTGGAGAGGAAGAAATTAGTGAATTTAAGTCACAGATAAATGACTTCTCCTATGATGAATTGGACAGTAAACTTGCTATCAAGTTTGCTCATAAACAGATTAATAGTGGAGACAAGAATACTGAGAAAGTACCACTATTAGAACCTGAAGAATCTCAATTCGCTTTACTTATGAAAAAATATCGTAAAAATTAAGGAGGGAATAAGTTATGGCTATGAAGAGATTTCCTGTTGAACAATATGCCACTCTTGAGCTAAATCAGGTAGCGTTCCCCAAGACTGGTATGGTAGTTTCTCAGACTCCACTCGGTGCTGCTTTCACAGAGGACGCTCCTTGTGAGAATGGTATGTGGGTTGTAGCCGACAAGGCCGCTGGCGCGATTAATGCTCCTGCCGCTGCTACTGACAAGCCCATTGGTATCGTATATACCACTGAGAAAGAATATGACATTTTCCATTATGGTCTAAAGACTTTTGGCCGCAAGATTGCGGGTGACTATCCTCGCGTAGGTATTTTTGGTTTAGGTGATACTGTAACTACTAACTGCTTACAGTATAATGATTCTACCTGGGCCAATGACGAAGCTCTATTTGCTGATCTTCGTAAGGATCTAACCGTTGCTGCCAATGCTATCTATGTTGCTCCAGTTGCTGGTTCTGCTGTTCCACAGTTAACAAAGACCAAGCCAAGCTCTGGCATTTATGCTAAGGTTGTTAAGTTCTATACCGTACCTAACGGCGAGCCCGGCGTTAAGTATCAGATAGTTAGTCTATAATGGGAGGTGCGAACTATGGATAATCTACATATTTTAATGAATGGCGTATTCGGTCGTAAGGTTCCCGCTGAGTTCGCGGCCGCCGATTACGATTATGAAGCTGCTCTACATGATGAGCTAGTTAAGCTTCTTTGCGACGATAAGGGTCGTTTAAATCGTTATAAGTTTGAGCGCAATAAGATTGATCTATTTGAGCTCTTAACTGAGAATCTTGAAGAGGTTCTTCCTCGCAGCCTAGAGAATGCTCTAGATATGTTCTGCGAAATTATCCGCGTTGGTCAGGGCGATCGCCTTGAGTTCCACGTAGTTCGTGGCAAGCAGCGTGGCCGCCAGTTCGTAACTCGTGCTACCGAGTCTGGCAACTATGAAACCTTCCGTCTAGATCGTGACCGTTTTGACGTTTATCCAATGGCTATTGGTGGCGCCGGTTACGTTGATTTTGAGCGTTATCTAGATGGTTTAGAGAGCATTACCACAATTTATGAAATTATTCAGCAAGGTATCACCGACCGCATTTTTGAGATGGTTCAGGAAGCTTTACTCAACACCTGGAATCAGGCCGGTCGTCCTGCGGCTAACAAGGTTGTGTCCAATACCTTTGATCCTACCGCTATGGTAAGACTCTGCAATACTGTTCGCGCTTATGGCGATCCTACCATTTATTGCACTCCTGAGTTTGCCGCTGAAATGGTAAATGCTATTGTATATAATTCTACTGTTAAGATCTCTGATCAGGACATGATTGAAGTTCGTGAGCGTGGCTATATCGGTCGTTTCCGTGGCGTACCAGTAGTAGTTCTACCACAGTCCTTCGTTGATGAGAAGAACGAAAAGACTGTTATGAATCCTTGCTTTGCTTATGTTATGCCTAGCGGCCAGAATGGCAAGATTGTCAAGCTCGGTTTTGAAGGTTCTCCTTATTTCCGTACTTGGGACGATCATGAAGGCGACAACAGCATCGTTCTAGAGGGCTATCTAAAGGTTGGTATCGCCGTAGTTGGTACTCCTAACTATTGGGGCATTTATTACAATGGCAGCCTTGCTGGTACTGCTCAGGATGGTAATCCTTGGTATGCTTATAACCAGAATCTATTGACCGCGGCTGAGAAAGCAGCTCTAAACGGTTAATTTAATTTAATATGGGGCGGGATTACTCCCGCCCCAGTTTGAGAGTAAAAGGAGGATATTATTATGGGAATTACATTAAAAAATATTAGTTCTGCGACTGTCGCACTTTCTTATCCAGAGATTAGATTCAATCGCAGCCTTATGCCGGGTCGTGTTATTGGTCTAACTTAGGAGCAATATGATGAATTATCATTTGACCCCGGTATTTAGAACTTGGTAAGTGCTGGTTATATTAAGATTGAAGGCGTAGAAGAAGGCAATGTAGCGATTGAAGAATCTACTGCGTTAGATCGTTCTGAAATTATTAAAATGCTGAATGATAAAGATATTACAGCCTTTGCTAAGTTTATTCCTACCGCTACTATTGCGGAGAAAGAAACTGTCATTGACTATGCCGTCAGCAATAACCTTGTTGATTCTGCGTTTGCCGCTCTTATTAAGAAATACTGCGATGTTGATGTAATCCAAGCGATTTCTATTAAACATCAAGCAGAAGAAAAATAATGGCCACCCCTTTCTTATCAGTTTATAACGCTTTTTTAGCTAGAATCACCGCGGATGAATGGACTCTAGAAGAAGAGCTTGCGATTGTTGAGCGGGATTGGCAAGAACTCCTGTCCATGGCAATTTTTAGGTTTAAGTATCCACGCGTAAGCCTAGAAGTTGAAGAATCTGTAGATGAAGACGATGTAAAGACTAAACAGTTCGTTGAAGACTTGACCAACGACGAGATTTAGTTGTTAGCATTATATATGAAACATGAATGGGTAAAGCGTTGTATTGCCAGTTGGGAAAATATACGATAGTTATACGCCGATAAAGATTTCTCACAAGCCAACCATTTGGATAAATTAAATAAATTGGAGGCGGCTATTGCGCTTGAAGTGCATAAGGCGGAAGGTATTTACGACCGTTCGCGGTCTAAACGTCCCGCAGATTTATTCAAGCGTTTAGCTGGAAAACAACATGTATGATGTGACTTTTGATGGGTATAAAAGCAAGTTAAAAGGCCGTCTATATGGGCTCCTTTGTGAAAAAGAAAAGAATGGCGAATGGGAGAAGTTTTTAGATTCAATTATTATTGAATTATAGGGTTTGAGTTCAAATGGTATTAACTATTGGGCACTGATTGGAAAATTAAGTGCTTTAAGATATTTATCTTATGAATATTTTAGAAAAACCATTTTTGAATGTATGAACCTAATTGGCGGTTTAGAGTTGCGTGATACGGAATGAGTGATAGCTATTTAGACACTTATTTTTCACGCGTGAATCATCTTGGTAATACCACTGCGGAACGCATTCGTAGTGCTGGTATTCGCTCATTTTATAAGTGGATGGCAGAATCGCCGCATACAGTACGTGACTTATCAGTTGAGCGCGGCATTTATTTTGATGGAATTATTCTTACCAGCAAAGATAAAGAATATGAAAAAATCATGTTCTTAAATGTTGCTAATAATATTCCTCTTAAAGTGGGCGATATTATGACTTGGGATTTAGAAGATGGGTCGCAAGAAAAGTGGATTATCGCCCAAGAAGAAAAAAAGGTTAATGGTACGTATCGTACCTTCTGGATTATTCGTTGTAATTATTTATTAAAATGGATTGATTAGAACGGTCATTTATAGCAATCATGGGCTTACGTTGTAAGTTCGGTTGATAGTAAGATTAAGGGAAATTATAGAACATGGCATAACTTGATTACACCGCAGCCAAATAAGTACGCGGAAATCTTGATGCCGTATTTCCCGCTAGACCGCGCCACTAACTTTATTGTTTAGGATGAATCTTGGCATACTATTGAAAGTGATTTCACGAGTGTGCCGGGGACAATTTATGTGTCCTTAACGGAAAATAAAGTTAATTATATTTACGATGATTTAGAGAATGATATTGCTGATACTGATAAGCGTGCGGTTTATACAATAGCAGTGCCCGCGGAAGTACAGCGATTTACTTCTGATAATCAAGACATTAAATTATCTTATACAGTTATGAAGAACGGTCTCCCATTTAAATTAGGTGAAAATGAATCGGTGACTTATGAATCAAGCGATAAACATGTTGTGAAAGTTGAGAATGGACTATTAGTGGCTGTTGGCGAAGGAGAAGCGAATATTCGTGTTATCTTGCCCAATATGCCAGATTCAGAGAATGCGGCGGACGAGTTGTTTGTACCAATTATTATTGATAATGCTGAACAGCCGCACTCAGGATATATTGATGGCCCAGATAAGATTCGTTTAGGACAACAAGCTGTTTATACAGTAAAAGAAATAAATGGCAATAATGTGGTTATAAACTTTAGTTTAATTTAGTCTAAACCATATGCTACTCTTATTGCTGATTCATTATCATGTACTGTACAGGCAAATGCGAAGAACCTCTTAGGCGAGGTCACATTAATCGCTGATTGTATAGAGCCATAGTTACATTTAGAGAAACTTATAAAGATTATTCCATTGTGGTAAGGAGGCGGTTGAATGGATAAAAAACCAGCAGAACAACGTCGCTTTGCTGTAATGGGTGATAATACTTTTTAGATTGCGAATAAACTTGTTAATAATCAAAATATTTGTAGATTATTAAAATATTAGGTCCGTGATCCATTAAGCAATAATTATCCAAATGTTGATGGCGTTGAATTAATTAATAAATAGATTCTGATTATCCCTAAGATTTATGATGATAGTACCGAAAAAATGTCTTATGTATTAGCCGTATTTGATAATTTTGTAGTAAATAATTTTAATCCAGAGTTTAAATTAACCACTTTAAGATTTGATATTGCTTGTCCCTATGATGAATGGATGTTAGATAATAAGTCCTTACGCCCATATTTATTAATGCATGAAATTGATAACGATTTTAATGAAAAAACACTGGCTGGTATTGGAACTTTACAATTTGCGCGGGCAACCGCATTAACATTATCGCCACAAATCGGTGGCTATTCATTATGGTATAATATCAATGAATTTAACTGATAATGAAATATTAAAGTTCCAGCGTGGTGGCCCAGTGTTATTTGAAGATATATGTGCGGTTTACTCTGTCACACTTGGTGAAATCATAGATGAAGGATATGATAATTTTTAGCAGTATCTATCTATTTTAACTTCTGAAAAACCTATTCCACAGAAAACAGATTCAGAAGAAGTTAAACAATTATTAGAGTCATTAACGGATTTTCAATATTTATTGTTAATGGCATCTTTGGACAAGCAAATTAATATATTATTACATAAGGCTTTTCACTTTTTCACTCATTCAGATGTGCTTTTTATGACGAACCCGCCATAGATTATTGTAGGCCCCGTGGAAGAAAAGCACATAATAACTGAGGACGTCTTTCGGGATTTTTAGCGATTGTTAAAAAGAATGTATTTTTTAGAGCAAGAAGGCGATGAGATTATTATTTATCCTGATGATCCTCCGGCTACTAAAAAATTAAAAATGTAGATGCGTGTTAATCGCGAGCGCGTGCGGCGAGCTAAAGCAGCTAAAGCGGCGCGAGAAAAGACTAATCTTAAGTTTTCTGACTTATTAGGTAGCATTACAATCAATCATTGCGGGCTATCTATGGCAAATATCTATGATATTACATATTATGCTTTTCATGATTAGTTACGCCGCATGGGATGGCGTGATTAGTTTGAAATTAACCATTCTGCTGCATTAGCGGGCGCGAAAATTTAGAAAGACTAGTTAAAGCACTGGATGCGGTCTATTGCATCCGATGATAAGTAAAAAATAGGAGGTAAACTCATATGGCTGCGAATGTAAATATTTTTGATAAGTATGGCATTAAAGAAGTTGCCAACGTTCAGTTTGAAGCTCTTGAGACCGATTTAAAAGCTGGCGTGTACAAGGGTGACATTGTTCTATTCCTTGACACTCTAAAAGTTTCTACTGTTGAAACTTCTGCGGAAAGCACCGACGCTACTGGTGGTTGGGGCAATCCTAAACTAATTACTTGGGACTATGGTAAGGAGATTACTCTAACTCTAGAGGATGCTCTAATGTCTCTTGAGTCCCTTCGTTTCATGCTTGGCGGCGCGATTCATAAGCCTGAAGCTAATAAGCCTGTTATTGTACGTCACACTGAGGAAGTTGTGTGCTTAGCGAATGGCGTTGTGCCAAAGCCAAAAGACCACTTAACTGACGTAGAACTAACTCCTGCCGCTTCTACTGGCCATCCGATTCGTCTTATTAACCTCACCAAGGGCTATCGTACTCAGATTACTTCTGGTAGCATTGATGGCACCAAGGCTATTAAGTTTAAGAATCCTAAGATGATTACTACTAATACCTCTCAGGAAGATGCTAATACTGAGCTAACCGCTGAAGGCGATCATATTCGTATTTTCTGGGATGAGGTTATTACTCCTGATAGCACTAATGAACAGGCTATTGAAGTAACCATTTCTCCTGATACCTTCCCCGGCACCTATAAGGTTGTTGGCGATACCTTTATGCGTTCTCAGGAGACTGGTAAGGACGAGCCATTCCAGTTCGTTATTAACAAGGCTAAGGTGCTTTCTAATGTTACCATTACTCTACAGGCTGAAGGCGATCCTTCTACCTTTGAGATGACTCTAAACGTACTTCGTTCTACCAACGAGCGTGGCGAGAATGAGATGATGAAACTAGTCCGTTATTCTCTTGGTAGCGGTTCTAATTCTGAGAGTGGTAACGATAATGGCAGCGTTGCTTCTTAATAATTGATCACTATAATATGCCGGGAATCACATGATTCCCGGCCTTATTTTTTTATGGTGGTGAGCCTGAATGCAAGACCAGTATTTTGGAATAAAAGAACTATATGAAGTAGTATTGCGGGCGAAGGCTCCGATGGACTTTGGCAATCGTAAAATTGAGATAGACGAGCCCGTGCTATATTTTGAAAACGTCAGCTTAGCAACGATAAGCGAAGTTAATGCGCCTATTTTTGCGCGCGGTGGCTGGGGCAATATGCCGCATGTTATTTGGGAAGACAGGTCAGAAGTTACGTTTAGTATGTCCGAAGGCGTAATGTCTAACCTAAGTATGAGTATTTTATTTAATTCAAAAGTTGGCTCCGAAAGAACAGAAGAAATAATTGTTAATAAGCGCGAAGGCCCAATGCAATTAACAAGTAGAACTGTTAATGGGACAACTATTGGGGGGCTATTCCCGTTAAGCCATACGCCAATTTTGCCGCCAAAACGTAAAGTGTTTATTTTTGAGTATGACAGAGATGTCAATCAAAAGAAAGTTTACGGAAAACTAATTAACGATATTCCAGACGCATTTGATTCAAATAAAGTATAGCCTTATATTTAGGTATACGATAGTAAGAATTTTCAGCCAGAAAATTTAGCGGATAATACTAAACAGTACTTGATAGATTACTACTACAATTATGAAAGCGAAGCTCTAGTCTATTTAATATAGAAGGAGCGTTTTAATGGATTATTCAGCCTTGAAGGTAAATTTTACTCAAAGGATGAAAATGAAGGATTAAATTATACTAATATAATTTACATGCCTAAAGTAAGAGTAGTAAGTGATATTAACTTACGCTTGGGGGAAAGGGCCAATCCAACTGTAGGGTAGTTTAATATTATCGGGATGCCTGAAACAATTGGATCAAATAAAAAAGGATTATTATTAGAGGTTACGCGTTTAGACGCGGACATTGATAATGTCATTTAAGCCATTTCCTACTTTAGGAAATGGCTCTTTTTTTTATGTGTAAAAGGAGGGATATAGGATGGCCGGTAGTAGAAATGGCGTTATGATTCCGGTTTCTGCGGTGGTACAGAATTGGCATTAGCAATTAGAAGAAATGCAAAAAGCTGTTAAGCCTATAAAGATTGATACAGAGCTGGGAAAGGGAGCGTAGCGTGATTTAGAACGTATTACTGCGATGATAGATAAAGTAGAACGTCGTGGAGATATACGAGTAACAAATGACAGCGGCATTAATAGATGGATTGATGAACAGAATTAGATTAATCAAGCAATTCTATAGTTTGGTGAAAATTTATAGCGTGTTCAAATTAGTGATATAATGCCTGAACATTTGACTACACAAACGCGTGAATTTGTTGATGAATTAGCAAAATTAAAATCAGAATTAGATGATGTGTCAAATACAAATTTTACTAAAATGCTAGGAAATCTTGATTCTAAGTCTAGTCTAAGTAAGGTATTTGAAAGATTATAGATTACAGATTTTAAGAATATGGGCTTAAATGAAGTAATGGATTTATTAAATACGACTTTTGATGAAGCAAGTCAAAAATCTGAAGCATTTTTGGAAAGATATAAAGAGATTGAACAAGCAATTGCTTCTTCGACAGCAACTAAAAAGACTTTAGAAGCATCACAATTATTATAGTTGCCAGATATTACAACTGCCGCGAATTAGATTAAAATAGAATTAGAAAATACATTTAGCTCTATAAAGATTGATAAATTAGAAGCGTTAAAATATTCAGTAGAAACATAGTTAAAAGAAATTACTGGCGTTTCAGAAGAACAGCGCCAAAATGTGTAGAAAGCATTAAATGATTTAGTTTCTGCTGAAACAATTTAGTAGCAAGAAGCCCGTCTTGCAGATTTACGTACTATACTTTAGTCAGTTTCTAATTTAACTTTAAAATAGTGGCATATACCCGCCTCGATTTCTGATTTATTCAAATTTAATGATAATAATATTACTGATATATAGAATGTTTTACGAGAATAGTTTTCTAAACTTGAAGTACCGCCCGATGTTGCGGAGAATATTATAGGTAAATTTACTTAGACACTTTCAAAAAGCTAGGATAAATTACCGCAAGCGATGTAGGGTATAACTAGTAGTTTAGAAACAATTAAACAATAGATACTATAGTAGATTGAAGAAATTAATTAGGCATTAGCGCAGCTTAAATTAGAAAAAAGTGAGGGTATGAAAGCCGGCTTTTTGAAGAATTATAGTGCGGAAGCTAAAGATGAAATTAATACATATTTACATTAGTATACAGCCTAGCTAGAAGCACGAATTGCTGAGCTTGAGAAAAAAATTGATAATACTGGTAAAGTAGAATAGGACAATATTGTTGGTAGTGGTGAAAATATTGCCTCAAATGCGGAAAATAACTATAATCAAGCAGCAGCTGCTGCTAATCGTTATCACGAGCAATTAGAGCAAATATTTAGTAAAGAGCAAATGCTAGGTAAAATTTAGGGCGTTGTACAACGTTGGTTTAGTATTTATGCGGCAGTTCGCATGGTTGGTAATGCTGTACGTGATGTCATAAAAACTATTACCGAACTAGATAAAACTATTACTAAGATTTCTGTAGTTACTTCCATGTCTAGCGGCGATTTGTGGAATCAAATGCCAGAATACGTATAGATGGCACAGCAATATGGTGCATCTATTGCTGGCGTTTATGAAGTATCTCAGTTGTACTATCAACAGGGTTTGTAGACAAATGATGTTATGAACCTTACTTCTGAAACGCTAAAAATGGCACAAATTTCCGGTTTAAATTATGCGACTGCTACTGACTACATGACGAACGCATTACGTTCCTTTAAGATGGAGATGGAAGATGCGAGTCGTGTAACTGACGTTTATGCTGTTTTAGCCGCGAGTTCTGCATCTAGCGTTGAAGAGTTAGCAACAGCTATGAGTAAAACCGCATCATCTGCGGAAGCTGTGGGTGCGACTTTTGAACAGACTTCTACAATGATGGCTGTTATGATTGAGGCTACCAGAGAAGCTCCTGAGAACATAGGTTCTGCTTTGAAGTCTATTATTTCTCGTTACGGTGAATTGAAAGAAGACCCAACAAAACTTGTTGATAGCGAAGGCGAAGAACTTAGTCTTAACAAAGTTGATAAAGCATTATAGTCTGTAGGTATAACATTATAGGATGCGCAAGGATAGTTTAGAAACTTTGGTGTCGTTATTCAAGAGTTATCAAGTATTTGGAATACGTTAGATTCTAATACGTAGCGTTATATTGCTACCGTAATGGCTGGTAACAGACAGCAATCTCGTTTCTTGGCTTTGGTTAGTAGTGGCGAACGTTATGACGAATTATTAGATAAAGCTAATAATGCAGACGACGCCGGTACTTTACAATAGCTAAAAGTTATGGATTCTATTGAAACTAAGGCTCAATAGGTACAAAATGCATTACAATCACTTTATACCAGTGCCGGTATTGAAGATTTATTAAAAGGTTGGTATGATTTAGAAAAGGCTATTATTTCTACTTATGCCAATATTTCTTAGGAAAACGGTATTGGAATGATGATTGCTTAGCTTGGCGGGCAATTCGTTGGCTTAGCAACTTTAGTCACGAATTTATTTGGCATTTTAAAGCTACGGCTATCATCTACATGGAAAGAGTTTGAGAATACCAGGACAAATGATACGCAGGCCGGGGTTAATGCGCGTGTTGCGTCCGAGCAAAAAGGCTAGGATCAAATTGCTGCTATTGGTCAAGCTGGTGTTGAGACACATAAAGCACAAGAAGAAGCAAAAGTGGAAGCTACCATTAGCCGTTAGCGTCGTATGCAGAATCCCGCGTTCGGGCATGGACGTGATGCAACTAGAGCTTAGAATGGAGCACTTAGCCTTGAAAAGTCAATGAAAGTTGGTATGGGCTTAAGTGCGGCTGGCTTAGCGGTGCAAATGGGTGCTAATTTATTGCCAAAAGATTTTACTTAGACTGCTTTTGGGCGAATTACTCAGGGATCTATGACTGCAGGAGGCGGCATTGCATCTGGTATTGGCACCTTTATGATGACCGTGGGTTCTATGGGGCCGGTAGTAGCAGGTATTATGGCGGCATTATAGATTATCCCAGCATTTATTAATGGTATTGGACAAGCATTTGAAAGTGCCACAGAACGTGCACAACGTTTATCGGAAGCTGCGGAAAAAAGTTCTACTACTTTTAAGCAATCACGAGCAGAGGCAAATAATTTAGAAAATGAGTTAGATGCATGGGAAAAATTGGCTTAGAAATAGCATGAATCTGAAGAGGCTCGTTAGGCGTATATTGATAAAAGCAATAGTCTAGCTGATAGTTATCCCAATATTGTAAGCGCTTATGATGCTGAAAATGGTGCAATAATTTCTCTTGGGCTAGCGTATGATTTACTTGCTTAGAAACGCGGTAAGGCAGCAGATGATGCTAATTAGGCTGCTTCGGATGCCTTAACGTAGGCAAAAGATGCCAAAGAATAGGCTAAAAATACCTTAAATTAGGCTGTTGAAGATGATTTTAATACTGCTTTAACATTATTTAAAGAAAGTGAAGATGGTCTTTATTATAAAATGTTAAAAGCTTATCGCGGCACCTTTGGCGGAGATACAAGCGAGATGAAAAAATATAAACAAGATCTTGCCGCGGAATTTGGTGTATAGGATGAACAGCGTGATTTATGGCGTTAGGCATTTAATGATAAAGATTGGGAAACTTTACAACGATTAACTCCTGAACAATCATATGGTTTATTTAAGGCTTTGTATAATAAAGCTGCTGATCCACTACATGCACTTCTTAACTTAGATAGTATTCGCTAGGGAGAAGCTAAAGCTCCTTTTGACTCAAACGAAGCTGCATTATTAAAAAAATATGATTTTGATGTAGATGGTACGGTTATTACTGCTAATTCTGCGGCTTTAACAATTGCTAAATTACGTCAAAATAGAGATGATTTATAGAAAATTATTACTATTCTCAATAACCAAGGATTATCAGATTTCTCTGAGGCACTTCGTATTTTTACAGAGATTGGCGGAGCTTATGAACAAGTTTATGTAGAGGGCTATGGAGCAGTTAACAAAGCTGATAATACTTACAACGCTGCTGTAACGAGCCAATTAGCTTCTACTTATAAAGCATATAAAGATAATATTTTAACATAGCTTAAAGCTGATCAATTAAATGGTCGCGAGATGAGCGTTAGTGCTCTTGCATTATCTACGGCTGAGGAACGTTTTTCTAATTTAGATGCAGTTATTCTTAATCGTTTGACGCAGGAATGGAATGCATCTGGAATAGAAGATATAGATTAGTTCACATAGTCAGAACAATGGGAGCAATCAATTACAGAGATAGTGAGCCTAGCTAATAGTACTAGTATTGATGAAACATTATGGACAGTGTTTTCAGACGCAATATTAAATCCATCCAAATATACAGTTTCTTAGATTCAAAAATTGTTTTCTGGTCAAGAACGTTTATTAAAAGAATTATCTGGTAAATATAATTCTGACACGGAAGACGCAAATTATAATACTATAAAAGAGAATTTAAATAGTATTATTAAGAGTTTAAATTTTGATAAAAGTTTGACAGAAACGACTGAGCAGTTAAATGAGACTATAGATGATTTAATTGTTAAGAAGATTTTATCACCGGAAGAAATTGGTAAATTTGGAACATGGGCTATTGATATATTAAAGCAGGTTAACGCTGGTACTATTTCTAAAAATACTGGATTAACACTTATCAATTCTTAGTCAGCATTATTAAGCGCGGTAGATGCAGCTTCTAGCATTGCGGAAGAATGGCAAGCCAAAGTATTGTCTACAAATTTCTTTGATTCAGAGAGTATTAAAGAGCTAGAATCCTATGCTACTGAACATAACATTGATAATGTCCAAGATATATTTGTAAATTTATTTAATTTACCTAAAAATCTAAGCCTTGGTATGTAGACTATGACCGAGGCATTAAGTTCTATATCAAAAGATATCTCTAAAAATTTAGATAAAGTATTAAATGGTATGGATTTAAAGGACGCATAGGAGTGGGCTGCTAAATACGGTAAAGATTTAAGTGATTTTACCATAGAGAATGGTTAGTTTAAAATAACAGATATTTCTGAGATATATTAGGCATATCTACAATCTCTCACAGACAATTATACATCATAGCTAGAGAGCTTTTCTGAATATTTACAAAAACATATTGAAAATTATGATGTTATTCATAATTATTTAAAAGATAATAATGTTAAATTTAAAGATAGCCAATGGTATAATGTCTTATCTCAAGATTTACAAAACTATGGTTTTTTTGAGCAAGAAATTGAATCATATATGAATCTTTATAGTGATTTTTTTGCATAGGATGAATTAAACTGGGAAGAATATGTTGCTAGTTTAACAGCTAATTATCAAGCTATTAAGCGTTCTATTGATCAACAATTTATTGAACACATTTTGCCCGAAGACTCCGCTATTATAGCGAATGCTTTGAATATTGGATTGACTGCTGAAGGTAAAATTAGTGATGATGATTAGAAAAAAATTAGTCAAGCATATGCGGATATTATTTCTGGTAATGAAACAAATATTGGCCTTACTGATGCATAGAAAAATTTAATTCAATCTAATTACCAAACTGCACAAACATCACTTGCTTCTTCTTTATAGAAAATTGCTGAAGGTAGCATTGATGGTTTTATTAAATTAACTGATGAAGGTACTAAATTTGCTTTAACTTAGGCCGGTATTGATACTACTGATTATAAAATTGGTGAATTAATAAAAATTGGAACATAGTAGGCATTGGATGCTTTAGATAAATTATATGAGCAAGCAATTGAAGAGGGCAATCTTGCCTATGCCAATTCTCTACAAGCTAGTATTAATCAATTAAAAATAAAAGATTTTACAGACGCAAAAGCGGCTTTAAAGAATTATGCTAATTTATCTGAATCTGACATGGCGAAATTAGCCACTGGTATTGGTTTAACTCTAGAACGCTTCAAAGAGGTTTATAACATTGATACTACTGGCGGTATTTCCTCTATGTCGCTATCTAATGTAGACGCTTATGCACAAGAATTGGCAAAAAAATCAGGTCAAGTAAAATAGGAAATTATTAAGGACTTATATAATAGCATAATTTAGGATCTTACATAGTTGCCAGGTAATTAGAGCAAAGGCTTTACTGATATTACTGCAATGCAGAAATATTATGATAAGTTAGTAGCTAATGGTCAAACAACAATGGCGATGATTGGCGACGAAAATGCTATGTTCCAGTGGAATGATACACTACAAGCATATTAGTTTACTACTCAGGGACTAATCGCCTAGATGCGAGATTTTTATAGTAATTTTAATAATTTAAGTGAAGATCAGAGAAATATTAGCGAATAGTTATTTTAGAGTAATATTGACGGGCTTAGAAAAAATATTGATGTTCAAGGCTTTGCAACTGGAACCATTTCAATAGAACAGTTTAAGAAATCTATCAAGGACGTTAATGATGTTATTGAAGCGCGTAATACTAGCTCATGGGGCGCTATTTATAAGCAACGATTAACCGAGCTTTAGATGGCGGAACCTAATAATGGCGAATTAGATTATGATGCTTTGGTAGCGGATGCTACAGAATATGCTAATAATTCATTTGAGCGACTTGAAACACTAAACGAGAAGGAATTAATAGATTAGATTCGTGAAGGCGGCGACGCTGCGGTAGAAGCTGCTAAGAAAGTCTATGAAGGAACTGATAAAAAACTTAGTGGTGAAGAGCTAGAAGCTATTTATAAATCTCGTTTTACTCAATTATCTCAATCTCTTAATGATCTTGAATCTATGACTCTTGGCACTCATGTCGAAGGCGTTACTAAAGAGTTACTTGGTTTAGCTGGGTATAAATTTGACGATAATGGATTAATTTCTCAGGTCGGTAATATGCTACAAGCATATTAGATGATTTATAAGACTATGAAAACTAGTGCTGGCCGTACACAATCTGAATTGAATCAAGCATATGCGAAGATTTGGGAATATCAAAATCGTGATGAAAATAGTTTACTAGAAGCTCTTAGTACCGGTGCTTCTATGTCGGCTGATTAGCTCGCTAATCTTTTTGGAGAAAGTTTAAACCTAGAAGAAGCCCTTACTCATATGGATCAATATGGTTTATAGCGTTTAATGGGCGGAAAAATTAGGATTGAGAATTTAGATAAGTTCTTATAGAAAACAGGTTGGGAAAATCTTGATAGAGGTTCAAATGAATATCTTGACGCTCTCAGCGCTTACAATCAATCTTGGATAGAATATGAAACCAAACGTAAAACTGCCTTAGAGAACGAAATCAAATCATTAGAAGATATTGATTATGGTGATTATGTTGATGTTTCATGGTTACGTTCAGCGCTAGGAGATAATTGGAATAATCTAAAAGCTGCTTTGGGCGATAGCGTTACTGAGGTTAGCGATGGTTTATTAAAGATTGATGACGCGGCCGATATTCCACGTATTTTGCAGGCTATTGCTGAAGCAGCTCAACAAGGCGGAGCGGAATTAAAAGACTAGCTTGCAGAATTAACTGTAGTATTAGTTAATTCTTTAAAGAACTTTGCTGGATTAATTAATGAAGGCATTGAAGGTACATTAGATGATGTACAGGCTTAGAGATTAGATAAATTCGCAAAGTCTACGTTAAAAATGGATAAAGGTATTGATGTTTATCGGACTGCAGATGGTTTGAAATTAACCAATGACTCCGCATTAAAGCTTTATACTAATATGAGACGTATTGATGGTTTATCTAGTCGTATGGTATTTAATAAGCTATCTGAGTCTATTATTAAAACTAATCCACTATTAGAAGATTAGTCAGCTTTATTAGGTAAAATTCGTGATCTTAATGATAAGATTAACTCTGGTAAATATCCCGCGGACCGTTTAGCAAAGCTCGAAGCAGAACGTGATGTTTTGCAGGAAATGGCTCGTATTCGTGGTCTAGATAATCCTGAAGGTTTCAACTTTATGAATAATTCGCTTCCGGATTATCTCTAGGGTGGCGTTAATTACGTTGATTCTTTAAGCAAGATGCTTGATACCATGAAGCAGGGTGCTACTGATGGTTTTATGGCTCCACAAGACTTCTACAATATGATTACTGAATTTGGCAATATGGCGGCCGCGGCTGGCGAAGAATTAACTATTGCTGGTATTAAGTTTGACAAAGATGGACAAATGGCAGCAAAGCTTATTGCTGATGGATTCAGTGCTTTAAAGAGTGTTGAGGGTAAGGGCGCATAGATTGACCTAAGTGGCATTGGACTTAATTTAGTTGCAGAAGGATCTAATCTAGATGCCGGAATGTAGGCTGGGATTAAGGCTATTGCCGCAGCACAAATTTCCGCTATTGATGCAGCTATCGCCGTACTTGAAATAGTTGTTGCTATGGAGCAATTGGGCGATATTGATACTGATAGTGATATGCATATTACCTTGCCAGAAATTATAGTAGATGACAAAGGCAACGGTATTACTGAACTAACGGATGAAACGCGAAAAGTTGCACAATTTAGTGCATAGTATCAACAACTACGTGATAGTTGGATAAAGATGCTAGATACCGATCCAGAAGGCGCTTTTGCAAAAGCAGCTAAATCCATTAAAGTCGGTTCTAAAACCATGGAAGAAATTATTAGAACCGAGGCAAGTAACTGGTCAGATCTACATACTGCTGCGGTAGACTTTATGTATCAACTTTCATATGCTGATTATGATTTGTCTAAATTGGGTGAATCCGTCTGGACTAATATTGAAACTGCGGTTGCTAATACTAAAGGATTAGATAGTATTGAATATTAGGTAGATAAAGATCATACTGTTATTATTACTGATACTGGTCATTTTACTATAGATTGGTCATCAAAGAATATATCAGAACTCACGAAATAGCTTGCTGATGAGGGTCTTGTTGGTGATAAGGCAAAAGAAGCTATAAAAACAGCTATGACCAATGTTGAGCGCGGCGAATATACCTATGATGATTTAGAGCTTAATATGCGCGCAAAAGGCATTGTTAACCTTCAAAATGGCGGACTTGAAGTTCAATTTGATAAAAAGACTTATAATAAAACGACTAATGAAAAACAGTTTAAACAAGCGGTATTAGCAAAATAGAAAGCCGGTGAATGGGGCTTCAAGGAATCAGATTTTAAAGATTTTAATGCGGGCGATGTTATTACAGCTACATAGCAGGTAATTGAAGATGAAGAAGTCAAGTATTCAGTTTCTGCTAGTATGGATATGAATACATAGGTTACTTCTTGGACGTTTACAGATGCTAATGGTACTGTTACTAATATTGAAGGAAGCTATTCAAGTGTTAATGACGCTTTACTAGGCTATATTAATTAGGCAGTTGACGGAAAGGATATATCTGCGCGCGAGTTTGCGGTTCAACAAGGGATTAAAGTTAATTTCGCATTAAATCCCGCGACTTTCTCAGATCTAGAGTCAGACTTGTAGACTCAAGTTGCACAACATTTAAGAGCAGGTAATGTCAATGCTGCGATAGAAGTCTTAGCGAAGGCCCAGTATGATGTATCTAATTTAAAAACTTTTGAAGATGTAGTAAATGCTACTGGTTTGAAGTTTGAAACTCAAGAAATTACAGTTAATGCAACTGCTGGAACTGTAGACCAAGCAATTGCTGATTTACTTAATGCTACTGAGGCTATTGATCGTACCATTAATGTTAATGTCACGCCTGCGAATGCTGAAGCTAAGAAGCTACTTGGTGATGAAGCTTTAACTGTTAAGGCCGCGGCTGATACTGGTAATAATGGTCGCCCTGGCGCTGATGTAACTGATAATACTAAAAAAGCATCGGGATTCTCTGGAATATGGTCTGAAATTGTTAAAGTAGTAGGATCAGTAACTTAGGGAATTGAACGAGTTGTTACTGGAATTAATATTAATAATACTAATAATCGAAATTTTGATACAACATATACTCCACCAGCCCAGACACAAACATAGACTACTGTAGTAACATAGCAACAAGTTCCTGAAGTTGAAGGGCCAATTACCATTACTGCGGATAAATTTGAGATTCCAACTATTGAGGTTCCAGCAGATAAGTTCTCATTACCGGATATTTCATTAGATTCATTCGCTGCATCTTATCAAGCAGCAGTTAGTTCAGCCTCATCCGCGATTGAAAATATTGCTGCTGGCTTTAGTACAGCCGCAATGGCTGCTTCAACCGCGGCAAAAAATGCAGCAGAGGCCGCGACTAATGCAATTGGCAGTATTCCAAGTTATAAATCAGTTACTTTTAGTGTTGCCGGTTAGGTTAAAGCTTCTGTTATTTTAAATGTCACAATAAATAATAATAGTAAAGCCACTGGTAGTGTATCATTTGGCGGATTACGATTCCCACAAGGAAATTCTATAAGTAGTTATAATGTTGCCGCGAAAGCTAAAGGTAATGTTGCTCTTGCCGGTGGACGTTCTACATTAATGGGTGAACTTGGACCCGAGTTAGTAGTATCTAATGGCCGTTACTTTGTAGTTGGCTCTAATGGCGCAGAATTTGTTGATTTAGATCCAGATGCTATCGTGTTCAACCATTTATAGACTGCTCGTCTCTTATCTGGCGGAAAAGCTGGTCGCGGTATTCCGATCACTAATGAACGTATTGCCACTTCATTAGCTAAAGGAAACATTGAAGGCCCAGCACAAGCAAGCGCAGCTTCTGCATTAGCTGAATTAAAGAAAATCCGCGCTATGTGGGCTTCTTTGGGCGAGTCTGGTCTATCTGAACTCGCTGAAAAGGCCGGTAGTGGCGGTGGCGGTGGTGGCGGCGGTAAAAACGCGCCAGACTTAACTGCGTTCCTTGATGATATTGACCGTTGGTATACTTTATTACGTCGTATTAAGCGCCTTGAAGAAGACATTTCTTATCAAGAAACTTTGCGAGGTAAAATTGAGTCAGATAGGATTATTGATGGTACTGCTTATTATAATAGTCAGAAAAAAACACTTGATTTGCTTGATGAAGAGATTCAAAAGAAGCATGAACTTGCAAATCTTTAGAAGAGCTATTATGAGGCTCGTGCGGAAGACTTAGCAGCGAGTGATTTTGGCGGTATTTTGCATTTTGATCCAAATGGCGGTCTTGTTTTAAACGATAAAATTTCTGGTGATGGTTGGAAGCCTACTCAATTCAGCATGAAATCAGTTAAAGAACATGGTGGATTACGTGCATCTGTGGTAGACGAATTACCTGATTATTTAGATGGTTTAGGTCTAATGGCCGAAGTCTTTGCTACTAATGCCGATAATTCTGCAAAATATACTTCTGCTGAATAGTATGAAATCTTATCTGCGGCGGGCTTTACTAAATACATGAACTTTGATTCATCTGGTAAGCCTATTGAGCGTAGTGAGGATACAAACTGGCAGGCGGATGCTGTAAAGGCATTTAAAGATCAAGTAGATGGGTGGCAAGAAGAACTAGATTCATTATGGGAAAGTTATAGAGAAACCGAAGAGGATCTATTAGTAAAAGAAACTGAACATAATGAAAAATTATAGGAAATAATTGATAATCAGCTCTCGTTAGAAAAACGAGTTGTCAAGGCTGAAGAAGATCGCCGTCAGCGTGAAATAGATGATTTATAGGACGAGCGTAATGCTATTGAAGAAAGCACTAATGAATTTCTTAATGGCTTAAATGATGCATTAACGAACGAACGTTAGCTTTATGATAATAATTAGGATGAATAGGAATTAACTCGTTTACGTAGATAGTTATCTATTCTTGAACGTTCGGGCGGCTCTGCGTCGGATATTCGCAGCTTGCAAGAAGACATTCGTAGCCGTGAATAGGAGAGTTATTTTAATCAATAGGAACAACAAATCTAGGCTATTGAGAAAGCAAGTTAGGCGCAGATTGAGCGTTTAGACAAACAAATTGACTTGATGACCGAAGCTTTGGCTTATGATAAGGCTAATGGCCTATTATGGGATAAAGTATATGCTGTTATGAATTCAACACCAGCATAGATTCAGCAATTTATAATGACGAATACTCCAGATTTCTAGAGTAATTCGGCGTTATAGGTCGCGGAAGATTTGCGTGTTATTAAAGGTGAAGTTGAATAGTGGGTTGCATATCGTGAAGACCCAAATAACCCGGTTGCGAAAGAAGCTCAACATAACTGGAATACCTATTTACCAAGTTTCTAGGAATTATATCCTGAAGCTATGGCTAATCCAGAAATTTTAGAAGCTGCACATCAAATTTATGAAAGCAATTATGCAAAAACCGCAGATGAAAATGCTGCGAGAAAAGCCGTAGAGGACTATTTAGCTAGCAAAGGCTTTAGCCTTCGTGGAGCAAAAGCAGTCGGACAAAATCAACGTTTTGGCAATCCAAAGGATTATATTCTTCCAGAAAAAGCTGGTGGCGGTGGCGGCGACGGTGATATCCCCGGTGGAGGCGGCAGCGGTGGAAGCGGCTATAATGATAGTCTTACTTGTACTGTTCGCTTTGTTCCGTTGAATGCTGCGACTAATGGTTCAATCAGTAACCCACATACTGAGGTCTTTGAAGTCGGTGAAGAATTTTCGCCAGGGAATTATGCCTAGTCTTATGAAGGCTTTACTTATGTACGCAGTTAGCCCGATGGCACATTGAGCGCTTATGACGGAATGGATGTTATATAGTATTATATGGTCAATGGTACTACTAATAATACTACGCCTGAGGTTTCTAACCCTGAAGCAACTAAAGAATGGGAAAATCGCGTTGCTAAATTAAATGATGTTGGAAAAGAAGCGTTTAATAATTTAACAGCTGGTTATTCTAGCGACGATGTTAAAGACTATGGCGCTCGTATTTCTGAGCTTAAATAGCGGTAGGCTCAAGGAGATACTTCCGAGGGAGTGGTCAATGCGATAAATGTTTATACCAAGCAATTAGAAAACGCAAAGAAGGGTGAGGCTCATCCAGAAGAATATAAAGCTTTAAAGGATGCTGAGGATGCCTTAAAAGAGCATTTAGAAACTGTTGGTTTAGATATTACCGACCCGGATCAAAGCAAAATTAAGAAGTTATAGCAAAATGTCGAAACCGCATAGACTTCATTAGATACAGCTGTTGCGCGCGATAAATAGCGTGAGGCTCAAAAAGATACATCTGGTAAAGTTAGTTATACTTTAAAGAAGAAAATCTTTGTAAATAGTGCATACATAAGAACTGAGACTGATTCTGGAAAAGTGGCTCCTGGAACTGTTATTAGTATACAAGGTAATGCGCCATCAATTTAGGGATAGAGATTAATTACATGGAAGCCAGATAATGATTAGACTGTTATAGCAAATGGACAGGTAATTGAATATTCGTATTATTATGCTTATAATACTAGCCCTACACCGACACCTGCCGCACCAACACCCGCTTCATCCGATACCACGAAAAACAATGCACAAGCATAGGCAAGCTAGGTAACTAATAAGCCAACGAAAGCCGAGGTTGTAGAAACGACTCCGGCGGTAGTAGAAGAGCAAGCCCCAATTCTTGAGGCCGCAAGAACCGCAGCCATGTCAGGCGCTCAATCATATGTAGACCCAATTCCAACGGGTACGGTTGATGAAAAAGGCGGCGTACATGTTAATATGGGGACCACTACCTCAAACACGCGTACTGTAGCATTGAAATATGCTATTATGAAAGACGGTAAACGTGATCCGCTTAATTCAAGTCAATGGAGGCCAGCTGGTGATAGAGTTTATAATATTGGTGATACTATCTACGGAAAAAGTGCGATTAATCATCCTAAAACTCCGGGTTATGATATAAGTTGCTCTCCACCAAGTATTACAGTATATAAGAATACTACTGAAGCTAAGTTTACTTTTACCTATACAAAACAAAAAGCCGAGACGAAAAAGGCAAATAATAACCAATAGCGGGATTAGTAGAGGACAAAGTATAATTATAGCGCGAATTCTGTTCACATCCCAGAGGCTCCTAGAGCTGTAAATGGTGGTTTATTTAATTCCACTGGCCTAATGCAAATTGATGGTACAGCCAAAAAGCCCGAAGCAGTCTTAGATGCTGCTACTACTCAACTTTGGCGTCACGATATTATGGATACTTCCAATCCAAAATCACTTACTAATTTATTACTCGATTTCAGAAATGTTGCGGCCGCGAACTATAGCAGTGGCGCTTACAATAGCATCAACAATACTTCTAATAATGGTATGAACTTTAATGGTGTAACTGTTAATGTTAATGTTGCAGAAGTAGCAAGTGATTATGATGCTACTCGTATTGGCGATTTAGCTATGGAAGAAATGCTTTCAATTGCGCGCAAAACAACAGCTTCATAGGTTCGGAGGTAATAATAATGGCAAATTATATAATGGGAATGGAACCTGAAGGTGTACCAGTACGCCGTACTCAGGTTTACTTAGCAACTCATGATGGGGGAGGCAATCGCCTCCCCTTCATGAATCGCTCTTTTATTAGCTTTACGTATGGCGGCGTTGCAATTGAAGATTTTAACTTAATTGCAATAGTAGAGAATAACCGCATGCAACGTAAGCTATATGGGGCGTTTAATGATAATACAACAAACTCTGATGTACTTGATGGTACTACTTATTGGAGTACACATTTTGTTAATAATGAATTAACTTTTAATTTAGCAACGGATGAAATGACTGAGGAACAACTTAACGCCTTTAAGCATTTATTCCAGCCTGGGCCGCCAAAAGAACTTATTTTAGCTGAAACCCCTAATCGTGCAATTATGGCTCGTGTAAAAGCTCCGCCAGAATATTAGATGTTACCATTTGAGAAAAAAGTAACTAAGAAGTTTAGAAGTGCATCGGATAATACTATTGTTAATGAGTATGAAACTAGTACAACAGTTTATAGGGGCGCAATTGAATTATAGCTGGTTGCAGATGACCCATTCTGGTATTCTGTACATAATATTTTACCATCGTACTCTTATGATACACAAAATCGGTGGACTTATGCTTTGAGCAATCCTGATATGTTAAAGGTAATAGTTGAAGATGGTGTCCCAATTAGGGAAATGTTTACCGATACGAACTCAATTATTACTGGCGAAGGACGATTGAATGTTTCTGAGGCACCTTTGGCGGGCGGCAATGGCATTGTAGGCGCAAAAGTCGGCGCAAAGTTACGTACTATTATTGTTACTCTAACTTCTGGATCAGAAAGTAATGATATGTACTTGTTCTATGCGGGTACTGCGCCAGCTCCGACGATTATTAATTTTACTTTAACACCGGAAGTAGATATGTAGTACAAACCATATTATATTATGCGACCGGGTAATAGTATTTATTAGAAAGCATCGGTTGGTAATGGAGTTTATATTCCTTATAATGAATTAAAGGTTGGTAATAAGACATTTAAGTTTTCTACTCCTAGCATTTATACTGGTTATAATTAGGCTCAATAGATTGTTTAGAGTTTAACCAATGGGATGTCTACAGTAGATGTAAAATTATTACTGAATGACGGAATTAAAGAATACTATAGTCGTGCATGGGCGCTTGGAACATTAAATTATATAATATCATTGAATCCTAATGACTGTTTAACTGATGCTTTAATGATTTAGAGTATTGGAGACTTCTAGGACGTCTTTTAGGAGATGATGTTGCATTTTCTTGGAGAGGTTAATATTACGACTGATGAAGAAACTTATGAAGTTACCAAAACTATCATCGCTGAGCCCGCAATATTTTCCTTTAATTCAAAAACTGGATAGGCTACTGGAACTTTTACTATACCGGTATTTAAAGAAGATGCTGATTTTTCTATTCGTGGAGTACCTATTGATACCTTTTTTAATAAAATTACGGTTGTTGAAAACGTAGGAGATATGGTTAAAAGTGAATACTTATATTTAACCGAAAGAAACTATGCTACTGAGGATGGCTTAATTCCGCCAGAAAATTGTAGTAAAATTACTACTAATTATCCCGGTGGTTTAACAAATTTCGATATTCAATATAAGCATACTTATCTATAATTGAGTTAAAGGAGGAGACGACCATGTATCAAGTTTTGTTACGTGATTATGAAGTCTCAATATGGACGCTTTAGGACAGCTTTATCTCTGTCCTAAAGCCGTCTGGTTCTAATATTAAAGGCCAATTAGAAACTGGTTCTTTAAACATTAAAGATGATGGGACTTTAGATTTTAATTTTAAAATACCCATAAAATATCGTAATGAGTCTGGCGTTTTAATTGATAACCCATTATGGAGCAATGTTATTAACGGTAATATTGTTGCTAATATGCGGAAGATTAAGTTAATTTTCAATAGAGACAATACTAACGAAAAACCGCGTATTTATGAGTTAGAGATTACAAAAGTAACAGAAGACCATACCAAAGATATTTTAACATGTAAAGTTGAAACATAGGGATTGGCGTTTCATGAATTAGGTAAAATTGGTTATAAGATTTATCTATCACAAGATGATTTGCTCGCAGATTTGGAAAAATGGTTTAAGGCAAAACCAATTTATGATGCGAACAAGAACTTCTTATATAAATCTTATACAGAAGAAGGCGTAGAAGAAACGCTTTATCAAGAGCCAATTGCGAGCTTATCATACTGGAATGATAAGATTTTTAAACCCGGTGACAAATGGACATATGAAATACGTATGGATTATACTGGTAACAACGCGGGATTAGGTTTAAAATCTAATGAAGTATATGAAGATAGCTATATTCGCGCGTGGAAGTATGATACAGAACACGATATGATTGTTGGCAGTGAAGCCGAATAGACCGCGATTAAGGCCCGTTTAATTGATGTTTCAGAGAGTAACCTCTATAATATTACACAAGAGCTTGCCAAAACTTTTGGCGTATTTTGCCGCTATGAATATGAGCATGATGATTAGTATTATATTACTGGCCGGAAAGTTGTTTATTATAATAACTTTTTATCTGAGGGCGAAGGCACTTTTGATATAACCTATCCCTACGATGCGCGCCAAGTATCAAGAACAAGTGATAGTACTGACATAGTAACAAAAATGTATGTTTAGCCAGATACCTCTAGTGACGACTATATCACAATTATGAACTCTCCCGTGAATAAAACGAGAGAAGATTATATTCTTAATTTTGATTATCTTCATTTGACTGGCGCCATTACTGATACTTAGTATGAAGAAGTTAAAAACTTTGAAAAAAATGTTGCAAGGATTAATTTATCTATTTTACCAATAAGTAATCAGATAAATGCGTTGCGAGATGAGTTGCCTGATTTAGAGGCACAAAAGACTACACTAACTAATGCAGTACGGTTAGATTAGGAACAGTTAAGTCAATCTGGCGAGTTACTAGACTTAATTACTGATGGCACAGGTGAAGTATAGCGCAATGCGGCAAATCCTGAGATAGCAGTAGTATTATAGGATTCGCGGGGAAATAATTATATTACTTTTTCTACAAAAGGAATTATTGTTGAGTCGGTCAAAATCTTTACAGAATATAATTATGCGACACAAGAATTAACTAAGCAGATTTTAGGTAAGCAAGAGTCTGGCGACGGTACACAAAGTGATACTTCTACTGCTAAGACTACATATTCATATGATGAATACAGCAATTTAACGCGCATTACTAGTAGTGCATTGCCATCGGCCGGCCGCGTATATATTACTTATACTTATAATCCATAGTTATATACTGATGCTGTTGAAAAGTTATGGAAGACTCGTTTAAGTAATGACTCAAAAGAGAAAGCAGCGGTTGAAGATAAGATTAATAGCATTAATGAGTAGATAACTTCATTAAATATTTAGTATCAAGCCGCATTGGAGGAAAAGCGTAAATTATTAGCCAATTTTGAATATCTAATGGGGCCAGCTTTACGTGAAGGATACTGGGCGCCAGAAGAGTATAAAGATTATGGTGAAACATATAATTTAGTTGCTGATTTCTTAGCAGATACGCCCTTAGCCTCGGAAAATGGTGACTACCTTACCGGAGAACAAGAAGGCGTTCCAATCCAAGCAAAGCTTATATATGATATAGTACCATTTGAAAATGAGTTTGTATTAGAAACGAAAGAAATAGACAATACTAATAGTTATTTGCCGATTATTCCTATTACCTCACAGGCTATGTTTAAATGGATACAAGAGCATTATGATAATTTTAGCGTTGTGTTTGATAGTAGTCGTTCTTAGCCTAATGCAAATACAGAAAAACCAGAATTAATATATAAACATATATATACTATTGGTTCATAGTGTAGATTTGGTATTATAAATTATAATCTTAAACACAATGGCATAATTTATTAGGGGCCCACTCTTGCGCTTATTTTAAATGGGGCAAAGTCACTATCCCCAGCGGATTTAAGTATTTTAATGGGCGAGAAAAGCAACCTACATTTAGCCGTGCTTGGAGAAATGGAACTAGAAGGTAGTAATATTGAAATCTCAGAAGTCGCTAATTATAAAGACGATGTATGGGTATTTATGCCTCAAGATGGCGATTCAACGAAGCTACTTTACCCCCGCATTTAGGTTAATAGTTTACAATTACGTACAACGTCAGATTAGCTAGTAATTAAAACAATTAAACCTGGTAAAAAAACTATGTGGGTTCCTACGGACACCGCTGATAGTGGCGGTTCCGGCGGCAGTGGAGAAGGCGGTGCATAGCCTGCTTTTGACCCTGATACATATGTTGAAACTGGAAAAGTACTTGTGGTTTATGAAGATGACCCAACAGATACACCAATCGCGGTTTATCCGCTATATGAGCCTACATTTAGTACATTATCTATGCCGCGTAATAGATTATTATCTGCCGAGCCAGGCGTAGAGGAAGAAGAGCCTACACCAGAAGAAACGGTTGTTGAAGTTCTAGATGAACCCTTACCTGAATAGAAGCAGGAATGGTTAATCGCTGGTAATGGTGCTTTTGTTGAGCCAGGAGACTAGACAATTCTTGATTCATACCGCGATTATACTATTTTAAGCCGCGAAAACGGATACTTCCTCACTATTAATCCTGCCGTATTTGTACGAGATGGCATGGTGCGATTTAGTGAAGGCGGCACTGGCAATTAGGCGTCTAGGCGAAGCTGTGAGCCAGAATTACATTTGGATATACATTATGTTATCTCTAATGCTGAAAGCGTTATTTATCTTGACGCATTACAAATCTCTAAAGAAAATGCTTATCCTAAAGTATCATATGATGTTAAGCTAAATATTATTAATCAAAAGTTCTTGGTAAATAGCTTTGACTTGATTGGCCGCATTGTAAATATTAATGACTTGGATTTAAACTTTGAACATGTTTAGGGATATGTATCAGAAGTTAAAATAAACTTAGATGCGGCACAAAACGATGAGTTAGTGATCAAAAACTACAAAACCAAGTTTGAGGATTTATTTACCTCTATTGTAGCTCAAACAGAGTCAATGTAGAAAAATGCTAATGTCATAGCGATGGCGGCGGCTACTTTCACACCGACTGGTACAATTAGCCCTGAAGTTATGGCTAATAGTATACGGCGCGCTAACTTGGATTACGCCTTTAACAATGGTACATTAACTATTTCCGATACTGATGGTATTTGGGCCAATAGTGATGACGGCGTTGTTGCTATGCGTGGTGGCGGCATTTTTACCGCGACCAAGAAAGATGATGAAGGTAATTGGCTTTGGAATACTGGTATTGTGCCTTCTGGTATTAATGCGGATTTAATTACCGCTGGATAGTTGGATACTAATCGTATTAAAATCTATGCTGGCGATGAAGTTAAGTTCTAGATGAATGGCGAAGGCATTTTTGCTTATAAGAGTAATGGTAGTAATTTGGTTGAAAAAATACCAAACGGTATTGATCGTGAAGCTTATAACACTTTAATTGAATAGATTCACGATACTTATTCTGAGCGTGGCGTTGACGCAAAACAGTATGTTGTTTATAATAGTGAAGGATTATTCTTAAAGGCCAAAGCTGGTGCTTAGGTCGGTATAACTAAGGATGAAAATGATAACTATAAGATACAAGAAACCACAGAAGATGTTGATCGTGTATCTATTTCTTGGGATGGTTTAACACTTAAAAATTATGCTGGCCAAAAAACGTTTTATGCCGATGCTGAAACTGGTAATTTAACACTTAAAGGCGATATAATTGCTAACAGTTTTAAATTAGCGAACAACGATCAAAATGAAGAAGACGTTTTCATATTAAATAACAAAGGTGAATATACTTTAAATACTAATGTAATTAAAGATATTTAGACTAATATTAGTACTAGTACAAGTTATTACTGTACAAATACATTACCGTCAGATTATAGTGATGGCGGAATAAAGTGGAAGGATACTTTAGAAAGCGCCGTGCAAGCTTATGGTGGCAGCGAGCCATATTATCAAATTACTCGTATTGGTATTACTAGCAATGGCACAACTACTTATAGTTATACATGTAGCCGTATTGCGAAAGATGGTAGTAATGGTGATGGCGGAGCGGCCGGCCGCGGTATTGAGAGTATTACAAATTATTATTTAGCCACTGCAAATAATACTGCACCGGAAAAGACAGCAGAAGGATGGAAACAATCATTTAGCCAAGTGAACTTTTCTTAGAATGTTCCATATTTATGGGGTTATGAGCTAACTACTTATACCACGTCCACTAATGGAGTACAAGATACTAGCAGCACTAACCCACATTTAATCGCGGTTTGGGGATAGAACGGCGCACCTGCTCCTACAACGTATAATATTAGCTGTGTGCCTAATGTTTTGATTGCAGATACTGCGACTACATTATAGGTTTCTATTACTAGTAGTGATAGCAGTACTCCAACAGGATTAACTGCTATATATAAAGTTGATGGTACAGAGCCTAATAACTCTACTATTTAGGGTAATTCTATTGCATGTTTTGGCGATGGCGGGATAACGCCACAAAATAATGTAACATTGATATTAAAAGATAGTGGTGGTAAGATATTAGACCAACAGACTATTCCGGTATTACGTAATGGCGAAAATGGTAAAGATGCTATTACGTTAGTGCTTGATAACGAGAATGATACGTTTATTGAAAAAACAGAAGCTACGAAAACTATTAAAGCGACCTTATATAAAGGGGTTAATAGTATATCAACAGGCGTTATTATTGAAGCAGCTACTTCTGTTGGAAGTAATATCACCGCGTCTGTCGCAAAAAATGCCGACCCCAATAATGCATATACAATTACTTTGGAAGCCACTAACGAAATTACTGCTGGTGGTAGCATTACTATTACAGCAAAATATGAGAATCAAAAATATACAAAACAATTCACTTATAATGTAATTGTCCAGGGTAGTAATGGTATTAACGCAGTATATTATGAGTTATAGCCCAGTGCAACAGTTATTAAAAAGACAAGCAATGGCTATGAGCCTGCGACATTAACTTTAATTGCGAGCAGGCATGAAGGCAATACGTCTAACCCCGTCACTGATGGTCGCTAGTATAAAATAGGAAATAATGCACAAGTGTGGCATGACTATTCTGATTCTGATAAAATTACTATTAATGGCGATGATACAATATATACTCGTTTAATGGTTAATAGTCAAGAGGTAGATAGCTAGACAATTCAAGTTGTGCGTGATGGCACTGACGGCAAGTCAGCTTATACCGTTGTTTTAAGCAATGAAAATGATACGTTTATCCAGGAGGGCGGGCGTCAAGAAAAGACAACAACGATCGCATTATATAAAGGTACAGCATTACAAACATTGTCTACAAATAACATAACTATTGGTGATAATAGTACTAATAATTTATTTACAATCACTCCTAGTGTAACTAATGGTATTATTACATTAACTATTGTAAATAGTGTAAATGATACGACTACTAATGTTATTGCCAATGGTAGTATTCCTATTACTATTACTTATGATAATCTAACTTTTACTAAACAATTTTCATATACCTCTATTATACATGGTACTAATGGTATTACTTATACTATCTAGCCAAGCGCGAGTATTATAGCTGTTAATGCAGATAATCGCGAGCCCGTGAGTATTACTTGCGCTTCTTATAAGTCTGAAGGTAATGATGTTATGAAGCCTTATACTGGTATTATTACATATAAAATTGACGCTGGTACAAGTGAATCATTATATACAGAGGCAATTAGTACTAATAGCATAGGAACATCCATTACTTTTAGTTTATGGGATAAAAATCCTAATAAGGATGCTACTGCTAAATTATTAGATTTCCAAACTGTTCCAATCGTAACAAAAGGTTAGGATGGCGTAAATGCCTATACAGTTATTTTGACGAATGAGAACGATAGCTTTGTGTCTGGTCAAAGTAAGGCAATTAGTACGGAAGTACTTGTTTATAAGGGAACAGACGCTGTGCCATATGGAGGGACGAGCAAACCGCGTTTTGTATTCGATAGTTCTATGAGTGGTAATATAAATACTAGTAATAATAAAGTTGTTGTTACATTTACCAATAGTAATCCAACCGAAGATGGAAGCTATAATATTCCTGTAAAAATAACAGAAGATGGTACTAATTATGTAACAATTACAAAATAGTTGAGTTATAGTGTTGTGGAAAATGGATAGAATGGTATTGGAATTAATGAGATTCGAGAATATTATTACGCAAATACATCTTGGACTCCGCCAGCTACTCCAACGGGTACAACTACCGGAAATTTAAATCTAGGAAATTGGCAGCTTGATCGTAATAAGGTTAATTATGGTGATACTAACCCTTATCTTTGGAATGTAGAAGTTATTGTCTATTCTAATAATAATATTAGTATAGGTAAATCAACACTTATCGGTATTTATCGTGCGGACGCGGCAGAATTAGATGTGACTGCTACTGTTATTAAACAAGATAAAAATGGGAGCTTCTTACCATCCAGTATTACAGCGCAAGCGTATTAGTATGCTGGATTATCTAGACTGGCATATTAGGGTGATATTAGATGGAAAGTTGACGGTAGTAATTTATTATCCGCAGCGACCTTTGATTTATCACGTTATGCCTCTTCTTTAGCTAATAAGAGTGCTCTTACCGTAGAACTTCTTGATGCAGAATTACATGCCATTGATTCTCAGACAATTCCTATTTTGCGGGATGGCGCCGATGGACAAGGGCAAGATAGTTATACTGCTGTATTTAGTAATGAATAGTATACGTTTATGAATGCGGCCGATTTAGAAGCGAATACTTCACTTTCAGCGGCATTTAATGTTTAGTTTTATAAAGGTACAACGTCACAAACAATTACAAGTATTAGTTGCACTAATAGTAACGCAGATGACTACGTTGATGTTGATATTAATGGTACTACGGTAACGGTAACATATCCCAAAAATAATGCTCCAGCTATAACAAATGTTTATAACGGCACATTAGCATTTAATATCACTGGTGATAATAATACTGTGACTAAAAACTTTTCCTATACTATATTACCACCAAAAGAATACTTTGCTAGCGATGTTGAAAGTGAATATATTACTGAAGTTATTCCTATTTATTGCAAAACCAATAACGCGACTCCACCTGCTAAACCTTATTAGTATGTTGCGGCTCCTGGAAATAGCAGCACTAATAATAGTACCAATACAACAGAAACAACTGGAGACTCCGGTGAAGATACGCCGCCAGATGAAGAAGTAATAGTTGATGTTGGCGAGCCAACATCGGGCGATGAGCCTAGCTATCCTGTTGATAATACCGTTTGGTATCGTACTTGTCCGGATTACTCTGTCGGCGCATATTATTATACTAGTACAATGTGTGTTTGGAGCGGACCACATGATGGCACCGTTTCATCAACGCATAATGGTGTAACTTATTACTGTACTTTTAGTGAACCCGTGCGCGATTAGAATATAACTATTGCCATGGCAGGAAAATCAACTGCGTTAGAAGTGGCATAGATTATTGGACGTTTTGATAGCGAGAATAATGGTATTAATTCACGCGTACCTTTTGGAGGAAAGTAGTATGATGTAGCTCTAACATCTGGCGGAGGCTTACTAATTGGAGCGAATGATCAAATTGCGATTAAGGCCGCGGCCGATTCTAGTAATACAGCATTAGTACTAAATAATAAGGGCATTAGCTTAACCGGCGCGAACATTATTATGTCTACTATTAATGATAATCAATAGGTGGAAAATGTTATTTCTATGCGTTCTACTACCGTAATTGAAAATGATATTACCTAGGCGGCTGGTATTACTATTGGCTCAACCGGTAGTATTATTATAGATGGCGGCACTATAGATGTTCGCGGCGGTAATGTAAAGATTGCCAGTATTTATGATAGTAATAATGAATTAGTGACGCCCGGTAGCTTAACATTAAATGGCGGCAATTTAGGGATTTATAGTAATTCTAATCTGTTTATAGACTCTGATGGTTATTTAAGTATGAATGGCGGAACACTAAATTTAACTAGTAATAACGGTATTATAGAACTTGGTGATTAGCTATTTATTAGTGGTACAAGTTTTGAAGCTTATAAGAATATTATTGAAAATGGTAATGTTCCAAATATGCCAGCTAAGTATTTTATTTGGTATGAACAATATCAGGGTCAATTTTATATTAAAGGTATTTATGATATTTAGACTAGACCCTCTAGCTCGGGTACGCAAATAGTAGATCCCAATGACGGTACTATTGTTGAAGAAGAAATTATTATTTAGGAGCCGGTTGCTATAGACGGGGTAAACTCACAAGGTGAATATTATCAATATTGGAATACAAATGACGTGCTTGCAAAAGCCTAGCAAAAGCTTGGAGAATTACGTGCATAGGCATTAGGATTCTATGTCGATTCCTTTGGTAGTTTATATTGTAACCGTATCATTTGTTAGGACACAATTTCATGTGGTGGGAATATGACTTTATCTGGTAATATTACAGATCAAAGCGATTTAACGCCCACTTCTTCCACAGCTACATTATTTAAATGGTATGAATATACTGATACTCTTGCTCCTATTACTGTAACAAGCACTTATACGACTACAAGACAAGAAATGCCTACCCGCGTTACAGCTTCTTAGATTGCAATGTATGGCGCGCCCAAAACAGTTTGGATTGAAGTAATGACAGGTACTCCACCAGCTGGTAGCGGAGGAAAAATTGTATTGTATGATAGTCACTTGGACTATGATCCCAGTCCTTCTCCTTTAATAGTACCATTAAGAAGTAAAATTCGTATTGAATTAACAGCAAAAGGGACTACAAATTATTAGAATGGAATTATGAAATTAACTATTTCTTCTATAATTAATAGCACTGTATCTGAAACGTGGACTCTTACCCGTTCAAACGCCTGGGATAATGCAACAGCAACATATCACGACAGTTTTGAAGTTACCATTACTTAGCGAACCACTGGTTATACCAATGTCTCATCGACTCAGTAGGCGCTTGATAGAATTCAAATAAACGCAAGTTTCTCTGCAAGCACCGGAAAAAGTGGCGTAGTTAATTTCTTACCTGATCAATGTAAAGCTTATGTTTTACCGGCATAAAAAAAATAAGGCCCTCTCTTACGAGAGGGCCTCTTATTTTTTTACTCATCCAAGAAAGCACTAAAGCTTAACATTTGAGTTGGCGTAAATGTCTCATCGCCTAAATCATCAAGACTTAACTTATCACCATTTATAGTAATAGTATTAGTTAATAGCTCCGAAAGCTCAGAATTAAACTCACTTACATGCTCTGGCTCAATGTAATTATTACCATTTTCATCTGTCGTGAGCTCACCATTTTCATTCTTCGCACCATACTTTCTCACTAGTGCAACACGCTGCTCTTCAAAAGCGTCGCTTTCCTTCTACACTTCGCGCATAAGACGGGCAACTCTGAAGGCGGTCTTACTACGCAGAGATTTGCCGCCGAGCTCTCTTAGTACCGGAATACTTTCCAATAGTTCCTGAACTGTTAATGTAATCATATTTCTTCTCCCCACTATATCATATTTTTTATCTTTCCACAAAAATATTTTCCAATACAGATAGCATCTGCTTCGTCCTAGGTACAATCCTAATTGTACCACAATTTAACTTTAGCTTGTGCAGCGGCTTTCTTATTTTCACGGTGGCTATCACCGCTACTAATGCCGCAATATTTGCGCCATTCTGAAGGACGAACCAGTTCATGTTCTATATTGTGCTCAAACAATGTATCAAGGATTACGCCTTGTAGATTTGCTAATACACGATAAGTCTCAACTTGATACTAATTATTGCCGCCATAGGTCTAAAGCTAAATATGTTCAACTCCAACAAAATCGGGCTCCCATTCTTTTATTGCGGCAATAAGCCATTGTTTAAACTAATTAATTCTAGCTGTGGTAGCTAACTCACTATCAGTTTTATACGTACCATAGCTTACTAATTCTTTATTATCATATATAGCGTAACCGGTAGTACCGGTTGCCGCGTCCAAAGCTAATATTCTTGAAGTGTCAATCGTTTTGATTGGCACTTTATTTTTTTTCACTTTGGAGCTATTACCACCCATACACTACTCACATAGCATATGTTTACGCCAATCACGATAGGTCTAAACCTATTTATGTCCTTTCGGACAAACCATTTCTAATTCAGTATCTAAGTTTTTATATGAAGAACTAAGCAGCTACCAACCATTTTCAGCTAAATGGTTGGTAACTGTATATATATTGATTGGCATTACTTACCAGTGCTGCCAAAACCGCCTTCCCCACGTTTTGTTTCTGGTAAAGTATCTACTACTTGCGCACGGAAACGATGTACAGGCACAACGAGCATTTGAGCAATGCGGTCCCCAGCATGAATTGTATATTCTGAATCAGAAATGTTATCATATATGACACCAATTTCGCCGCGGTAATCACTATCAATTACGCCGCAACTGTTGCTAAGACGTAGCCCAGTCTTCATACCAACGCTGGAACGCGGTAGAATAAGTGCCATCCAATTCTCAGGTAACGCAATGCTAAGCTGCGTGCTTACCTTATTATGTAATGAGTGCGGTTCAAGTGTCATATCTTCTGCGGCATAAATATCCGCCGCGGCGTCGGTATCATATGCGTAAGTCGGCATAATGCCGCCCGGCCCAAGGGTTATAGGTAAATCAATATCCCAAGCATGATAGCGCGCGCGAACGGCCTCAAAAGTAACCTGAAGGACTTGGAACAAAGCCTCTAGCATCTGACGCTTTTCGGCGCTGGGCTTTAGTTCGTTAATATAAACCTTAATCCCCTCATCAAATGCGTCAAGCTCTGCTAATACATCAGCACGAGTGCGACCCTGCGCATTAAGTGAATTAATTGTGTCTTCTACACTCTTATTTAGAGTATCAGCAGTAACTGCGCCGTGAATAGCACCAATGTATGCCTTCACGTAATTCTCATTTACTGTGTCATCAGCGAGTCCCATAATAAACTCAACATTGTCTTTAAAATCTTTAAAAGTTGGGGTCTCCATTAGCTCTTGAATATTTACTGCATCCATTTTTCTCACCTTATTCATTAAAAGTTCTTTCAACTGTTACAACAGCCCAAGCATCAATAATTTCGCCCTTAGATTTCTTAGTCTTTAGGACGTAGCCAGATTTTGTTAGCGTATAGCCGCCTTCAATTTGCTTATCCTTAAACTCAGCAATTAGTCTGACCGCTTCCTCTTCGTCATTAACACGATATACATCAGTTGTTTTCATTAGCATTTTCATTTATCTCATTCTCCTGTTTCTCATTCATTTTTCTTAATCTTTGAATTAGGTCTATGTAATTTAATTTTGTAGTCGCTTCACTAATAACCTGTGGAATATCTTGCGGCTGAGTAACAACCTGAGCCATACGCTTGGAACCAATTTTCTTTTTTAGCGCCCGGCGTTGCGCGCGGTTAAGTTTGGTATTCGATTTTTCTTGAATCTCTTTAATTGTGAAATTGGAAATATTTTTTAAGATTGCGTCGTCATTATCGCCGCCAATCAACTTGACTGCTTCTTCATAACTTATATTTTGAATGGTAGCAAAACGTTGAATTAGATTATTCTGTTCAGGAACCTCTAAGTTATGTTCAGCAACATTATATGTTTTTTCTTCCATATTAACCTCCCGCATTACGATTATATCCGTAGTCTTGTGTTTTAAAAGCATCAATATAATATTTTTCTAGTTCTGAAAGTTTATCTTTATCAGTGTAAATAATTACTTCAATTGTCCAATTCCAGAATCCAGTATTTAATATTTCATGATGGACTTTTTGGTCAGCAATTGTAGAAATACCGATTGCGGACTTAAAATGATCTGTAATGCGCTTTTTAACATTTGTACTTTTTCCGATATAAGCTTTATTATTTTCCAAATTAGTTAGCTTATATATGCCAGGTAATTCTTTAATTTCAATTCGTTTAAAAGTTTCATCTAAGTAAGGCTTAACATATTCAGCCCATACAAGTTTACTAATGATGTCTGGGTGCTGGACTTTTTCAGCTACGGTAGTCAACAAAAACTTAATATCTGGACGATACTCTTCAGGAGTTTGTATGGTCGCATATAATAAATCTTGCTTTTGCTTTTCATATGCTTTACAACTTGCGATTAAGCTTTCAAGCTTTTTTAATTCAGCTTCTGCCTAGTCTATCGCTGTATTTCGTTGCTCCTCTAAGATAATTAGTAGATTTTCATTTGAAGTTTTTACATCATTAATTTTCTTCTGGCATTCTTGCTGAGCAATAATTAATTCGGCATCCAGCGTAGCTTGTCGCTCATCTTTAATAATCTTTAAAGAGTTATTTAAAGTATCTTCATAAGCATTGAAGTATTCATTTAATTCATTGGTTTGCCGCCATGAAAGTTCATTGTACTCCGCGTGCTTTGCTTCAATTTTATCTAGAATTGATGTTAAACGAGCTTCATCTTTTTCAATCTCGCTGTTTAAATAATCCTTTTCATCATTAAGATGGCTAATACTATCCACTAGTGCTTTTTGTTCAGAATAATCTAGCACCTTGCGCCGAGTTAATAATACTGCTAAAACTATAATAACAATAAGAGCCACAATATCAATAATATACTGTACAGGCATACTTCTTACCTCACATCTTCTTTATAATTTATTATATCATAAAGTTTTAAAAAAGTCAAATATTAAAAGAAAAGACGGGTAGGATTATTATCCTACCCATTCTGCATATTGGTTATCTGACGCAAGATTTACCCCTAGGATTTCATCATAATGCGGCTGCTGATTCATAATGTAGCGACCATACTTGATAATGATGTTTTTATACTCTTGAAGAATATCGAGGCATTGAACTTCGTCTTTATTATAACCAGTATAAATAATAATCACGTCATCACAATTCATGCCAGCACGAATAAAATCTACAAAGTTTAGCAAAGCCGGTTCTGAATCAAATGGTTCTAAACCCTGCAAACAAAATCCTTTGGTAAGCGGATTAGTTTTATACATATTCCAAATCGTATATTCACTAACATCAATATCAGGTTCGGCCGCCAAGCTGCTATTTTGGCAGACTTGGCAGCCATTGAGTTTATCACATTTGAAGTTACATACCGGAAACTCTAATGTCATTACCGGTTCTTTATAATTTGTGAAATCACAATCAATTATTCCTTTAAGTTTCATATTTCTTCTCCAAATGTTCAAGGCATTCTTTTAAATGCTGTTGCCATTGTTTTTCTTTTTCTTTTTTTATCGCATAGTTAGAACACTATGTTTGCCAACAAAGTTCGTATGGCGCGCCTAACATACATTCGTTACAACTTTTTCTTACTTCTATTAAGGGACACCAAGTAGGCTTTTTACATCCTTGAATATAATTATCTGTTAATTCCCATGCCTATGCTGGGAGATGACCATGACAATAATTAAACTCTTCATCTTGTAATGGACACGTATCACAGCTTTTAGGCATGCTTATATCAAACTCAATTCTTATCATTTAAATGCTCCCATTGCCGCATTTTAAACTCAGCCTTACGCTCCTTACTCCATGTTTTAATTGGCGTATAGAATCCTACGATTCGCGTATATTCAGTTACTACATCGCCACCGCAAACTGGACATTTAGTTCCATAAAAAGCATGATTATGCTCACAAGCCTGAATCTTTGTATTAAAAGCAAAGTAAGTAAGTCCTTGGTCAGCAATATAATTTACAGCGTCCCAAGCTTTTTCAAAACTATCAAATGGCGCATCAATGTTTAAGTGAGCAATACTGCCACCATTGCAATAGCTATCAAATAGAGAAGCAATACGAATACGCTCGGCCATTGTTGTTTTAATTCCAAGAGGAATGAACTAATTGCCGTATAGCGGTAAATCTTTTACTACTGTATCGGGGAATAAAAACTCATCAGCTAGTTGCATTTTTGCCGCGGCAGATTCACCCGGGATTTGTTCAAGATTAATTTTATAATTCTTGTCTGCGGCGAAATTATTTTTTACAGCGTGTATCATTTCAAAAATACGCTTGCCAAACTTATCTGCAGCTTCGGTATAATATGTGTTACCTAGTTCATCAGTTCTGATATAATCAAATGTTTTCATGGTTTCATATACACCGATAACGCCAACAGTATTATATAAATGGTCAAAGTCTACAATGCCTTTGGTAAAGTTTGGGAGTAATCCTTTTTCTACATTACGAATAATAATATTACGTACACAATCAAGGGCTTTGCAGTCAAGCTCAACTAAATCTTTTAAAGCAATAAGATATTCTTCTTCATCGCCAGGATATTCAAGTGCTAGTCGCGCAAGATTGATTGTAGAAACTTTAACAGAGCCGACCTTTAAAGCAGTTCCGCCGATACTGTTGAAATAACCTAGGTCTTGAATATTACTCTTTAAACGGCAGCAATTGCTAAGTGAATTAACGCTATCATCAATAAAGAGATTACTATCGCTCCATATACGATTATGTTCAATGCCCCAGCGTGCGAAGTCAACATCTGCAAACTTGCCGTTTTTACGGAGAAGACTAATAGTCAGGACCGGGAATGTAAACATATTATGCTGTCTAATTTCAGCAATGGTTTCCATAAAAGTCTTCTGGAAATCTTGAATGCCTTTTAATTCATCAATCATGAAGGTTTCATCCGGGAACATTGAGCCTCCAAACAAAGCTTCAAGATAAGCCATATCAAATACAGAACAGTTTGTAAAAGCACTCTACATGCCGTCTCTTACGTATGGCTGATTAACAGCATATACAAATCTTTGAATCTGCTGTTTAGCGTAATATTCTGGAGACTTGGTAGCATACCCATTTTCGCAATCTTTCTTCCAAAAATAATACATATATGGAATCAGATTAGGGAGTCCTACTGCGCCAGAACTACGATTGGCCGCAAAACTAATAAACTCTTTTACAAAATCTACAAAAGTTGAAAGGTGCTTCGGCGGCTCGGCGTTAAAGTTGTTTAAGAAAAATAGTCCTTTTTCCGCAACGTCTTTTAAATCATAAGCAAAGCAATAATGAATATAGGTAGAAGTATCAGCATCGTGCATATATAATGCCTTGGTCCATTCCTTTTCTAGCCATTCATTCGCGGCCTTAAAGCCATAGCGCTTATTCATCTCATAGTAAATCTTATTGAAGGCTAGTAACTTACGATGCGGCTTTGGCATTTCATTCATAAGCGTCCGCATATCCTTGTTACCGACATTTGAGTTGCCATCAACAGAAACATCAGCGACCGTATCCTTATCAATAAAATTATCAATAAAATCAGTATAGGATAACTGTTTGTCGCCAAAGCCGTTCAAATAGGCCATTTCTTCGCCATATTTTTCGCTCATACGGTTATATGCGGTCTAAAAGTTTTTATTTAATCTTACACGAATATCCATTTTTACTCCTCCCCAAACTCATCAATCCACTGATTCATTTCGCCTGGAGTGGACAAGAGCGTGCCATCTTCAAGCTCTAATACTGGAAGACTAAATATATCTTCATCTACTAGCTTATCATAGTCCATACTTTCTTCGTATGGAATATTCTTGCTATCCATCTTCATTTTCATAATTTTACATATTCCACAAGTTGGACTTGTATAAATCTTTACCATATTAATCACTCCGATAACTTTTTCCCGCAATAAGGGCAACGGTCATCCACCTATACCCAATTATATTGTGAACTGAAATGCGGGCATTTATTTTGATTTATCTGCATTTTATTAAATAAATACTATAGTTTATCTGATTTTTCCATGGTAGATGCGGCATTGCGTATCTAACGTTCTAATGATTCTTTTTCTTGGATAATTTCATCAATATTCATAAGTTCCATCGCCTCCGTGTAGAAATAGCGTCGTAAGATTGGTCAAATAAAGTCGCGGCCGAAGGGTGAAACTTCAGTAGCATATCACGTTCTGATTGCTCCACTGAAACTTTTTTCTTCTATACAATTTTATCATTGATAGTGCGGTTTGTGAGCGCGCTCCTCGACCATTCGTCAATAGCTATTAATAGATTTTGAATGCCATTATTTACACCTAATAATGGCGGGTTATATTTTAATTTAATGGGAATAGATTTACTCCAAAATGAATATAGCAGATTTAATTTATAGATTAAATCTTTATATTGTTGTAAATCAGTTTTGAATGTACCTCCAATCTCTAAATAAACGGATGATGTTGTGGTAATATCACCTAAGAAATAAGAGGTATATTTATTTAACATATAATTTACATCTTCTAATGGAATGTCAATATCAAGTATGATAATATTAGAACGGGCAATTTTATTATATCGCCGCAATGCAAAATATTCTGATAAACGTTTACAGTAAATAGGATGGATTGTCATAATACTGCTGGCATGTCGTTCTGTCGCAATCTATGCTAGTTTTTCCCAGCCGGGCTAGAAAAAATCCCGATCATAAAGGACAAGCCGTTTGCGCGGAATAATTGGCGGTAGTGGCAGTTCATTTTCACCGGCGTAATGCCGATAATAAGTATCATCTAATAAATGATTAATAATTTTTAGCTTCGTGCCAGAATTATATTTTTCTTTTAAAAACTAACTATAAATATTTATCTTTGGCAATGTATAGTCAATAATGCTATTCTCAAAAGGAATGTATTTACGATTAGTGAAACCAGTGCCGCCAAAAATTATATTTTCAGCCGCGTACAAATTGGGCGGAACTTGCGGCTAATTTTGTTCACTAAATACATATAGTTGTTCATAACCGTCAAAGTTTGTTTCATTTACGTTTACTAGCCTACAAAACTTATTTTCTTCCTTTTTATAATAAGTGGCTAATTTCATAATCTCTAAATTGGGAAAACAGAGATTAACGGAGGTAGACTACTGAAGGTCTAGGTCAATCAAACCAATCAAATTAAGTCACCTCCGTCCTGTTGTACTGGAATACTAATTGGTTATCTTGTGTTATTTCTGTAATTTTACTAATTACTGGATACACTGATGATTTATACTTTTTAGGTATAAAATCTGCTCCGCGGCGAATACCTTGAATCATTAATAACGTACCGCGCTTAAACCACGATGGCTCAATGACGTGTTTTTTCCCGTCATCACCGATTTGAGAAATCTGTTTATCATATAATGCAAACTGATTTTTATAAACTTTTACGTTTACAACTCCGGTCGGTGTTAATAAAGTTACAGTATTTTTTAACTTATTTTTGTCAATTACCGTTCCTACAATTTGCGCCAACTTATACATTTTAATTTCATCGCCACTTTTTGTGGTAAATACATTTTCAATTACTGGCTCTTCTGGAAGAGAGAAGAAATCATCATACCGGTTACTTACATTTGCTAGTTCATGCGGATGCGAATAAAATGAAACAGATTCCATTTCCCAATGACTAATGGTTCCTTTCGCATATTTATCTGCTAGCTCTTGATAAAGCGATTCATTTAGTTTATCTAGAACTTCTTGTTTATGCTCTTTTAAATAAATACGCATTGGATTCATGCCGCGGTCATATAACTTGCTCCAAACTGCTACTGAAATGGTATTGCCGTTATTGATATAGTCTGCGGAAAAATTATTAGAAATGAAGTTGATGGCACTTTGATTTAACTGATATTCTGTGGTTGCTTTCTGTGACTTTAAGAACTTATTGAACATAAATAACTTACCATAGAATATCATATCATCAGGAATTAAATCTTTATTAATCAACATTTGCATATTACGCAGATTAACATCTTGCTTTTTATCAGTAATCAACATTAAATAATCATGCATAATAGCTTCACGCGGTTTGTTTTCCAAAGTATCAAATGCGCCGCATTTGATTAAATTAATCATTTGTACTTTATTAATTTTTACTTTGGACAAGAAATCTACCATTGAAGTATACGGACGTGAATCCATAATATTCTTTATGATGGATGCAGATAATCTTGTTATGCCGCGAAGTCCATAAAGAATGGTATTATCTTCCACCACTGGTGTAAATGTAAATGATGAAGAGTTTATGTTTGGCGCCGCAACCGTAATACCATAATTGCTAAACTTTCCGATGGCGGCTGCAACTTTTCCATAATCAACAGTTTTTGATTTCTCTTTTTTCTTATCTTCACTTACATCAGAGTCGACTTCATTTTCTTCTTCCCATTCTTCAAGGTCTTCATCTTCTTCATCTTCGTCATGTTCATTTTCGACAATTAATGATGCTTCGCCTTCCTCATCATATTCTACATCTATCGCGCCGCCGCTATCTACAATTAGATTTGCCGTATTCCAGAAAATTGTTGGATATTCATATGCCAGATTCATTTCTTGTAAAGCAACCATTGAGTACGAAAATGTATGAGCTGCATTGCTTACCACACTTGTTTTCACAAGCCATTTCTGTTGTGGTCTGGACTATACCATCAACTTACTTGTTCTAAAAGTAAGTTGCTCTTATTATAGTCTCTGAACGTCTCTCTAAGTAAATTATATTTACGACTCATCCCATACGGAATATCATAAACTAATGTTATAAGTTTTAGAATATTTCTTTGATTAGCAGTATCAATTCTCCATAATCCAGTTTCAGACTATGTTATAGATAATTCTTTAAAGTATAAACGATTTTCTAATACTGATTTCAACCAGATAATAAAATCATATGAAGCAGAACAAACATACATTGCTGGGGCGCCATAACTAGTCTTATAAATACATCCATCGCCATCAATAATACCTCTTATTATATAGGGTAAAAATTGATATTCTTCTTCAGATAATTTTACTCCTTGTAATATTTTGCTTTTATTTTCCACAACACCATATTTATTTAATTGCTATAAAGACAAATTATCTGAAAATACCAAACGATAACGTGGCTTTTGTCCTAGACTAGTTGGCTCATAAGTTTTATATTCTTTTCCAGTAACTTTTGAGATAAAAGCAATACAATCTTCGTCTGTTAGATCAATTCCAAACTTATTATTATCTTGGATATATCCGTCTGTCAGCATTAATCCAAGAAAATAAGCATTAAAATTATTTGTTACGCCATCAAATTGTATTTTATAATCTTTACGATTATTACGCGCAATTGTTATTGCTTCTGCTGATTCATATTTTTTTACTTTATCAGTAATAGATTTTTTCGTTTTATACCCGTACTTTTCCATTAGAATATTTACAGGGACTCCCTATATATATTCTTTTACCATTTGTTTTTCTTCTTCGGTAGAATGTAATTTGTATCCCATTCTTACCACCTCCATAGAATGTGTATTCTAATTAGGAGGATACTGCTTCAAATTATTCTAAACTTTAAAATATTTTTTAGAGATTTCGCTGCGGATTGTCCAATCTTAAATGTTTTTACTTTACCAAAAGCATTATCTTTTGCCGCAATATTTTCGCAAATATTGTTTAGTAATTTAAGCTATAAGGAGTTTCCCGCAATTTAAAGAGTTTTCTTTATAAATCACTTTATAAAGGGTCCATAAGTTAAACCCATATCCGCGGCTCAACGCTATTTCTACTTTCCATACATAATTACAAAACTTTTCGCTTAAATGCTGCTCTTTAACTCGTTCAAAAAACTTTACTTCAAGTTCTTCATATTCTTTTGGATTCTTTTTGGCAATTGACTTTCTCAACTTATCAGCAAATTGTAAGTCCCAGCCGCCGCATTCTGGTAACTGGACTAACTGCATAAACTGTTCCTGTGTAATAGACAAACCATTTGAAATGTCTAGCTCTCTATGAAGAATTGCTCGTTCTTCATCAGTTAAACCATACATTTTCATTTCTTTATCCCACGCATCAGGGACTTTCCTGAATCGTGTATATTTATCTAGTGGAGACTCAGCTCCTTTTTCGGTTGCCATTAGACGAATAACCGAGTTTAAGATAGCCAATTCATCAACCGTTCTTGGATGAGTAAGAGCAATACCACGAACACCGCTCTGCTGCTCCATCTGGAACAATGATACAATTTCGTGATTTTGAACCATATCCCACATCTTATCGTCGGTTCGTTCAATTTTATACACATTAAGTGCGTTCATATATGTTTCGCGTAAGTTCTTACCAGCCGGCACATATCCTTGTTCTACTAATAAATCAAGGCACGTATGGATTTTATCCGCGGCTTCTACTGAAAGCAAGTCCATTTTAATCTCTGAAACCGCTTCCAAATTATGAAGCTCAAATTGTGTAATTACTGTACCATCAGGTGCTTTCATTAAGGCACTTGCTTCTGTAAAGTCCTTATCCTTAAATACAACGCCGCCTGCGTGAATACCGACACCACAAATCAACCCTTCAATTTTACTAGCTACTTCCCACCATCTATCATATTTATTAATTTCATTAATAAATGTCTGATTAGGCTCAATTCCATTTTCTGGATCACCATAATACATTTGAGATAATGTATAAGTAGCTCCACGTTCTGCACTAATAAGATTAGATACATATTGCGCTTCATCAACATCAATGCCCAAACCACGTGCCGCGGTCTGAACAGCTGATTTAGATTTTTCAACTCTAAATGTCGCTACATTAGAGACACGATTTGCGCCATATACTTTTCTTAAATGAGCCAATACTTGACTACGTTTTGAACCTTCAATGTCTACATCAATATCAAGGACGGATACACGAGCTGGGTTCAAGAACCTCCAAGGATAGGTTTTTGTATTCTCTCTTAAACAATTAATTTGAATAATGTCTAACACATATAAAAGAACAAATCCCATACCAGAACCGCGCGCAGGAAGAACTATTGTTCCCGCATTCCAGCACTCATCTATAATCTTCTGAAGGTTTAAAAAGTATGCTGACCATCTGGCATTATTGACTTCGCTAGATTCCCAAGTCATTTCAAGACATTCATTTACAGCATCATATGCTTGTTGGTTCTGCAAATCAGGATGATGAATCATTCCTTGATAGACCGCATTTACCAATGTTCTATCAGCTTCATAAGGAGAATTATAGAACTTCTCTATTGCAGGCATAACTTTTATCATACGGGACAGTTCTAATCCATTTGGAGAATCAAAATAACGCCAAGGGAGCTGCGGGATTTCTAGCGGCCGCAAGATACTAAAATCTTCACATTCATCTTTAATATGCCGAATCCAATAATATGCCGTCTCAATCTCTTCTTCGTTTAAATATGGAAAGAAGCTTCTAATTTCTTCATCTTTCATCATATAAGTCGTAGCATAGAAACTTCTGACCTCGCGCTCGCCTTCCTGCGCATTAAGAAAAGCCTCATGGATTGGAGCATCTTCTGGCCGGCCATAGTGACTATCCGTAGTAATAATATATGGGAGCTTTAACTCCTCAGCAATTTTAAGAAGATGTTTATTAACAAAGATTTGCTCTTTGCCATTTGATGGTTGCATTTCAAGATAAAAGTTACCTTTGCCAAAAATGTCCTCAATATATAAACACCAACGTTTCGCTGTGTTATAAAACTCTTCATCGCCGGTTTCCATATATTGTAACAAAAATCTATCAAGCTGTGAACCAAGACATGCACTGGACGCAATTAAATGTCCTTGATTTGGCTTAACAATATCTTTTAAATCTTGATAATAAGTCGGGCGCCGTCTTAGCTTGCGGCTCATATACGACCGCATCCATGCTCTTGTAGATAATTCACAGATTTGATGATAACCTTCTAGGTCTTTACATAAAAGAATAAAGTGAAAATATCTATCTTTTGTTCTGTCAAAGTTTTTCGCATTTAAACCGTTGCGTGTAAGATAAATCTCATTACCACGAATGAGTTTAAAATCTGGATGCTTTTCTTTAATCTTCTTATAGTATTGCTCAGCTTTAATATAACTAGAAATCGTTTCGTGGTCAGTAATTGCTACGCCTTCATGCCCCAGACTTACCGCTAAGTCCATCAAACTTTGAACCGTATTAATACAGTCACGTAACGTCTCGTTACTAAAATCTGTATGGTTATGTAGGCTAAGAGGATATAAACTCACATCATCACTTCCTTCTAATTATATTATATCATATTTTTCTTAAAAGTCAAAAGTCATACTTATGGTCATTATTTTTTAGCTCATAATCATCAATAAATAATTGAATCGTGGTGCGGCCGCCCCAACTATTGAGATTCGCGCGACCATACACAGTTAATTGTAATGAGCTATCGCTCGTGACTAAATCAGCAAATTCGCCATCTTTAAAACGTACATAATCAATGCCATTATAGGATATTTTAACACTATCTTTATTAGCGCCCATTAGCATAACATTATATAGTGGAATGTTTTCAACAACGAACTTAATTTCATCAATGTGATTGCCAAACAACTCTGGTGTTGATGCTAATGACGCAAGCAAATCAACATTATCATCAGCCGCATCTAAAATATAATCTACTAGATAACAATTCTCAAAATCACTTGCTTTTAAAGTAGTATTAGCATATTGTACTAGTTGGTCTACTTTATTACCGTTAATACCAAAACCGCAAGCATTATCATGACCAGCAGCGTAATCAATAAGATTGCTTCCTTCTAGAAATGCTTTGAAGCTTGGCAGACCATTAAAGTTACTATCACTACGAATACTACCCTATACTTTATTTAACTCATTACGGCGGCCAATCATACAAGGTTTATGATACTTGGATACAATTGCCATAGCAATAAGGCCAGTGAGTTCTTGCGGGATATTATCTTCTTCATCTACTTCAACAACAATAATATTGTTGGATAGTAAATCATTCTTTTGAATCTTAAAGTCTATCAGCTCAATAGCTTTTTCCTTTAATTTATCTTGCCGAGACTTAGCGTTTTTTCCAACTCTTGCGGTTTGCTCTGCGGCAGTTTCTGTATCACCAAGTTTCGCGCCACGTTTAGTACTAGGTAATTTCTTATCTGGTTCAATAAAACAATAAAACATTGCTTCTTTTTCAGCCATTGAACCAACGCGCGTGATAGCATTAATTAAAGGCGCGATATAAAATGCAATATCAATAGGTGTTAAGCCAGGCCAAGGAAAAACTGCCTTTTCTTTTAGAGAAAATGATTGCGCTTCAAGAAGAGTTTGAAAGCCGATTGGTAATATTTGCCAATCCCTCAAGCATTAAATAATTAGTCTCAACATCAGTCCTATCCATAACATCCGCAATTTCACCGAGGGCAACTAAATCTAAAAAACTATGAGCAAGCTCTTGTGATAGTATATCATCCAAAACTTCACAGAACTTATATACTACACCCGCGCCGCACAAGGATTTATTCTCATAACGCGGCGAAAGTTGATTATTAACAATAATAGTTTTCGGGGCGGTAGAAATTACCGGATTCCCGCTATCATCATAAAGCTGTTCGTGGTGATCCAAACATATTACTTCCGAGCCTATCGCATTTAGCCGCTGATGGCAGTCTACATCATAGCTCCCCGCATCTGGGACAATAATTAAATCATAATGATCATTAGTATTTTCTAACCATTCAATTTTGTCAGCCAATCCATGCTGTTTATGTTCATGTACAGTAAATGATAAACGCGCATCTGGAAATACGGCTTTGATATAAAGCCATAAAATACTGGAACTAGTATATCCATCACAATCGGCATCAACAATAAAAAGAATGTTAGAATTATTATGTAAATGAGAAATTAATGTTTCAGCCGCGATTTCAATATTCTCTAAGTCATATGGATTATATTCGCATGCAAAACTTGGAGATAAGAACTTATGAATATCTTTTACGCCGCGGCTTTCTAAAATCTCAATCAGTGCTAATTCTGGATTATGTGTAAAGTTTTGTCTTTGTTTATATTTCATATACATTACCTAACCTTTATTCTATTTTTAAATAAATACTGAAACACCTCTTTGCCTTTATCAAACGGTGAATCTTTTTCATTAAGCAAATTATCGTAATCCCAAATATAAGAACAATTTACTAATGTTGAATACGTCTTACATATATCTACTAATTTTTGACGATACTTATTAGCTTTTTCATCATAATTATTTACATATTCTTTATCCAATGCAACAACTATTTCATTTACACCAAGCTCGCCAGTTAATAGACTAATATGATATTTATTAATATTTGACCCGCAACATGCAACTGTTACGCTATATTCACCATTATAGCCATCATCTAGAAGTACAGATTTTTCAGCCTCGGCAATGATGGCAATACGGCTGCGGCGAATAGCATCTTTATGTTTATCAATACCATATAAATTAAACTGTAATGAATGTGTATATAATGTATCTCCAATTTGCACTGGACGATATTTACCATACAGCTCAATCTCATTCGGTTCTAGCGCTCTGCCACGTATTCCAATTAAACGCCCATGAATATCATAATGCGGAATAATGATTTTATTTTGTGCTAGTGAAAATCGTATATTAAACTTATCCATTACTTCTGGCAAAATACCATCTTTAATCCATGTAGGATGATGATATTTAGTAAAGTAATCAATAGTTTCTGGTGGATATGCCGGTAATTCTGGCACTTTTGCAGAAAATTGATATTTAGTAATATCATAATCATCTTCAATTATTTCGGGAGTTGTCTGAATGATTTCATGGTGGATTATGTTTTTAACATATTCAACCGCCGCGGGAAATGTTACTATTTGATTATAGTTAATTGCTTGAAACTTGCAATATAACGTAAAGATTGACATTGCTTCATTACATTCTGTATAACAACGAAAAATACGATTATCATGATACCAATATAATTTCATACTATTTGCTTCTTCCAATGGATTATGGCAAATAGTAGGACAAACAATATATCCCTTCTCTTTATTGATGACAATTTGAGTTACACCCAAACTTGTTAAAAAATTATATACATCTTCTAAGGTTAATGAATATACAATATCTTGTGCAGTAATTTCATGTAACTCGGGATCAAGACGCAGCAAGGTTTCACTCATTTGCCCAACCTTCTATCCTTATTTTATAAGAGTCTTCAAAGATGTCTATTACCGACCCAATGGGTTGATTATCTGCGGTCGTAATAAATAAATCTTTTCTTTCGCCAGTACCTAAATCAATACGTGTCCAAATACGAACATTTTTATAGCGGCCACGACGCATTTTGTAAATATCTAATACATGAGTTGGACGATTGATTTCATCTAAATAATGCGCATCAACGCGGCCTTCGCGCGCGGCTACACGCAATGTTGGCACGATACCTTGCCAGGTTTTATCGCTAATTTTACTCATAACATAACCCATATCAGCCTTATCTGCGACAGCCTTGGATGCCCGAATACTCATCTCATTTTTAAACTCACCATCATCAGCCATTGCGCTCATATTTACCTGCGTTGCAGAGAAAATAAACAATTGATAATCTTTTGCAAGCTGCTTTAATTGGTTTGCGAGTAACATAAGTACTACATCTTCGCGTAAATTATTACGCGCGAATTGTTCCACAAGACTAGCGGTAGAGTGAATGTAATCAAAGAAAACATATTTAACTTGATCTAGTGTCGCATATTTACGAATTGTTGCTGATACATTCACAAGATTCGGGTCGCTAATTTCTTCAATGATAAAATAATCATGATATTCTTGAATAATTTTTGCCGCGTACTTTACACGCGCCAATTCATTTAACTCATAGCGGCCAGTTAAAATCTTATCTTCATTTACACCAGATAAATAAGCCAGCATAATTGTCTACAATTCTTCTTTATCCATCTCAGTTACAATAAACAGAACTTTTCGCGGAGGACGCGCCTCTCCATTTTCATCCATTTCTTCAATAAATGAAGCTTCTTCAAATGACCATCGTTTTGGAAAAGCTATATGGCAAGCATCAAACACAGAAGTACGAGTTTTACCAGAACCACTGGACGACGATTTTAAATAAAAGCATCCGGTTCTGGCTCCGCGGCAAACCGTACTAAAAATTGTTCCTTCTAGCTCCGGCCCAATACTTGGTGTAGTTCGTAACTCTTCAATTAACTCGTCAAGGTTTTCTGACGGGTCGCCTTTCGCATGGCCGCCATGTAAATAATCATTTCTAATGACATTATAATTAGCTTCTACTGAGTTTAAAATGTCTTCCAATGTTGCGTCTTCAAACCGCTAATAAGCCTCAGACGCTTGCTTTGGATCATCAATATCTTTATCATCAATATAATATTGGCTAATATCATAATGCTCTTTTTTTAGTCGCCTTAACAATGAGTACTTTTTAAGTCGTTTATAATGAGTTTCAAAATTATGAATATTAGCTTGTTCATAACTAAACTTCAAAAACTCAAGTCCGTGACCAGATTCATATAATGCATATGATGCTGGATGCTTTTCAAGCTCTTGATCAACTTCATATGGAGTTAATTGTGTTGCTCCGTTTTTATATAAATTATAAATTATTGTAAAACAAATTTGAGCTGTTTTTACATCAAAATCCGCAGGTGTAATATCAGAATATTCCAATAACAACTGCGGATTAATCATTAAGCTGCCTATAATTTGTTTATAACCAGCTTTGTCAGAAAGAGTCATAAGATAATCACCACTCAATCTTCATTTAAGAAATCATCAGGATTAAGATACTCTATTTGTGAAGTTTTAGCTTCACGCGGCTTAACCACATATGTTTGAAGCTTCTCGCGCATTGCGCTAATAATTTTTTCGCTATTATAGGCTTGCTTTGCTTGATATGCTTGCATCCGAGCCACAGTTGTTGGATTGATTAGACATAACGAATCGGCCAACTTTGCCTTATGTTCAACGTTGTAAATATAATCTAAACAATTAATAATTGTCTCATCAGTATATCCATACTTGTCCATTAAACGCTGTCGTTCTGTCCATATACGTGGCCCAGGAGATTTTAGTTGAAAAATTGAACATACTTTTGCAGAAAAATTATCGCGTGCTTGCTTTTCGCGCAAACAAGTTGGACAATAGCTATGAAGAATCTGAGCATTTGGTGACGCATAATCAACAAGTTCTTCCCTACGAAAGATTTGTTTACAACCATAACACTTTCGTGTTGTTCTTTCAGCCATTATTTCACATCCTTATACTTTATATAAATATTATATCATAATTTTTGGAAAAAGTCAAATTAAAAAGCCCATAGGGCTTTTTAATTTAGTTTAATTCTTTCATTTCAGTAATAAACAATTCAAGCAGATCGGATTGAGATGGTACAGCTTGACTCAATTTAAAGTCTTCGCTACCAAAAACTTTACGTACAATATCTTTCATGATGTGAAGCCGCTGATCTTTCTCTTCCTCAGTTTTTGCGGCATCAAGATACCTAATCCAAATGCTCCTAGCTTCTTCTTGAATCTCATTAAATGGACGATCTTTAACCTGTATAAATTCAGTATGGTCAGTTACTTCTGCGCCATCACGCTCGACTGCCATATCAATAGCATCACCAATTGCCTTTACTAATTCATTATATCCAAAACTAATCTTAGGTGCTAAATACTGATAGCGGCTACCAGCAAAAATAGTTGGCGTAGAGCGTGTATAAAGATAACGTTCAGATGTACCATTACTATTCATTTGCACTTGTAAATATCCAATAATGTCTACCAAAGAATTAATAATTGTATAACATTGATTTGGAAGGTCAGGAGCCACTGCGGTAATTGCATTACCATCCTCATCGCGCATTTCAGTGGGCTTTTCCTTAGCGTGTGCAATAAATAGAATACCAAAACCTAATAATGTAATTTCACGCCAGCACTCAGAGAACTCATTTCTTAACATGCCCCAGCCCTGGCCCCAAGGAATCTCACGAATGGATTCTACGCCTTCACGTTGACAAATGTATTTCTCGCAAAGCTGCCAGGCAATAGAGGCAGTATCAACAATAATTGTATCGTACATTTCTCGCGCTTGCGGCTTCCGTAGCTACGAAAGTATCTTTTTAAAATCGGACCAACGTAGAATAGGGACACCTCTAATACCGGCTAGAGCATTTGTGCCTTGCTCAAAGTTTAGGAACAATCCTCGTGGAAGTTGACTGCCAAAAGTTGATTTGCCAGTCTTAGGTTCTCCATAAATTAGAATATACTTTCCTTTTAAATCGCGTGAGATTTTAGAAGGCTATAGGTTAAAAATATCTAAATCCATTCAAATCACCTCTTTAAAAATATAACTGGGAAATTAATCCCAGTCATATTTTGCCGAGGTCTTTTCAGCCTTCGGCGCAGTCTTTGTAGCGTCAACACGCATCTGCTCAATCATCGCCTGACGCACATTAAATGCTTTCTTAATATCAGCCGGATCATAAGCAAACTCATCTTCATGAGGGTCATCATCACCGGTTGTAATAATTAGCTCGCGAGTATATACAGTAGTTGTATCAGGAATATCCTCACCCCAACTACTCTTGTTACCAGAAGTATGAGCTTCCTTAGAAGTTACACGAATGCGACCCCTTGCATTGATAGTCTTATTGGCTTCCCAATTACGACTAATAAAATCAACCTGAGCCGGGCCCTCTACTACAAAGTCAAGAACATCAAGCTTGCCGTTATACTGTACGATACCAGCGCGAAGAATAAGACGCCCAGTTGGCTCTTCGTTACTATCGGTCTCATCATGAATATCCATGATAAAGATTTCCTCATTGAAACTAGCTACATCAGACGCCTTTACTTTACCGATAAAAGATGCGTTAATACGCC
>Ga0247610_10000270_pt1 | contig 81288 bp, 66 predicted proteins | sample 174DNAGHGhighgp2_FD_193483 | JGI IMG/M metagenome (GOLD analysis project Ga0247610, IMG submission 193483) | Sheep rumen microbial communities from Palmerston North, Manawatu-Wanganui, New Zealand - 1742 DNA GHGhigh gp2 | ecosystem: Host-associated > Mammals > Digestive system > Stomach > Rumen... | reverse complement strand
GAAACATGATCTGCACTGTGCCCTCTTTGGCACATCCTGACGGCTTGTATCCGTTCCTCTATCGTGTGTCTTTTCCTCATAATAAAACCCCGAAAGTTTTTTGTCCAACTTTCGGGGTTCATTACAACGGCTCCGCTTTTTCGTTTGGTATAAAACTGACGATTGCTCTTCCTCAGCGGTGACAAAGCATCACTGGTGCTTTGCTCTTCGTAGGCTTTGAGGAGGGGCTCCTGCACCATCGTCATGCAGCGCCTCACTGCAGGCCGTACTTCTCACGAAGAGGCTAAATAAAGATGTATCTCAGCACAAAGAGTATCGCCAGCACCCACATGGTGGGGGTGATGCTCTTGATGTTGCCGCACAGGGCGTTGAGGAGCACATAGCTTATCAGACCGATGAGGATGCCGTCGCTGATGCTGAAGCTGAAGGGCATCACCACCATCGTGATGAAGGCCGGCAGCGCCTCGACGGGGTCTTTCCAGTTGATCTTCAAGACAGGTGTCATCATCATCATGCCCACCACGATGAGCGCAGGGGCTGTGGCAGCTGACGGGATGGCCAAGAAGAGCGGCGCGAAGAGGAGCGCTATGACGAAGAAGATGGCGGTGGAGAAGGCTGTGAGACCTGTACGGCCTCCGTCGGCCACGCCGGCGGCGCTCTCCACATAGGTGGTCGTGGTGCTGGTGCCGAGGGCGGCGCCGCAGATGGTACCTATCGAGTCGGCCATGAAGCATTCGTTGATGCCGTCGACATTGCCCTCCTTGTCGACGTAACCGGCCTTCTCGCTCACCCCGATGACGGTGCCCATCGTGTCGAAGATGTCGAGGAAAAGGAAGGTGAAGAGCACCACTATCATGTCGAGAACACCTTTGGCGCTGGCGAGCTCGCTCCAAGTGAACTGGAAGGCAATGTTCTCGATGCTCGGCGGCACCGAGACGATGCCATCCAGCGAGGTGAGGGCCACACGGCTCACGGCACCGTCCGCACCCATCACATTGTACATGGGTATGAGCCCCAGCGCCGTGGTGGCGAGGATACCCCAGAGGAGGCCACCGCGGACACCTTTCATCACCAAGGCCCCCGTGACGACAAGTCCCAGGATGCCCAGCAGGGCGGTGCCGCTGAAGGACCCGTCGGGCAGCTTGAAGGCGAGGGTAACCAATGTAGGCCCCTGACCTACGATGCCGGCGTTCTGGAAGCCAAGGAAGGCTATGATAAGGCCGATGCCGGCGCCCACGGCATATTTCAGCGACAGCGGGAGTGCATCTACAATCCACTTGCGCACATTGGTGAGCGTGAGGACGACGAACACAATACCTTCGAGGAACACCGCCGTCAGCGCGAACTGCCAGCTATGACCCATAGCTATGCAGACGGTGTAGACGAAGAAGGTGTTGAGTCCCATGCCGGGAGCGAGGGCGAAGGGCTTCTTGGCGATGAAGGCCATCGCCAGCGTGCCTATGATGGCTGCGAGGGCCGTAGCGGTGAAGACGGCGCCGTTGGCTTTCGACATCTCGCCGCCCAACGCGTCGAAGACATTGGGATTCACGGCCAGGATATAGGCCATCGTGAGGAATGTAGTCAGCCCGGCGAGAATCTCCGTCCTGACGCTGTGCTTTTTGGGGTCAAACCCCAGCCATTTCAAGAATTTCATAGGAGCTTATTTCGTCGCTAACTACAACGGCATAATCCTCCCTTTATTGCACAACTATTCAATGCTTCCCCGACCATTTCCGTCAGCGTGGGGTTTTGAGTTTTTATATGATTCCTCGGTATCCACGACCTCCGTTAATGTTTCCCACCTACAATAATTTCTCCGACGATAAAAGGAAAGAGAACAATCCAATGTATTGAATGCCTTGCGCATCAGTATAGGGTGCAATATCTTCACCGACGATGACAATTTTCTTGAAACTATCGCCAGTCTTACGCAACGAATACAATTCTTGTTCCCGCTTTTCATCGTCAGGCATACGGTATGCAGACTGAATATAGGCTCGTTCTTTTCCGTTTGTGATGACAAAATCAATCTCATGATGGGAAAATGTTGATTTGCCATCCTTCATAGTTCGGCTCTCCACTACTCCGACATCAACCGCATATCCTCTACATCTTAATTCATTGTAAACGACATTTTCCATAATATGGGTTGGCTCCTGCTGTCGAAAGTTAAGCCTTGCATTTCTTAACCCCACATCCACCGCATAGTATTTCTGGATAGAGTCATAGTATCTGTTTCCTTTCACATCGTATCGTTTGGCGCCTTCAAACAAATAGGCATTCTGCAGATATCCAATATAACTATGGACAGTTGCGACATCCACTTTCACCCGTTGGACACTCTCCAGCAGATTCTTTATTCTGTTTGCATTGGTGAGAGACCCTACCGACGAGCAAAGGGAATCGGTCAAAGATTCAAGCACATCTCTCCGACGCAAATCATTTCGCTCGACAACATCGTCAAGATAAGTCTTGTTCCACAGCCGGTTGAGATAAGACACTTTTTGTTCGTCGGAAGAAAACTTACGCAATGCCGGCATACCGCCGTAGGTGTAGTATTCTTTCCATAATTCGGTGACGGATTCATCCCTGTCTGTACAGAACTCTTTAAACGAGAATGGATTCAACCTTACCTCATCACCACGTCCACGGAACAATGTATTAATATCAGACGACAGAAACTTTGAGTTGCTGCCGGTGATATATACGTCCACATTCTCCTTTGCATTCAAACCGTTCACTATCTTCTCAAAACCATCCACTTCTTGCACCTCGTCGAGGAAAACATAGTAACGTTTGTCCTCGTCGGTAATCCTGTCGTATAAGTATTTTTTCAGGGTCTCACGGTTGGAGAGGTCGACATCACTTGTCTCGTCCTCCATGTCAAACGACACATTGATGATTTCATCTTCGACAACGCCGTGTTGCAACAGATAATCTTTATATATCTTTTTCAGCAACCATGATTTGCCACACCGACGAGGTCCAGTGATGATTTTCACCTCGTCATTGTCTCGCCTTGCAATCAGTTTGTTCAGATAGTCTTCACGTTGGATATAATTTGCCATAATATTGCCTATTCGAAATTTGGTGCAAAATTACACTTTTTTTCGAATACGGAAAATGTTTTTCACAAAATCATTGAGTTTGTTGTTATATTTTATCTAGCACCGCAGGTGCAAATTGTGTAGCAAACGCAAATTGGAACGGATGGCAGATCGGCTATTTACCGACTATGAGTACACAAAACTCAACAAATTAAAGAAGTCCAATCCCGAGGCGTTCTTCTATCTGTATTTGGCATTTCAATTATCTCACGGACACCGGACTTGAGTCTGTGGGTGACAAATATGTCTGACAGAGGACGACAAGAGCAGCCCGGCGAGAATCTCCGTCCTGACGCTATGCTTTTCAGGGTCAAACCCCAACCATTTCAAGAATTTCATAGGAGCTTATTTCGTCGCTTACAACAACGGCGCAATCCTCCGTTTATTGCACAACCATACAATGAAACTGCCCATTAGCAAATCCCCTTACTAACGAATTCACGAATACACTAACGCATTCTGCCTGCTTTGCAGGCTTTGTGGTATGCCTGCGAGCACCGCTGAATAAATCTAATGCAGCGAGTCAGCACCACTGAAATTAATCAAATCAAGCGAAAAACACATTCTCACATTCACGAATTCATTCACACATTCTCAAAGCGCATTCCCACATTCTGACCCTCATCCCATTTTTTTACCGTCGGCTTTCCATCCATCGTTTCAACAAGAAAGAGCAATGGTACGGGAACGTGTAGAATTTGCCGTTGAAGCCAATGTTTTGGTGGCTCAGTTTGATTCCCCATTTCACATCAGGATAGCTGTCTCTGTCGATTAGTTTATTCAACGACGGAGTGGCACCCGTAGTGGCTTTCACTTCCACAGGGATAAGCGTCGTGCTGTCGCGGACAAAGAAATCCATCTCCAGCTGGGCATTCTCCGTCTTGTAGTAATAAAGCTGGTAGCCCTGCTTGGCCAACGCTTCCGATACGATGTTCTCATACACGGCACCTTTGTACACACCGAGATTGCGGTTCTGCCGAAGGTCCATGCTCGATTCCTCGTCCAATGCAGCCATCAGCAGACCGTTGTCGTGGTAGTAGAGTTTGTATTTGCTTTCGTCATAATTGCCCTTCAACGGCAGTTCCGGAAAATTCAGGCAGTGGCACACATTGACAATGCCGGCATCTCTCAACCATTCCACACATCCTGCATACTCGCGGCTGCGGGCGTTTTTGGCCACCTTTGTTATCTGGAATTTCTTGTTTTCTTTGGCCAGAAACACGGGAATGTTCCGGTAAACACTTCTTATTTTGGCCTTGTCGAGACCTTGGGCGTATTTGATAATATCTTCCTCGTAGTCGGCCAACAACTGACGTTGCAGCGGCAGCACGTTCGAGAAATTCCCCTCATTGATGAAGGTGGCAACCACATCCGGCATCCCGCCTGTGACAACGTAGTCAAGAAACAGAGAATCCAGCCGTCGCATCTCAAGGTCGTTGAAAGGCTGAAGGTCAATCAGGTGCGACAGCAGCATCTCAACAAATTCTTCGTCATATCCTTTCGCCCACAGAAACTCCTCGAAGTCCATCGAATACATCATAACATCAGTCTTGTACCCTACGCTGTTTGAAGTGATGTCCTTGTAGTTCAGCCCCATCATCGAACCGGAGCAGATAACATCATATCGGCCATCCTCCTTGAAGAATTTGAGCGATGTAGCGCAGTCGGGATATTCCTGTAGTTCATCAAAGAAAATCAACGTATCCCCTTCGATGAACTTGGCATTGGGGTTGAGAAACGATATTTGCTTGACGACAGCATCCACATTGTACCCTTCTGAGAAGATCTGTTTGTAGAAAGGCTGTGTAATGAAGTTGATCTCTATAAACGAGTTGTACGACTGTCCAAACTCACGGACAGAATATGTCTTCCCTACCTGTCTTGCACCACCAATAATCAGAGGCTTTTTCTCCTTGCTGCTCCTCCAATTTTGCAATTGTCTGTATATCTTTCTCTCCATATCCTATTTACACATTTTTATATTGTTTTTCGATGCAAAAATACACATTTTTCTAATACTAAACACTATAAAATTACACATTTTTGTACGAACAATAAACAAGCTCCTAATAATCAAATTATTCCCATAACTAATTATCCTCCTAAAGATATAAAAAATGTAAGTAAAAAAGTCATACTCAATCCGAAAAATCACATATTTACGCATTCTCAAAGCGCATTCCCGCATTAACACATTTCCATCGCCTTCCGAGGAACATTTTTTCATATTGTTTCACGGAAGTCGGCACCAAGTCAGCACCAAGTCGGCAAGAGGTCGCCACCCCGACATGCAACGTGCAGAGGACTGGAGCAAACGCATTAACACATTAACACATTCTGCCTCGATAGAGGCCTTGAGGTATGCCTGCGACCACTGAAAGTGTGATGGGCACCGCTTTAATACGAATTAATACAGCGAATAGCACCGCTAAAAAGAACATATGTAGCGAGTCAACACCACTGAAATTAATCAAATCAAGCGAAAAATGCATTAACGCCTTGTTTGCAATGCACTTTTTTTAGTGCAAATTTTAATGCAGACGCACTTTTTTTAGTGCATATTAAAAACATTTTGTATCTTTGCAGCCGGAAACAAAAACGACAACTCACCATGATTGACGATGTATTATACGAGTTTATGCGCGAGCAGCTGGCAACGACAAGCCATGATTTTGTGCGCTATTTATATCCACAAATTGATTGGACATTGCGGATGTTCGGTCTTGTGGGCCCGCGAGGCGTGGGTAAATCAACCCTCATAAAACAGCATATAATCTTCGAAAAAGACAACCAAAAGGCGCTCTATATCTCGGCCGACCACAGTTATTTTGCCAACCACACGCTCTTGGAGGTGGCCTCAGAATGGAACAAAGAAGGGGGCACTCATCTGTATATCGACGAGATACATAAATATGAGAATTGGTCGACAGAACTAAAAAATATCTACGACGGTTATGGGGAGTTGAAAGTAGTCTTCACAGGATCGTCGGTGCTCGACTTGCTCAAGGGGCAGGCCGACTTGAGCCGTCGCGCTGTCATGTACACCATGCAGGGACTCTCGTTCCGCGAATATCTTGAGATGTTCTACAGCATCAAGATACCACAATACTCGTTGGAGGATGTTATCGCCAACAAAGTAGACGACACCGTGCTCCCCCATCCGCTTCCGCTGTTTAGGCAGTATCTCCAGGATGGTTACTATCCTTTCAGCAAAGAAGGTGCATTCCGGTCGCGACTCGACCAAATCATCACCCAAACCCTCGAATCCGACATCCCGCAATATGCCTCCCTCTCCGTCTCCACGGGACGCAAACTGCGTAGGCTGATGGCCATTGTGGCGCAGAGTGCTCCTTTCAAACCCGACTATTCCAGCATTGCCAACGCCCTTGGTGTCAGCCGCAATGTGGTGCCCGACTATCTTGTATATATGGAACGAGCGGGGATGATTGGCCAGCTACGTGAAGGCGAAGGTTCGGTGAACCTTTGCGCCGCCGAGGACACAAGTGTCCGCTTTCGGCATAAAACTCAGAGCTTGGGAAAGGTGGAGAAAACCTATCTCGACAACACCAACATAATGTATGCCCTTGGGGCGGACAGTACCAACAAAGGCAACCTGCGTGAGACCTTCTTTTTCAATCAGACGCGAGTAGTAAGCGATGTTATCTCATCAGGAGTTTCCGATTTCATCATTGGTGACCACACCTTCGAGGTTGGCGGTAAAAAGAAAGGAAAGAAACAAATTGAGGATGTTGCCAACGGCCATATCGTGAAAGACGACATAGAGTACGGCCACGGAATAAGCATACCGCTGTGGACGTTTGGGCTGCTCTATTAATCAAATATTTCCAAATTCCCACTATCGCATTCAATATTACACTCACGCATTTACACATTAGCGCATTCACGCATTCTCAAAGCGCATTCACACGTTCACGCATTCTTAAAGCGCATTCACACATTAGCGCATTCTGCCTGCTTTGCAGGCTTTAAGCGCCGCTGAAATAAATCAAATCATGCGAAAAACCCCTATGCTATTGGGGAGGGCATCGATAAACTCTCGTTAGGATTTCACATATTAAATTCAAACTTTTGTCATTTTTTTCTTTCTATTGACAAAAATTTGCGTATCTTTGCAGTCGAAATAATTGCGTAAATACGCAAAAAAATCGAACAGAATGATAGTGCAACGTGACACCTATATTGAGAAACTTTGGAGTCGAAGACACAATGGTCTGATAAAAATAGTGACCGGAATGCGCCGTTCCGGCAAATCGTTTCTTTTGTTTAACCTCTTTGTTAAACAGCTAAAAGACAACGGCGTTGATAACAACCATATCATTGCGATAGACCTGGAAGACTATCGAAATGTCTCGTTTCGGAAACCTGACGAACTGCTTCATTTTGTCGACAGCAAGATTGTCGACGATTCGATGTATTATCTGCTTATTGATGAGGTGCAACGTCTGGATTTCTTTGAGGAAGTGCTTAATAGTTTCCTGAAAAAAAGCAACGTTGATGTCTATGTCACCGGCAGCAACGCCCGATTCCTTTCGCGTGATGTGATTACAATCTTCCGTGGCAGAAGTGATGAAGTGAGGGTCCATCCCTTTTGTTTCAAAGAATTTATGTCTACGCAAGACAGCCTGAACCAAGAACAGTGCCTTCGCCAGTACCTTACCTATGGGGGAATGCCACAGGCAAGCACTATGAATTCCGACGAACAACGCAAAATTTATCTTCAAGACCTATTCACAGGTACTTATCTAAGGGATATCAAAGAACGCTACAACCTGCGCGACGATGCCGATATGGAAGAGCTTATGGATGTGCTTGCCAGCAGCGTTGGTTCTCTTGTCAATCCCACCAAGTTGAAAAACACCTTCCATTCTGTAAAACAGAGCACCATTACGGTAGACACCATAAAGACCTACCTTGACCTGCTACAAGATGCTTTTTTGGTAGAAAAGGCAGTAAGATACGATATCAAAGGTCGCAAATATATTGATACACCGTCAAAATATTACTTTGACGACCTCGGTTTGCGCAATGCTCGGCTCAGATTCCGCCAAGTGGAATTCACTCATTTGATGGAAAATCTCATATACAACGAGCTGCGTGCAAGAGGGCAACTGGTTGACGTAGGGCAAGTCACATTAAACACCAAGAATGCTGAAGGCAAAAGTCAACGCACTCTTCTTGAAGTCGACTTTGTGTGCAACCAAGGAAACAATCGCATCTATATTCAGTCGGCATTTAACCTCCCTGACGAAGAGAAGACCTTGCAAGAAATACGTCCATTGATGCAAATAGGAGACAACTTCCAGAAAGTGGTCATTGTCGGAGGCCTCCAGCCCACCTATAGGAACGATAAAGGGATCCTCCTACTGAACATATTTGACTTTTTGCTCAATCCAGACACTCTTGAGCTATAACAATAATAACTACCGATGTCCCTCGTCGGACGAGTCGACGGCACACCACGGCGATGCCTCGGTAGTGTTTCGAAAAGATACTAACGCATTAACGCATTCACACGTTCACGCATTCTTAAAGCGCATTCCCACATTCAAACTTATTGTTTCTTCGGTGATCCTTCGGCGATAGTTCGATGGAACCTCGTGTATTATCACTAACGCACTAACGAATTAACTCATTAACGCATTCCTCATCCCTTCTTTATGGGTTCTATGTGCCTTCTTTGAGGAGATTGTATCATATTGAGAACCAATATCTTATTATTGAGGTCCACACAATAATACATTTTTCAGATAATCAACATCTTGCAAAATTTATCCTGTCAAATCAACCATTTTATGTCTTGCGTGACAAAATATTTTTTGCTGATTGAGAAATAGTTTGTACCTTTGCAAATCATAATCAACATTGAAAACATGACATAAACCAAGAACATAGAACGGACTAAACTTATTAATAACATAGCGTTTGCTATTTGTCCCGACCAGTATGAAACGTCGAAAATTTCAATGGTTATTTTGCGGAAGACAAATGTGCAAATGCTCGTTGACACGCGAGCATTTTTGTCTATCCGCAAAAGGTAATTTTCGACGACCGCATACTGGAGACGAGATTGCTCGCCTTTTTTTGTTTGCGGTCGTCGGAATGTATATGCGGATTTGGTAGCCAAGCGCACAAATAGCAACCACCATGCAGATACACATAGGCAACCTTATCCGCGACGAACTGCGCCGCCAAGGCCACACCAACCAATGGCTTGCTGACCAATTGAGCGTAGAACGTAGCACCGTGCAACGCTTATTCAACAAACCTTCCATAGACACTCAACAACTGCTACGCATCAGCAAAGTGCTTGGGAAAGATATGTTTATCTATTATTCCAATGTTTTTTCAGGTGTATCAGATATTGCTACGTAGCGATATTTGCTACATCGTAATCGAATTAAAGGGAGTACTTTTGCAGACGAATTTTGTTGAAAAAACATATTTATAAAATGAAAAGAATTATTCTACCTGTCATTTTTTTTGTAATGACATTTGCTAATGCATATGCAAAGAACAATAACAATGTTATAGAAGAAGATTTTTGTGCAGAACAATGGCTCGAAGAGGTGGCGACTCAACCGATGATATTTGTAATGGATGATTGCCAATGTCCTAACGAATACCTTCCCGAACTTGTTAATAAAGCCTTGAAAAATGCTCAGGAAGGATCGGTAATTGCAGTTGACAAAATTGAAATTAATCTTACGGATGGATGGTGCGGATCTTGCAAGTGGAGTAGAGAAGATTGCGAAGACCATGTCATAGAGATACTTCTTGATAAGGGTTATAAAGTTGTATCAAAAGAAAATATAGAAAAACTTAGAGAAGACAATCCTACATTTGTAGGATACTATTTAAATGTAAAAGTGACAGATGAGAAAATGCGTGTTCAGTTAATTGATGCAGTCACAGGAGATTATATCGGGAACGCAATAGTATATTAACTTGTCGGATGCCAAAGTATAAACATAAAGTAATAAAAGATGAAAAAAGTATTATTTGCTCTCATGTTGGGTATTATCTCGTCACCCATGTACTCTCAAGAACTAGAATGTGCAACAAAAGAAATCGGGACTTATGAGTATGAATGGGAATCATCGATGTATAGTCCAAGGTCAAGTGAACCGGATGGCCCGTCTAATGAATATGTGCAAAATATTATTGAAGGCAAATATCCTTATTTGAAAAATCTTGAACAGCGCAAAGTCCTTATTGCAGCCGTGTCAACGTACAAATACCGCCCCAGTGACCAATATCGCCAAAAAACAATAACATACTTTTTGACATACGAAGTTCCAGACCACAAGAAAAATATGGAGAATGGATTAACAAAAGCACTGACGAAAATAAAAAGGGGAACTATAGTGTCCATAAATCAAATTGTGCTACCTAATGGAATGGATATGGATGAATATAAAGAAAGAGCCACAGACATTCTAATGGAGAAAGGATATAGGGTCGTTGCTAAAGAGTATTTGCAAAAATTATACGAAGAGCAGAAGCAACAGCAAAGCGGAATATACAACGACCAGACCACCGTCCAAAGTAACAATTTTTCAGCAGTGGGATATTATGTCAACATTAAGATGACAAAAGAGTATATGAGAGTGCAAATAATCAACGTTTCTACTGGAGAGTATGATGGAACTGCAACAATTAAGTTTTTCAATCGTTAATGTATTTCAGAAAAAGTCATGAAAAAATATTTTTTCTTATCTCTATTAATGTTAGTGTATAATGGTGTCTATGCACAAGACAATTTTTCAATGGCACAAAAGAAACCTGCTTACAACGAGAAAGTGTTATTCCAAAATGCAGTAACATTTAATGGGTATAGTTCGATTCAAGCCGCATATAATGGAGCATTACGTGAGGCAAGAAATAAATATCCGGATAAGTCTGTTGATGTGCGAAACTTAAAAAAGGGGGAGATAAAATTTACAGAAGACGGGATGGCTGAGAATCGCTACAACTATACTATTATAGAACTTCCAAATGCAATTGATAAAGCCCTTTCATCGGCTTTTCATAAAGCATTGAGGAATGTGGAGGAAGAAAGTAGATTTGCCATTGATAGAATAGTCGTCACTAATGACGATATAGACAAAAAGCAAATAAAAGGAGAAGTTATTGATTTGTTGACAAGGAAAGGACATAAAGTGGTGGCAAAGGAGTATCTGGAAAAATTGTATGCTGAAATACAGAGCCAAAACAGTGGCGCATACAATAAGAGAACTGTTGTTAAAGGAAATAATTTCTCTGGCACGGGTTACTATATTAGCATTAGCATTACGGATGAATATATTCAAGTGCAGATAATCAACGTCAGCACAGGTGAGTATGACGGCAATGTAACAGAGAGCTTCTAAACTCTTATAGAATGTTCAAATCACAAAAAAGGAGAGGCTGAGTGAAGTCTCTCCTTTTGTTGTGTCCTATAGTTGATACTTACTTATGTCATTGCCAAATGGCGGCGACGCAGGGCGGTGAGGACGCTTTTTGAAGCAAGGGGATTAAGCCCGCGGAAAGTGGTGTGAGCCTTCAACTCAGATAGGGGCATGGAGAGCAGCAACTTGGCTATACACTCATCGGCAAACGAATTGCTAACGACATTCACACCTGTGAAGTCGAGCACCACACGCTCGTCACACTCAAGCAACGGCATCAACTTTTCGCGTGCCTGCTGTCCCAACTGGCGTGTGCCCAAATTCTCGCCAAAGTCTCTAAAACTGAATGTTACCATAGTTCCTCCAATTCGTTGTCGTTTAAGAATGTTTCATTATACTGCTCCGCAGCATTTGTGCGGTTGGCCACCACCTTTTCGGGGTCTATTTCCTTGTCAGTCCTCAATTGCAAATATACTATGGTACCTTGCCAAGGCTCGCTTTCAATGATGGTAGCCCCGCCGTCCTGAAGCCGTAGGGTGTGGCAACCCGAACGAAGATTGAACCTCAGACCAGCATCACGGATGAGCAACGAGGTTGTATATAGGCCAAATCCCATTCCTTTGCCGTCTGTAACCGAGTCGCGGATACACATTTCCAATGCTTCTGGTTCGGTAACATTAGCGTATTTATCATTCTCCGCCAATGATGCACGGATACCCTGCCCATCATCGGCCACAAGCAAACTCAAAGAATGTCCCTCTAGGTCATAGTAGGTAATTACTGTTCCGAGTTCCTTGCCAGAGTGAATGAGCACGTTGTCAAGTATCTCATAGAAACAATAGCTCAATGCTTGCAACAGAGTGGCCTCAATATTGATATGTTGTGTCAACATCTCTACCACACGCTGATATACGGAATAGATGTTTTTCTCATCGAAAACATCTATCGCCACATCATTGGTGTGTGATACAAAATACTGCTTTAAAAGCGATGACACATTCATATTAATTCATTATTATTGGAAGCCGGAAGCCCCGAGAGGGACTTCCGGCTTGTGAGGGGTTTGCTTGTGGGCTGGCAGCCCATGTACCATGTCGCAGGCTGGCAGCCTGCGTCCCAAGGCGCTTACTCTTCCTCGGCGGCGGCTTCCTCGTAGGCCTTGAGGAGGGCCTGCTGGACGTCGGCGGGGACGAGCTCGTAGCTGCTGAAGGTCATGGTGAAGGTACCGCGGCCGCTGGTGAGGGAGCTCAGGGCGGTGCAGTAGCGGTTCATCTCGGCCAAGGGGGCTTTGGCTTTCAGCGTGGTGTACTTGCCTTCGGCATCCATGCCCATGACGATGGCGCGGCGACCCTGCAGGTCGGTCATGACGCCACCCTGTGCCTCGGTGGGCACGGTGACGGCGATGTCGTAGATAGGCTCCTTGATCTTCGGGGCAGCCTGCTTGAAGGCCTCGCGGAAGGCAGTACGGCCGGCAATCTTGAAGGCCGTCTCGTTGGAGTCCACGGGGTGCATCTTACCGTCGTAGATGTTGACGACGATATCGCGGGCATAGCTGCCGGTCAGAGGACCCTGCTCCATCTTCTCCATGATACCCTTGAGGATGGCGGGCATGAAGCGGGCGTCGATCGAGCCGCCCACGATGCAGTTGTTGAAGACCAGCTTGCCGCCCCACTCCAGCGGATACTCCTGGGTGTCGCGGATGGGGTACTTGGTCTGGTTGGGCATGCCGTCGTAGTAGGGCTCGATGAGCATGTGCACCTCACCGAACTGGCCGCTGCCGCCCGACTGTTTCTTGTGGCGGTACATGGCCTCGGCGCTCTTGGTGATGGTCTCGCGGTAGGGGATGTTGGGGGCGGTGAAGTTGACGGCCAGCTTGTACTGGTTCTCGAAGTACCACTTCACGGTGTTCAGGTGCAGCTCACCCTGGCAGCCAAGGATGACCTGGCGCAGCTCGCGGCTGTTCTCGAGCGTGAGGCTGCGGTCGTAGGTCACGAGGTCCTTCAGCGCGGCGCCGACCTTCTCGTCGTCGTTGCTGTTGGCGGCCTTGACGGCGACGGTGTAGATGGGAGTCGGGAACTCGATCTCGCAGACGGCGTCGTCGGTGTTCTTCGGGGTGGTGAGGGTATGGTTGATCTTGACGTCTTTCAGCTTGATGGTGCAGACGATATCGCCGGCGCAAGCCTTCTCGACGCGCTGGCGGTTGCTGCCGCTGCACACGAGTACCTGGCTGACGCGCTCCTTGCTCTGGTTGCAGGCGTTGATGACATCCTGAGCCTCGGCGAGCTCGCCGTCGTAGATGCGGAGGTAGGTGATTTCACCGAGGTTCTTATCCTTGGCGCTCTTGAAGGCGAAGGCCACGGTGGGGTTGGCGTTGTCGCACTTCAGCTCTTTGCCGCCTTTGGTCTTCTTGGCATCGGCCACCTCGCAGGGGGCGGGGACGTTCTGGCAGATGAACTCAAGCAGACGGTTGACGCCGAGGTTTTCCTTGGCGCTGGTGCAGAGGATGGGGAAGAGGTCGCGTTTGTCGATGGCGAGCTTGAGGGCCTTTGTGAGTTCCTCGGCGGTGAGGTCGCCATTCTCAAAGTATTTCTCCATGAGGGCGTCGTCGGCAGCGGCGGCTTCCTCGACGAGGGCCATGCGCATCTCCTCGGCCTTGTCGGCATACTGACTGGGGATATCCTCCTCGGTGTACTTACCGTCGGTGAAGGTGTACATCTTGTTGGCCACGATGTCGACCACCTGGTTGAAGCCGAGACCGGCGTTGGTGGGGAACTGGAGCACGGTGCACTTGCCACCGAAGAAGTCCTTCAGCTGGTTGACGGCGTCGTCGAAGTTGGCCTTCTCGGCGTCGAGGTGGTTGACCACGAAGAGCATCGGGGTGTCGAGCTTGGCGGCGTAGCGGTTGGCAATCTCGGTGCCGACCTCGACGCCGCTCTGGGCGTTGACCACGACGACGGCGGCCTCGACCACGTTGAGGGCGCTGTCGAGCTCACCCTGGTAGTCGGCGAAGCCGGGCACATCGATGATGTTCACCTTCTTGCCACCAAATTCGGTGTACATGAGGGTGTTCTCCACGGAATAGCCGCGGTCGTGCTCGATGTCGCGATAGTCGCTGATGGTGTTCTTGCTGTCCACGCTGCCACGACGGTTGATAAGGCCGCCGCAGAAGGCCATAGCCTCAGCCATGGAAGTCTTGCCCGATTTGGCGCCGCCCACGAGGGCGATGTTACGGATGTCCTGAGTCTGATAAATTTTCATTGTTACTTTTTATTTATTTTATTTTTATTTCATTCATTGTTAAGAAATTCCGCGTCTCCGGAGGGGTTCCGAAGACACGAAACGAGACGGCAAAGATACAAATAAAATTGAAAATTGAGAGTTGAAAAATGAAAATTTTGAAAAAAATCTCACCTCCTACTGCCCGCTGACCACCACCTTCTGGTTGACGAAGGAGGAGGCTTTGAGCACCCATTTCTTGGCGGCGGTGGTCTCCTGCGGCATTTTTTCTAATGCCTGGAGTCGCAGACGCGAGGCGGCCTCCTCGTCGAGGGTGAAATAGCCGCGGTATTCGCTGCCTTCCTTGAGTTTCTCGCGGACCATGTAGGAGAGCACCATCTCGTCCTGGATGATATCTTTGAGGTAGGCACGGTAGACGTTCTGCAGGAGGTCGAACTCGCGGAGCTCGGCATCGCTGTAGGCCGCTTTCTTGTCGGCCTTGACCCATGCCGCCGTCTGCGAGGCACAGGCGTCGGCATAGCGCTGTGCCGCGTCGGCCTTGACACCCTGACGGCCTTCACGGGTACCGGCGGCCTGGCAGGTGCCTATCAGCTCGAGAATGCCCTTCTGCTTCAGCTTGTCGGCATGTTGGCGCTGCGCGGCCTCGAGGGTGCGCGTGGAGCCCACCAACTCTTGGGCGGAAAGCGAGACAGGCAGTGCGAAAAGAGAGACTAAGACAAGGAGGAGATATTTCTTCATGGGGCGTAGACGGTTTTAAAGGGTTTAGAGATTGCAAAAATACGAAATAATTTCTGAATAGGAAGAAAAATATCAAAAAAGCCAACGCATTTTCTGTCCGGAGACACAATAAAAGGGTGTTTTTGGTGTTATATGGATTCGTATGGGAGTGATAGCACGACAGAGCATCAAAGGGGCGATGGCCAACTACCTAGGGGTGGCCATCGGTTTCTTCGTGTCGTTCTTTGTGCTGACAAAATACCTGACACAGGAAGAAATCGGCCTGACGCGTGTGATGGTCGACGCAGCGACGCTCTTCTCGACGCTGGCCGCCATGGGTACCAGCTCGTCAATTGTCAAGTTCTTCCCGTGGTTCAAAGACGGCCGTGACAATCACGGCATCTTCGGATTGAGCTTGTTACTGCCTTTGGCAGGATTCATGCTGTTCGCACTGGCGTTCCTGATTTTCAGGGAGCCCCTATTGGCGGTCTATTCAAAGAACGCCCCGCTGCTGGCCGACTACTTCTACCTGCTGCCGATGCTGACCTTCTTCGCGCTCTATCTGGGTGTGTTCGAGACCAATGCGTCGGTGCTGATGCGCATCACGGTACCCAAACTGGTGCGCGAGGTGGGCATCCGCCTCTTCAATCTGGCGGCCTACCTGCTCTACGGCTTCGACCTCATCACCATCGACACCTTCGTCTGGATGTTCTGCGGCAGCTACGGCCTGGCCATGCTGCTCAACATCTTCTATCTCTTCACCCTAGGCCATATCTCTTTCCGCATCGACCGCCATTTCCTCACGCGCGACCGCCTGAAAGAGATTGGACGTTATACGCTGTATATGACCGCCGTAGCGCTGGCGGGCAATATCCCGCTCTTCAACACCCTCTTCCTCGGAGCCAAAGCGGGACTTGCCTTGACGGGAGTCTACACCATTGCCTCCTACATCGCCAACGTGGTCGAGGTGCCCTATCGGTCGTTGGGCGCCATCTCGCGGCCGGTCATCGCCACCGCCGTCAAGGAGAACGACTGGAACGAAGTCAACCGCCTCGCACGCCAGGTGAGCCTGCACCAGTTCCTCGTAAGCCTGCTGATTTTCTACGTGATATGGATTAATATCGACGCTCTTTTTGCCGTCATCCCCAACGGCGAAGACTTTGTTGGCGGCGTGAGCGTGGTGTTCATCTTGGGCATGTCCAAGGTCATCAACTCCTCCTTCTCGGTAGGGGCCGACATACTGAACTTCTCGCGCTACTACTCTCGCGGACTACCCTTTATCGCCGTGCTCACCCTCACGGCCATCGTCTTCAACAACCTCTTTATCGAGGCCATGGGCATCAACGGTGCCGCCTACGCCACCCTCTGCTCTTATCTGCTCTACTTCACGCTGTTGCACAGCTATCTGTGGTGGCGCCTCAAGGTCAACATCTTCTCCCGCGGACAACTGAAAATAGTGGTGATTATCGCCGCCCTGCTAGCGCTCGATTGGGTTTGGAACCAGTGGCTTACCCCTGCCATGAATCTGAATATCATCCTCGGCGCCATCCTCAAGACCGCCGTCCTCGGCTCCCTCGCCGCCACCGCCGTCATCCTGTGGAACGTCTCCCCCACTGTCAACCGACTTCTCCTCAAATTCAAAAAAAAGTTGTAATTTTGCAACCGCTATGTTAGACAAGTTAGAAGCCATATACGCTCGTTATCAGGAGATTGAGCAGCAGATGAACGATCCGCAAGTCACTGCGGACATGAAACGTTATGTGAAATTGTCGAAGGACTACAAGGACCTGCAGCCCGTGGTGAAAGCCTACCACGAGTACAAGTCCTTGTTGGACACCATCGCCGAGTGCAAGGAACTGCTCGAGACCGAGAAAGACCCCGAGTTGCGCGAGATGGCCAAGGAGGAGCTCACCGCCGCCCAAGAGCGCCGCGAGCCCATGGAGGACGACATCCGTCTGCTCCTCATTCCCGCCGACCCCACCGACTCGAAGAACGCCGTGGTGGAGATCCGCGGCGGCACGGGCGGCGACGAGGCCTGCATCTTCGCCGGCGACCTCTTCCGCATGTATACCCGCTTCTGTGAGAAGAAGCACTGGAAGATAGAAATCAACGACTTCAACGAAGGCACCTCGGGTGGCTACAAGGACATCTCGTTCTCCGTCACCGGCGACGGCGCCTACGGCCTGCTGAAATACGAGAGCGGCGTGCACCGCGTGCAGCGTGTCCCCGCCACCGAGACGCAAGGGCGCATCCACACCAGCGCCGCCGGCGTGGTGGTGCTGCCCGAGGCCGAGGAGTTCGACGTCGAGCTGAACATGAGCGACGTGCGTATCGACACCTTCTGCGCCTCCGGCCCCGGCGGCCAGTGCGTGAACACCACCTACAGCGCCGTCCGTCTGACCCATATCCCCACCGGCATCGTGGTCTCCATGCAGGACCAGAAGAGCCAGATCAAGAACAAGGAGAAAGCCATCAGCATCCTCCGCACCCGCCTCTACGAGCGCGAGTACAACAAATACATGGAGGAGCTTTCCAGCAAGCGTAAGACCATGGTGGCCACGGGCGACCGCAGCGAGAAGGTGCGCACTTACAACTACCCCCAGAGCCGCGTCACCGACCACCGCATCGGCTGGAGCATGCACAACCTCCCCGCCTTCATGGACGGCGACATCGAGGACTGCATCGAAGCCCTCCAGCTCGCCGAAAACGCCGAGAAGCTCAAGGCCTCGGTGGGCTAAAAAAGCAATTAAGGAGACAGCAGTCAAGCAGTTAAGCCAATACATAATAAACATTTGGCTTTTGATAACTTTTCCGCCACGTGGAGTTCCATGTGGCGGAATTGCTGTATTTTTGCAGTTTGAAATATAAAGAAAAATAACGCGTTAAAACATACACACAATGAAAAAGCATTTGTCCTTTCACTCCCATTCACTCTCTCTCACTCCCTTTCACTCCCTGATCATTCTCTCCCTGATTTTCACCTTTCTCCTTTCACCCTTCACCCCGGCTCAGGCACAGAAGGGAAAAGCCGTGGAGTTCACCACCGAAGGACTCCCCGACCAGTTGTTGGAATACATGAACAAGAGCACTTCGGCCAGCGACAAGCAGAAGGAGAACACAAAGATCATCAAAGCCTTCAAGCCCGTCTATGAAGGCATGGCCACGCCCATGCAGGAGCGTCTGACGGCCTTCTACGCTTATGCTGCCAAGCTGAAGATGAAGGGCAACCCCGAGCTGAGCTCGCTGACGCAGATGCTCACCACCTTCGCCACCGCCGACGGCGGCACCAACCTCGACGGCTATGTCGAGAGTCTTGAGGCCCTGAAGAAGAAAGGGGTGAAGAGCAAAGGCATCATCGAATATGTAGACTTCTGCGCCCAGCTGCAAGAAGAGCGTCTGCTCTACCGCTCGAGCAGCTGCGAGTGGCGTTTCGAGAAAGGCACCGCCTTCCGCCTGGGAGTGAAGAAAGAGGTGCCCTCGGTGTGGTTCGACAGCCCTGCCGACCTGCACTACTCTTCGGCCAAGGACCACGGCGTCATCCACGGCACCACGGGCGAATACGACTACAAGGACAACCTCTGGCGCGGCAACGGCGGCCGCCTCGACTGGTCGCGCACAGGCCTCAAGGCCGACGAGTGCTACGCCGACCTCGGCCGCTACAAGGCCGAGACCAAGCTGCCCAAGTTCAAGGCCGACTCCGTGATGTTCGTCCATACGGCCTATTTCTCCAGCCCTATCGTCGGACGCGTGGAGGAAGCCCTGAGCAACGTCATGGCCCCCGAGAAATACAGCTACCCGCGCTTCCGCAGCCGCCAGCGCGACTTCGTGATGAAGGACATCATGCCCGGCGTAGACTATAGCGGCAGCTTCATGATCAACGGCGCCAAGTTCATCACCGCCTCGAGCAAACACCCCGCCACGCTCCTCTTCAACCGCGACGGCCACAAGCAACTGGCCGTGAGCTCGCTGAAAATCACCCTCACCCCCACACAGCTCACCGCCGAGAACGCCTCCGTGAGCCTCTACGTGGGCGAGGACGACTCCATCAGCAACACCGGCATCACCGTGCGCTATGCGCCCGCCGAGAAGCAGGTGGCGCTCGTCAACGACTCCAAGCGCAACTTCTACAGCCCCTACAACGACAGCTACCATAACCTCGACATCTACAGCGAGAGCATCGTGTGGAAGGTCGAGAGCGGTGAGGTGCTCTTCTCCAACCTCGGCACCGAGGGCGGCTACAGCGCCTGCACCTTCGAGTCGAGCAACTACTACACCTACAACAAATATCGTGAGATCAACGGCATCGACCAGGTGAGCCCCGTCGACCGCGTCTACAACTTCACCCGTTCCAACGGCTCTGAGTTCTCGCTCGACGACTTCTCCAACTTCATTGGCCTCGACCGCAGCCAGACCATGCTGATGATTCACAACCTGTCGCGCCACGGTCTGGTGGGCTACAACGACATCACAGGACGCGTGAAGATGAAGGACAAGCTGGTAGACTACCAGAAAGCCGCGACGAAGAACAAGGAGTACGACTTCGACGCCATCAGCCTCGAGTCGACCACCGGCGGCACCAATGCCCGCATGAAGTTTGAGGACAACATGCTCATCATCCGCGGTGTGAAGAGCTTCGTGGTCTCCGACAGCCAGGCCGTGGTGGTCTACCCCGACTCGCTCACCGGCCGCAAAGTCATCGTGGGCCGCGACCGTGCGCTTCACTTCAACGGCCGCATCGACGTGGGCAAGTTCATCCTCAAAGTCAAGGACTGCGACTTCAGCTACGAGAACTTCAGTTTCAACATGCCCACCATCGAGCGTCTGGAGTTCTATGTGCCCGACTTCCAAGACCCCGACAAGTACGAGCAGCTGGTGCGCACGCCGCTGAGCAACCTCGTCGGCACCCTCGAGGTCGACCGTCCCGACAACCACAGCGGCCTCAAAAAGAACAAGGAATACCCCATCTTCAAGAGTCTGGAGAACAGCTATGTCTACTACGACTCGAAGAGCATCATGGAGGGACAGTACAAGCGCGAGAAATTCTACTACACTCTACACCCCTTCACCCTCAACAGCCTGGCCAACTTCGTCACCGACAGCCTGCAGTTCAACGGTGTGCTGACCTCCGGTGGCATCTTCCCCGACATCGTGGAGCCGCTGCGTGTGCAGAAGGACTACTACCTGGGCTTCCGCACCGAGACGCCCGACGGCGGCCTGCCGGCCTACGGCGGCAAGGGCCATTACTCCAAGAAACTCAAACTCGACCACTCAGGTCTGCGCGGCAGCGGCGAGCTGACCTACCTCGCCTCCCGCGCCAAGTCGAAGGACTTCCTCTTCCTGCCCGACTCCACGGTGGCCCTCACCGACACCTTCAACGTGCGCGAGGAGCAGGGCTTCCCCGACATCGCGGGTGGACGCACCGACCTGCACTGGCTGCCCTATCAGGACTCCATGGCCGTGGCCACGGTGCAGAAAGGTAACGCCCTGAAGATGTATCGCGGCGAGACAGCGCTGCGCGGCCGTGTGGCACTGATGCCCAAGGGCGCCTCCGCCGCCGGTACCGCCGAGGTACACGAGGGTACCCTCGTGTCACAGCACTTCGCACTGGCACCGCGCGAGATGAATGCCTCAGTCAGCAACTTCACCCTCCGCAGCCGCCGCTTCAAGACCACAGCCTTCACCGCCACCAACGTGCGCTCAAGCGTCAACTACGACAGCCAACGCGCCGAGCTGCAGAGCAACGGCGGCCCCTCGGCCACCGAGCTGCAGACGATAAAATACCGCGCCTATGCCGACCTCTTCACCTGGGACATGCAGGCCCAGCAACTCGAGCTGTCAAACTCGACACGCAACAGCTCCGAGGGTCTCGACGCCATGGATGTGCGTATGCGCCTCCTCAAGGGCGACGACCTGCCGGGCGCACGCTTCGTGAGCACAGACCCCAAGTGCAAAGAACTCTCGTTCAACGCCGTGAAGAGCATCTACGACTATGACCTCGGCGAACTCAAGAGCACCGGCACCTATGTGCTCCATGTGGCCGACGCCGCCATCGTGCCCGGCGCCGATACCGTGCATGTCAGCAAGGGTGGCGAGATGCGCGAGCTCCACAAGGCGCAGCTCCTCTTCAACCGCGACAGCGCCTACCACTATATCACCGCCGCCGACCTCCAGGTCAAAGGCTCCGACAGCTTCACCGGCAAAGGCGACTACACCTTCCACAACGACCAACAGAAGACGCAGAAGATCCACTTCGAGGACATCACCGTGCAGAACGGTATCACCGTGGCCCGCGGCAACATCGCCGACGAGGCTTCCTTCACCCTCAGCTCTGCCTTCGGATTCGCCGGCAAGGTGCGCCTCGAGGGCAACCACCGCTGGCCCTGGTTCGAGGGCGGCGTGCGCCTCATACAGCCCTGCCTGCCGCAGGAGCAGCTGGCCCTGCTGGCCTACTCGGGCTACACCGACCCGGACCACGTACATGTCACCGTGCCCGAGGATCCTACCGACTGGAAAGGTCGCCGCATCACCGCCTCTATCCTCATGGACAAGACCACGCTGCTGCCCCATGCCGCCTTCCTCACCAACGAGAAGGTGGCCGACAACGAGCTCCTCAAAGCCTACGGCGTGCTCACCTACCTCGGCGACCGTAAAGAATATATGATTAGCTCCGAAGCCAAGGTCGCCGACCCCGACGGCATCGTGGCACCCTTCCTCACCCTCTCCACCACCGACTGCCGCATCGAGGGCGAAGGCCCCATGAACTTTGCTCGCCGCAAAACGCAGGCCTCACTCTACGCCTACGGCACCTCCACCCTCGGCATCCGCGACGACAAGGACGACCAACTCGTCACCGTCTTCGGCGTCGACTTCCCCCTGGACAACAGCGTCGTCAGCGCCCTGGCCGCCAACCTCAAGAACGAGCTGCGTCTCACCCCCGTGGGCATGACCACCAATGCCGAGATGCGCCACGCCCTCATGCACCACCTCGGTGCAGACAACGGCGGCGCCGTCTACGCCATGTACAGCACCTCGGGCGTCCTCACCGAGATACCCGCGCCCATGCGCTCCATGCTGCTCTTCGACAACATCCGCTGGCAGCACAACCCACTGTTGGGTCTCTGGTACGAAGGCAAAGTCGGCCTGGTGGGTGTCGGCGCTACCCCGCTGGGTGTCACCGTCAACGTCAAGGCACAGCTTTATATGGAGAAAGGCAATCAGAAGCTCAAGCTCTATGTCGAAGCCGCCAAGGACCACTGGTACTTCTTCTACTACGACTTCACGTCGCAGGACCTCACCATCTACAGCTCCGTGGGCACGTGGGACGACCAGATCAAAGCCCTCTCTCTCGACCAGCGCAAGGTATCCAAAGAGGGCCTCGGCACCTTCTTCTACCACGTAGGCAACGTCAGCAACTACGTCTCCAAGTGGCTCACCTCCTTCAACCGTTCCGCACACCCCGACGACATCGACTAAAAATCGAAAAATTGGAAATCGAAAATTGAAAATTGCAGCATAAAATTGCATCGGCACAAATATTTTTTACAATCCTAACAAGCTGACTGTCAATTTTCAATTTTCGATTTTTCTCTTTCCATTAAAAAAAGTTTTGCCAGTCCGAAAAATGTTTGTACTTTTGCACCCGCTTTCGAGAGAAAAGGAAGGATGAGAAAAGAAATATTTTTCAATTTTCAATTCTCAATTTTCAATTAGAAAGGCCCAGGTGGTGGAATTGGTAGACACGCTACTTTGAGGGGGTAGTCGCCATAGGCGGTGCAAGTTCAAGTCTTGTCCTGGGCACAAATCTGAAAGATTCATTCCAAGAGATGGAATGCTACCAGCCCGGGTGGCGGAATTGGTAGACGCGCACGTTTCAGGTGCGTGTTCCGAAAGGAGTGCAGGTTCAAGTCCTGTTCCGGGCACCAAAGAGTTTTGTAAGTAACTCAAAATGAGTGAAAACACAAAACTCTTCTTCTTTTATATCCCAAATTTGGTCATAATTTGGTCATATTTTCAAAAAAAGGTATGAAAAAGGGGTGCCAAACGACACCCCTTAATCTTTGATTCAATCCTCATTCAAAACAACCCATCCACAGCAGCACTTGCCACACTGTCGGCATATTCATCCAACGACAACTTCACATACTTGTAAAACATTGTTTCGGTCTTATGTCCACTCACACTCATCATCTGTGGCACAGTGAACTTTTGTGAAAGATACATATTCGTAATACAGCTTCTACGGGCAGTATGGCTTGCAACAAGTTCCCATCTTGCCTTCAAAGGATAACCCTGTTCGTCGTATTCGTACAGAGTTTCTCCTCTCTTCTTTGCAGCCTCCTCCGCTCTTCTTTCTTTCAAAGTCAGTACCGTCCGCTCCATCTTCTGAAAGCTTGGTACCGTTAGCGACAGTTTTTCACAGACTTCCTTAATGGTTCTATTAAGATTTTGGTCCCATATATGGGGAATGTTGTAGTCGTATTTCTTCAACAATGTCTCCAACCTGTCATCCATAATAGGTATAACTACCGTTCCGGCGGTTTTCTCTTGCCTGAGCCGTATGACCTTTGTTCCGTTATGGGTGATGCCAATATTTGCTTTTTCAATCCTGCTGTAATCGCTGAATCGTAAAGCGGTGAAACACCCAATTAAGAAAACATCCCTTACCTTCTCTTCAAATCCAGTGAGCGGCATTTCATACAAAGCTAACAGCTCTTCTTTGGTAAGGTATATCTCTTTGGCTTTATCCTCCTCCTTGATTCGGGGACTCTTAAGAAAACTGCAAGCGAGGTGGTTGGTGTGCAGACCTTGCCGTTCCGCAACCCCAATCAACGTCTTGAATAGACTGATATGCTTGTCAATCGTGTACTTCATATAATCAAGGTCCTCCAAATATGAGATGTATCTGTCGGCAAGCGATTCGTTGATGTCATCCCAACCAAATGGTCTTATTTCGTAGAAGTCCAGAAATACTCTGCGGAATTGTGTCCAATTCTTAACGGATTCCTTTGCATATTTCTCTTTCTTTGAAGTACGCACTTTCCCATCCTCGATACCTTTGATGTAATTGACGACGAAGTTCTTGACATTGCTTCTTTTCTTGTCCTCGACATACTTCTTGAGTTCCTCTGCCCGTTTCAGTTCATCTCTCTTATCCACCAACACAATACTCTCGATAGCACTCTCTAAGTTCTCCTTAGTCAGTCTATGATGCCTCCGCATATCCGTGACGGCCTCCTCAATAAGGGCGACCTTCTTGGATATGCCTTTCTTGTTTAGATAGTTGTTAAGTTTTCTCTCGGATTGATAGACAGAATTCCACTCTGCGACATCAACCCTCATCAACAAATTGACCCATAGGACAGCACCCTCTACATTCATTCGAGTATGTAAAGGGTGCATCCCTTCTTTCTGCTTGGTGCGTAATACAAGTTTCATCAGCCAGCGATTCTAACTAATCCCTCCGACTCTGCGTTCAACACATCCCTCATCGAGTAGATTTTTCTCCGTCCACCAAGAGGTAATGGCGAAATAACCCCATCTCTTTCCCAATTATGGAGAGTGTTTCTTGTAATGCTCCATCTCTTACACAGTTCTTCGGCGTTCAACCGTTCATCTTCGAGATTGGCACACACCATCTTTTCGTCAATGACATCTTCGACAACTTCTCTAACCCAACCTTTGAAAGTTTGTTTCAAACCTTCAACGACATCTGCCAAGCACCTTGTGTTCAACAGCGTCAATTCATTTCTACATTGTTCCATATCTATTTGTATTTTATAGTTTTTCTTTTTGATATACGCGTTATTACATTACCTTTTAAGTTTAATGTAATAACGGAAACATTTGGCAAGCATTGCATTCACACTGAGTATTTTAGCTTTATTTTGCTTTCCATTTCAACATCCAATTCGTGCCTCGCTGATGCACCAACGAGCGTATCAACATTTAACCAATTCTTGGAAAAACGACCCCATCACACCCACTACAATGGAGTTCCCTGCAAGTTTCATCATTTGAGCGTCGGAAAGACCACTTTCCGCAACCTTTGCGACATCATCTTTCTCGACACCCATCAGCATAAGTCCTTCCCGACCACTTAACTCTCGTACCTTATATTCACCCTCGTCCTCTATAAGTATCTTGGGCGGGACTCCTAATGTGAGCGTGGGGCAGCATCCTTTGGCGGAATAAACTCGACCATCTTGGGGGTTGTAAAAATTTGTTCTATTCACAATCAAGTTTCCTAATTGAATGATGTGCGGTCGATTTCCAACCTCAAATGAGTCCATCGGTTCTCCGAAGAGGTTCTCACCAGTCACGGTTTCCTCATCCAATTCCTTTACTTCTCTATTGACAAACTGTCTTTGTTTGCCTTGTTTTGCTTTCTTTACATCCATAACTAATTTTGTTTTACTGCGAATTTTAAGAAATGATTATTGTAATTGACATAATTTTCTACAATGTCCTTATCCATACATAACTTCTGGTATAGGTCTTGTCCGAGTTCTTCTTTGGAAAGCATATGGTCTTCCACCGAGGATTTCAATCTCCTCGCTTTTGGAAATACGAACTCATTCTTGGGGTTCATCACCGAGACTACGAAGATACGACTCCTGTCTTGCGGGATACCATAGTCACTACCCTTAAGCACCTTCCAATACGATGTGTAACCGAGCGAGGAGAGGAAATCAATCCACTTATTGAAAGTATGGATGAAATTCTGCGACACCAGCATCTCTACATTCTCCAACATCAGATATTTCGGTCTCTTTATCTCGATTACCTTCTTGCATTCCCACAAGAGTGATGATTTTGTACCACTCCCCTCTTCACCACCGAGCATTTGTCCGGCGATACTAAAACTTTGGCACGGCGAACTGTAGGTGAATAAGTCGAAATCTGGGACATCGTTCCAGTCAATCTTGCAGATGTCACCGTAGTTTCTATCTTTGTACTCTGGGAACAAAGCGTTGTGTGCGGTGATTGCCCGCTTCTCTATCTCACTCCATCCAATGAGGTCAAAAGGTATTCCTGCATTCCGTAAAGCGAGGCACTGACTGTCATAGCCCGAAAAGGTGGTGAAGACTTTCAGCGGGTTCTCGGTTGTGTAGGGTTCAATTGTCGGTGCGTTCGATGCGTCATCCTCTATCAACATCGGGTCGGTGTAGCCGAAACTGTTATTATCGACTTTCCAGCAACCTACCTTTTTCTCGTTGGAGAATGTGTTCATTATAGTTCTGCCTTCCTCATTCACCTTTCGGGCATCCTCGCCATACTCGTCGTATGCGTTGCGAACAATGATGAGATGGCAGATTTTGTCACCAAACTCACATAATGCGTTGCGGTCGTCCAGGTGTTTTAGCAGATACTGTCGAAACATTGGCAATACCGTATAGAAGACAGCAGTTGTGATAGTGACACATTCTGGTTTGATGCTGCTGCCGGCATTCAAGTCTATTACACCATCAACAGAAAGTTCATAGTAACATTTCATACCACAACTTCTGATTCCCTTGTAGTCTTTAATGGTGTCTTTTCCCATTTCCTCGATGACATACCTTGCTGTGTCGTAAATTTTGTTTTCGATACTCATAATAATAGTTTTTAATGATAATGCTTAATTGACTTTGGGAGGTCTCAACTTGTCCCCTTTGCAGAAAAAATAACAAAAGAAGAAGCGATTATTCAAACAAATTGTATTTTTCTCAAAAAAAGTTGCGAAACAGCATCGGCAACAGCGTCCAGAGCACCACGGAGAGACAGGGCACGGTCCAAAGGGGGAATGATTGTTTAGTGGGTTTATGATGGAAAGGTGGAATGAAATATAATATAATACTATTATTATTAGGTTGAAGGGGCTGTTTTTAAGGACTTCGTATGAGGGATGGAGGATGGTGGTGTCTAATACAATAGAACTGGTATTCTGGCAGTCTAATAGAGCTTTTTCTTTTAAGGAGATGGTGGTAGGAAACAGTCCTTCTCTAAAAAGAAATGAAGAAAACATAATACCTCATCCTTGACTCTCGCTCCCTCCCTAAACGCACTCTCTACGGAGCGTAGCGTAGCGAAGCAAGTAGAGAGTGCCATTGGCGTAAGCCAACACCTCAAGTAAGTTCAATTCTTCCCTTGTCTCTATGAACTAATAGACTCAAACAACACCTTTCTTTTTTAAACCAATAACCCTTTCTATTTCTATTACCTATCCCCTATTATCTATTTTCCCATATGATTTTTCCCCATTGGGGAAAATGGGTAAATAGATAATAATACCTCTTGACAATAGTTTCCGCCCCCTTATGACAATAGTATTATAAATCTTCCATACCCTTATGACAATAGTGCTTAAAACCTTCCAACCCCTTATGACGATAGTATCCGCCCCCTTATGACAATATTGCCTTAAATTCTTCCATACCCTTATGACAATAGTCTATTATATAGAAAAAGGGATACGAACCACTCTCCGTATCCCTTTCTATTATCAAAACAACCCACTCTCCAATTTGTGTTGTATTAAGTACTTTCCCTCACTCTTCCTAATCTTTTCCAATTCCTCTTGCCTATCCCTGTCTCGTATGATATTCATTGCTTGTTTCCCTATATGGTCTTTGACCTCTTTCATATCTTCAACATTCATATCTTTGAGTCTTTCGTCCAGTTTCTCGTGCAGATACTTCTTGTTGCTCTCCGTTTTCAACGACACGTCTATAAGAGACCATAGATAATCGAAAGGGGTATCAATGGGTTCTTGGACAGCCTCGGTCTGTTTAAGCTTTTTGAGTATATATCTGTCGAAATACCGATACACGGTCTTGCCTTTCCCCACAGGGCAGTTCTTTGAGTACCAGTATCTGCTTCTACCGGGGTTCTCCTCTATGAATTTCCCTATCCAATAGTCGTTGTATCTCCGTTCTCCCTCTTTGGCCAATCTGCCTGCCATCTTCTGGTTTGTTATACTTGGGTGTATATGGACCTTACGGCTGTCCTTCATCGGCTCCAAATCCATCTCATTCTTGCCTTTCTTCATCACTGCCTTGATTACCTCCATTATGGGCTTATTGTAGTTGAAGTCGAGTTTCGGGTCATCCTCAAAATAAAGGATATTTCGGCAATAGTACGAAAGCAGATAGTAGTATAGGGTTTTCTTATTGTCTGCATAGCCACAGGCAATCTCGAAGTAAGCCTGCTTGTAGAGCAACTTCATCAGATAACTGTAATCAACGACCGAAACTGCCGTTGTGTGATACCTCTTGCCCTTTCTCCTTATCTCTTTGTGGTATTCATTCACCAGCCAGTCACCCTTGTTTATGGCAATTCCGTCCTTGTCGTATTTGTAGATTGAATGAGTGTGGTGCTCTCGGTCTATGTGTATTCCTTCCCGCACGAGCTTCTTGTAAATTGTATCAACATATTCTTTATGTTTCATAGAATAAAAAAAGAAGCCCACCGGAGGAGTGGCGGCCCCATCCGATGAACTTCAGTAGTCTTTTATGTATTGGACCCGCCAGTCCAATTTTTCATTTTTACACGTTATTTATGAAAAAGGGAAATGGGTCTTTGAATGCATCACCGAGTTTTTCTCCCGATTAGCGCAAATTTAAGACCCATTTACAAAACAAACATTACAACTTGTTGTTGTTCAGTAATTACAATTATTATTCAAAAGTCAATCATTATCGTATTATTCGTTTTTAACGGATTGAAAACTTAATTGCGGACATCCACTTCGTGACCGCCCTAAAAATCCTTGACCCGACTATCAGCTTGTCGCATATCGTTCCATCAGTCTGCTAACCGATGCCGGATGCCACGTCTTATTGGTCGAGGTCACAAATCCGTTTCGGTTAAGATAGTCCGCTTTCTCACGAAGCGTTCCTTTCATATATTTGATGGCGGCAAATGCTTTCACATTTGCAGTCGCCTTGTCTGCTCGAGCTTTTCGGTTCTTCTTGATGAGTTGGTGGTTCTTTTCGATGAGTGCCAATCCGTATTCCGTCTTTAAGGCAAGATGGGGATTTCCTGCTTGCTTGGTTGATTTAGCCATACCTTGCTTTGTTCTCTGGCTTATAAACTCACGCTCTTGCTGGGCCATACCCAGAAATATCCCCAACTCCAAAGGACTGATGTTGGGATGGTCACAGAACTGGACTTTGTAGTTCTTGTAGATGTGTGCCCCGTCCTCTATGTCTCTTGTGAGTCTATCCACTTTGGCGACAATCAATGTCGCTTTGACTCTCTTGCATTCGTTTAAGGCTGCAATGAGAATCGGCCTATTGGACAATCTTGCTTCACCTCTTACATCCTTGCCGCTCTCCCTCTCTTGATACTCGCTAATGATGGTTCCTCCGGCGTTGGTGACATAGGTGTTGATGATGTCCTGCTGTGCTTCAAGACCGAGACTTTGTTTCTTGGTGCTTACTCGGTAGTATGCGATGTAATTCGTCATTTTGATATGTTTTTTCGTTATTATTACGCCACTAAAACGTTCCTTTTAGTGGCGTGATACATCTCAATAACGCATATTTTAAGTAGCATTGCATTCATACTAAGATATTTAGCTTTATTTAGCTGACCTTGAATTCGAAAAGAATAAAGCAGAGTTCGAGGTGCCGTTTTTTAGCACTCATCTTTTTGGTTTTGAAGTGCATTTTTCTATATAAAATTATGATACTTTATTATTTAGCGTTAGAATATTTGATGTTATACGCCCTCCCGTGAGAAAATTTTGCAATCTAATCAGTTGATTTATGTGTAATTATAAATTTTGTATCGGCATAGAAGCCGTCAGTATCTAAATTATTCGTATCTTTGCATTTGCAAACTGCGAGTTATCAGCTTGCCGAAAAGAGTGCTTTTCGCTTTATTCCGCAGATGTGAAACTTGGACACTTTCACAAAAGTAATACTAATCGGGATAAAGGATTAAAGCCTGCTTGTTATGTATATACGTCTTCAACGATATACACCAAGTGGGGCTATTCAGAAATCCTTATCTATTAGTATTACAAATCAGGGAGTCCAAGCCCTCACATCTGAGATAGGGCAAATCGGGATGGCTCCACTGCGTTCATTTTGGTAGGTCTGTAATCGCATAAAAGGCAATATTAAACTGACTGAAAATGTTCAATGATATGAACACAGTAAAAAATGATGGCATCGACCCGGTAATAGTCGATGGTCAAAGATTGCAGCCTCGTTGGAGATATGTACCAGAATATCCGCCCCATTATTATTACGACAAAACAACAGGCACGTTGTGCCTTGACGGATATTGGGGCAAAACAAGGATAGACGATGGGGATATTTTGATTATTGGCGAAATAGAACTGTATAGTCAAGATGTGAAGCGAGTATATCTTGGCTCACATTTCTATACGGATGATGTTTCTCGTGCAGTGTATCCCATTCGTTTATGTCCGGTGTATGTCTCGCCGAGAAATGAGGTCTTCGCTGAAATAAACAACATTCCCGTTTACAAGAAAGACAATAAGCCGTTCCTTCGCTCTTGTGGGAAAGGGATGTATGATATTTGCCGTAATGGAAAATGGGGTGTGATTGACGAGAACTTCAAACAAGTGATACCTTTCAAGTATGATGGCATTGGGACGTTCAGCAGGAATGGTTTGATAGGTGTGAGTGTCAGACTGGAAGGCGGTCGGCTCCTGTATGGATTGGCAGACAAGCAGGGCGTTGAACGTGTTCCGCTAATTTACGACTCAATAAAGAGAAACCCCAAAGGTCATTGGATTTTCGGGAAAGACGGAGAAGAGTACGCCTTCGACAAAAACGGCAATAGGATAAAATGATTTGAGAGGAAAGGCATTGAGTATGGAAATAATACATAAACCGACAGCGACCGTAGGGCAGATTGTGAAAAACTTGGAGCTAATTGTGGCGAAGAGTCCGGACATCTATATGGAGTATCGTAACGACAATTACAATGCCATGTTCGTGAAAGGCATCAAACTGCGTAAGGACATTGCCATATTTGAAACGACAGGGAAAAGACGCTATGCTGCTACGTTGGAGGATATTCTGGCGATGCTAAAGATGCTGAACGCATCGGTAAGAGTTGTGATGCAGGATGGATGGGAGCTGCTGGATTTTAGTCAGAATGCAGATGGCTCCATACTTCGGTATGACGACGAGGACGACGACTGCCTGTTCCTTTTGGACAGGAATGTGCAACTCCTCACCACACAACAGATGGAGACGGAATTGAAAGGGAAGTATGGGAAGGAAGACTTCTCACGAAAGGTGGCACTGGTGATGAAAGAACCCCGACGAGCCTGTTTGTTGAATAGTCTGCGATGGCATTATGGCAAACTATGTCTGTGCTACAGCAAAGACGAAGAAAAGGACAGCATCACGGTGGCTGAGTTGTTGGAAGCGTTCCCTACCTGTGCCGAGTTTATGGTTTGTCTCAACGGGAAGTACTATACCGTCGAAGTTGGAGAAAAAGGCATCTTCTTCTGCCACAAGAAAGGAGAAGAGAGATACCTCTGCTTTAATCTCGGCGAGGTGGTCTTTGACCCAATGGAAGAATTTGAAATATAATTGAAAACAAGTAATATGGAAAACATCATTATTAAAAACACAGCGGAGATGAAAGATTTAGCTCAAATCTACAATCCCGGAACTCTTAACATCATCGGCGGACGTCCGGAATCGGGCAAGACCAAATTGGCGTTCCAGCTGGCAGTGGAAGCACGGAAGCAAACTGCCTATTTCAGTATGAAGACGATGGGCGAGAAGCTGCTTTCTCAGCAGGTCCCAACAGACCATCCCGACTGGATACACATTGAGGACACTCCGAGCGTGACTCCAAGCAATGTGCGGCAGAAGACTCTGCGGCTCAAAGAAAAATACGACATCCGCTGGGTGGTTATTGACTACCTGCAACTGATGAATGCCTCTCAGCCACATACCAATCCGTCCGACAGACAGACCTCAATATTAGATGAACTGAAGAAGATGGCTGCGGAGCAGCAAGTGGCTGTCATCGTATTGTCGCAAGTTGCGGAAAAGAATAATTTCGGATTCCCCATTCCTTCGTGTGTGGATGATGTGCGGGTATTGTAATACGTCTTGCGGGTGAATTAAAGAATTGTATAATATAGACCAAAATATCACATTAATACAAAATTCAAGAAACATGTCAGCGATTCAGGTTAGAGACCCCAAGGGTAACTGGTCAGAAAAAGTGCAGGGTATTGATAAGTTGTACTTCATCAAACAGGCAATCATCACAGAGTACCGTGTTTTATATGAGCGAACCGAAGGTGATTATTTTGAAGAAGCCTCGGTGGGTGTCTGTGTTGACGGAAAAGACATCTTATTAAGCGATATTACCAATAAGGGAAAGGAATGGGCGATTGACTTCTCGGCTGTTGAGGATATTTTGACAAATGCAAGGTTTGTTGAAGTGGATGAAGCCACCCTTCATCAAATGTCCAGAGAAGACGAGTGCTTGTCTGCTTTTTATAAGAAGCTCGTTGAGTATGCCAACATTCCGCCAAGTGAAAAAACAGACTACTTCGACGGATATGGTATATTGTTAAAATTTTCCGACGAAAAATACACCTATCGACTTGAATCCCCTGAGGCTGGTAATCTGTATTTTGACGGAGTAAAAATAAACAAGGTTGAAGAAAAGTAGATTGGTGTAGGTACTGCCTTACACCAATAAAACACGACACAATAGACCTAACAAAAAAAATATTGAATTATGCGTAAAATAGACATTTCCGAACTCATTGATTTTATCGATGCGTCCTTTGACAAAAACGATGTTGATTATTTATCGTCAAGTTGGGTTTCCCCTGAAGAGATGATGGAGGAAGCTAATTCCAAAGCCAACTTTAAAAAACTTTCGAGGTACCCTGATATTATAAAAGAATACCCTAACTGGCTCAGGATATCATCATACAAGGATTTATATGCATTTGTGGGGATAAAACCAGTCTATCTCCGAGATATAGGTACAGTACAGTTTCACATCCTTATGTATATTACTGACAATTGTCCGGAGGGAGACATTAGACGGATAATTGTGGATGGAATAAAGGATTTCGAAGAGGATGTGGTCATAAGAACCCTCGATGATGTTTTAGAAGAAATTGAACGTCGAAAACAAGAATTCAAAGAGCATTACGATTCACCGATTGTCTCGCCTCAATTGAGATGGAATAAGAAATATAAAACAACGGAACTCGAAAAATACACCCCAATTATTGCCATCAATGATTTGGTGAATCGCAACTATGTTGTATGTGCAATTCCTAATGAGAAGGTTGAAATGTTTCTTATGCAACACTCTCGAACTGACAAAGTGATTGCCGAATACAACTCTTTGGAAGAGATGGTAGAAGATGGGTGGCGCATGGGAACTTGAGGACTATATTGATTCCCAATATCGATTATCACAACAAAATACAATAATACTTAAATGGGTGTTTTAAGTAATATAACAGCCGAGTATTTCGGCGACAAGGTAAGAGAAGAAGATGTGGTTTTCAGGTACAGCATTGACAGCGACAACCCACCAAAACACACGTTAACCCCGGAAGAAAAGGCATTTCTTCAGGGATTGGCAAAGTACAAGCTGTTTCTTGACAAGTCTCTGTTTTTCCAAATAGAAGACCTCCAGCAGCACACGGAATTGGTGTTGAGCGGCGAAAGAAGGGAACATTTTGTGTTTCCCAACCACGTTGAGGTGAAAAGAGAGATTGCTGAATTGGATGGAATGATTCAGAATCTTGAAGAGAAGTTGGAACGAGGCGAAATGACACTGGAGGAAAGGGGGATACAACAAGAACAGCTTGGTATATGGAAAGAACAGCGAAAGGAACTGGATAAGGCGTTGTACAGTACAGAATCGGCACCATATTTGGGTTTGTATTTCGACAATGGCAGCGAATCAAGGGTGACGCTTTATTTGGATGCGATTGAGGAGTGTGCAAAAGAACCTTACGAGACGATGCTTTTGATGGGACAGGTGTTGCTCCACGAATATTTCCATTCATTCTTTTTTCACGTTGGGGTTGGCATACGGTATCCAATGAAATGTGTGGAAGAGCCGATGGCCGAATATGGTAGCCTGATGGTGTTGGACGGTGCGGCATCATTAAAAGGACACATCGCACCAATAGCAAAAGATGCATTGCAGTACGCCATAAAATTTGTCGAAGCGAAGCAGTCATCCATAGGGGAGACTGCCGCATACGGATATGGGGCATACCTCTACCATTTACATCGTGACAATTACCAAAACTTGATAGCACAATATGCAAATGTATCCCGTTCTATAGACAATTGTAGTAAAGAGTCTTTGGAATACAAGTATCTGCTTTACCCGAAGTATCCCGCTCCGAGAATTGAGGGTGATGCATTCAAAAAGCTCAAAGAATTACTGAAAATAGTTGTGGTAAGAGCTCCCCGCAGCACAAGTTTCATCCGAAAAACATTCAGTTTTCTCAAAGAAAACAATCTGCTTGATTGCCTTGCGCCATTCATTCAACCCCAACAGACACAGAATCCTCGAAGATTGTTCTCGATTTCTCAGGATGGATGCTTTTGTTTAAAGAGTATCTTGTGTGACGATTCCACGCCCCCGCCAATTTCTTCTTTTGATTCGTTTGTTATTGAAGGGCAGACGTACTATTTGAGGATATCTGCCGTATGGGATGACAAGTCCAAAACAACCCGACGACCCCGTTCGATTGACGAATTCATAAAGATGATAGAATATGTCTATCAAGGGCAGTTTGACATTCGGGAAACAGGCGATGAGTATATTATGAGTTATGAGATAAAATAATCATTAAACAGGCAATTATGTACATCTCGAAATCTAGATTTATTAACTGGACACGTTGTCCGATGTATTTCCCGATGGAGTTGAAACACAACCCATCAGGGAAAAACGATATTGATATTGAACGCGAACGCCGCATGGAGATGCTGGAAGAGCTGTCGGAAAGCATGGCATCAACCGGATTCCCAGAAGAAGACGATGAAAAATTCGACGCTACCCCTCGTCCAGAACTTGAGGCCTTGCTTCCCTACTATAATCAGGTGGAAGAAGAGGCCCTGCGTGTGGCCAAGAAGTATTTCCACGGCACTTTCTTTGCAGATTCACGGAATGTGCAAAACCAGAAGCTCTTCGAGTATGTGCATAACGGCCACACCTATCGCTGCTATGTGGATATATACAACGAGAATGAAAACGAGATAAACATCATCGAGGTAAAGGCTACGACCAACAGCAAATACATCTATAAGGTTGATGATGACGGCGGTAAGAAAGGATTGTTTTTCTCTGATAAAAAAGGGAATCGAGGAGGCACGTCGTACCCACTATTCATCAAAAGCGGAAACACATGGCACTTCAACACGGCCGCCAGCGCCGTGACCGATGCCGCTTCGGAGAACTTTGAACAAAAGAAAAACTCCCTGCTCAATCGGTATAGTGATGTCGGAAAATATCCTCACGACCTTGCCTTCCAACGGTTCGTCATCGAACACGCCCTCCGTCAAGCAGGGAAAAATCACCCCGTGAACTACTATCTTGCCGTACTCAACAGTGAATATGTGTATGACGGCGCTGTTGACGAGAATGACCGATGCCTGTACCATAATATTGACGGACAGGAGATTATCACATTCCTCGATTTGAACGAGACCACTGAAGCATACCAAACAACAATCCTTAAAGAGATTGCCGCCCTCGAGAGCTATATCTCCACCCCGCACGACGTGACCAAGAAAGTCGATGTCGGCAAATATTGCGCTTGGGGCGCGAATACGGAATGCCTGTTCTGGAGACACTGTTTCCAAAAGCTCCGTGATGTACCTGACTCCAATTCTGCAAACAAATACTTAGATTCTCACGGAAAATTCAAGCTGGGCAATATCGCCGACAAGTACCAGCTGATAAACGAGGGATATTACAAGTTTGACGATGTGCCCTACGAATGGTTGGAGAAAGAAAAACATCGCATCCAACGTGACTACTACGACAGCGGCACGGAATATGTCGATAGGGACAAGATGCAGTATTGGTTCGACCAGCTCGAATATCCCATCTACCACTTCGATTTCGAGACTTTCGCTTGCCCGCTGCCACGTTTCCGCGGTGAAGAGCCGTACCGCCAGTCGGTGTTCGAGTTCTCGCTGCATATTGAGCGTGAGCCAGGTGTTTGTGACAAAGAGAAGGACAACTTCATCTTCCTCAACAAAGAGTGCTTTGACGATGAGCGTAAGGCATTGGTGGAAGCCATCATTGACCATTTCGAGTTCAACGAGGACGGCACGCTCAAAGGTACAATGCTCGCACAGAACACAAGTTTCGAGATTGGACGACTGAAAGAGCTGGCGAAACTCTTCCCAGAATACAGTGCCCAACTGCTTGCCATCTGCGACAAGTCGGCCGACCTGATGCATCTACTGAAGAACAATGAGATGTACAAGGGAATGAAGAACGCTGATATTTTCAACTTCTACCATAAAGACCTCTCCGGCAGCTATTCAATCAAGAAGACCTTGCCGACGCTTGTGCCGACGCTCACCTACAAAGGTATGGATGTCGGCAACGGCGTACAGGCATACATCGCATACATCAACTACGACTCGCCCACTCCCACCGCTTTCGACAAAGGGAATGTGATGAAGACCAAAGCAGAGCGTCGAAAGGCATTGAAACGCTATTGCCAGCAGGACACTTGGGCAATGGTTGAGATATTGAGGGCTGTGAGGGAGAAGATATATTAGGACTCCTCCGTAATAATAAGAGATGCTTACTGTAATACTGATAATAGTGGTGGTAGTGGTTGTCATCAAGTTTTTCGGGCCGGTTCTGCTCGACATACTTGCTCATCTATGGGACATTCTCACCCTTCCGTTCGCACTTATCGGTGGGTTCCTCGGATTCATCGTTGAGGCGTTGTTTTTTCTCGGTTTGCTGTGGCTGCTCGTGGCATTGTTCGGTGCGTAATATGAAATCGCAATAATAAATACAGAGTTTTCTCGTTAAGTCTTGTAAAATATAATAGATGCAAACATTCTATCACGGCACACACAAATTGTTTGACAAGTTCGACCTATCACACGCCCTCGAAGGTGACGGAAAGGTCAAGTTCGGTTTCGGTGTCTATGTGACCTCGAAATATGAATCAGCAGTACATTATTCGGCATCGAACAAGACTGCCACCGAACACTATGTCTATACCCTTGAAGTACCCGATAAAACGGAGAAAAACCACATTGCCTTCAAACAGCAGATAAAACCCTCAATAGTTGCAAAGGCAGAGAAAAAACTGGGACATACCATTCCGACAAAATTCACCGAAGACGGTAAAGAGTTTCGGAAGTATCTTGCAAAGGAGTTGACTGGCAAAATAGACATCGAAGGTGAGAAGGCTGCATCGAAGTTCCTCGTGAGCATCGGAGTCATATTCATCTGCTGGCCCTATTCGTGGAAGAATCCAGCCTTGGGTGATAATATGGCAGTCCTTGACGAGTCGGTCATCACCATCACCAAAGTCGATAAGGTCAATCCGGATAAGAAATGAGTTTTTACAGCGTAGCACCATTCATTGAGAGGTATTATCCCGAATACTATTCGATAGAGACCTACCCTGTGTCCGAATGTATCCCGTTCTGTGAGGTCAAGGGGGAGTGGGGGATATTCAGCAATTTCGCCCATACCCCGATACTGTATAATGGTGTTACGTACAAGAACGTTGAGCAGCTGTTCCAAATGATGAAATTCACGAACAAAGAAGTCCGAGAAAAGGTCTATGCTGCACCAAATCCGAAGATGACCGCCAAACATTACGAGAAGACTCATAGACGGGACGATTGGGGGATGATTATCGTGGATGCGATGAAACAATGCCTTCAACTGAAGTATGAGCAAGGTGAGGCGTTTAGAGAAGCATTGGAACGAAGCAAAGGCAAGTACATCGTCGAAGACCAAAGTTCGTTTAAGAAGAGTTGGGCAGATACTTGGGGTGTGAAACGTCAAGGTGATTACTATGTGGGACCGAACCTGATGGGACGATTACTGATGGAGCTTCGGGACAATGGTTTGGAATACAAGGAATCCATTATCGTCGAGTATGTGACGGGGGAATGAAAGCGCCTCGCTCTCAATCCAAGAATAATTCTTGTTAGACACAATAAACTTCACTGATACTCGTTATTAAGTTACAATTGAATTGAGAGTTATCTTTGAATTATTGAGTTGGTCATAATTTGGTCATATTTTAGAAGTACTATTGGTCATAGTGACAATATTTAGATAGTTTCGAAAAGACTTAAGGCAAACAATATCAACCAATAAGAAACAATAAGAACTTCTCTCTGGGGTCCTGTTCCGGGCACCAAAGAGAAGGTCAAACGGCCTTCTTTTTTTATATGTACTAAAGCGTGCTCCATGAAATACGGGCTCATCGGGAAAAAGCTAGGACACTCCTGGTCACAGGAGTATTTCACTCACAAGTTTGCGGAGTTGGGGTTGACAGACCACAGCTACGAGCTCTTCGAGTTACCCTCGGTGGAAGGGCTGAAGGAATGGGCTTTGCGTGAGGGACTGTCGGGCTTCAACGTCACAGTGCCCTACAAACAGGAGGTCATCCCGCAGCTCGACGCCCTTGACGAGGTAGCCTCTGCCGTCGGTGCCGTCAACTGCGTCACCGTAGAGAACGACCGCCTCATCGGTCACAACACCGACGCCCCCGCCTTCCGCGATACACTCTCCTCTCTCATCACTCACCACTCCTCACCCATCACTCAGGCTTTCATCCTCGGCACCGGCGGCGCCGCCCGCGCCGTAGCCTATGCGCTGCAGCAACTAGCCATCCCCCACACCTTCGTCTCCCGCCACCCCGACCAGCATCCCGAACTTCAGCCTAACATCATCGACTATTCCCAATTCTCAATTCTCAATTCTCAATTTTCAATTCTCACCAACGCCACCCCCGTCGGCATGTACCCCGACACCGACCGCACCCCCCTGGAATTAAACAATTCTCAATTCTCAATTCTCAATTCTCAATTCGTTTACGACCTCATCTACAACCCCTCCCCCACCCTTTTCCTCCGCCAGGCTGCCGAGCGTGGCGCCATCGTCAAGGACGGCCTCGAGATGCTACACCGCCAGGCCGACCTCAGCTGGGATTTCTGGAGAAACATAAAATGAACGGCGAAGAGTGAAACTTTTTTCGTATCTTTGCATCTGTAAAGATGAAGAAGTTTCGCACTATATTACTAGTATTCAATATTATAGCCGCCCTGGGACTGATAGCCACTACCCTTGCCGGCGCCATCTCCCCTTCCTCCAGCATCCTGCCGTCCATCCTCGCCTACGGCTTCCTTCCCATGCTGCTGCTCAACGTCGTGCTGGCCCTCGTATGGCTCTTCATGGGCCGCTGGGAATTCCTCGTCTCCGCCGGCACCATCCTCATACGCTTCTCCTACATAGGCCTCTTCTTCCAAATTGGCGGCACCTCCGAGGTACCCTCGCGCGAGGAGCACCCGCACCTGATCAGCCTCCTCAGCTATAACCTCCACAACTTCGGCGGCAACGGCTTCGAGTCGACACCCCAAGACACCAACGCCCTGCTCTTCCTCGACCTCGTCCGTGAAGAGCAGCCCGACCTCCTCTGCCTGCAAGAGTATGTCGCCGTCAAAGGGTTGAACGTCACCGACAGCCTCACCGTCATGGGCTACAACCACTTCTACGGCTCTCGCGGCAGCGAGAGCAAACCCTCCGGCACCGTGGTCTTCTCCAAGATCCCCATCACCTACGTCAAACGCATCGACCAGCAGAAAGTCCTCGTCGAGCTCATGAAAGACGACCGCCGCTTCCGCCTCTGCTGCGTGCACATGGACAGCTACGCCTTCAGCCTCGACGAGCGCGAGGACATCGACCAGCTGCGCCATGGAAAACTCGACTCCTCCTCGCGTCACACACTCAGCAAAGGCAAGGAGACCGTCCTCAAGCACGAAGAGGAGTGGCTCAACCACCTCTGCCCGCTGGTGCGCGACTGCAGCATCCCGCTCATCTTCGCAGGCGACATGAACGACATACCCTCCTCGTGGCTCTACAGCCAGATCACCGACTACCTCGAGGATACCTACCGTGACGAGGGCTCCGGCTTCGGCTCCACCTACAACGGCAGCTTCCCACGCTTCCGCATCGACATGGTGTTCCGCAGCAAAGAGTTCACCACCCTCAGCTACCGCCGCATCCACACCGACATCTCCGACCACTACCCCGTGCTCGTGTCACTTGAAATAAAGGAGTGAAAGGGAGTGAAAAGGAGTGAGAGGGAGTGAAAGGACAAATGACAAAATGAGAATACAGGACAGATACAACCAGGTCATCGAACGTTTCGAGCAGGCCATGCCTGTGGCGGAGACGGAGTTGCACTACGGCACGCCGTTCCAGCTGCTGGTAGCCGTCATACTGTCGGCACAGTGCACCGACAAGCGCGTGAACATGGTGACGCCTGCCCTCTTCGAGGCCTACCCCGATGCCGCCGCCATGGCGAAGGCTACGCCCGACGACCTCTTCCCCTACATACGCTCTGTCTCCTACCCCAACAGCAAGAGCCAGCATCTCGCCGCCATGGCCCGCATGCTGCAGAGCGACTTCGACGGCCAGGTGCCCTCAGACCTCAGCGACCTGCAACGCCTCCCCGGCGTGGGCCGCAAGACCGCCAACGTCATCGCCGCCGTAGTCTTCGAGCTGCCCGCCATGCCCGTCGACACCCATGTCTTTCGCGTGGCCAACCGCATAGGCCTTACCCGCAACTCCAAGACACCCCTCGAGACCGAGCGCACCCTCGTCAAGCACATTCCCGCCGAACTCCTCCCCAAAGCCCACCACTGGCTCATCCTCCACGGACGCTACGTCTGCCAGGCACGCAAACCCAAGTGCGACACATGCTGCATCAGCGACCTCTGCCGCCACCACTCATCACTCATCACTCACCACTCATCACTCACCACCCATCACTCATCACCTGACCATGATCTTTGCTAATCCCATATTCCTCTGGGGACTGCTGGCCCTGGCCATCCCCATCGCGGTGCACCTCTTCAACTTCCGCCGCTACCGCAAGGTCTACTTCAGCAATGTAGAGTGGCTGCGGGAGGTGCAGAGCGAGAAGCACAGGGTGCGTCAGGTGCGACGCTGGCTGGTGCTACTCCTGCGCTGCTTGGCCATCCTCTTCCTCGTCCTGGCCTTCGCCCAGCCCACGCTGCCCTCCAAAGAGGGGCAGATGCGCTCCGGCGCCACGGTGGTGAGCGTCTATATCGACAACTCCTTCAGCATGGAGAACGGCGGCAGCGACGGCACCCTCCTCGAGACCGCCAAGCAGAAAGCCCGCGAGATCGCCGCCGCCTACCAGCCCGGCGACCGCTACCAGTTGCTCTCCAACAACCTCGACGGCGCGGAGTTCCACTGGCTCAGCCGTGACGAGTTCCTCGATGCCGTCGACACCCTCCACATCGGTCCCGCCAGTCGCCGCCTCAGCGAGGTGATGCAGCGCCAGGCCGACTTCATGAACCACAGCGGCGCCGCCAACCGCCACGCCTACCTCGTCTCCGACTTCCAGACATCTGCCACCGATCTTTCATCATTCCTCATTCCTGATTCAACATTAGATTACATGCTGGTACCGCTGGAGGGCGTCGCCACCGACAACCTCACCATCGACACCATCACCCTCGACGCCCCCGCCTACTTCGTCGGCGGCAGCGTCACCGTCGATGCCACCATCAGCAACCGCGGCAGCCACGACATAGAGAAACTGCCTGTCAAGCTCTCCATCGGTGGCCGCGAACGTGCCCTGGCGACCCTCGACATCCCCTCCGGCGCCAGCGCCAAGGCCTCCCTGCGCTTCACCATCGACAGCGCCGGATGGCTCGACGGACACGTCGACATCACCGACTACCCCGTCACCTTCGACGACAGCTACCACTTCACCCTCCTTGCCGGCCAGCCCATCGAGATGATGCAGGTGGGCAAGGCCAACGACAACCTAGAAAAACTCTTCGCCCACGACAGCAGCCTCCGCTACCAATACTCATCACTCATCACTCATCACTCATCACTCAACTTTATCATTATCAACGAACTCATCGCCCTGCCCTCGGGCGACGCCCAGGCGCTGGCCTCATGGGTCGACGAGGGAGGCACCCTCTGTGTCGTCCCGCCGGCCGACGGCGATATCTCACAGCTCAACATCCTGCTCGCCATGCTGCAGGCGCCGCAACTCGACAAGTGGAGCCGCCAATCCGTCAAAGCCTCGCGCGTGGACTACGGCAGCAGCCTCTACCGCAATGTCTTCAGCGGCCGCAACGACGAGATGGAGATGCCCACCACACAGGGACACTACCTCCTCGCCGCCGGGCAGGCACTGAAGCAACCCGTCATTACCCTCGCCGACGGCAGCGACCTCCTCGTCACCACACCCCATGGTGCCGGACACCTCTACCTCTTCACCGCCCCCCTCACCGCCGAGTACACCGACCTCGTCAACCAGGCCCTCTTCGTACCCACGCTCTACAACATGGCCCTCTACAGCCGTCCCCTCAGCCCCGCCGCCTACACCCTCGGCAGCAACGACCCCATCTTCCTCCAAGACTCCTACGACCCGGAATCCACTGTTGAATGTCACTCATCACTCATCACCCATCATTCATCATTCATCCCTGATATCCGCCGTATCGGCAGCCGCAGTGCCCTCATCCCCCACGGCGAATTCGCCAAGGCCGGCATCTATCAACTCACCCAGCCACTCAGCCACTCAGCCACTCAGTCACCCCCCTCCGAGCACCTGGCTTTCAACTACAACCGCCTCGAGTCGCAGCTCACCTTCTACAACCGTTCCGACCTCGACGACATGGTCGACGACCTCGACGGTGTCAGCGTGATGCGCAACAGCGCCAAGCCCCTCGACCAGGAGATTCGCGCCCGCCGCAACGGCACACCCCTCTGGCGCTGGTGCCTCCTTCTGGCCCTCGCCACCCTCCTCGGAGAGACAATTTTATTAAACCTAGGAAAACCTAGGAAAGCCTAGGTGATCCTAGGAAGACCTAGAAAAGCCTAGAAAAAAGAACAATCCATGCTCCTCGAAGTACAAGAAATCTCCAAGTCCTACGGCAGCCAGCGCGTCCTCGACGGGCTGAGTTTCACCGCCGACAGCGGCGAGGTGGTGGGTATCCTCGGCGCCAACGGCGCCGGCAAGACCACCCTCCTGCGCCTTGTCACACGCCTCCTCGTGCCCGACAGCGGCACCCTCCTCTTCGACGGGCATCCTCTCTGCCAGGACGACCTCGCCCAGATAGGCTACCTCCCCGAGGAGCGCGGCCTCTACCGCCACATGCGCGCCGGCGAGCAGGTGGTCTACCTCGCACGCCTCAAAGGTCTCTCGCACCGCGATGCCGAAGCCAACGCCCGCCAGTGGTTCGACCGCCTCGGCGCCGCCGAGTGGTGGAACCGTCCCGTGAGCCGCCTCAGCAAAGGCATGCAGCAGAAGGTGCAGTTCATCGCCACGGTGGCCCACAGCCCACGCCTGCTCATCCTCGACGAGCCCTTCTCGGGCTTCGACCGCGACAACGCCGCCCTGCTGCAACGCGAGATACAGCGCCTCAGCGCCGACGGCACCGCCATACTCCTCTCCACCCACAACAGCGAGGCCGCCACGGCACTCTGCACCAAAACCGTACAACTATGAAAAAACTCTTTGTCATCATCTCGCGCGAATACCGCCTACGCCTGCGGCGTCCTGCCTTCTGGGTGCTCACCCTGCTGGTGCCCCTGCTGCTGGCGGCGCTCTATGCCATCCCCGTCATCGCCGCCCACCGCAACGCCGAACCCGCCGTGGTGCTGCTGGTCGACGAGACCGACCTTTTCCGCCCCTCCATCACCTCCACCGAGAGCGTCACCTATATCGCCATGCCCACCCTCGACCACGCGCGCCAGCGCCTGGCCGACGACGAGGGCGTCGACGCCATCCTCCACATACCGCAGCGCCAGACCACCATCCCGCGCGACGCCTTCCTCTACCACCGCGACGGCACGCCGCCGCCCGCGCTCATGCGCCAGGTCGACAACACCCTACAGGTGCTCCTGCGCAACGCCGTCCTCGAGGACGTCTACCAAGTAGAGCCCTCGGTCTACCACTCCGTGGAGAGCACCACGCTGCACCTCCACGCCCGCGACGCCCTGTCGGGACGCGACAGCTTCGCCGAGGTGAAGACCGTCATGGCCACCGTGCTGGCGGCACTCATGGTGCTGGCACTCATCGTCTTCGGCATCCAGGTGATGCGCAGCGTGCAAGAGGAGAAGGCCACGCGTGTGGCCGAAGTCGTGGCCTCGTCGGTGAAGCCCGTACAGCTCATGGTAGGCAAGGTCGCCGGCGTGGCGCTGGCAGCCGTCAGCCAGCTGGTGCTGTGGGTGCTGCTCACCGCCGCGGCTATAGGCCTCATCCAGCACGCCGCCCCCACCCTCTTCGACCAGGCCCGCAGCCAGCAGGAAGCCTCCCTCAGCGTCGCCACCAAGGGCGCCGAGGCCACGGCGCAATACGACACCGCCGTGCCCCTCGTCGACGAGGCCCTGCAAGGACTCACAGCCATCAACCTGCCCCTCGTGGCATCCCTCTTCGCGCTCTTCTTCCTCCTGGGCTACCTGCTCTATGGCTCTCTCCTCGCCGCCCTGGCGGCACGCCTCGACAGCGACGCCGACGCCCTGCAGTGGGTCCTCCTGCTGCTCTCGCCGCTGCTCGTCACCCTGTTGCTCACACCCCTGATACTCAACGCCCCCGGCGGCGCCCTCGCCGCCTGGCTCACCGCCATACCCTTCACGGCACCCGTCGCCGTGCTGCAGCGCCTGCCCTTCGGCATAGGCATCGGCGACGTAGCCCTCGCCGCCCTCCTCATGGCTGTCGCCTTCGGCGCCGCCGCCCTCCTCGCCGCCCGCAGCTACAAACGCCACCTCGTCGGCTGACGGCACCTCGCCACAACCTATATATGTGCTAACCGACGCCCCTCCGGCGGTATCGGTCACGAAGCCATAGAGATGCACCTCGCTGCCTGCCCAGCGGTCGGGCAACGGCAGCGTGGCCTGACCCGTGCGGCGGAAGGCCGGCAGCGCCAGCAAGCCCTCGCCAAGCGCCGGACACCAGGCATAGAGGTAGACGGTATCGTCGCCACAGCAACGCAGCCCCTGCGGGTTCTTTTCGAAAGGCACCGTGACTTCCCTTGCCCCTGATATCAACGGCTCTCCAAAACCCACCGGCGCCACGTCGCCCTCGGCGACGACGAGTTTCTCATAGTCCACCTCCAGACGGCCGTCGACCAACGCGAAGCAGTCGCGGTTGATGCTATGGAAGTGGTTGCAGGGGGTGCGGTGGAGTGCCAGCGAGACGCCGTGGAGTCCCAGATGCAGCGCCTGCTTCATGCACGACGCCAGCTGCGTGGCCTGTGTGAAGAGTCCACGGGCGGCGCGCTGACGCTCGGTGCGCGGATTATGCACATAGCGCGGACGGGCGCGGAGGCACCACTTGCCGCGCCAGAGATAGCCGATAACGGTACCCACCGTGCCACGGTAGCCGTCGTTGATTCCATATCGTTGTTTTGCCATGATGATAATGATTAATGGTTAATAATTAATGATTAATGGATTAAGGACCTTAAGGACCCTAAGGACCCTAAGGACCCTAAGGTCTTTAGAGTCCCTAAGGTCCCTATATAATATAATCCCCAAACGTGTTACCTCGTCATAAAAAATGTTAAAAGACGAAAAAAAATCGTACCAACACCGACTGTGGACGGTGTTGGTACGGTGATGGTACGCTGTTGGTACGTCGATTATGCCTTGCGGCGGGCCTTGCCGAGGACCACCAGGGTGACGGCGGCAAGAACTAATATGATGCCTAGGAGGAGACGCGGCGAGAAGGGCTCGGCGAAGACGAAGACGCCGATGAGCACCGCCGTGGTGGGCTCGAGGGCGCCAAGGATGGCCGTAGGTGTGGAGCCCAGATATTTGGCGGCATAGACCATCATCACCAGCGCCATGATGGCGGGGACGACAGCCAGCCACGACACCCAGAGCCACGCCGTGGGCGACGGCGGAAGCATGAGGGGTTGGCCGCTGAAGAGGGCGTAGAAGACATTGCCCAACGCACAATAGAAGAGGACGTAGAAGTTGATTTTGAACGACGACATCTGCAGGGGGCTCTTGTCGACGACGATGATATAGAGGGCGTAGGTGAGCGCCGAGATGAGCACCAGGACGATGCCCAGGATGTTGAAGGTGCCGCCCTCGTCCTTGAAGGAGAGCAGCGCCACACCGGCCAGCGAGAGGAGTATGGAGAGGAGGGTGACGAGGGTGATGCGTTCGCGGAAGAAGAGGGTCATGATGGCGGCGGTCATGACGGGATAGGTGAAGAGGATGGTGGAGGCGATGCCCGAGGGCATGAGCGCAAAGGAGGTGTAGAGCGTGGTGGAGGAGCCTATGAAGAGTATGCCGAGGGCCGAGAGGGTGAGGAATTCGCGGCGGGTGACACGGAGGCTTTCGTTGCGGAAGAGCATGACAAGGGCCACAATCACCCAGGCGAGACCGAAACGGTAAAAGAGCACCGAGGGGATGTTCATCCCCTCGGCGTATAGGAATCGTGCCAGCGGGTTGGTGCCGTAGCACACGGCGGCGCCGATGGCGCAGACTATTCCAATGATGAGTTTCGAATTATGAATTTTGAATTTAGTGAGACCCACAATAAATCTTCATTCTTAATTCTCAATCGGGTTGGTCACCGAAGTAGGCGTTCTTGGCGATGGTGCCATCGGGACGCATGGTGATGGACGACGACTCGCGGGTGCTGGAATGGCGGCCTTCGTAGAGCTCCTCGTTGGAGATTTCCTGAGTGCTCATGGCCTGCACCTTCTCGGCGCCGTTGGGATCGTTGCGCAGCAGGTCGTGGAAGAAACGGATGCGGTCGGCGCGGTCGCCGGTGAGGCGCACATCGTTCTTGGGCGAGAAGGGCTGGTTGGCGAGGCGCTCGGCCATGTCGTCGGTGGTGGGCTTGGGAGCCACGGGCTCGGCGGCGGGCTTGCTCACGGGGGCGAAGCTGTCGAGCACGGCGACATCATTCTCTATGCTGTTGACCATGTGGATGCCGGAGACCATGGTGTCCTCGCGGGCCACGACGGGCTGCTGGGGCTTGGGGGCGGGAGCGGGCTCTTCCACATCCTCGACTTCGAGGACGAAGACATTCTTCTTCTCGGCAGAAACGGCGGGCTCTTCCACCTGGACAGGCTCGGAAACCTTAATAGGCTCAGCCACCTTGACGGGTTCAGCCACCATAACAGGCTCGGCAACCTTGACAGGTTCGGCTACCACAACGGGTTCGGCAATCATGACGGGGGCAGCTGCCACGGCGGGTTCGCTCTTGGTGATGAGGACGGGCTCGTCGGGCATGACGGGAGCCACGGGTTTGGCGGGCTCGGGCTTGATGTCCTGCGGGAGGGTGAAGACGTTGGGTTCTTCGGGCACGAAAGAAGACTTCTCGAAGCCAGTGGCGATGAGGGTCACCTTGAGTTCGTCCTCGAGACTCTCGTCGATACCGGCGCCCCAGATGACATCGGCAGTGCCATTGGTCTTCTCACCAATATAGTCGGTAATCTCACCCAGCTCGTCCATGGTGATTTTGTGGTCGGGAGAATAGGAGAAATAGAGCAGCACGTTCTTGGCACCGCGGATGTCGCTGTCGTCGAGGAGGACGGAGGTAGTGGCGGCGGTGATGGCATCGATGGCACGGTTCTCACCCTTGCCAGAGCCGGCACCCATGAGGGCGGTGCCGCTGTTCTCCATGACGGTGTTGACATCCTGGAAGTCGATATTCACGCTGCCGTTGCCAGTGATAATCTCGGCGATACCCTTGGCGGCGGTCAGCAGGACGTCGTCGGCCATGCCGAAAGCCTCGGCGATGTCAAGGTTGCCGAAGGAACGCAATTTATCATTATTAATAACAATAATGGAGTCGACGTGCTTACGGAGCTCCTCGATGCCTGCATCGGCCTGCTCGCGACGGCGTTTGCCTTCGAAGCTGAAGGGACGGGTCACGATGGCGACGACAAGAATCTTGCTGTTCTCGTCGCTGGCCAGCTCGATACTCTTGGCGATTTCGGCCACCACAGGAGCGGCGCCGGTGCCGGTACCACCGCCCATACCGGCGGTGATGAAGAGCATCTGGGTGTTGTGGGAGATGGCGTCACGAATATCGTCGGCCTTGTCCTCGGCAGCCTTGCGGGCACGCTCGGGCTTGTTGCCAGCGCCGAGGCCGAGATCTCCCAGCGGAATCTTGTTAGGCACGGGAGAGCCGTTGAGGGCTTTCATGTCGGTGTTGCAGACGATAAAATCGACACCCTGGATACCTTGACGGTACATGTGGTTGACAGCGTTGCCGCCACCGCCACCCACACCAATGACTTTGATGTAAGAAGACTGTCCTTTGGGGGAGTCGAAAGTGAAAATTGCGTTTTCTTCCATGTGCTTGTATATTTCTATCCTATTGAATAAGAACTTCTTGTACGAATAAAGGTTGTACTTTTGGCGATATAAAATTACTAATTTTCAATCAACTAACATCTGCTGCTACCAGCTTGTTATTAACAAACTTATACACACCTCATTAATCGTCGATACCCTCTTCGGAGAAAACCTTGTCGAGGAAGCCTCCGATAGTGCGGTCGAAGAGGCCTTTCTTGGGCTTCTTCTCCTTCTTGGGTTTGGGCTCCTCGTCCTCTTCCTTGTTGCTGTCTTTGGGGGCAGGCTCCTCGCTGGGCTTGAGGTCGTCCTCCATGTTGGCGAAGAGGTCGATAGGTTTGAAGCCTGCAGGACCCTGCTCGGCGACGAGTTCCTCAGCCTCCTCGTCGGGGTTGGCGAGACGCTCGGACTCCTCGATGCCATAGAGCACGAGGCCGATACCGGTGGCATACATGGGGTGAGCCAGCTCGTTGTAGTTGACGCTGTCGGGCTCGAGGTGCTCGTTGGGGATGCCGATGCGGGTGTCGGTAGCGGTGACGAGTTCGCTGAGTTCTTTGATATTCTTGAGCTGGGCGCCGCCACCGGTGAGGGTGATACCGGCGATAAGCTTGCGGTTGAAGCCGGAGAGCTCAATCTCGTAGCCCACCTGCTCGAGGATCATCTTGGCGCGGGCATTGATGATGCCGGCGAGGGTCTTGACGTATATCTCGCGCGGAGCCTGGCTGCGGATGCCGGGGATGGAGATAACATCGTTCTCGCTGACGGCGGAGACGAGGCAGGAGCCGAACTTCACCTTGAGGCTCTCGGCTTGTTTCTTGAGGATATTGCAACCCTCGCGGATGTCGTTGGTGATGGCGTTGCCGGCGAGGGGCAGCACGGAGGTGTGGCGGATGATGCCGTCGTGGAAGATGGCCACGTCGGTGGTACCGCCGCCGATGTCGACCATGGCCACGCCCGACTCGCGGTCGCTGTCGTCGAGGACAGCCTTGGCCGAGGCGATGGGTTCAAGGACGACGCCCTTGATGTGGAGGCCGGCATCCTGGACGGCATATTTGATGAGCTGCAGGTTCTGCACATTGGCGGTGACCATGTGGAAGTTGGCCATGAGTTTCTTGCCCACGACGCCCACGGGCGAGGTCTCGTGGCTCAGGGGATCGCCGTCGACGATGAACTGCTGGGGGAAGACATGGATGATCTCCTCGCCGGGTTCGAGCATGGAGTTGTACTGCTCATGGATGAGACGCTCGACGTCCTCGCGCTCGATAAGGCGGTGTTCGGCAGGAATCATGACGCTGCCCTGGCTGGGACGCGACTTGATGTGCTGGCCGGCGATGCCAACCCACACCTCGTCGATGTCGACGTCGGCCTGGTCGGCGGCCTCGCCGACGGCACGACGGATAGACTCGGCGGTCTCGGAGACGTTCTTCACGACACCGTGCTCGACGCCCTTGGAGTCGGTTTTGCCGAAGCCGAGGATTTTCACTTTGCCGCTCTCGCCGCGCATACCAACGAAGCAAGCAATCTTGGTGGTACCAATGTCAAGTCCTACAATGATTTCGTTTTCCATAATCGTGTGTATTTTTATTGTTTATTCTTTTTCGTGCAAACCACCTGTCCCTTGAATTTGAGACTTATCTTGGAGTAGGTGTTCCAACCGGCACGCGGCATGCCGCGGCGGTAGAAGTTGATGAGGCGGTCGAACTTGTCGTCGAGACCTGTGAGGTCACCGAGTTCGACGACATGGTCGCCAAGTTTGGGGGAGAGCATGAGTTCGCCGTTACGCTCGACATGTATCTGGTCGATGATGTCGAGGTAGTCGGGGTGCTTGTCGAGGTAAGCCGCCAGCTGGGCCAAGAGTGTCACCTGGAGGTTGAGGCTGTCGAGCCGCAGAGGCTCCGTGAAGTCGCCCGTAGCCACGAGGACATCGCAGTCGCCGAGGCGCGACATCGGCAGGAGGACGCCTTCGTCGTCGATGAAATATTCGGCATTGTCGTAGAAGAGGCGTGCGACGGGCTTGCGCTGGTCGGCACGGACCACCACACGTCCGCTGACGCTGACCGTGGCGTTGATATGGGTGAGGTAGGGCACGCGGGAGGCAGCCTCGCCGACACGCTTGCTGTCCACACTCTTCACCTGACGGGCCAGGAGGTCGGGGATGGCGTCCATCACGCTGTCGGCAACGGTCTGTTCGTCGACGAGATGAGGGAGACCCTGGTAGTCAATCTCCACCTCGAGGCCGCGCACCTTCATGTGAGTGCGTGCCACGTTGGCCACAATCACAAGGACTGCCAGCAACACGGTGCCTACGATGATGAGCGTTATTTTAGACGAGCGTTTCATAGCATATTTTCTCTCAGGGTGGTTTCAAGGCGCGGTACGAGGCGATCGATATCGCCGGCGCCGAGGGTCAGGACGATGTCGGGGCAGAGGGCGGGGACGAGTTCGAGGGCCTGGTCGGGGGTGCAGAGGTACTTGGACATGGTGTCCATCTTGCGCAGCACCATGGAGGAGGTGACGCCGAGGATAGGTTTCTCGCGGGCGGGATAGATGGGCAGCATGATGACCTCGTCGAGGGTCTGGAGGACACGGGCGAAGCCGTCGGCGAGGTCGCGCGTGCGGGAGTAGAGGTGGGGCTGGAAGATGCCGACGACACGCTTGCCGGGGTAGAGGAAGCGCACAGCCTCGATGGTGGAGGCCAGCTCCTGGGGATGGTGGGCGTAGTCGTCGATATAGATGAGCTCCTTCTCACGGATGCGATAATCGAAACGGCGACGCACGCCGGCGAAGGTCTTCAAGCCGTGGCGCAGCTGGTACTGGTCGAGGCCGCAGGAAAGGGCCACGGCAGAAGCGGCGACGGCATTCTCGACGTTGACCAACGGGGCGCCGTCAAGTTCGAGGTCGTAGAGCACACCATTGGGGGTACGGAGGTCGAAGAAGAGGTTGCCACCGTAGTTGCGGACGTTGATTGCGTAGTAGTCGGCCTCGATGCCGCGGGCGGTGTAGGTGCTTATATTGGGAAGTGAAAGGGAGTGAGAGGGAGTGAGAGGGAGTGAAGAGACAATAGTATCATCGTGGTCGTGGTGATCGTGGTCATGGTGGTGGTGTTCGTGGCCGTATTCGACGAATTCTTCGCCATCGAGGGTCTGGAAGATGCCTTCTTTGAGGAGGAGGAGTCCGTCGGGGTCCGTCTGGTTGGCGAACTGGAGGTAGGCCTCGAGCATGTGCTCGTGGGTGCCATAGATGTCGAGGTGGTCGGGGTCGGTAGCGGTGATAACGGAGATATGGGGGTGGAGCTGGAGGAAGGAGCGGTCGTATTCGTCGGCCTCGACGACGACATATTCGCTGTCATTATTGACGACGAGATTGGAGTTGAAGTTCTTGCTGATGCCGCCGAGGAAAGCGCTGCATCCGCAAGGAGCCTGGCTCAGCAGATGAGCTATCATGGTGGAGGTGGTGGTTTTGCCGTGGCTGCCGGCGACGGCTATGCACTTCTTGCCGCGGGTGAGTTCGCCGAGCATCTGGGAGCGTTTCTCCATGCGCACGCCACGGGCCTGCAGGGCTTGGAACTCGAGGGTGTCGGTGGGCACGGCGGGGGTATATACCACGAGGTCGACATCGGCGGGGATAAGGTCGGGGTTGTCGTCATAGTGGATGGCGATGCCCTCGGCCTCGAGTTCGGCGGTGAGGGGGCTGGGCGTGCGGTCGTAGCCGCTGACGCTGTCGCCGCGACGGTGGAAGTAGCGCGCCAGCGCGCTCATTCCGATGCCTCCGATGCCTAAGAAATAGTAGTTCATTTCAGTGTTCAGTGTTTAGTTATTTGCCTATTTTGCTGAGATCTTCCAGCTGCTGCAGCTCGCTGGGCAGCGGGACAGCTTTCTTGCTAGCCTCGCCATAGACGAGGTCGGATATCTGGTCGACAATCTTGTCGGCGGCGCTGCGCACAGCCATCTTGGCGATAGAGGCACGCATGGTGGCCTGGTGGCTAGGACTATCGAAGAGCTCACGCACCACGGAAAGCCCCTGGGCGTTGCAGTCGGCATCCTTGACCATGACGGCGGCACCGCGGTCGACGAGAGCCAGGGCGTTCTTGGTCTGATGGTCCTCGGCCACATTGGGCGAGGGGATGAGCACCACGGGCTTGCCCACGAGGCAGAGCTCACTGATGGCGATGGCGCCGGCGCGCGACACCACGATATCGGCGGCGGCATAAGCCATATCCATGCGGGAGATGAACTGGTGCACCTTGACCCACTGGCCTACGCCAGCGCGCTCGACAGCGGCGACGGCCTCTTCGTACATCCAGCGGCCCGTCTGCCAGAGGAGCTGTATGCGGTTCTCGCGGAAGAAGTGGAGGTGGTTGATGATCATCTCGTTGATGCTACGTGCGCCGAGGCTTCCTCCCACGGAGAGGAGCACACGTCCCTCGGCCTCGAGGCCGAAATGGGCGCGGCCTTCGGCGGCGGTGGCCGTCATATGCTCGATGTCGGCACGCACGGGGTTGCCGGTGAAGACAATCTTTTCTCTGGGGAAGAAACGCTCCATGCCCTCATAGGCCACACAAATCTTGCAGGCCTTGCGGGCCAGCATCTTGTTGGTGAGACCTGCATAGGAGTTCTGCTCCTGCAGGAGGGTCTTGTAGCCCATGGCGGCGGCACACTTGAGGGTGGGCTCGCTGGCGAAGCCGCCGACACCGACGACGATGTCGGGGGCGAAGTCGCGGATGACCGACTTCACCTTGTTGCGGCTCTTGAGGATACGCAACGGCAGTTGGAGATTCTTGACGATATTGGCAGGGGTGAGCTTGCGCTGCAGTCCCGCGATAGGCAGACCTACTATCTCGTATCCCGCCGCCGGCACCTTCTCCATCTCCATGCGTCCCTCGGCGCCGACGAAGAGTATCTGGGCGTCGTTCCAACGGGCCTTGACGGCGTTGGCAATAGCCACTGCGGGGAATATGTGTCCGCCGCTGCCTCCTCCACTGATAATGATCTTCATATCCTTATTATTATTTGATTGCTTAACTGATTCTAGTTATTGTCTGTATCGTCTGTTATGAGCATTTCACCCTCCTCCTCGGCAGGCGCTTCTGCCACCGCCGGCTCTATGGCCGGTGCCGGCTGGGCTTCAGCCAAGGCCTTTTCTTTCTCGCTGTTGACATCGGCGGCCACCGACTGGATGATGCCGAGGCCGAGGCCGAGGAACATATAGGCAGTGCCGCCATAGGAGATGAAGGGCAACGTCTGTCCGGTGACGGGCAGCACGCCCACAGCGACACCCATATTGGCCAAGGCTTGCAAGTATATCATAGTGCCCAGACCCGCGACGGTGAGTGACCCGAAACGTCCCTTGCAGCGCCACGACAGCCGCACACAACAGAAATAGAAGAAGCTGTAGAGCAGGAAGACTATCACACCTCCCACCAGACCTGTCTCCTCGAGGATGATGGCATAGATAAAGTCGTTGTGTGCCTGCGTCATGAGGCGTGCGTGGATGGTGTTGCCCGGACCTACGCCGAACATGCCGCCATGGGCAATGGCCATGCGCGCCATATTCTCCTGTGTGAGGGCATTGGTATCGGGGTTGAGCCACGAATAGACGCGGTGGCCCCATGTCGACGAGCGTTCGAGGAGTTGTTTCTGCGAAACAGTCTCGACCTGCTCGGTATTGTTGACTTTCTTGGAATAGCGGTTATAGGTCACGGCGAGTCCCACGCCGGCACCCAGGGCTATCACCAGCATCAGGCGCCACCACCACTTGCGGTTCACGCCGCCGAAGAGCATCATGAGATAGCACGAGATGAATATCAGCGCCGAGGTGGAGAAGTTCTCGGGGAGCACCAGCGCCACCACCAGCACGATATACACCAGCAGAGAAAGGAAGGTGCCCAGCTCGGCGGCCTGCTCTTTCTTGAGGGTGAGCATACGCGCGATGAAGAGCACGAGGGCCACCTTGGCCACCTCGGAAGGCTGGAACTGGCTCACCACCGGCAGCGACAGCCAACGGCCACCGAGCATCATCACCACTGCCAGCAACACCAGCGACACCCAGAAACCCATCACCGCGAAACGCGAGAAATAGCGGTAGTTGATACGTGAGGCACCGATGACAATCACCCATGTCACAATGACGATGAGCAGATGTCGCAGGAAGAGACCCGTAGGCTTGCCTCCGTTGAGGGAATAGGCGAAGAGTCCGATGGAGCTGTAAACCTCCACCAGCGAGATGATGCTGAACAGGAGGAACAGCACCCATAGCGTCCGGTCGCCTCTGAATATCTTAGATACTTTCATTTTCTATAATTCGTTGACCTGATGGCGGAACTCCTCGCCTTCGTCGACCACGTCGGAGCCGTTGTCGCAGGCGGGGGAGTAGAGCACCTTGACGTCGTCGGCCTCATAGCGGTAAGCCCTGCGCAGAGCATCGGCCATCGAAGGGCAAGCCTCGATGACGGGGATGATGCCACTGAAGGTCTTGCGCAGACGCTCGCTGTCGCCGCCAAGGATGAGGAGCATACGCACCTTGCGCAGCGCGGTGGGCACAAGGCGGCTGTAGTCGGCGTCGACAGTCGGCGCGTCAGCAATCCATATCAGACCGCCCTGCGTGCTCTCGAGGGTGTACCAGGTGGAGTTGATAGAACGGGAGGCAGCGTCGTTGATGTATTCGCGTCCGCGCACCCTTGCCACAAACTCCATCCTGTAGCGTGTCTCCTCCAAGCGGTTGAAGCAGGCTCTGAGTGAGGCGTTGCGCATCGCTTTCAGTCGCTGGGTGTCGATGCCCGCAAGCCCCGTGTGGATTCTGTCGCGGCCCTGTTTGGCCAAAGTTTCAATAGTCATACTGATATATTGATGGTTTTATAAGTTGATCGTTTATTTTTATCGCAGTTTGAGTGTCGAGAGGGTGAAGATGGCCAAGAGGATGGCTATGATGATGAAGCGGATGACCACCTTCTCCTCGGCCACACCTTTCTTCTGGAAGTGGTGGTGCAGCGGCGTCATGAGGAAGGGCCGCTTCTCGACGGGTACCGACTGGCTGGGTGGCAGCTTGTGTTTGCGACGGTAGAACTTGCAGTAGGAAGTCTGGATGATGACCGAGAGGTTCTCGATGACATAGATGCCGCAGAGCACGGGAAGCAGGAGCTCTTTCTTGATGAGCACGGCGAAGACGGCGATGATGCCGCCGATGGAGAGCGAGCCCGTGTCGCCCATAAAGATCTCGGCCGGGTGGCCGTTGAACCACAGGAAGCCCAGCGTGGCGCCCATGAAGGCGGTACTGAAGATTGCCAGCTCACCGATATTGGGGAGATACATGATGTTGAGGTAACCGGCCATGATGGCGTTACCGCTGACCCATGCCAGCAGGGCCAAGGCGCCGCCGTTGACAGCCGCCACACCCGTGGCGATGCCGTCGATACCGTCGGTGAGGTTGGAGGCATTACTGATGGCAGTGACGATGAAGATGATAATCAGCACATAGACCACCCACACCATGTCGCTGGCCCAGTCGCCCATCCAGGTGACCAGCCACGCATAGTCGAACTCGTTGTTCTTCACGAAGGGGATGGTGGTAGTGGTAGAGCCGCTGAGAGAGGGGTGGTGGATGATGAGCAGACCCACGACGAGGCCCAGTAACACCTGTCCTATCACCTTGTACTTGCCGGGCAGGCCCGCCTTGCCGCGGGTCTTCTTCAAGTAGTCGTCAAGGAATCCTATCAAGCCCATCCACACCGTGGTGCCAATCATGATGAGCACATAGGTATTGTCAAGCTTGGCAAAGAGCAGCGTAGGGATGAGGATAGCCGCCAGGATGAGCAGGCCACCCATGGTGGGGGTCTGGCTCTTGCGCGCAGCGCCCTCGAGACCCAGCTCGGTGCGCACTTCGTCCATCATGCCCAGACGGTTCTTCATCCATCGGATGAACTTCTTGCCGAAAAGCAACATGATGAGCAGCGATGTCACCATGCTGGCTGCCGCACGGAACGAGATGTACTGGAACACACCCGCTCCGGGGAAGTCTATCTTGTCTAGCCAATCGAATAAATAATATAGCATAACTCTTAACTCTTAATACTTAACTCTTTCTCTACCTCTTCGACGTCGTCGAAGTGACTGCGCACGCCATTCACCTCCTGGTATTTCTCATGGCCCTTGCCGGCGATGAGGATGATGTCGCCCTCGCGAGCCATCATGCAGGCGGTGCGGATGGCCTGGCGGCGGTCGGTGATGCGCACGGTGTGACTCAGCTGTTCGGGCGTGAGTCCTGCCTCCATGTCGTCGAGGATATCCTCGGGCTTCTCGGTACGCGGGTTGTCGGAGGTAAGGACCAATTTGTCGCTACCCTTGGAGGCTATCTGCGCCATCTCGGGACGCTTGGTCTTGTCGCGGTCGCCACCGCAACCCACCACGGTGATGAGCTGCTGGGTGGGACGACGGATGGCGTCGATGGTGTCGATGACATTCTGCAGGGCGTCGGGCGTGTGGGCATAGTCGACGATGGCGGTGATGCCGCGGCCGTTGACATACTGGAAGCGTCCAGGTGCCGGCTCGAGCATCGAAAGCATACGCAAGGCCTCGTCGGCATCGGCGCCGCTGAGCACCGCAGCGCCATAGATGGCCAGCAGGTTGTAGGCGTTGAAACGTCCCACCAGACGGCACCACACCTCGCGGCCGTTGATACCCAGATGCATCCCTTCGAAGCCCTCCTCGATGACCTTGCCGTGGAAGTCGGCCATCTGCTGCAGACCGTAGGTGCTGACCTTGGCGCGGGTGTTCTGCACCATCACGCGGCCATTCTTGTCGTCGACATTGGTCAGCGCCCAGGCCGTCTTCGGCAGGGCGTCGAAGAAGCCCTTCTTGGCGGCGATATAGTTGGCCATGGTCTTGTGGAAGTCGAGGTGGTCGTGGGTGATATTGCTGAAGATGCCACCGGCGAACTCCACACCCGCGATGCGCTTCTGCACCACGGCGTGAGAACTCACCTCCATGAAGCAGTAGTCGCAACCGGCGTCCACCATCTTGCGCAGCAGCTGGTTGAGTTCCAGTGCGTCGGGGGTGGTGTGACCCGTGGGGAGCTCCTCCTCGTCAATCTTGTTGACGATGGTTGACACCAGACCCACATGATGGCCCAGCTGGCGGAACATGCGGTGCAGCAGGGTCACCGTGGTGGTCTTGCCGTTGGTGCCGGTGATGCCCACCAGCTTGAGGCTCTGCGATGGATGGCCGTAGAAGTTGGCAGCGGCCTCGCCGAGGGCTTGGTTGCTGTCGGGGGTGACAATATAGGTCGCCGTGGCAGGCGCCCCTTCGGGGATATGCTGGCAGATCACTGCCACGGCGCCAGCCTCGACGGCTTTGCCGATGAAGTCGTGTCCGTCGACCTTGGTGCCAGGCTGCGCCACGAAAAGCGTACCCTTCGTAACCTTGCGCGAGTCGAACTGGAGGTCTTTCACCTCGAGCCCGGCGTCGCCGTTCACCTGGCAGTCAATACCTTTTATTATATCTTTAAGTTTCATTCTTCTATCTTCTTTGCATAACTATTCATTACCCAGCGTAAGCACCACTCGCACACCTCTCTTCGCCGTCGTGCCGGCCTTGGGCGCCTGCGACATCACCTTGCCGTAGCCCTTCACACTCACGCGGTAGCCCATCTCCTTGAGCATCCACACTGCATCCTTGGCGGTCATGCCATAGCAGTTAGGCACACGGCCGTGGGTAGGCTTGTATTCCACATAGATAGCCTCGGTCGAATCGGTGGCACCCTTGAAGGACACCCATTCGCTTCGACGGTTGGCGCCGCGGTAGCGGCGACCCACCAGGGCATAGGCCCTGACGATGCTTTCCTGACGGCCCTTCTCCATCCGCGGAGCCTCGAGAGCCTTCGTGCTGTCGGCCTCGATACGCGGCAGCGAGGTACTCAGCACACCCTCGTTGAGCTTGCGGTCCATGGCCACCACACAGTCGGAAATCTCCTTGAAGACCTTGGCGGCCTGGGTACCGAAGGCGCTACGCGGCACCTTCTCGAGCATCACATAGCAGGTGTAGCGCGGATTATCCGCGGGGAAGAAGCCTGCAAACGACGAGTTGTGCCATTCGGGCATCGTCACACGGTAGTTGGCCGTGCCCGTCTTGCCGGCGATGGCGTAGAGGTTACTCCTGATGCTCTTGGCCGTACCACGTTCCACCACACCCATCAGCATCTCGGTCAGTTTCTTGGCACTCTCTTTCGGGAAGGCCTGCTCACGCAGCACCACGGGCTCTATCTCGTGACGGACGCCCTTGCGGTCGATGATGGCGCGGCAGAAGAGGGGCTTCACCATGCGTCCGCCACCGGCCACAGCATTGTAGAAGGTGATGATCTGCATGGGCGTGACGACCGTCGAATAACCATAGGACAGACGCAGGAAGTCGTTGTTCGAGGCATGGACATTGTTCATGCGGCTGGTGGGCTCGGGGGCGTTGACGTCGAGGTTCAGCTTCTCATACGGGAACACCTGGCGCATCCTGGCCACAAAATCATCCCTGCGGTTGCGGTAGTACATCCAAGCCAGCTCGCACATACCCACGTTCGACGACTCCTCGATGACCTCTTTCACACTCAGCGAGTCGCGCTTCTTGTGGCTGTCCTTGACGGGTTTGGCGTTGGGGAATTCCTTGTAGACGGTACGCACCTGCATCGAGGTGTCGATGTCTTGCTTCGGGTCGCTGAGCATGGCCATCATTGCCACGCTCTTGAACGTGGAACCCGGCTCGTAGAATCGCGACACAGCCACGTTCTCGTCCCTGAGCTCGCTATAGCGTCCCGCGGTGTCGGCCGCCAGGTTGGCGCAGGCCAGCACATAACCCGTCTCCACCTCCATGAGGATGGCGCAGCCCCTGGCACCGCCGTATTGCATCAGCACCTCGCGCAGCGCATGCTCGGCGATGTCCTGGTAGCGGGTGTCGATGGTGGCCACGATGCTCTCGCCGTCCACTTTGCGCACCTCCATCAGGGTGTCCACTTTGTCGCGGTCGGTACGTACAGCTTTCATCTCGCCGTCGTCAGGCATGTCGGGTTTCCAGATACCCTTCGTCAGTCGGCGGCAGGTGAAACGGCCGTCGCGGCCGCGCAATATCGAGTCGTAAGCACCTTCGAGGCCCGTGTAGGTCTTGCTGTCGCGGCCGTTGTCGAAACCTATGGTGTTCAACGCCATATTGCCGTAGATAGGCGCACGCTCGTTGTAGATGACATTGCGCTTGCCCACCTGTCTCACCACACCGTCGCGCCAGCCCGGCAGACGGCTTATCGCCAGCCACGTCACATAGGGCACATGGCGGGCCATAAGGAAGCATCGGTTGGGCTTGTTGCTCGCACGCTCCGCGCGTATCCTTTCCTTATAGTATTCGGCGCTATGTGCTCGCGTGCCCTTGCTCAGGAGGTCGCACATCGTATCGAGGTATTTGTACAGGTTGCTGTCCACGATGGGGCATTTCTGCTTGGCCTTGCCGCGCTTGTCGCGAATCGTGTCGCCGTTCGAGCCAAGCACATAGGTCTTGTCCAGATCCAGATAGAGGTCGCACACCGTCACCGTCGTCGCGAGAATCTTGCCGTCGCTAGAATAGATATTGCCTCTGCGCGCCGGGTCGTCCTGCCACTTCACCTCGTGGCGCTCGGCCTTGCGACGCCACATGTCGCCGTCGACAAACTGCACGTCGATAATCTTCCACACCACCGCCGTGCCGCCGACCAGCGTCAGCAGCAAGTACAGGATCAACATCCCACGTGTCGCGTTTTTATCTCTCTTCTCTTTCATTATTCTTCTGGTTCCTTATCTTCTAAATCTCATACGGCGGGCCGCTGGTAATGCCCACCCCTGTCTCTTTCAGCTCTTTGGCAATCTGCGAGATCTTCACAGTCTCTTGGTTGCTCCTGAGTATGCGGATGCGCTTCTCGCGCAACTCGTTGATTTGCTCTTCCTTCGCCATCTTGGCACGGCTCAGGCTCTCCACACGGTAGCGCACGCCCACGATTAGCAGCAGGAACACCATGCAGAGCAGCAGCAGCGGTATCTGCCTCAGCACCAGCTTGTCGGCCAGAATGTCGCCTCCCAGCACCTTGGCCAGCCCTTTGGCCACCTTGCCACCTTTCGTCGGGCCCTTGTTCTCCTCGACTTCGTCCACAATTTCCTGCTCGGGCTCCTGCGTGAGCATCTCCTTCTGTTTCCGCTCCTTCTTCTCGGCTTTCCGCTCTTCCTTCTCCTCGCGCCGTTCACCACTCTCCGAGGGGGCAGGAGCGGGCGCGGCATGTACACGCCGACGGTTTCCACGCTTGGGCGCAGCCGGACTGTCGGACATCGCACGCTGGACGATCTCCTCCTTCCACTCGCCGTCGAGGCCTTCTTCCACTACCTTATCCCTGAACCTGTTTCCCATTTATACTTATATTCTATATGATGTTCATTAGTTATCTGTTGCTCTGCGGCACTGCCTTCTGGTCGCTCTCCACAATCCTCTTCTCCCCCACCCTCAGCTTGGCGCTGCGGGCGCGGCTGTTGCGGGCCACCTCGTCGGCACCGGCCTGCACAGCCCCGTGACTCACCATCCGCATGGGCGACAACACATTGCCGTAGAAATCCTTCTCCACCGTGCCTTCGAAGTTGCCGCTGCGCATGAAATTCTTCACCAGCCGGTCCTCGAGCGAGTGGTAGCTGATGACCACCAACCTGCCACCCGGCACCAGCACCTCGCTGGCCTGCTGCAGCATCTCTTTCAAGGCATCCAGCTCGCCGTTCACCTCGATGCGCAAGGCCTGGAACAGCATCGCCAGGTACTTGTTCTCCATACCCCTCGGCAGATGCTTCGCCACAGCCTCCTTCAGCTCACCCGTGGTCCTAATCTCTCTCCGCTCTCCACCTTCCACTTTCCACTTCGCTATCGCCTTGGCCATCTGTCTGGCGTTGGGCAACTCGCCGTAGAGTTTCAGTATCCGTGTCAGGTCCTCCTCGCCGAGGCTGTTCACCAAGTCGGCGGCCGTCACGTCGCCGCGACGGTCCATGCGGAGGTCCAGCGCACCGTCGAAGCGCGTGGAGAAACCACGTTCCGCCACGTCGAACTGGTGGCTCGACACTCCCAGGTCGGCCAAGATGCCGTCCACCTGCCGCACGCCGTGCAGCCGCAGGAATGCCTTCAGATGCCTGAAATTCTCGCCAATAAGCGTAAACCTGGGGTCATCGATAGCGTTGGCACGGGCATCCTCGTCCTGGTCGAAAGCCAGCAGACGGCCTTCCGGACCCAGACGTTCCAGAATGGCACGCGAATGCCCGCCGCCACCAAAGGTCACGTCGACATAAACCCCTCCCCGCAAGGACGCGGTGCCTTCAGGGCGGATGGAGAGACCCTCCATCGCCTCATGAAGCATCACGGGGATATGATATTCACTGCTCACTCTTGACAGGCATTGCGCCCAGCAACGACTCGGCCATCTTGGCAAAGTCGCCACTCGACTGGTTCATCTTCTCGTAGGTCTCGCGGCCCCACAGCTCGATGAACTTGCCCGTCGATTGAAGAACAATCTCTTTCGCCTTGGCGATGACATGCTTCTGCTCCGCAGGCACCAAGAGGCGGTCGTTCGAGTCGAGCTCGATGACATTGCCCTCGGTCAGCTTGCGCAGCACCTCGCGGTCCTCGCGGCGATAAGGATTCAGCAGCCCTTGCAACTTCTCCACTTCCTCCCTGAAACTGGCATAAGTCCACAGCTCCAAACACTCGGCATAGACACTCTCGCGGATCACGAAACGACCGTCCTCCGTCTCCAACTGCCTCTTCAGCGCAATTGGGAACTTGAAACGACCGTTCGAGTCCACCTTACAGTATTCTTTTCCAAGTATTAAGGCCATTTTTACCTACTATATTTCAGGTTGTAAAAGTACGAAGAAATTTCCAATTTCTGCCAAAAAAAACCTTTATTTGTTTTTTTTAACCATTTTTTGTTGTTCATAACCTTAAACGGAGAAAACTCAAAAAAGTTTCACCCCGATGAAAATTTTTCTCAAAAACCTCACAAAATCCCCATCGCCCACCCATCCCCCTTCTCCGACTTCCGTCCTCCGACCACTGCCTTTCACCCTCAAATTCATGTTGAAAACTTTTTCCCTTCCCCCACCGCCGGTCCATCGGCGACCCAACGACGTATCATCACCGTATCAAGTCCGACTATGGACGGTGTTGGTACGATGTTGGTACGGTGTTGATACGTCGTTGATAGCTGGTTATCAGCCGAAAAAAACTTTTTTAACACATTGCTGCCGACAGAGCTTTTTTTCAAAGTTGTATTTAAAAGATTTTCGTATATTTGCGCACATATCAAGAACCATGAAACACACACAATCACATGTCATACAGAAGATTATGTAAGTCCTTGTTAACACTAGGACTCTTATTCTCGTGGATTTCACCTCTTTTGGCCCAGAACAACCGCCTCATGCGCTGGGGATTAATCGTGTGGAGAACCACCGACATCGAGACCCCATGGGACGGCACCCACAAGGGCAAGCCCGTGCAACAAGGCGCATACGTCTACAAATGGTTCCTCGAGGACATCCACGGCGACCGCAAGACAGGTACCGGTACCGTCACCCTTATCCGGTAAACATACCCCCATCCTTTATTATTCCCCAAACAGGAAAATTATTTTGCCAGTTTGGGGATTTTTTGTATTTTTGCAGTCTTAATACAAGTATTATTTTAATAACAAAAAACAATTAATCAAATGAAAATTCGCACTTTAGTTATCGCCCTAGCCATGACGCTGGTGCTGCCCAATGCAGTACGCGCCGACGAGGGCATGTGGCTTCTCTCGCTGATTGGCAAGAACTATCAGGACATGCAGAAAGCCGGATTCAAACTCACCCCTGAGGACATCTACAGCATCAACCAGAGCTGTCTGAAGGACGCCATCGTGGGTCTCGGCAATGCCGGCAGCCCCTTCTGGCACTTCTGCACCGGTGAGATCATCTCCGACAAGGGTCTTATCAGCACCAACCACCACTGTGGCTACGGCAAACTGCAGGAGCACTCCTCGGTGGAGCACGACTACCTGCGCGACGGTTTCTGGGCCTACTCGATGGACCAGGAGCTGCCCAACCCCGGCCTCACCGCTTCCATCCTCGTGCGCATGGAGGATGTCACCGACCAGGTGAAGAAAGTCGTCACCGACGACATGAGTGAGAGCGACCGCGACGCCGCCGTCAAGAAGGTCTGCGACCAGATTGCCGAAGATGCCGTAAAAGGCACCCAGTACAGCGCCAAGGTGAAACCCATGTTCAACGAGAACCAGTACTTCCTGTTCATCCACATCATCTACAAGGATGTGCGCCTGGTGGGTGCTCCTCCTTCGTCGATGGGTAAGTTCGGTGGTGACACCGACAACTGGAGCTGGCCGCGCCACACCTGCGACTTCTCGATGTTCCGCATCTACACCGCTCCCGACGGCAGCCCCGCCGACTATTCGGCCGACAACGTGCCCCTGAAGCCCAAACACCACCTGCCCGTCAACGCTGGCGAGATCAACGACGGCGACTTCGCCATGGTCATGGGTTTCCCCGGCACCACCAACCACTTCCTCACCAGCTACGGCCTCGAGGAGACCATGAACATCACCAACAAGCTGGTCTATGAGCTCCGCACCGTGAAGATCAACATCCTCCGCGAGGAGATGGCCTCCAGCCAGGCCACCCGTATCAAATACGCTTCGAAGTATGCCTCCTGCTCCAACTACTGGAAATACAGCAACGAGCAGAACAAAGCCCTCAAGGCTCTGAACACCATGGGTGTGAAGAAAGAGGTGGAGAGCGAGTACATGCAGTGGGCCCGCAAGCAGAAGAACCCCAAATACGTCCGTGCCCTCGACCTCATCCAGAAAGGCTACGCCGCCCGCGCCGTGGCTGAAGAGGCTGAGCAGTACCTTGTCGAAGGCTTCCTCACCGGTCCCGAGCTGCTACTGCAGGCCGTCCGCGTCTACAACAACCTCGAGGCTGCCGAGAGCCCCGAATATGCCGACTATAAGGATGCCATCATCGAAGGTCTGAAGACCAAGGCCGCCGAGTTCTACAAAGACTACAATATGGAGACCGAGATGCGCGTCATGACCGGCCTCTTCGCCCACGTCTACAAGCACATGAACCAGCAGTACATGCCGCAGTTCCTCATCAAGGCCGGCAAGAAGAAAGACGGCGACTTCTCCAAGTATGTCAAAGAGATGTTCGACGAGTCGATCTTTGCCACCGAGGAGAGCTTCATGAAATTCATGGAGAAGCCCAACCTGAAGAAACTGGCCAAAGACCCCATCTACAAAGCCGGCAAGGAGGCCTATGAGCGCTACATGGAAGTGATGGACATCGTCCCGCAGGAAGAGCAGGACAACCTCAAACGTGGTATCCGCGACTTCACCGACGGTATCCTCCAGATCAACGAAGGCCGCAAGCTCATGTCGCCCGACGCCAACTCGACCATCCGCCTCACCTACGGCAACGTGATGAGCTATGACCCGCGCGACGGTGTCTCCTACCACTACTACACCACCATGAAGGGTGTCATCGAGAAGGAAGACCCGGAGAACTCCGAGTTCAACGTCCCCGCCCGCCTGAAAGAGCTCTACAACAAGAAGGAGTTCGGCAGTTACGCCAACAAGAACGGTGAACTGCCCACCTGCTTCATCACCAACAACGATATCACCGGTGGTAACAGCGGCTCGCCCGTCATCAACGGCAAAGGCCAGCTCATCGGCCTGGCATTCGACGGCAACAGCGAGGCCATGAGCGGCGACATCGACTTCGAGGAGAACCTGCAGCGCTGCATCTGCCTCGACAGCCGCTACATGCTCTGGGTCATCGACATCTATGCCGGCGCCAAGAACCTCATCGCGGAAATGGACATCGTCAGATAATGTAGGTATGCTTGATTGCTTGATTGCATGAGTGGCTGACGCAGCAAATACTCAAGCAATCAGACAATCAGGCAATCAAGCAATCACAGTGAAACAAGTTCAGCGACAGCAACTGCAGCAGAAATTCTCACCGCAACAGATACAACTGATGCGGCTGCTGCAGTTGCCCGTCACTGACCTTGAGCAGGCCATCAAGGAGGAGATAGAGAAGAACCCCCTCCTCGAGGCAGAGACTCCCGAGAACGAGGAGAGCTTCGACACCCTCAGCGTCGACAACAACCAGTCCGACTGGGACAGCGACGAGGAGGACTTCGGCTACGACTACCGCGAGCAGCTGGAAAATGATCCCAACGCCGTGCGGCACGAATTCGTGGTCTCAGACAAACCCTCACAGTTCACAACTCTCAACACCCAACTCTCGACCCTCAATCTCACCGAGCGCCAGCGCCTGATTGCCAACGAACTCATCGGCACCCTCGATGACGCCGGCTACCTCAGCCGCGACATCGACTTGGTGACCAACGACATGGCTTTCCGCCAAGGCATCGACGCCTCGCGCGACGAGGTCCTCGAGGTGCTGCGCATCATCCAGAGCCTCGACCCCGCCGGCATCGGCGCCCGCAACCTGCAGGAATGCCTGCTGCTGCAACTGGAGAGGAAAATCTCCGAGAAATCAGAAAACTCGGAATACTCTGAAAACTCCGAAGGCCTCGCCCTCGAAATCATCAAAAATCATTTCGACGACTTCGCCAACCGGCGCTACGAGCGCATCTGCGAAGCCCTAGGCATCGACGAGGCCACCCTCGACGAAGCCACGGCGCTCATCCTCCGTCTCAACCCCAAACCCGGCGGTTCCGAGGCCGACAGCGCCTCAGACAACGCCACCATCACCCCCGACATCATCCTTCAACAAAACGACGGCGAGCTCCATTTCTTCCTTAACGACGGCAACCTGCCGCGCCTCTCGCTCAACACCTATTACACCGACCTCCTCGCCGAGATGGAGACACACAAAGGCACACAAGACTTCAAGCAGTCGGACAACCAAGCGCTCGCCTTCCTCCGCACCAAACAGGCCGACGCACAAGGATTCATCGACCTGCTGCAGCAACGCCACGACACCATCGTGCGCGTCATGCGTTACATCGTCAAGCACCAACGCCGCTTCCTGCTCACCGGCAACCCCGACCTGCTGCAACCCCTGCGCCAACGCGAAGTGGCCGAAGCCACGGGCCTCGACATCTCCACGGTATCGCGCATGGCCAACAGCAAGTATCTGCAGACCGACTTCGGTACCATACCCCTCAAGGACTGCTTCTCGAAAGGGATGGCCACTGAGACGGGCGACGAGGTATCGGTAGAAGCCATCAAACAGCGCCTCTCCGACGCCATCAACGACGAAGACAAGCACGCGCCCCTCTCCGACGATGCCCTCGCCCAACTCCTCAACAGCCAGGGCTATCCACTGGCCCGCCGCACCGTGGCCAAATACCGCGAACAGCTAGGCATCCCCGTGGCACGTCTCCGCCGCCTGCTAATATTGGCAGTCTTCCTCCTTTCACCTTTCACTTTTCACCTTTCACCTCTCCATGCTCAAAGCTATTACGACTCGCTCATCAACGCCCGTCTCGAGGCCTCGAGGCGAGCCCCCGCTCCTAAGGCGGTGGCGATGAAGCCTGCAGCGAAAAAGGCCGAGAGCAAGGATGCCAAGGAGAGCAAAGAAGCAGTCAAAGCCATCAAACAAGCTGCCAAAGCCAACGACACCACCCTCAACCTCTCGCTGGTGCCCCTATGGTACGACGCATTCCCTCAACATCGTGTCAACCCCCTGGGACGCACACAGGTCGACATGATGCCCGACGAAATAAACATCAAGCTCGTCAACGACAGCAGCGACTTCTGTTTCCCCGTAAAGCGTAGCAAGACCTCGAACTACGGATGGCGCTGGGAGCGTGGCCACCACGGCGTGGATATTGGCCTCCGCATAGGCGAGCCCGTACATTGTGCTTTCTCTGGCGTGGTGCGTCTAGCACGCCCCATGGGCGGCTACGGCAACTGCATCGTCGTGCGCCACCCCAACGGACTGGAGACTCTCTACGGTCACCTGTCGAAAATCAACGTCAAACCGAACCAGCAGGTCGCCGCAGGCGAGGTGATAGGCCTCGGCGGCAACACCGGGCGCTCCACAGGCCCCCACCTGCACTTCGAATGCCGATTCCTCTACCAGACCTTCGACCCCGAATGGATACTCGACTTCTCGACCTTCAGCCTGCGCACGCGCAAGCTGCATCTCGACAAGAGCTACTTCGGCATTCAAAAGCCCCGCAAGGGCAAGAGCGTCGACTATAAAGCCGACGAAAGTATCATCAAAGAATCCACGAAGAAGAAAAAGAAAAAGGTGGCCGAGACCACCTTCAATATAAAGGATTTTTAATCCCCTAGACCCTTTCAACCCATTAAAAACCCCAATACCTTGAAAAAGACCAACCTCTCCGACTACGACCCGACGGCTGTGCCCGACGGCAAAAACTACCGCATCGGCGTCATCGCCGCCGAATGGAACCCCGAAGTCACCAACGCCCTCCTTCAGGGCGCCGTCGACACCCTGCTCGCTCACGGTGTCACCGAGGATCACCTCATCGTGCGCCGTGTTCCCGGCACCTTCGAGCTCTCCTCCGCTGCCGACATCATGCTCGACTCCCAATACCCCGATGCCGTCATCTGCATCGGCTGCGTCATCCAGGGCGAGACACGCCACTTCGAGTTCATCTGCCAGGCCGTCTCGCAAGGTCTCACCAATGTAGCCATCAAGCACGAGAGCCCCGTTATCTTCAGCGTCCTCACCACCGACACCATGGAGCAGGCCCTCGACCGCGCCGGTGGCAAACACGGCAACAAGGGTGTCGAAGGTGCCATCACCGCCCTCAAGATGCTCGCCTTCAAAGAATCTGTCGCCTAACTGCTAACCATTAATTAATGAGAATAGTCTATTTCGGCACCCCCGACTTCGCTGTCGAGAGCCTCGACGCCATCATGCAAAGCCGCCACGAGGTGGCGGCCGTCGTCACCGTGCCCGACCGTCAGGCAGGCCGCGGCCAGAAGGTCACCTTCAGCGCCGTCAAGCAATACGCCCTCGACCACCAGCTGCCACTGCTGCAGCCCGAGAAGCTGCGCGACGACGACTTCCTTCGCCAATTGGCCGCCTTCCAGGCCGACATGTTTGTCGTCGTGGCCTTCCGCATGCTGCCCGAGGCGGTATGGAACATGCCACCCCACGGCACCTTCAACCTCCACGCTTCGCTGCTGCCACGCTACCGTGGTGCCGCCCCTATCAACCACGCCATCATCAATGGCGATAACGTCACCGGCGTCACCACCTTCCTCCTCAACCACCAGATTGACGAAGGGCAGATACTCCTCCAGGCAGAGACACCCATCACCCCCGACGACAACGCCGGCAGCCTCCACGACCGGCTAGCCGCCATGGGACGCACCTTGGTGGTGGAGACACTCGACGGCATCGAACAGGGCACCCTTACTCCCCATCCACAGGTGGGCACCCCCACCGCGGCGCCCAAAATCTTCAAAGACGACTGCCGCATTCTCTTCGACCGCCCGGGTCGACAGGTCATCGACTTCATCCGCGGACTCTCGCCCTACCCCGCCGCCACACTCACCCTCGTCAACCCCAAGGGCGAAAAAGTACCCTTCAAAATCTTTGAAGCCGTCGCCATAACCGACGTCCAAAGCACTCCAGGAGCGCTGGAATGCGACAAAAAAAAGGTTCTAAAAATCGGTGTAGCAGACGGTTTTATACAGATTTTGAGTCTACAAATGAGCGGAAAGAAAAAAAATTCCATTGAAGATTTTTTGCGCGGAAATAACCTAAACGACTGGAAAATAGATATATAGAAAAAGCCAGGAAAAAAATCTAAAAAATTATTAAAAAAAATTTGGCGCATATCAAAAATAATTCATACATTTGCAGCGAAAAAGAAAACAACATTTATTAACCTTTAAACATTCACAACATGAACAAAACTGAACTTGTTAACGCAATGGCCGAGAAGACCGGCATGACCAAAGTTGCCGCCAAACAGGCTATGACCGCTTGCTTCGCCACCATCCAGGAGCAGCTCCAGAAAGGCGAGAAAGTGACCCTCATTGGCTTTGGTACCTTCAGCGTGGTGAAGCGCAAAGCTCGCACCGCCAAGAACCCCCGTACCGGCAAAGCCGTGAAAGTGCCCGCCAAGAAAGTGGCCAAATTCAAAGCCGGCAGCAAACTCATCAAATAAGAGTTGCGTAATAAAAAAAATAAGCGGACCATTGGGGTCCGCTTATTTTTTTTCTCCCATCATCCCCGTTAAGGGATTTTAACATAATTGTGTTATAAAATGTGAAAATAATATAGTATCTTTGCAAAATAATTTGCGACCGAAGAAATTCGGCGTAAAAACTGATAATTAATATAATAAGGAATGATAGGAGTGATTGGAAGTGGCACATGGGCCACTGCAATTGTTAAAATTTTGCTCGAACAGGAAGGTAGAAAAGTTAACTGGTGGGTCAGAAACGACGTCGTCCGCGAAGGACTAATGCGCGACGGCCGCAACCCCAAATACCTGCCTTCCGTACAACTTGACGCCAGCAGGCTGAACCTCAGCGACAACCTGGCGCAGATTGTTGCCGAGAGCAAATACCTCTTCCTCGTCATCCCTTCGGCCTACGTTGCCAGTACCCTCGAACAGCTTCCCAACATCGCCTACAAAGGCAAGAAATTCATCTCGGCCATCAAAGGCGTCATCCCCGACAAGAGAGTCTCCGTATCGGTATACTTGGAGAACATGCTGAAAATCAAACGCAACGACATCTGCGTCATCAGCGGTCCCACCCATGCCGAAGAGGCTAGCCGCTGCATGCCGACCTTCCTCACCATGGCTTCCAGAAACCTCAACCTGGCCACCGAGGTGGAAGAGATGATGAGCTGCAGCTACCTCCATACCACCCACACTACGGACATCTGGTTCCTCGAGCGCGTCGGCCTGCTGAAAAATATCTACGCCATCTGCGCCGGCATCTGCCAAGGGCTCGGCTATGGCGACAACCTCAACGCCGTCATGGTCAGCGCCGCCGTCCGTGAACTCAACAAACTCACGCGGAGCCTCAGTCCCTCGGCCGCCAACTTTTTCGAGAACTGCTACTTAGGCGATCTGATGGTCACCTGCTGGTCGCACCACAGCCGCAACCGCCGTCTCGGCGAAGCCATCGCCCAAGGCAAGCAATTGGAGGACATCTTTGCTGAAATGGGCATGGTAGCCGAAGGCTATTATTCCTCCAAGAACTACCATGAACTAGGATTGATGACCGGTAAGTTGGACGAGATGCCCATTGCCGAAGCCGTCTACCGCATCCTCTATGAAAACTCCGACCCGAAAGAAGAAATCAACGCTTTGATAGACAACGCATTCTAATGACAGATAACTCCTTTGACGATATTCGCCCTTACCGCGACGACGAAATTCCCGATGCTATCGCCCGCATCTCCCAATGGGAGCTCATACCTCAAATCCTGCGCTTCATCTACCCCAAGGAGAAGACTGAAGACACCATGGCACGTCTCCGCAACGTGAAGACCATCAAGGAACTTCAGACCACCTTCATGTACGACGCCATCTGCCGCGTCGTCAAGACCACCTCCAGTGGCTTCTCCTGCTCGGGCTACGACTACATCAAGCGCGACCGCCCCTACCTCTTTATCTCCAACCATCGCGACATCACCCTTGACGCCTTCCTGCTGCAGATGGTCTTCATCTCGCGCCAGCGCGAAACCTCGCATATCGTCTTCGGGAACAACCTCATGGAGACGCCGCTCATGCGCGACCTCTACCTCAGCAACAAACTCGTGCAGATGGAACGTGGCGGCAATCCCCGCGCCTTCTACCGCAGCCTGCAGCACCTCTCCCAATACCTCCACCACCTCATCGTTGACCAGCGCCAGTCGGTGTGGATAGCACAGAAAAACGGCCGCAGCAAAGACGGCATCGACACCACGGCACCGGCCATCATCAAGATGCTCACCCTAGGCAGCGACAACGCCCCGGAGAAGACCCTCGCCGACTTCCATATCGTACCCCTCGCCATCTCCTACGAATGGGATCCCTGCGACCTCATGAAGACCAACGAGCTTTACCAGCGCGCTCACGGCGAATACCACAAGGTGGAAGGCGAAGACACCAACAGTGTCACCACGGGCATCATCGGTCCCAAGGGTCAGATACACCTCTCCATAGGCAAGCCCCTCACCGCCAGCGAGCTGGTGGTCGATGACGACAAAGACCTGGCCGACCATGTGGCCTCCGTGCTCGACCGCCGCATCCAGAAGATTTACCGCCTCATGCCCACCAACTACCTGGCCTACGACCTCCTCAACGGTACCAACCAGCACCGCCAGCACTACACCTCCGACGTGAAGAACAAATTCTTCCAGCGCATGGCACAGCTTCCCGAGGGCGAACCCCAGAAAATCTTCTTGCAGATGTACGCTAATCCCGTCATCAGCGCCCAATCAAAATAAGACCTTCTCCTTACCTTCTATCAGTCGGGGAAGAAGCGTGCGTCAAAATTGAGCAGGTAGACCCTGTCGGTAGCGCGCGTGAAAGCGGTGTAGAGCCACCGCAGATAATCCCTATCCACTGGATTCTCCCCTAGAAAGCCTTGATCTACAATCACCGTGTGCCACTGACCACCCTGGGTCTTGTGGCAGGTGAGGGCATAAGCAAACTTGACCTGCAAGGCGTTATAGTAGGGGTTCTGGCGTAGTTCGTGCAGGCGGTCGGACTTGCGTGGCAGGTCGGCATAGTCCTCCATCACATTATTGAAGAGGGTGTTAGCCTCGTCAGAGGTGAGTGAGGGCGACTCGGAATAGAGGGTGGAAAGGAGAAGCTTGCAGTCGTGCGAGGGTTCGTCGGGATAGTCGACGAAGCGCACCGTGGCGTCGGCGAAACGGAAGCCGTAGAGCTCCTGCACGTTGCGCACACTGAGGACCTCGACGATGTCGCCATTGGCGATAAAGCCTATGGTGCTCTCCTCGTCAAGCCAGAAGTAGTTGTTCTTCACCACCATGAGGTAGTCGCCGGCGTTGACCTCCTCCTCACGGAAGAGCACGCTGTTGCGGATGCCCTGGTTGAAGAGGTTAGCACGTTTGTTGGAGCGGCAAACTACGACGACCTGGTCGAGGGCAAAGTCGCCATATTCCCGGAAGAGGGTCTCCATGAGATCTTCGCCCGAAAGACGCACCACATCGGTACCATTGGGAGCGAAGAGGGGCATCTGAGCCTCGGCAGCGGTGAGGGAGCTGATTTGTGTGCGCAAGCTTGTGGCATTCGACAGAATGCCTGAGAGTTGTTGCTGGCGCACCACCTCGGTGAGCTCGGCGGCAAGGACGTTGAGGCCAAAGGCGGCGGCGAGATAGCGTTCGTCAAGCGCAGGGCTCTCCGTCTGACCCACGGGGGGCAACTGGGCGGTGTCACCAATGAGCATCAAGCGGCAGTGATTGCCGTCGTAGACATAATCAATCAAATCCTCCAGCAGGCTCTGCCGCGTGGAGGTGGGTTCAAGGCCTATCATCGAAGCCTCGTCGACGATGAAAAGGGTGTAGGCATGCTTGTTGATAGCCCTTGCCGTACGCACCGCGCCGCTGGCGTCGGTGACAGTCATGTATATCTTCTTGTGGATAGTGAAGGCCGGACGACCCGAATAGGAGGCGATGACCTTGGCGGCACGTCCTGTGGGGGCGAGCAGCAAGGTATTGACTTTCAACTGTGGAAGCACCTGTATAAGTGCCGAAACCAGCGAGGTCTTTCCGGTACCGGCATAGCCTTTTAGGAGGAATGCCGAGCGGGGGTCGGCATCATAGAGAAAACGTGCCATGGCGGCACAGACATCCCGCTGTCCACACGTGGGAGTGTGCGGAAAGCGGGATAGTATAAGGTTTTGAACAACGGGCCCTAAGGCTGACGTATCCACGGGTTACTGAGCCTGCTCAGCGGGGATTTCCACAGTATTCTCGGCAGTGGCAGCGGGGGCGGCAGCGGCAGCGGCGTTGTTGCCCTGAGGCATGGTGTTGAGGTTCTTGACGGCCTCAATCTTGGTATCGTCGCTACTGGCGGTACCACGGCTGATGGTCAGGGTAGCCAGAAGGCTGAGGAAGACCAGCAGACCGGCGAGCCACCAAGTGGCTTTCTCGAGGAAGTCGGCAGTCTGGCGCACACCCATCACCTGGGTGGGAGCAGAGAAATTAGCGGCCAATCCGCCACCTTTGGAGTTCTGAACCAATACAACCAATCCAAGCAGGACACAGATTACGATAATCAGAATTACGATAATGTTGTACATCTCTTTTTATTTATATAGCTATCGATTTATTATTTACTATTTAACAGCGATTCCAACTTCTGGATTCGGGGTGCAAAAATACTACTTTTTTCGGGATTATTCGACAATAAATTCTTATAAATCGCCAGCGCCTTGTCGTAACGCCCTTGTTTCTCAAGTATAACAGCAAGAGTCTCAGTACCTAGCGACACATTCGCAGTGAGGCTTTTTTTATCACTGTAGTCTTTCTTCTGGACCTCTTCCGGCGCCTGGGCGTTGTCATTTTCGGGACCCACCTGAAGGAATTTCGACAAAATGACACTCTTCGGAGCGGTCTTGAAGGAGACCTCCTGATAGGTATTGATCTCGTTGAGTATGTCGTAGGAGGGGTCGTCGGCCACCTGTGCCGTGCCTACCGTGGCAGAGGCCAGCAGGCCGTCGAGGACAGCGGGATTGCACACCGAAAGGGCCACTGCACGACGTTCCTCGGCAGAGGCGAAGCCATGCACATGGTCGGCCAACAGCGCCAAGGTGCCCACTACCGAAGAATAGGGGTATTTCGACAGCATAGCCTTCAGCCACCCACGGTCCTGCGAGGTGAACGCACGCGGCTTCGACACCATCTCTACAAACTGTTTTTTGTCCATAGCGGCAGCTCTGTTTTATTCGTTGTTTTCTCTTCTCAATTTATGTCCATTTAACATCTTTTCACATCGAAAAATGGATTTGCAAATGTACAAATAATTTTTCAAACAGCGGAAAAAGAATTTATTTTTATCTTAGACATATTTGATTCACAGTAATTTATACCGCAAAAAGATTTTATGGAAATATTTTTTTATCAACAATTCAAAAAAAATGTGTACTTTTGCACACTCAAATTTGACGAAAAAAGAACAAAAAATAAAACATATAAAGAGATGAAAAGAACATTTCAACCGTCACTGAGAAAAAGAGCAAACAAGCACGGTTTCCGCAAGAGAATGTCTACCGCCAACGGTAGAAAAGTGCTGGCCGCACGCCGCAGAAAAGGCAGAAAGAGACTGACCGTTTCTGACGAGAGATAACAGGTCCTCCAATTACAATGGAGACTTGAACGGCATTGCAAGGAAAAAGAAGTATTGAGGATACTTCTTTTTTTTGTATCAACCCCATATTTTCCTTTAAAACCCTTTTTTCATGGGAAGAAGAAACAAAGAGTTGCCGCTGCTTGAGCAGGTGACCGTGGCCGATGCCGGTGCCGAAGGCATGGCGGTGGCCCGCGTCGACGGGCTGGTAGTCTTTGTGCCTTTTGTCGTCCCCGGCGACGTCGTTGACATCCAGCTCTATAAGAAAAAGAAGCACTACGCCGAAGGGCGTGCCGTAAAATTCCACAGCCTCTCCGACCTCCGCGTGGAGGCGCGCTGTCCCCACTTCGGGGTCTGCGGCGGCTGCAAGTGGCAGACCATGAGCTATCCAGCACAACTCGAAGCCAAGCAGCGCCAGGTGCGCGACAACCTCGAGCGTCTCGGCAATGTCGACTGCTCGGGCATGCGCCCCATCTGCGGCTCCGACAACATCTACTACTACCGCAACAAACTGGAATTCACCTTCTCTACCAAGGCCTGGCGCACCGCCGAGGAGATTGCCTCGGGAGCCCCACTGCCCGCCCACGGCGCCCTGGGATTCCACATCCCGCAGCTCTTCGACAAAGTACTCAACATCGAGCACTGCGCCCTGCAAGCCGACCCCAGCAATGACCTGCGCCTCGCCGTTCGCCACTATGCCGAGGAGCATGATCTCGACTACTACGACATCCGCAACCACACGGGCTTCCTCCGCAACCTCGTCGTCCGCAATACTTCCACAGGCCAGTGGATGGTCATCGTCATCGTGGCACAGGACGACACTGCACGACTCTTCCCACTGCTCGATATGTTGGCCGAGCACTTCCCCCAGATCACCTCGTTGCAGTATATCGTGAACACCAAGTTCAACGACTCCTATGGCGACCTCGACGTCGTCACCTATCGCGGCAGCGACCACATAGAGGAGTGCATGGAGGGCTACCAAGGCAGCCGCAACCTGCACTTCATCATCAACCCCAAGTCGTTCTACCAGACCAACTCGGCCCAGGCGCAACGCCTTTACAGCTTCGTCGCCGAACTCGCCGAGCTGCAGCCCGGCGACACCCTCTACGACCTCTACACCGGCACCGGCACCATCGCCCTCTTCTTGGCCGACAAATGCCGCCGCGTCGTCGGTATCGAATATGTCGAAGAGGCCATCGCCGACGCCAAAGCCAACGCCCTGCGAAACGGCTTCGACAACACCGCCTTCTATGCTGGCGACATGGCGCAGGTACTCACTGAAGAGTTCATCGCCGCCAACGGCCGGCCCGACGTGGTGGTCACCGACCCGCCTCGGGCGGGCATGCACGAGAAAGTCGTCGCACAGCTCCTCGCCACGGCACCACGCAAGATAGTCTATGTCAGCTGCAACCCCGCCACTCAGGCCCGCGACCTGCAACTGCTCGCCGAACGCTACGAGGTGAAACGCATACAGCCCGTCGACATGTTCCCCCACACCCAACATGTGGAAAACATTGCCGAACTAGTGTTAAAATCTTAAAAAAAAGAAGATTTTTTCCATCAAAGTTATCCACATTCCAAAAAAAAGTATTATCTTTGCATGTTGTTCTTCACGTAAAGAACGGCTTTCTTGTCGGTGCAAATAACTAGGCAAGAAAAAGTTATAAAAACAAATAAAGAATAATAATAAATAAAAATACAAACGAAATGATGAAAAAAGTATTTCTGAGTCTGCTTTTGGCTATCGCATGTGTGCCTATGGCTTTCAGCCAGAACAAGGCTGGCGATGTGTACCTCACCGACACCACCATCTGCGGCAGCTACACTTGGAGCACCAACGGAGCTACCTACACGCAGGACACCGTTGTCGTCCTGACCACCGACACTGCCACCCATGTGCTCATCCTCCACATGTCGAACACTTTCATCGACACCGCCGTCGCCCGTGAGCTGACCGGCTACTGCTACGCCAACTACAACAACAAGAGATGGGTCGTCAACGGCACCTATATGGATACCGTCCGCGTCGCCAACCAGTGCGACACCCTCGTCAAGGTCCATGTCGACCTTACGGTCCCCCACCCCGACACCACCAACACTATAGTCAACGCCGGCTGCTCCTACAACTGGCAGGGCACGACAATTACCGACACCAACGTCCACACCAAGACCTTTACCTCCGTTGAAGGCTGCGACAGCATCGTCAACCTCAAAGTCAACTTCAGCGGCATCACCAATATCGACACTACTATCGTGGCTTGCGACCGCTACATCCATGGTAACGACACCATCACCGCCGACACCACCTTCGTCATCCACGACAGCACCGCCACCTGCCACACCTACACCACCGTCCACCTGACCATCGCCCCGTCCTATAGCGACACCACCGTCATCGACACCGTCGGTGGCTGCGAGATTGTCTGGGGTGGCCGCACCTACAGATACACCACCGTGGGCCAGACCGTCTACGACAACGTCCGCACCGCCTATGGCTGCGACAGCATCGTGGGTCTCCATATCGTTGGCTTCGACAGCACCCAGTACCGCGAGCTCAACTCCATCCTCGACACCTGCTTCGACTACACCTTCGTCTACCACACCATGAATGCCGCCGGCACCTCCGCCACCAGCCACTCCGTGGTCTTCACCCAGGACGGCACCTACGACACCGCCTTCGATGGCACCCCCTTGATGCAGTACAGCAACTCCAAGAAGTGCAAGACCTACTACACCCTTAACCTCACCCTCAAACAGCCTGAGCAGCGCTACCGCGCCGACATCGTCGACACCGCCTGCGACCGCTTCACCCTTAAGTTCAACAATACCTTCTATACCACTCCCCGCTACGCTCCCACCATCTTCGATGCCGACCCCAACAGCGACATCACCTACATCGACAGCACTGTCATCAGCCACGCCTACGCCGATGGTGAGCACTGCTACGACTCTATCGTCCACGTGAACCTCGTCATCTACAAACGCTCCTATAACGACACCACTGTCAAGGCTTGCGACCGTTTCACCTGGCCTGTCAACAACAACGTCTACACCGAGAGTGAAGTCGTCGAGGTTGCTAGCGAGAACAAGAACATCTACGGCTGCGACTCCATCAACCGCCTCAACCTCACCGTCAACGCCACCCCGCAGGCCCACATCGAAGGCATCTTCGACCAGACCGGCGAACAGTTCGAGGCCACCACGCTGAGAGCCGTCTATGAAGGCACCGACAACGTCACCTACCAGTGGTACATCAACGACAACGCCGTCCCCGGCGCCCGTGGCAAAGCCGACAGCCTCGTTGTCGACGCCCCCACCGGCAACCCCATCTACAACACCGACGTGCGTCTTGAGACCACCGCCCACTACGCCAACAGCCACACCTGCACCGGCAGCAACTGGATCACCCTCACCTACAACCTGGGTATCGACGATATCGACGCCCTCCAGGTCAACATCTACCCCAACCCCGCCAGCCGCTTCCTCAACCTTGAGAGCGCTGAGGGTCTCAGCGAGGTGACTGTCTACAATGCCCTTGGCCAGCAGGTCATCGCCCGCAGCGTCAATGCCGATGCCATCCAGCTCGACCTCGGCAACCTCGTCGCCGGCAACTACACCCTGCGTATCGTCTCCCAGAACGGCAACGAGACCACCCGCAAATTCATTGTTAATAAATAATGAATATACATTATAAAAACAGAAGCGTTCGGCACCACGGTGCCGGACGCTTTTTGATAGCCGCCTGTGCCCTTCTCCTCCTGGCCTCCTGCCAGCAGCGGCAGGCCACCCTCGTGGCTCTCGAGGGCAAAGCCCAAGGCACCTACTACAGCATCAAATACTACGACGAGCAGCAGCGCAACCTGCAGCACAGCATCGACTCGCTCCTCGACGCCTTCGACCGCTCGGCATCCCTCTGGGTCGACAGCTCGCTCTTGCGGAGCCTCAACGCCAACGCCACCGACAGCCTAGACGACGTCCTCCACTTCCTACTGGTCAATTCCGACAGCATCCGGCGCTATACCGACGGTGCCTTCGACTGCCGCATCGGCCGCCTCGTACAGGCCTGGGGCTTCAGCTTCCGCCAGCGCGAGGAACTCGACGGCGCCACCCTCGACAGTCTTCTTGGCGCCGCACGCGCCACGATAGCCGTCGACACTGTCGACGGCACCTTCCGTCTCCGCAAGGAGAACCCTGCCACAGAACTCGACTTCAACGCCATCGCCCAAGGCTACGCCTCCGACCTCGTGGCGCAATACCTCGAGGCTCGCGGCATCACCTCCTACCTCGTCGACATCGGCGGCGAGGTTGTCAGCCACGGCGTCAAGCCCGACGGCCGACCCTGGTCGGTAGGTATCGAGCGTCCCGCCGCCGACCGCTACAGCGAACGGCAGGTGCAGACCGCCATCGCCGTCCACGACAGCGCCATCGTCACCTCGGGCAGCTACCGCAAATACTACGAGCGCGACGGTGTGCGCTACTCCCACACCATCGATCCCGCCACGGGACGTCCCGTGCAGCACACCCTCCTCAGCGCCACCGTGGTGGAGCGCGAGTGCTGGCTCGCCGACGCCATGGCCACAGCCTACATGGTCATGGGCCTCGAGCGTGGCAAAGCCTTCATCGACGACCATCCCGACGGCCCCGGCACCGCCACCGTATACTTCATCTACGACTCCTGCGGCTCCCTCGCCTCCTACGCCACCCCCGCCTTCCAACAACTGACAATAAAAAACAACCAATAAAACATGAAATCAATGACCGGTTATGCCAAGGTGCAATGTCTCCTTGGCGACAAGAAACTGAATATCGAGATCAAGACCCTCAACAGCAAGCAGCTCGACCTCATTGTGAAAGTCCCCGCCGCCTATCGCAGCCGTGAGTTGGAGATCCGCTCAATGCTGGGCCGCCTGGAGCGCGGCAAGGTGGAGTGCTACCTCACCGAGGAGGCTGGCGACACTGCCGCCGCGGCCTCACTCAACCGCGACCTCCTAGAGGCACGCTTCCAGGCGCTCTGCGCCGCCGCCGAAAAACTCGGCGCCGACAGTGCCGACAGCCGTCCCGCACTCTTCAACAGCCTCGTCACCATGGGCGACCTCTGGAATGGCACCTCCGACAACGAGGTCAGCGACGACCAGTGGGCCGTGGTACGCGACGACCTGCAGCGCGCCATCGACCTCTGCGACGACTTCCGCAGCCACGAGGGCAGCGTCCTCGAGAAAGACTTCCACCTCCATGTCGACCTCATCGAGCAGAAACTGCGCCAGATCCCCACCCTCGAAGGCGAGCGCATCGACACCGCCAAGGAGCGCATCCGTCGCTACATGGCCGATGCCGCCGTCAAGGAGGTCGACGAGAACCGCTTCGAGCAGGAACTCATCTACTACCTCGAGAAACTCGACATCACCGAAGAGAAGGTGCGTCTTCAGAAACACATCGACTATTTCCGCCAGACCATGGCCAACGAGCCCTCCTGTGGCAAAAAACTGGGCTTCGTAGCCCAAGAAATGGGCCGCGAGATTAACACAACCGGATCCAAGGCCAACCACGCAGGCATACAGAAGATTGTCGTTGAGATGAAAGACGAACTAGAGAAGATAAAAGAGCAACTCGGAAACGTTTTATAAAACCTAGGAAAACCTAGGAAAACCTAGGAGAACCTAGGAGAACCTAGGAAAGCCTAGGAAAGCCTAGGAAAGCCTAGCACTTCCTAGCTTCTCCCAGAAAACAAAAAAGGCTACCCAATCTGAAGTGACCCCCAAAGGTTGGACGGATTAATTAAATCTTAAGTTCAACTCATAAATGCAACACTTTGGTCAAAAACAGAAAAAGGAGCGCGGAAGCCTTTAAACATTCAAAGGAGAAGCGCAAAAAAAATGCGGCTTCCCCCTTGATTGCGGAAAAATGTGT
>Ga0247610_10000268_pt1 | contig 81775 bp, 59 predicted proteins | sample 174DNAGHGhighgp2_FD_193483 | JGI IMG/M metagenome (GOLD analysis project Ga0247610, IMG submission 193483) | Sheep rumen microbial communities from Palmerston North, Manawatu-Wanganui, New Zealand - 1742 DNA GHGhigh gp2 | ecosystem: Host-associated > Mammals > Digestive system > Stomach > Rumen... | reverse complement strand
AGGCGGTGGCTGATTTTATCAACGCAAGGTCAGCAGATGAGATCGTGTTTACCAAAGGAACAACAGACAGCCTCAATGCGCTTGCCTTCTCCTTTGGAGAAGCATTTATCCATGAAGGGGATGAGATTATCGTGAGCGGATTAGAGCATCACTCGAATATAGTGCCATGGCAAATGCTCTGTGAGCGCAAGAAAGCGGTGTTACGGCATATTCCTTTACAGGATGATTTATCGCTCAATATAGAGGCTTTTAAGGGGCTTTTGAATGAAAAGACGAAGTTAGTGAGTGTGGCGCATGTAAGCAATGTGTTAGGTACGATACAGCCGGTAGAGGAGATCATTCGTTTGTCCCATGAGAGGGGTATTCCTGTTTGTATCGACGGCGCACAGAGTGTGCCGCATATGAAGGTGGACGTACAGGTTCTGGATTGCGATTTTCTGGTTTTTTCGGGACATAAGTTATACGGACCGACGGGTATCGGGGTGTTGTACGGTAAACGGAAATGGTTAGAAAAGTTACCGCCTCATGAAGGAGGAGGAGAGATGATCAACCATGTTCGCTGGGAAGGAACAACGTACAATGAGTTACCGTATAAGTTCGAAGCCGGTACGCCTAATTTTGTAGGCAGTTATGCGTTACAGAAGGCGATAGAGTATATAGAATCGATCGGATGGGAAGCTATAGAGGCGCATGAGCGTGAGTTGACGGAGTACTGTGAAAAGCAGTTGAAAGATGTAGGGTGTACGGTGTATAGTGCAGGGTGTAAAAAAGCAGGAGTGATTAGTTTTAATATGGGTACTGTCCACCCGTTTGATGTAGGTACCCTACTCGACCAGCAAGGTGTAGCGGTGAGAACAGGACACCATTGTGCAGAGCCTTTGATAGACGAGATGGGCGTACCGGGAACGGTTCGTGTATCGTTCGGACTATATAACGACAAAGAGGATGTGGATCGATTTATAGAGGCGTTGAAGAAGGCACAAATGATGTTGATGTGATACCGGTTTTCATAGGACATAATAAGCATCTAATCCCGATCCGATTCTCTCTCGTTAGTGTCTCGCTAGTCTGTTTTGGACTACTATATGGTATAAACAGCCTTTTTGCGGAGCCGCTAAAAGTGGTAAGTTATAATGTGGAAAACTTGTTTTATCCGGAGAATGACAGTATCACGGATGATGACGAGTGGACACCGGAAGGGGAGAAACGATGGTCGTTTACCAGGTATTACCGGAAAGAGGAGAATATAGCACGTGTGCTGACGAATATAGGCGAATGGGAAGGTGTGGATGTAGTAGGTTTGCAAGAGGTTGAGAATGCACTTTGTGTCAAGCGTTTGTGCTATACATTGAGACGCAACGAGTATGATTTTGTACATTATGAGAGTGAGGACAGACGAGGAATTGATGTAGCATTCATTTATAAAAAAGCACGAATCGATACGCTGCGGACACACGCTATCAGAATTAAGAATTCAGAATTGATGACCCGTGATATTTTGTATGTCTGCGCGAGGGTAGATAAACGGGATACAATTCATTTCTTTGTTTGCCATTTACCGAGTCAACGAGGCGGAAAGGCGGAAAGCGAATGGAAACGAGAAGCAGTCAAAGAGGTGTTGGAAGGGGCAGTAGATAGTGTGTTGGCAGAGAATCAATATGCGCAAATTGTGGTGATGGGCGATATGAATGATGAGGAAATTCGGATTAATGGATTAGTGAATAAAAGGATGAGAGGATTAGTGGATGAAAGGGTGAATGGTACGCATAAGTATCAAGGTCGTTGGAGTTTTTTGGATCATTTCTATGTATCCCCTTCGATAGACAGTTTGTCGAATGCGCAGGTGTATGATGCAGAATGGATTATGGAAACGGATGATAAATACTTTGGATTGAAGCCCAAAAGAACGTATAACGGATTTCATTATCAAAACGGGTACTCGGACCATTTGCCGATTGTTTTAGAATGCCGGAGATAGTATTGCATTATATTTGGGAACATTGTCTGTGGGCAGGCTTTGAGCAACAGACAACGGATGGACGGAAAGTGGAGATCTTATCCGTAGGTGAACATAACCGGGATGCGGGTCCGGACTACAACCACGCGCGTATAAAGATAGATGGTCATGAATGGGTAGGAAACATAGAGATTCATGTTTGTTCGAGTGATTGGTTGCGACATCACCACCATGTAGATAAGGCATATGACAATGTAATCTTACATGTGGTTCGGACGGCAGATAAACCGATATATAATGCACGAGGGGAGTTGGTTCCGCAATGCGAGTTACAGTATCCGAGTGATAAGGATTATCTGAGTGCCTTGTTTGATTCCGCTCAAAAGATGGACAGTGCGATGAGCAGGATCGGTTGTGCAGAACAATTGGTTCGTGATCCGGAGTTAATCAGTAAGGGTTGGAGAAAAAGCTTATTACGCAAACGATTGGAATGCAAACGGGCTTCCATTGAGCGGTTGTTGGAAATTACGAAAGGCAGTTGGGAACATGCGTTGTATATATCGTTGGCACGTAATTTCGGTTTTCATACCAATAGTCTTCCTTTTGAGCAATTAGCGATCAATACCCCACTCTCTTATTTGCAGAAACACAGGAATAATCTGTTTCAGTTGACGGCTTTATTGATGGGTCAGGCAGGGCTTTTAACGGGTGAACGGGTGAACGGATTAATGGATGAAAGGTCCTTACTGAAAGAGTACGATTTTCTGCGGACGAAGTTTAATCTAACACCCCTTGACGGTTCTATCTGGAAACATGCCAGAATGCGACCACAGAACAGTCCCGAGTTACGGATACGGCAATTTGCACAATTACTCTATCAATCGGAGAGTTTGCTGAGCAAGATACTGGACACGGATGATTTGAAGGAATTAGAACAGTTATTTGCTGTGGACAAGATAGGTAAGTCAAGTATAGAAATTTTACTGATTAATACGGTTCTTCCCTATAAATACGCCTATGCGCTCTATAAGAATAATGCGATAAAAGCAGAAAGGGTGATGGCGTTAATGGAGCATATTCCGGCAGAGAATAACACGATTATTCGTCAATGGAAGGTGTTAGGACAGCAAATCGATAATGCAGCAGATACGCAAGCCTTGTTGCATCTATATCAAAACTATTGCCAGCATCATGAGTGTATCAACTGTGAGGTTGGTTATCAAATTTTTCAAGATAGACAGTTAAAGTTATTCTAAAATTTGCATATCTCGAAAAAAAGCAGTAATTTTGCAGCACATTTTAAAATAGCGCTATGAAAAAGAGCCCTTCACAGAAAATTGCCATTATAGCGGGAGCGGGTCCTGCAGGTTTGACAGCGGCATACGAATTACTCAAACAAACGGACATCAAACCTATCGTTTGTGAAAAGACGCATGCTATCGGTGGTATATCTCAGACCGTCCAGTATCATGGTAACAGGATGGATATAGGCGGACATCGGTTCTTTTCCAAGAGTAATCAAGTAATGGATTGGTGGCAACAGGTGATGCCGTTACAAGCAAAGCCGTCCAAAGATGATATCTTGTTAGACGAGCAAGAAAAAGCATTTGCCGCACAGGGTCCGGATCCGGAGAAAGAAGATAGGACGATGTTGCTGCGTAGGCGTGTGAGTCGGATTTTCTTCTTGCGCAAGTTCTTCGATTATCCTATCTCCATGAAGAAAGAGACCTTTCTTAACATGGGTTTTGTGCGGATGATGCGTGCAGGATTCGGTTATTTATGGGCATGTGTACACAAGTTACCGGAGACCTCGTTGGAGAATTTCTACATCAATCGTTTCGGTCGTCCCTTATATGAGATGTTTTTTGAAGATTACACCACCAAAGTATGGGGTGTTCATCCTTCTAAACTTGGCGCGGATTGGGGTAGTCAGCGTGTGAAAGGATTATCGGTTATTGCCGTATTAAAAGACATGTGGCGAAAGAATTTCGGTAAGAAGGACAGCGCAGAAGTAGAGACATCGCTTATTGAGCAGTTTATCTATCCCAAATACGGTCCGGGACAGTTATGGGAGATGGTAGCTAAAGATATCGAGCAGATGGGAGGTGAGATACGATTGGACACGACGGTGACAGGGGTGAAAGCGGAAAGAGTGAAAGAGGTAAAGAATGAAAGAGTGAAAGAGGTAGAGATCACCAAAGCGGATGGAACAAAAGAAACGATAGCGTGCGATTATTTCCTAAGTACGATGCCTATTAAGGACTTGGTTCCGGCTATACAAGGAATAGATATACCCAAAGAGGTACAGCAGGTAGCTGCCGACCTACCCTATCGTGATTTTATTACGGTAGGTCTGCTGGTTAATAAGATGAAAATCAAGAACGAGACTAAGTTGAAGACATATGCAGAGCGCGTACCGGATACATGGATTTATATTCAGGAAAGAGATGTAAAGATTGGTCGTTTGCAAGTCTTTAACAACTGGTCCCCGTATCTGGTGAAAGATTACGAGCATACAATGTGGATTGGTTTGGAATATTTCTGCACGGAAGGAGATGCGTTGTGGAATATGCCATCCGAGGAATTTATCAAAATGGCAAAGAGTGAATTGGCAAAGATAGATATCATCGATGAACAAGATGTGATTGATGCATGTCATGTGAAGATCCAGAAGGCTTATCCGGCTTATTACGGAAGTTACTATCAGTTGGATATTGTTCGTCAATTCCTGGATACTATTCCTAATATGTTCTGCCTGGGTCGTAACGGTCAACACCGGTACAATAATATGGATCACTCTATGATGACCGCTTTTGAGACGGTTGAAGCAATTAAAGGCGGTCATATAGAAGATAAAAACGCTATTTGGAATGTCAATACAGAAACACAATATCATGAAAGCAAATAAGATTATCATCGGTGCTTGTTGTGCCGTTTTAGCTATTATTTGGGGAATTATTGCCTCACAAACATTCAATCCAAAACCGGATTTAAACGGAGATAATTTTAACTATTATATCTATGCTTCTTCGTTGGCTACCGGTCACGGATACAGTGATCTTTCATCACCAGATATTAAGCCCACAACTACTTTTCCTCCCGGATATCCTATATTGATGACTCCGCTACGATTGATTACAGATGATATCAAAGCGCAGAAATGGCTTAATGAAATTTTCGTATTAGGAGGTATTTTGCTTATTTTCTTTACCTTACTGCGGTTAGGTTTGCGATGGGACATCAGTTTAGTGGCATCAGCGGCAGGTTTATTCAGTCCTCGTCTATGGCATTTTTCGACGATGATGATGAGTGAAGCATCTTTTTTCTTTACTTCCGCATTCGTTTTCTATGCATTAGCACGGTATCTATCAACAGAAAAACAGGATAAACGGTGGTGGGCTGACGCAAAGAATTGGTGGTTATGGAGTATGATAGTAGCTTTGGTATTGAATTATCATATCCGAACACAAGGTTTAGCATTGGTTGCCGGTGTAGGATTATTGCTTCTTATACAAAGACGCTGGGTTGGTTTAGGCACTACTATTATCGGTTTTGTCGTAGGATGTCTGCCGTATATTATCCGAAATAAAGTATTAGGGTTGAACGGAAACCGATATATAGACTCTATTATGATCAGTAATCCTTGGCAACCTGATGCCGGTACGCTGACTATAACAGAAGTAATCGGACGCTTCTTTGAAACATTAAAGATGCTTATTTTCAATGCTATACCCAATACTATTTTCCCGTATCTGGATGTGAATTGTGACCAACCGGAATATACCACATGGATCTATATCATCGGTGCTTTAATATTGATTGTGATAATAATCGGATATTGGTCGATGGGTAAAATTCGTTGGGGTTTGATCGGTTATTTAGTAGCTACATTAGGACTTATATCTATTTTCTCCACTCCAAGCGGAAACCGGTATATTACTTCCATTTTACCTCTTTTGGCGGCAGGTTTATTCTGCGGTATTTGGCAAATTATCCGTTGGATAATGACCAAACACAGTAAACTGCTTTTTATAGGTAGTGCGTTCGTTTTATGTTTGCTTTTTATACCTTCCAAGACCGGCTTAAAAAGTGAAGTAGAGCAATCTAAACAGAAATATCCTATCCAGTACACCCAATTTTTTAATATGAGTAAGCAGATGAAAAAGATTGTACCTGCAGAAAGTATTGTATGTAGCCGTAAACCGCAGATGTTCTGGTTAAACAGTCAATTACCGGGTGTAGGATATAAATTTACCAAGGATGCAAAGGAACTTATCTTGGATTTGGTTGATAAAAAAGCAGATTACGTGCTTTTGGATAATTTAGGATACAGTTCTACATATCTATACTTATATCCGGCCATTCAAGCTTATCCTCAATATTTTCCGAAAGCTGTTTTACAATACGACAATACACACCAGTATATGCTTGTTTTTGATAGAGAACGGGCCGCTAAAGAATTAATGAAATGATCAAACAATGGTTATATACACTCTTTGTAGTACCTACAAATAACTGGTTACTGCAGTTATTCCGTTATGGTTTTGTAGGAGGCATGGCTTTTTTGGTGGACTACGGTACTTTGTTTGCCTTAACGCATTATGCCGGAGTGCCTTATTTATGGTCAGCCGCTATTGCCTTTGTATTAGGACTTATTACTAATTATCTGATTAGTATCAGTTGGGTTTTTCAACATAGCGGAAAAATGCAAGTGTGGCAAGAATTTTTATTTTTTGCCTTTATAGGAGTAATAGGTTTAGGATTGAATGAATTGATTATGTATATAGGTTCGGATCTTATTCATCTGCACTATATGATTTCCAAACTTATATCTACAGCAATCGTTTTCTTTTGGAATTTCTTTGCCCGTAAGTTTTTACTTTTTAATAAAAAATAAATCCGCCTTGATTAGGCGGATCCGTTAACTCATTTCGAGCATGCGTTGGATAGAAGAGATAGCTTTTTCGGCTGTCTCTTTTGGTACTATCATTTCCGGTGTTTCGTTAAGAAGACAATTATACACTTTTTCAAGCGTATTCATCCGCATATATTCGCATTCGTTACAACTACACCCTACTCCTTCGGTTAGTTCAGGGGGAACGGAAATAAACTCTTTATCTGGACAGGCACGTTGCATCTCAAACAGGATACCGCTTTCTGTGGCGATTATAAAGCGTTTGGCGGACGATTTAATAGTGTGCTCAAGAAGAGCTTTAGTCGAACCTATTACGTCGCTCTGTGCAAGAATTGGAGCCTTACATTCGGGATGCGCCAATACTTCTACACCCGGGTTTTGTTGTTTTAGTTGTAATAAAGCTTCTAATGAGAAACGGCTATGCACATGGCAGGCACCGTTCCAAAGAAGCATATGACGACCTGTTACACTATTTATATAACTACCCAAATTATGATCCGGACCGAATATTATCTTGGCATCTTTAGGAAGTTGATCTACAATTTTCTTTGCATTTGAGGAAGTTACTACTACATCTGTCAGTGCCTTTACATCGGCAGAAGTATTCACGTAGCTGACTACCATATGATCAGGATGTTGCGCTTTAAAGGCAGCAAGGTCTTGCGCTTTACAACTATCTGCTAAAGAACAACCCGCACTCATATCAGGGATGAGTACTTTTTTATCCGGACAAAGGATTTTCATGGTCTCACCCATAAAATGCACCCCACACATTATTAATATATCCGCCTGTACGCGTGTAGCTTGTTGTGCTAATGCAAGAGAATCTCCGATGAAATCGGCTATTTCCTGTATTTCCGGACGTGTATAATAATGTGCGAATATAACAGCATTCTTTTCGCGAGCTAAATTTCTTATTTTATCAATATATTCTTTTTTATCTTTTAAATCCATGATAATGATAGGGTGTTGAAAATGTTAAAAAGTATGTAATTTTACTCGATTTCAACGGGTTAAATGAATCTTTTAATTATGCGAAAATGTTTTATAATTTAATAAGTGTAATGTGGAACATATTATTAAATGTGAAACATATAGGATGTTTATAATATGTTTATAACCATTTTTTTAGTTTGAAAATCAATAAAATAATCGCCACAGAGAATACCATCAATCCGAGTGCCCATAGATATCCGTACTGCCAATGAAGTTCCGGCATATTTACAAAGTTCATACCGTAGAGACTACCGATGAGGGTAGGCGGCAGGAAGATGATGTTGATGACAGTAAATATCTTGATTATTTTGTTCTGTTCGATATTAACCAAACCGAGGAAGGTATCCTGGAGGTAGTCCAGACGATCAAAACCGAAACGGGTATAGTCGAAAAGCGAGTTAATATCTTTGATAATCATCGTTAAACGCGTACTTAATTCTTCCGGGAAGAAGTCGCATTTAAGGATGTTGGATATAACGCGTTGTTTATCCATTATATTTTGACGGATAATAGTCACTTTTTCCTGTAAGTCCTTGATTTGTACCAGTAAATCTTCATCTACGTGATCGGACTCCGCATTGATTTGTTGCGAGAGTTCAGTAATCATATCGGTAGTATCCTCAATCAAGTCGGCATCCTTTTCAACACGTGTTTCGAAGAGCGCAACAAGCACGTGATAGCCGGTAGGGAAGTTACGGGTATTCACGAATACTTTTTTGAAAGTTTCATTGAACGTATCAAGTTCTACGTCTCGGATCGATACCAATATACCGTTTTTGATGATAAAGTTAACCGGTTCCATCTCAAAGTTATTTTTGAGGAAGTTGGAGTTGGCAACTATCGAATCATCTGTTTGAATATAACGGGACGAGAGCTCAATCTCTTCCATCTCTTCATCCTCCTGGATATCGATTTTAAGGAAACCTTCGAGTGTATCCTCCGTTTTATCGGATACGTCAAGCAGGTCGATCCAGATGATATCTTTCTTATCGAGTTCTTTAAGAGCGGAGATAGAGCGTGCTACTTTAATTTTCTCCTTCTCCTTATAAAATATCTTTATTTCGCTCATTTTCAATCAATTTTGTAAGTTCAACAAATTGTTCTACTGACAGCTGTTCGGGGCGCATTGTAAAAATCTCTTCTTCGAGGATGGGATTTCCCTTTCCTACCAGCTGTTGAAGAGAATTGCGCATCTGTTTTCGTCGCTGGTTAAAAGCTGTTTTTACTACTGTTTTGAATAGTGATTCATCGCAGTCCAACCGTCGTCGTTTGTTGCGTGTCATGCGTATGACAGCCGATTTGACTTTAGGCGGCGGGTTGAACACATGTTCATCGACAGTAAAAAGATATTCTATATCGTAATATGCTTGTAATAAGACTGATAAGATTCCATATGTTTTTTTCCCGGGTTTAGAAGCCAAGCGTTCGGCTACCTCTTTTTGAATCATACCGGAGCATATAGGAATGCGGTCCTTGTAATCCAGAACTTTAAAGAAAATTTGGGATGAGATGTTATACGGATAGTTACCGATGACATTAAACTCCCCTTCCGAAATAAGTTGGTTCAGATCTAATTTAAGAAAATCTCCTTCGATAAGATTCAATTCGGGATACCACTCATGCAAATAAGCGACTGATTCGCGATCAATCTCGATGGCGGTAAGGCGGATAGAAGGATTTTTAAGAAGGAATTGTGTAAGCACACCCATACCCGGACCGATTTCAATCGTTCGGCCTGAGGTGAGGGTCTCAGCTATTCTTTGGGCGACCGACAAGTCCGTCAAAAAGTGCTGCCCCAAAAATTTTTTGGCACGTACTTGTTGCATTCTCCGCGTGATAATCGTCCATATATTAGTGATTTTAGTTAAAAAATTTGCGCAAATGTTAAATAAAATACAATTTTATTTGCACATTTGAATTTTTTGTTGTATCTTTGCACGCAAATTCGACTGCAAAAGTACAACTTTTTTTTGAATTGAGCAAATTTTATTGCAAAAATTATTAAAAATATGGCATTCTGAGCAAATATTGCGTTATGCGATATGCGGAGGAGGAAATATGGTTCTGGATTGGATACTGTATTTTCTTATTTATAATTTTGTAGTCGGGCATGAGATAGTCAATTTGTCATTTACGATTGGTAATTGGTCATTTGAGCAGGCTATTACTCCTCATATAGCGGCGTTTTGTATCGTTTTTCCGATTACTTTACTTACCGGTTTTTTATTGCAGAAATATGTGACGTTCACACAGTCCGATTTGCACGGTGTGCGTCAGTTAGGCAGATACACATTGATTGTAGCTGTCAATTTAGCCGTTAACTATTTCGGATTGAAATTATGTGTAGAGACGTTCGGGTGGTATCCGACGCCGAGTAAGATGGTGGTTACGATAGTGACGGTGGTGATCAGTTATCTGGGTCAGAAATATTACACGTTCACGAAAAGGAAAAATGAGAAGCAGAAATATTAACCTTTAAAATAATAATAGCTATGTTGTACACTTTATGTTCAGAGCTCCACACGGAGACATCTCCAATGCCGTTCAAAGTATCTGATTCGTTTATTGAGGAGAATCAGGTTATTGCTGTGTTAACGGGTGGAACGGAGTCCCAATTTGTAGAATTGGTAAAAGAGAAAAAGATTGATTTGAAGCGTCCTGTTTATCTGTTGGTAAGCGGTTATAGTAACTCGTTAGCGGCTGCATTTGAGATTTTGAGTTTCATTCGTCAGCGTAACGGTATTGCCAAAGTGATGCAGCATGCAAAAGATACCATTTTCCCGGATGTAAGTGAGACAGACTCTTTGACGCGTACGCCGCTTGCAAAGGTACTGAAGGGGGAGAAAAAACAACGGATGGGTGTAATCGGAAGACCTTCTGATTGGTTGATTGCATCGCAGGTGGATTACCAACAGGTGGCGAAAGAGATGAACGTAGAGTTGGTGGATATACCTATTGAAGAAGTAAGCAGCTTGGGTGAAGTAGATCCGGGAATGAAGGGAGCTGAGGCCATCTACGATCGTTTGAAAGAGATCATCGCCAAATATAAATTGGATGGTATTACCTTGCGTTGTTTCGATTTGCTGACTACAGTCAAGAACACGGGTTGTATTGCTCTGAGTAAATTGAATGACGAAGGTATTCCTGCCGGTTGTGAGGGAGATATACCTGTATTGATGACGATGATTGCTTGTAAAAAGTTAACAGGCGAACCCGGTTTTATGGTTAATCCAGCTCGTATCCAACCGGATGGAAGTATGCTGTTAGCACACTGTACGATTCCGTTGAAGATGACGGAGAAACATGAGTACACGACGCATTTTGAGTCGGGTATAGGTGTGGCTATTCATGGCGAATTGGCTGCAGGTGATTATACGTTGGTAAAACTGAGCGGTGATATGAAGCGTCTGTTGGCGGTGAATGTGACCTTGACGCGTTGTCAGTATGAGCAGAATCTGTGCCGTACGCAAGTGTGGATCAAGAGCACGCCGATGGTAAGTCAGTATTTCCTGACTTCGCCTATTGCCAACCACCATGTGCTGATTAAGGGTCACCATGCAGCAAAATTCTGGAGAGAATAATCAATTATTCAATAAACAATTTTTTATTAATTTTTTTAACATTATGGTAAGTTTTAAGGAATTAGGCCTTGTCAACACCCGTGAGATGTTCGCAAAGGCAATCAAGGGAGGTTATGCTATCCCTGCATTCAACTTCAACAACATGGAGCAATTGCAAGCTATCGTAAAAGCTTGTGCTGAGACCAAGAGTCCTGTAATCCTTCAGGTATCGAAGGGTGCGCGTAATTACGCTAACCAAACCCTGTTGCGTTACATGGCACAGGGTGCAGTTGAGTACGCTAAGGAGCTCGGTTGGGAGCATCCGCAGATCTGCTTGCACCTCGACCACGGAGACAGCTTCGAGCTTTGCAAGAGCTGCGTTGACTTCGGTTTCTCGAGTGTGATGATCGACGCTTCTTCTCTGCCTTATGAGGAGAACATCGCTCTCACCAAGAAAGTGGTAGAGTACGCACACAAGTATGATGTAACGGTTGAGGCTGAGCTCGGCGTGCTCGCAGGTGTTGAGGACGAAGTATCGTCTGCTGTCAGCCACTATACCAAGCCGGAAGAGGTAGTTGATTTCGCTACCCGTACTGGCTGCGACAGCTTGGCTATCTCTATTGGCACCAGTCACGGAGCTTACAAGTTCACTCCGGAGCAATGTACCCGTGACCCGAAGACCGGTCGTCTTGTTCCTCCTCCATTGGCATTTGACGTACTCGACGCTATCATGGAGCAGCTTCCGGGCTTCCCGATCGTTCTCCACGGCTCGTCTTCTGTTCCGCAGGAGTATGTCGATATGATCAACCAATACGGCGGCAAACTGCCTGACGCAGTGGGTATTCCAGAGGAGCAACTCCGCAAGGCTGCTAAGAGCGCTGTTTGTAAGATCAACATTGATAGCGACAGCCGTCTGGCTTTCACCGCTGCTGTTCGTAAGGTATTTGCAGAGAAGCCGGGTGAGTTCGATCCGCGTAAGTACTGCGGTCCGGCTCGTGACCTGATGGAGGAACTGTACAAGCACAAGATCATCAACGTGCTTGGTTCGGACGGTAAAGCAGAGTAAAGGTTATCGGTTATCGGTTAAAGGTTATAGTTTATGGCTTTACCTTATATGTCAGCCGAAGAGGCTGCCGAATTGATACAACATGGTGATGTCTTGGGTCTCGGTGGTTTTACGGCTACCGGAGTGCCCAAGGCAGTGCCTTTTGCATTGGCCCAACGTGCGGAGAGACTGCATGCGGAGGGTAAGCCTTTCCGTGTAGGTCTGGAGACGGGTGCGTCTATGGGTGACAGTTGTGACGGTGCTTTGGCACGTGCGCACGCTGTTGAATTCCGTACGCCGTATCAGTCGAATAAGTCGATGCGTGACGAGATCAATGCGGAAGGTACGCACTATTTCGACATGCACTTGAGCCACATGCCGCAGGATATCCGTTACGGATTCTTACCCAAACCCAAGTGGGCGATCATCGAGGCTTCGTATGTAGGGGAAGACGGTACGATCGTTCCGGCGGCAGGTATCGGTATCATGCCTACAATCTGCCGTATGGCGGATAAGATCATCGTGGAATTGAACGAGATGTTCCCTGCTGCGATGCGTGGTATGCACGACTTGTATGAACCCCTTGATCCGCCTCAACGTCGAGAGATACCTATCTACAAACCTTCGGATCGCTGCGGTTCGGATCATATCAAGGTCGATCCGGCGAAGATTGCTGCCGTCGTTAAGACCAACCGTCCGAACGAGATTCCGGCATTCACTCCGGTAGATGAAGTTACCGCCAAAATTGGCGCTAATGTAGCGGCTTTCCTGGAAGCAGAGATGAAAGCGGGACGTATCCCGGCATCGTTCCTGCCGATACAGAGTGGAGTAGGTAACGTGGCGAATGCGGTACTTGGTGAACTGGGTAAAAACCCCAATATCCCGCCGTTTGAGATGTACTCGGAGGTGATTCAAGACTCCGTAGTCGATCTTATCAAAGCCGGTCATTGTAAGTTCGCTTCGGGTTGCTCGTTGCGTCTAGTAGAGAGTAAGATGGCAGAAGTACTCGCAGACCTCGATTTCTACCGCGACAAGTTGTTACTTCGTCCGCAAGAGACGTCCAACAGTCCGGAGATAGCACGTCGTTTAGGTATCATCGCTATCAACACTGCGTTGGAGGCAGATATCTACGGCAACGTCAATTCGACGCATGTATGCGGAACGAAGATGATGAACGGAATCGGCGGTTCGGGCGATTTTGCGCGTAACTCGTACCTGAGTATCTTCACAACCGCTTCGACGGCGAAGAACGGCGCTATTTCATCCATCGTACCGATGGTGACCCACCTCGATCACAGTGAGCACAGTGTGAAGGTACTGGTGACCGAACAGGGTGTGGCCGATCTGCGTGGTAAGAGTCCGCGTCAGCGTGCTGAAGAGATCATCAATAACTGCGTGGCACCGGAGTATCGTGAGATGCTGCGTGACTATCTGAAGATCGCTCGTCACGGTCAGACACAACACGAATTGAGTTGCGCGTTCGCTATGCATGAGGAGTTCCTCAAGTCCGGCGACATGCGTAATACAAAGTGGGAAAATTACAAACGATGAAAATTGATTTAGAATTAGTCAATAACATTCTTTATCGAAACGCTCAGTTATCATGGGATGAGGCGACGCTGCAGGGCATCGCCGATTCCTATGATTTCTTGGCGCGTTTCTCCGGCGATAAGGTGATTTATGGTATCAACACGGGTTTTGGTCCGATGGCCCAATGGCGTGTGGAGGATAGTCACCTTAGCGATTTACAATATAACATCATTCGTTCGCACGCCACCGGTGCCGGTACCCCTCTGGACGATTCTTTCGTACGCGCAGCTATGCTCGCGCGGGTGGGCTCGTTCGCGCAATGCAAGAGCGGGGTACATCCGGAGTTGGTTGCATTACTGACGGAGTTTATCAACCGTGGTATCTATCCGTTTATCCCGAAACACGGCAGTGTGGGAGCGAGCGGTGACTTAGTGCAGTTAGCACATATCGCCTTATGTCTGATAGGCGAAGGAAAGGTGCACTACAAGGGTATATGGCGTCCTACCAAAGAGGTGATGGACGAGTGCGGTTTGCGTCCGATGGAGATACATATCCGTGAGGGACTGAGTTGTACCAACGGTACCAGTGTGATGACCGGTATCAGTGCGGTCAATCAGATTCATGCCGAGCAACTCCTTCATTGGGCGACCTTGGCGGCTGTCTGGATGAACGAGATAGCCGGCAGTTATGATGATCTGATGGCAGCGCCGTTGAATGAGGCGCGTCGTCATGAGGGGCAGATCCGTATAGCGGAACAGATGCGCGAACTGAGTAAAGACAGTAAGCGCTTACAACGGCGTGAGAATGCATTGTATGACGCCGGACATTCGGAGACGAAAATATTCAAGGATAAGGTGCAGGCATATTATTCGTTGCGTTGCGCACCGCAGATCCTTGGTCCTATATACGACACGCTGGTTTATAGCAAGCGTGTGATTGAAGAAGAACTAAATGCGGCCAGTGATAATCCGATTGTGGACCCTGTGACGCAGAACGTGTATCACGGTGGTAATTTTCACGGCGATTATATTTCGCTGGAGGCGGATAAGATGAAGATAGCGATGGTACGTTTGGCGATGGTGAGCGAGCGGCAACTCAACTACCTGTGCCATGACCGGATCAACGGTATCTTACCTCCGTTCCTCAATAAGGGTACGTTGGGTTTGAACTACGGTATCCAAGCCTGCCAGTTTACGGCTACGAGTACAACGGCTGAGTGTCAGACTTTGGCAATGCCGAACTATGTACATTCCATACCGAATAACAATGACAACCAGGATATCGTTTCGATGGGAACGAACAGTGCTGAGTTATGTACACAAGTGATCGATAATGTGTATCAGGTACTGTCTGTTTTGTATCTGGCGATGGCGCAGGCGGTGGACTGTCTGGGTATAGCGGACCAAATGGCACCGGCTACGAAGGCGCAGTATGATGCGATCCGGGCTATCACGCCGACGATAATAGAAGATACACCGTTCTACGAAGACCTTGCTGCGATCGAGCAGTACCTTCGTCAAGGAAACCGTAAATGAATAAATGGTAAATGAATCTATGAATTATGCACTTGTAACCGGAGCGAGTAGAGGTATCGGTCGAGCCATCGCTGAGCGCTTGGCCAAAGACGGCTATACGGTGATCATCAATTATCGCAGTAATTCAAAGGCTGCCGAAGAAACGAAAGCCGCTATTGAAGCGGCAGGCGGTAAGGCGGAGTTATTGCCGTTCGATGTGTCGGACGGTAAGGCTATCGAAGCCGCTCTGACGGCATGGGACACGGCGCATGAAGGCGAACATATATCCGTATTGGTTAATAATGCCGGTATCCGTAAAGACGGTCTGTTGGTTTTTATGAACGAGGATGACTGGCATCAGGTGATGCAGACGACCACGGAAGGGTTTTATTACACGACCCGTCATATGTTAAGCGGTATGCTGCGTGCCCGCAAAGGGCGTATCGTCAATATCGCATCGGTGTCCGGTGTAAGCGGTTTGCCCGGTCAAGCGAACTACTCGGCAGCCAAATCGGCATTGATAGGTGCTACGAAAGCCTTAAGCAAAGAGGTGGCGGCACGAAAAGTGACCGTGAACGCCGTCGCACCGGGATTTATTGCCACAGACATGACGGCGGATCTGGATGAGGCGGAGTTGAAGAAGATGATTCCGGCAGGTCGGTTCGGTCAACCGGATGAGGTAGCGGCATTGGTTAGTTTCTTATGTTCCGATGAGGCGGCGTATATAACGGGACAAGTAATCACGATAGCAGGAGGTATGGGATGAAACGGGTAGTGGTTACAGGCATGGGTATCTGGTCGTGTATCGGTCGGAATAAAGAAGAAGTGAGCGCATCTCTTCGTGCCGGTAAAAGCGGTATCGGGTGCGATGCAGCCCGAAAAGAATACGGATTTCGCAGTCCTTTGACGGGTATCGTGGAGACGCCGGACTTGAAGGCGCTGTTACATCGTCGGTTACGTACGAGTATGTCGCAAGAGGCAATGTATGCTTTTATGGCAAGCAAAGAAGCGTTTGAGCAGGCGGGTATCGATGAGCAGTATTTGTTGGAGCATGAGGTGGGTGTGTTGTTTGGAAACGACAGTACAGCAAAGGCTACGGTAGAGACCCATGAGACGATGCGGGAGAAACATGACACGGCTTTGTTGGGCAGCGGTTTGATCTTCCAATCGATGAACTCCACGGTGAATATGAACCTGTCCACCATCTTCCATCTTCGTGGCATCAATTTCTCCGTCAGTGCAGCCTGTGCAAGCGGTAGTCATTCGATAGGTTTGGGTGCGATGTTCATTCGTCAGGGACTGCAAGATATGATCCTTGTCGGCGGGGCACAGGAAGTGAACGTGTACTCAATGGCTGCATTCGATGCTTTAGGCACGTTCTCCACCCGGGTAGATGAACCCGCCAAAGCCAGTCGTCCGTTCGATATCGATCGGGATGGTCTGGTGCCCAGCGGAGGTGCTGCGGCGCTGGTGTTGGAAGACTATGACCATGCGGTAGAACGGGGCGCAACGATCTTGGCGGAGGTATGCGGATACGGTTTCTCCAGTAATGGCATAGGTATCTCGCAACCCAGTAACGAAGGGTCATCTATCGCCATGCAGCGTGCGTTGTCGGATGCCGGAATGACACCGGATGAGATCGATTATGTCAACGCCCACGCTACGTCCACCAAGCAAGGCGATGCAGAGGAAGCGGTCGCCCTAACCCGTCTTTTCGGCGGAAAGAATACATGGATCAGCAGTACCAAGTCCATGACCGGTCATGAGTGCTGGATGGCGGGTGCCAGCGAAGCGGTATATAGCATCCTGATGATGCAACAGGGTTTTGTGGCTCCTAACATCAATTTGGAACATATCGACCCCTGTGCCGAACAGTTACGTCTTGCCGCTCAGACAATAGAGACACCGGTTCGAAGGGTACTCAGTAACAGTTTCGGTTTTGGAGGCACAAACAGCGCCATCGTCTTACGCACAATAGATTAATCATCCAATCGTCAATCACTCGATGTTTTTATTTGATAACTTAAAAAGAGCGTTCAGTAAGGAGCGGTATAATGCGCAACAGGCACAAGAGATGGCACATCTCTATTCCTGGGGACCGGTTATCTTTCAAGTATGCCGCCTGATGATCAAGTACGGTATCTTGGACTTACTGAACGAACATAAAGAAGGGCTTACGCAGACCCAAATAGCGCAAGCGACGGGTTTGAGTGAATATGCAACGAAATGCCTGTTGGAGGCTTCGTTGACCACCCATATCGTGTTGATCGATCCGGAAACAGACATCTATCGTTTGGGGAAAACGGGTTGGTTCCTTTTACGGGATGCAATGATTCGTGCCGATATAGACTTCAACCACGATGTAAACTACGAAGGTTGGTTCGTGTTGGATAAGGCGCTAGAGGAAGGTCGTCCGGCGGGTTTGGAGCATTTTGGCAACTGGCCTACCATCTATGAAGGATTGAGCAGTCTGCCCGAACAGGTACAGAAGAGTTGGTTCGGTTTTGACCATTACTACTCCGATCACTCGTTTGATGAAGCGCTGGAGATCATCAGCCAACAGCCAACAGCTAACAGCCAACAGCTGCATCTATTGGATGTGGGCGGTAACACGGGTCGTTTTGGAATGCGTTGTGTCGCGTACAACCCGTCTATTGAAGTGACTGTCTGTGACTTGCCGCAACAGATAGGATTGATGCAAAAAGCAACGTCAGGCAAAGAAGGGGCGAAGCGTATCCACGGTGTCGGGATGAATATCTTGGATGAGCATAATACTTTCCCCACCGACAAGCGCTATGACGTGATCTGGATGTCGCAGTTCTTGGATTGTTTCAGTGAGCAACAGATCGTGTCTATCTTGCGTCGTGCTGCGGCTATTCTGGATGCCGACAACCGCATTTATATCATGGAGACGCTTTGGGATAGACAGGACTATACACCGGCAGCAATGAGTCTGACGATGACCAGCCTGTATTTCACCGCTCTGGCGAACGGAAACAGTAAGATGTACAACACGGATGACATGACACGTCTGATCCGGGAAGCGGGATTGGAAGTGGAGTCCATCCATGACCGTATCGGGAACGGCGGACACTCGATACTCGTTTGTAAAACAATGAAAAATATTGTTTGATATCGTTTGATATCGTTTGAGGTTGTTAACAATATCAAACCTTCAAACATTCAAACCTTCAAACAAAAAATATGAATTATGACAAAGCAAGAGATTATTGAAAAAGTCAACACACTCCTCGTTGAGGAGTTTGAGATTGCTCCGGAGGCATTGACCGAGGGGGCGTTATTGAAGCAGGATCTGGAGATCGACTCTTTGGATTTTGTGGATATCGTGGTTTTGATAGACCGGGAGTTCGGTTTCAAACCCCAGGCAGAAGAGTTAAAGACGGTTAAGACCTTAGGGGACTTTTATTCCTATATTGAGGCGCATCTGTAATGGCGCAGGAGTGGAGCGGAAAGACCGGAGGTACCCATTGGATGCAGCGTGCATTAGTGGCTATCATTCGCAAGGTAGATAATCGGATCATCTATGGGATCATGCACCTATGGTTGATTTGGTATGTACTCGTCCGTCCCACAGAGCGTCGGGGTGCGTATCGTTTTCATCGTCTTCGTGGTCGTAATCGTTTTCAGGCTGCCTGCGACGTCTATCGTTCGTTCTACCATTTCGGGAAAGCGATCATCGACCGGTTCGCAGCTTATGCCGGTAAACCGTTTGAGGTGCAGGTGGTCAACCGTGCTTTGTACTACGACCGGGTAAATGACGAGAAGGGATTTATCATGCTTTTCTCCCATATAGGGAATACAGAGATGGCGGGTTATTTCCTTTCTACCCCTGACAAACGCCTGCACATATTGGCGTACGGTGCCGAGTCACCGGTGGTGATGGCGCATCGGGCGAAAGTGCTGGAACGGAATAACATCGATATGATTCCGGTCTTTCCGAACGACATGAGTCATATCTACCGAATCAGCGAAGTTCTGCAGAACGGAGATATCCTGGCGTTTGCGGCAGACAGACGAATAGGGGAGTCAACGATAGAGTGTACCTTATTAGGTCGTCCGGTTCGTTTACCGATAGGTGCATTCCAGATCTGCGTAGCGATGAAGCAACCGGTTCTGCTGGTGTTTGTGCTCAAAGAGAGTCATCGGTCCTATCGCGTCTTTTGTGAACAGTTGGAGGTCAATACGGCACTCTCCAAACATGCGCAGACACAGGACTTGGCGAACCGCTTTGCGGCCAGTATGGAGAAGATGATCGTACGCTACCCGTACCAGTGGTTTAATTTTTATGATTTTTGGACATGATGCCGACTAACGATATCACACGGTTCATACCGCAACGACCGCCTTTCGTGTTCATTGACACGATAGACGAGGTGAATGAGCAGGAAGCGCATACGCGTTTCACGATTCCGGCAACATGTCCCTTGGTGACGGATGGAGTGTTACCGCTGTCCGGACTGATGGAGAACGCTGCGCAGACCTGTGCCGCACGGGCAGGAAACAAAATCGGCTATATCGGAGCGGTGAAACAGATACAAGCTACACGTTTACCGAAAGTAGGAGAGTGTCTGCGAACAGAGGCCGTTGTGGTACAAGAGGTACTCAACATCTGTCTGATGGACGTGAAGACCTATATAGGCGAAGAACCAATTGCCACCACCACCCTTAAGATAGCTGTCATGGAGTAAATAGTACATGGTTTATTGTATCGGACATACTATCATCTCGCCTTTAGGGGAGGGTTCGCAAGCGAACCTTGAGGCGGTGCAGGCTGGGCGAAGCGGACTGAAGCTTTATACCCATCGGTTTGCCGATGTGGAACCGTTCTGTGCGTCCCTCTTCGATACACCGCAGTCCTTCGTGCCGCTGTGCATCAAGAGCGTGGAAGATGCAATTACCAATTACCAATTACAAATAACCAATTCCAAAGACACCGTCTTCATCCTTTCTACCACCAAAGGGGATAACTTGGACTTGATCACTCCGGCAAAAACCATCGCGCAGCATTTTGGTAATCCCAATGCACCGATCGTGGTCAGTAACGCCTGTACCTCCGGAGTCTGTGCGCAGATAACCGCGATGCGTCTGTTGGAAGCAGGTCTGTATCGTCATGCGATAGTAGTAGGATGCGATATCCAGTCCCGGTTCATCGTAAGCGGTTTTCAGTCGTTCAAGGCGCTCTCGCCCGAACCCTGCAAACCCTTCAGTCCCGACCGGCAAGGGCTTAACTTAGGCGAAGCCGCAGCCACCATCATCTATAGCCAACAGCCAATGGCTAATAGCCAACAGCCATTATGGACTCTGGAGGTGGGAAGCATTCATAATGATGCCAACCATCTGTCGGCACCAAGTCGGACAGGCGAAGGAGCGTACCAATGCCTGAAAGACGTGATGGAAGGAATAACAGCAGATCAGATCGCATTGGTAGGAGTACACGGAACGGCTACGATGTATAACGATGCGATGGAGACAATCGCTTTGGAACGGGCAGGACTGCAAGATGTTCCGAAGAGTGTACTCAAACCCTTCTTCGGTCACACGATGGGTGCCGCCGGAGTAGTAGAGACCATCCTCTGCGCAATGCAAGCAAATAAAATGGTAAATGACCAAATGGTAAATGTCATCAAGATGCTTTCCGGTTTCGGCGGTGTGAACGCAGCTATACGGTTAAGATGCGAGTAATAAGCGAAATAGAGATCACTCCGACATCGGTAGTACTGAACGGGAAACTGATAGCCGTAGAGACGACAGGCGAGAAGATGCTTGTCGAACTCTATCGTCGGTTCGCAGGGGACTATCCTAAGTTTTTTAAGATGGATACGCTCTCACGCCTTGGTTTCATCGCGGCAGAGATCTTATTAAAAGAGCCAACAGCCAATAGCCCAAAGCCGACAGCTATCATCCTCGCCAACCGCAGTGCCAGCATCAAGAACGATACGGACTATATGGCTACTATCTCCGACGGGAAATACTACCCCTCTCCGGCTTTATTCGTCTATACGCTGCCTAATATCGTAACCGGTGAGATCGCCATCCGATATCAGATACAGGGAGAGACATCGTTCTACATCCTCGATAAACCCGAAGACTTGGAACAGATCCTCCTTTCAACATTCAACATTCAACCTTCAACTTCCGCGTTAGCGGGTTGGTGCGAATGCAGTGAGGCAAATACGTTTTATGCAAAAATACAAATCATATGGAACAATTGATTGAACAACTGAAAGCACAGATCATTGAGGCTCTTAATTTTGAGGATATGACCCCTGCGGACATCGATACGGATGCCCCTCTGTTTGGAGAAGGGCTCGGTTTGGACTCTATCGATGCCTTGGAATTGATTATGCTTATGGACCGTGAATACGGAATCAAATTGGCGGACCCAAAGGCTGGTAAAGCCATCTTCCAATCCGTCCGTACGATGGCGGAATATATCCAAGCGAATCGTACCAAATGAGAATCGCTGTCACCGGAATAGGGGCGGTCAGTGCCATCGGTATCACTTGTGCGCAGACCTTGCAGTCGTTGTTGGACGAATGGTCCGGCATCGGCAAGATGTATGCGCTGTCCAGTAATCATACCGAACTGCCGGTAGGCGAAGTACCGTATTCCGATGCGGAACTCAAAGACCTCTTGGGGATTGATGAACCGATGCCTCGTACCGCCTTGTTAGGTATCATGGCGGCACGGGAAGCCATGAAAATGGCTTTCGACTTTCGACTTTCGACTTTCGACTCAGTTTTCGCCTTTATCAGCGGTACCACTGTCGGCGGTATGGACTTGACGGAGCAGCACTGGGCGGACTATCAAAAAGGAAAAGCCATCGAACATATCCGTATGCACGAAGCCGGTGAGACCACACGAATCATTGCAAAACACCTTTCACCTTTCACCTCTCACCTTTCACCTTTTATAGCCACTCCTTCCACGGCTTGTTCGTCAGCACTGAACGCCATCATGTTAGGAGCTAACTTATTACGAACGGGTCAGGCAAAAACCGTGTTAGCCGGTGGGGCGGAGAGTCTGAGTAAGTTCCATCTCAACGGTTTCAACACCCTGATGATTCTGGATCACGAAGCCTGTCGTCCTTTTGATGCCGATAGAGCGGGTTTGAACTTAGGCGAAGGAGCGGGTTACTTAGTCCTGGAGCGGGAAGAGGATGCGTTGGCAAGAGGCGCTAAGATACTGGCATATATAGGCGGGTACGCGAATACTTGCGACGCCTATCATCAGACTGCTTCATCGGCAGATGGAGAAGGTGCTTACCGGGCGATGAAAGGTGCTTTGGAGATGGCGCATCTGAACCCTGCCGATATCGATTATGTCAACGCCCATGGAACGGCGACACCGAATAATGACCTCAGTGAGTCGGCAGCCCTGCTGCGGCTCTTCGGGAACCACATGCCGGCGGTAAGCAGTACCAAAGCCTTCACCGGTCATACCACTTCTGCCAGCGGAGGACTGGAAGCGGCTATCTGTGTACTGGCAATGCAACATGCGTTCGTGCCGGCTAACCTACGGTGGTCAAAGACGGCGGAAGGACTCATCACGCCCGTATGCCATACGGAACATAAACCGCTTCGTCATGTGCTCTGTAACGCTTTCGGTTTTGGCGGAAACGAGTCGGCGTTGATCCTGAGTACCGAAGGGATCGACCTGAGCGAAGCACCGCTCGTAGAGATATCGAAACAACGAGAAATCGAGATCTCGGATGATACCGAAGTCAATGCGTTCGTCTCCCCTGCTGAGGCACGACGTATGACCCCTCAGATGCGGCGTATCGTAGCGGCTGCCAAGAAAGCGATGCGGGAGAGTGGGGTGGAACAACCCGATGCCATCGTCTGTGCCACCCAATGGGGCTGTATGTTACAGTCCATGCGGTTCTTGCAAGATATGATCGCATCGGATGAACAACAACTCAAACCCACTCCCTTCATCCAATCGACGCATAACACGGTGGCTTCGCTAATCGCCATCCTGACCGGTAATCACGGCTATAACGCCACCTACTCGCAGGGGAAGCAGTCGATAGATTGTGCCTTGACGGATATACGTACGCAGATGGCACTGGGACTGATTCGTTCGGCATTGGTACTCGAGTTTGATGAACAAGTGGAGACCTGGGATCAGGTACTCAGCCTGATCGGGGACCGAACCGAGAATATCGCGCGCGCGTCTATCTATATATATAGAAAATCCGGTTTATATCAGATAGTGGAAAGTCAAAAGTCGCAAGACAAAAGCCTTTATGTGCTTCGCTTCAACCCCGAACATCCTATCTTTGCGGGACATTTTCCGGGTCAACCGATAGTACCCGGTGCTTGTCTTGTCCAGATAGCAGAGGACTTACTGTCCGACATGCTCGGGCATGCTGTGCGGTTTAACTCCGTCACCAATCTGAAGTTCCGCCAAGCCATCACGCCGGACAAAGAGGTGCAGATGACGATCACAGAAAGCAAATGTACGATAGAAGATAATGTCTCTCATGTAATGTATGCGCAGTTTGCGGCAACATATATGTGTCCTGATTCCGACCTATAACAATGCCGGAACCATCATCGATGTAGTGCATCGTGCGTACCGTCAGCTCCACGATATTATCGTGGTGAATGATGGTAGTACGGACGCTACGTCTGCGCTTTTGGCATCCTTGGACATCCCCGTTACTGTCGTTACATTAACCAAGAACAAAGGGAAAGGGGCAGCACTGGTAGCGGGTTTCCGCAAAGCCAGAGAGATGGGATTCACCCATGCCCTCACCATCGATGCGGACGGACAGCATTATCCCGAAGACATCCCCTTACTCTTGCGTGCCTTGGACGTACATCCCAATGCCCTCATCGTAGGTAGCCGGCAGTTTACGGATACCAACATGCCGGGTAAAAGCAAGTTCGCCAACCGGTTCTCCAATTTCTGGTTCCGCTTACAGACCACCATCCACCTGCCGGACACGCAGACCGGTATGCGAATCTATCCTTTGGATCAGCTGTACGGACTGCCGATACTCACCTGTAGGTACGAAGCGGAACTCGAACTGTTGGTCTTTGCCGCTTGGCATAACGTTCCGCTGGTACCCGTTCCCATCCGTGTCTATTACCCGCCTAAAGGCGAAAGGGTAAGCCATTTCGTACCGGCACGTGACTTCACACGCATCTCGATCCTCAACGCTTTCCTGTGCGTCGGGGCATTGCTCTTCGGCTATCTGAATATGTACTGGCGAACGATCTTCTGTTTCCTGTATTTCGCCATTGTGATGCTGTTCATCGTCAACCCCTTGACGCTTATCTATTTCGCGATCATGGGAAAAAACGATGCCTCTTGTGAACGATTCCATCGGTACGCACAACGCCTATCCCGTCATTTCATCACCCGTATCTTCGGACTGCATCTCACCATCGAAAATCGAGAATCGAGAATCGATAATCGTCAATCCGTCATCATCGCCAACCATCAGTCGTTCATCGACATCGTGCTTTGTCTGTCGTTGTTACCGAAGGCGGTGATCGTGGTCAAAGACTATATATGGAACAACCCTATCTTCGCCATCGTCTTGCGGTTCATGGATTGTTTCCCGACCTCTTGGGAGGATGATAAACGGGAAGCGAAGATCAAAGAGATCCTGGAGAAAGGTTACTCGCTCTTCATCTTCCCCGAAGGTACCCGTTCCGCTACCGGTGAGATCGGGCGTTTCCATCGGGGAGCGTTCTACTATGCGGAGAAATACCAGTTACCGATTCAACCCTTACTGATCGAAGGAATGATCGATTATATCGGGAAGAAACAGTTTGCCCTCAAACCGGCGCATGCAAGTCTGACCGTCTTACCGCCTGTCATGCCGGACGATACGACCTGGGGGAATACCTATAAGAAACGGGCGAAGTCGATGGAACTGTACTACAGCGCTTTGATGCATTCGAATAACAAACGGGTAGGTATCATCGGCGGCGGAGTAGGGGGACTCTTCTCCGGTGCTTTGTTGGCGCAGAAAGGTTTTGAAGTGACGGTACTGGAACAAATGCAGTTCTTTGGCGGCGGACTGTTCTCGTACGAGAAGAACGGACAGACCTGGGCTACCGGCATGCATATCATGACCGGTCTGCAACCACAAGGCATGGTGACCAACCTGCTCGCATTGCTTGATATCCATGCCGACTGCGAACCGACAACGCTCGATCACTCTCCGGCGGCTCTCATCGGTGAAGCCGAATGGGAACAGGCGGAACATGGGGTATTCCGTTTCGTAGGCGGCAGTCAGAGATTAGCGAATGATTTGGCGCTTTATATCGTGCGGCACGGCGGACGGATCTTAGTGTCCCAACGCATCACGCATATCGATCAAGATAAGGACCTCTTCGTCCTTACCAACGACCAAGGTCAAACGAGCCGGTATGACTGCGTCATCTCTTCGCTACATCCCAAACAACTGCTTACGCTGACCGACCTGCCTATATACCGATCCGTTGCACGAAGACGGATCTTATCCACACCGGAGACGGTGGGTTCGTTCAAGATATACGCCACCCTCCGACCCGACACGGTGCCCTACGATCCGGTCACGCATTTTATGCCCGAACACAGTCTGTTGGTCATGACCCCTTGCGATGAACACGGTCAGCGGTTTGCCCGTACCATCGAGACCGTCATGCCCATGCAGTATGACGAACTGACACGCTGGCATGAGAACCGGGAGAAGGACTATGAGGCTTACGAAGCGTTCAAACGGAAGAAGGAGAAAGAGGTACTATCGTACGTGGAGAAAATATACCCGGGTATCTCGGCGCATGTGACGGATGTCTTCAGTTCTACCTCGCTCACCTATCGGGATAGTTACCTGTCCCCCGAAGGCGGTATGTTCGGTATGACCGAACCTGTGGGTTCCGTTCGAACGCGTGTGCTGGGGTTCTATATAACCGGGCAGAACGTTAACTTACACGGTTTATGCGGTGTCGCCATGGTTGCACAACAGACCGTGTTAGCCCTGTGCAACGACTGGAACAGATAAAATGGAAAAAAGAATACTTACAATGGATATCGAATTTGAATCAATAGAACGAATTAAGGCTTTTCAGGAAGAGAAACTGCGTCAACAGATAGCCTATCTGGCTGCTCATTCGCCATACTACAAACGCCTGTTTACGGACAAACAGATAGACCCTGCCTCGATCCGTACGCTCGAAGACCTGCAACGTCTGCCCTTCACGGAGAAGACGGACCTGCAACGCTTCAACGATGACTTCCGCTGCGTGCCACGAGAAGACATCATCGATTATATCACTACGTCCGGTACCTTGGGCGACCCGGTCGTGTTCGGTTGTACCGAAGCGGATCTGCAACGACTCGCCTATAACGAGCATAAGTCATTCGCCTGCGCAGGACTGAAGAAAGGCGATATCCTGCAACTGATGACCACCATCGACAAACGCTTCATGGCAGGTCTCGCCTATTGGATGGGCATACGTAGCATGGGTGCCAGTATCATTCGGGTCGGAAACGGTATTCCCGAATTACAATGGGACACCATCCAACGCCTGCATCCTACCGCCATCATGTGCGTACCCTCTTTCATTCTGCGCCTCATCGAGTATGCGGAGCAACATGACATCGACTACCGTCATTCGTCCATCCGAAAGATCATCGGTATAGGTGAAGGACTAAGGGATCAGGCGTTTAACCTCAACCTGCTCGGACAACGGATCCATGACAAATGGCCCGAAGTGGAACTATATGCCACCTATTCGTCCACCGAGATGTCGGCTACGTTCTCCGAATGCGAACATGCTTGCGGAGGACATGTGCATCCGGAACTGATTATCGTGGAGATTATCGGAGAAGATGACCAAGTGGTGGAAGATGGTCAACCCGGCGAAGTGGTTATCACCACTCTGGGCGTCGAAGGTATGCCGCTACTCCGTTTCCGAACGGGTGATATAGCAGCGAAAGTGACCGAACCCTGTGCTTGCGGACGAAACAGTTTCCGTCTCACACCGCTCATCGGTCGCAAACATAATATGATCAAACTGAAGGGAACGACGATCTATCCGCCTGCCATCAACGATGTCCTGGATAACACACCTTTCGTAGGAAACTACATCGTCGTCGTGCGTCCTTCCGATGCAGGAACGGATGAGGTGATCGTGCGTATCAGTCTCAAAGATAACAGTATCCTTCCGGACGAAGCCATCAAGCAACTAAAGGACCATTTCCGGTCTCGTCTGCGTGTTGCTCCGAACGTGGAGATACTGCCTGCCGACGTCATTCAGCAGATCAATTTCCCTGCCAAGAGTCGTAAACCCGTCAAGTTCATTGACGAACGTTAAGTTCCGTCGGTACCAGCTCTTCTTTGCACTGTCTGAGCAAGGCGGTCGCTTCGTCCGCCAACCGACGGTACTCTTCCATACTCAGCGCCTCGGATTGTTCCAACTGCACAATGATCCGTTCCGCTTTCTCTATCTTCTCGTCGTATGTCATTTCCCTTTCAACTTTCAACCTTCAACCTTAATCGTTCAACCTTCAACCTTACTTCCCTTTTCCTTTTAGAATAACGCCGGTAGTGAAGAATAGAATTTTGAGATCCAAGAGGATGGACATATTCTCCACATAGACGATATCGCAGTTCAACCGTTCGATCATCTTCTCCATCGTATCGGTGTACCCGACACGGATGGGACCCCAACTGGTCAGACCCGGACGCACTTTGTAGATCAGGCAGTAGTACGGTGCTTTCTTCATGATCTGATCAATGAAATAAGGTCGTTCGGGACGGGGACCTACGATGGACATGTCGCCTTTGAGGATGTTCCACAACTGCGGCAGTTCGTCCAGACGGTACTTACGTAACCATCGTCCTATCTTCGTGATACGGGGATCATCGTCCGTCGTCAAGTGCGGCACACCGTCCTGCTCTGCCTTATCCACCATCGTGCGAAACTTATAGATACGGAACGACCTGCCATACAGACCGATTCGTTCCTGCCGGTAGATGACATCGCCTTTAGACGACAGTCTGACCAACAGACTGATCACTGCCATCAGCGGAGAAAGGATCAGCAAACCGATAAAAGAACTGACCACATCGAAAGCCCGTTTGATACACAAACCCGAATCCGTCATATGGAACGCCGTGATGCGAATAAGCGAAGGACGGTCCAACTGTCCGATACGGGCGGCACCGGTTAACATGTCATACACACGCGGAACCATACTGATCTCGCACGCCAGGGGGTATAACTGCGCAATCAGTTCGTATAACTGCCGGTCTGTATATCCTTCCGGCAGGTTGATGATCACCTCATCTTGCTCACCGGCTACCAACTGTTTTGCCTCATCCATCGAGTGTACCTCTTTGGTACGCATCACTCCTCTGCGACGGGAGAGCAACGTGATCGTCAGACGTGGGATATAACTGAGTGCGAACTGCAGACCGAACAACACCCCGAACGAGAGCAGGTACCGGTTGTAGTTCACTACATTATCATCAATGATGATGATGAAGAAGAACAGCAACGCAATCACGAAAGCCGACAGGAAAGTACGAAGTAACTCCCTCCATAAGGGTTTTTGGAAAGGACGCAGGTAGTAACCCGAGAGGTAATAGATCACCAGACAAACGAAGGGGTAGATCACCAAGGGTCGCCAGAAACTGAAAGCCGGAACCAATACGTCTTCCATCAGACCCATTCGCCCCTCATATACCATCCATCGGAAACCCAGGAAGCATAACCAGACCAACTCGCTACTCAGCAAGTCCGCCATCAAGTACCATAATTGTTGTTTCCGTCGTAAGGTCATATCATTTCACCATTCCACCATTCCACCATTTCATCATTTCCGTATAATCCGAAACGAGCCATCGGCATTGATCTTGATAATCGAGGAGGGTTCGTGGGGTGTATCATCGTCCCTGCGGAACCGGCATACATAATCCGCGCCGTCCAGCACCTCCTGTTCTATCTCATGGAAGAACCGCGCCGTAGGATGACCGCTGATGTTGGCACTCGTCGATACCAGCGGATGACGTAACTGCGCACAGAGCGCCTTGCTGAAAGCCTCGTTCGTGATACGGATACCGATACTGCCGTCTTCCGCAATCAGGTTCCCTGCCAGGTTCCGTGCATGAGGATAAATAATCGTCATCGGTTTGCTATCACCATTTTCACCATTAAGCGAAGCGTCACCATTTTCACCATTACAACAATCCAACAGCATCTCCGCCGCCTCCGGTATATCGCCCACATAATACGGCAACTTCGCCTCACTGTCCATCAGTACCAGCATCGACTTACTGTCCTCCCGTTGTTTGAGACGGTAGATCTTACGCACCGCCTCCTCGTTCGTGGCATCGCATCCTATCCCCCATACCGTATCGGTAGGATACACGATGATCCCTCCGGCACGCAGTACGCGCAGCGCCTCCTGCAAATCCTCCTTATCGTAACGTCCGTTTTCCATTTTGCGCTGCAAAAGTACTGCTTTTTCGTGACATATGCAAGAAAAAACGCTTTTTTCTTTCGACTTTTTTCTTTCAACTATTGCATATTTGCAAAAAAGCGTTCAACCCGATTGATTTGTTTCGTAAGATAATCTATCCTACACAAAACACCGCCATCATTACGGTGTTGCTGATTAACACATGGGCGATGTGTCGCCATTCGGAGGGCATCCGTGTTAGGTATGTCATATACCTATCTCTGTTTTACGGAGGAACCCACGCGTCTTTTCACCCAACAATGGTTTCTCTTCCCCTGTCGTCTTCTCTCGTATCTTTGCCCGTGAAACCGGCATCACTCCCCGTGAGTGGAGTAGTGAGAGTTGATTTTTCTTCCATATGTGGGTAAAAAAGTATAGATTTGGACAAAAAACGCCCAAATTATTTGCTCAATTCAAAAAAATGTACTACCTTTGCGGCAGATTTTGTGATTTTATGGCATAATTTATATGCCGAAAATGTGAATTTTGTTGATTTTTCATGTCAAAATATGTGATTTAATGTAATGCAACTACTTGAAAGAAAGATAGATACATATCTTCTCGAATGGAAGAAAGAATCAAAGAGAAAACCTTTGATAGTTAAGGGTGCGCGACAAATTGGCAAAACGGAGTCCATTCGCGCGTTCGGTAAAGCGAATTATGAGTCGGTAATTGAGATCAACTTTGTGCTTCAAAAAAAGTTCAGAGCAATCTTTGATAATGGTTATGAGGTGGATACGATTATCAAGAATATATCCCTTTTGGAGCCTTCATGGAAATTCATTCCGCATAAGACACTTTTCTTTTTCGATGAGTTGCAGAAATGTCCCGACTGCGCCACCTCGCTCAAATCTTTCTGTCTTGATGGCCGTTACGACGTTATCTGCTCAGGATCATTAATGGGTATCTACTACGAGGAAATCGAGTCTAATGCGGTTGGTTTTAAGGATGACTACGAGATGCACTCGATGGACTTTGAAGAGTTCCTGTGGGCGAAGGGCTACTCGCGTGGTCAAATTGAAGATCTCTATCAGCATATGATCTCCCTTCAACCGTTCTCCCAATTGGAATTGGACACGATGATGGATCTTTTCCGCGACTATATGACGCTTGGAGGCATGCCGGAAGTAGTGAAGATGTACATAGACAACGGGCATTTTGAAGGTACGCTCAAGTTGCAGCGTCAATTGCTGAAGGACTACGAGGAAGATATCACGAAGTATGCTAAAGAAACCGACAAGGCAAAAGTTTTGGCGGTATATAACCATATTTCCACTTTCTTGGCCAAGGAGAACAAGAAGTACCAAATAACAAAGGTTGCCAAAGGCGCGCGAAACAGGGAGTACATCGGAGCGGTAGATTGGTTGAAAGAAGCGGGAGTGATCAATCCGTGTTATTGTTTGAATAATGTGGAGCTACCGCTGAAGGGCAACTATAATCCGGAGTACTACAAGTTGTATTACCATGATACCGGACTGCTTATCGCGTCCTTGGATGAAGAGGCGCAAGAGGACTTGCGCGCCAATAAGAACTTTGGCACATATAAAGGTGCCATCTATGAGAATGTGGTGGGTGAGATGTTGTGCAAGTCCGGCTACGAACAATTGTATTTCTATCGTCACGATAACCCATCGTTGGAGATGGATTTCTTTGTGCGTGATGCCGATTCATTGATACCGGTAGAAGTCAAAGCGAAAGATGGCGCGACCGCCTCGCTGAATAATCTTATCAAATGGGATTCCTATCCGGATGTTCACTATGGTATCAAATTGGGCTATAAGAATATCGGATGGAACGGTGCGTTTTATACTTTCCCATATTTCCTAACCTTCCTCCTCAAACGTTTTTTGGCGGAGAAGAAAAATGATAGAAAAGTGTAGATTTGGACAAAAAACGTGTTTCAATAACAAAATTTGAATCTAAAAATGTATAAATTTTCACAAAAAATGGCATACACTCTTGTGTATGTCATTATTTTTTTGTAATTTTGCAGCCGGTTTAAAAACAAACCTGTCAAACGATATTAAACAACGTCAAACAAAATCAAACAATATAGCATTATGAAAGAATTAGATCTTACCAAGTATGGTATCAAGGGCGCAACTGTTATCGCCCACAACCCCTCTTACGAGTATCTGTTCGCTGAGGAAACCAAGCCGGAGTTGACCGGTTATGCAAAAGGTCAGAACACCGAGCTGAACGCAGTAAACGTAATGACCGGAATCTACACCGGCCGTTCCCCGAAAGACAAATACATCGTGATGGACCAGAACTCGAAGGACACCGTTTGGTGGACCAGCGAGGGTTACAAGAATGACAACCACCCAATGTCTGAGGACGTTTGGGCTAAGGTAAAAGAGATGGCTATCAAGGAGCTGAGCGGCAAGAACCTCTATGTAGTGGACGCTTTCTGCGGTGCTAACAAAGACACCCGCATGGCGGTTCGTTTCATCGTTGAGGTAGCTTGGCAGGCACACTTCGTAAAGAACATGTTCATCCAGCCGAGCGAGGAAGAGTTGGCTAACTTCGAGCCGGACTTCGTTATTTACAACGCATCGTTGGCAAAGGTAGAGAACTACAAAGAGCTCGGTCTGAACAGCGAGACTTGTGTTGCCTTCAACACCACGAGCCGTGAGCAGGTAATCCTCAACACCTGGTATGGCGGCGAGATGAAGAAAGGTATGTTCTCGATGATGAACTACTACCTGCCGTTGAAGGGTATCGCTTCGATGCACTGCTCGGCGAACACCGACATGGAAGGCAAGAACACCGCTATCTTCTTCGGTCTCTCCGGAACCGGTAAGACCACTCTGTCCACCGACCCGAAACGTCTCCTTATCGGCGACGACGAGCACGGATGGGACGACCAGGGCGTATTCAACTTCGAGGGCGGTTGCTATGCCAAGGTAATCAACCTGGACAAAGAGAGCGAGCCGGACATCTACGCAGCTATCCGTCGTAACGCGCTTCTTGAGAACGTAACGGTTGACGAGAACGGCAAGATCGATTTCGCAGACAAGAGCGTAACCGAGAACACCCGTGTTTCGTATCCGATCAACCATATAGAGAAGATCGTTCGCCCGATCTCTGCAGGTCCGGCAGCTAAGAACGTAATCTTCCTGAGCGCTGACGCTTTCGGCGTACTGCCTCCTGTATCGATTCTGACTCCGGAGCAGACCAAGTACTACTTCCTGAGCGGTTTCACCGCTAAGTTGGCAGGTACAGAGCGCGGTATCACCGAGCCGACTCCGACCTTCTCCGCATGCTTCGGTCAGGCATTCTTGGAGTTGCATCCGACCAAATATGCAGAGGAGCTTGTTAAGAAGATGGAGAAATCCGGTGCGAAGGCTTACCTCGTTAACACCGGTTGGAACGGTACGGGCAAGCGTATCTCGATCCGCGACACCCGTGGTATCATTGATGCTATCCTCGGTGGCGACATCCTGAAGGCTCCGACCAAGAAGATCCCGTACTTCAACTTCGAAGTACCGACTGCTCTGCCGGGTGTTGATCCTGCTATCTTGGATCCGCGTGACACTTACGCTGACGCTGCTCAGTGGGAAGAGAAAGCAAAAGACCTCGCTGCCCGCTTCATCAAGAACTTCGACAAATACACGTCGAACGAAGCAGGTAAGGCCCTCATTGCTGCAGGTCCTCAACTCTAATCAGCCTTTTCCTCACAGTCATGGCAACAGAGGATAATTCACGGATAACCGCCATGTATCGCCGTTGGGTGTACATGGCGGTTGCCATTACGGCAACGGCATTATTGACAATCGGTCCGCTGTTCTCCTTCCAAGAGGACAGAGGTATCATCTATATGCGTAGCTTCAAGATGGATCAGCATAAGTTCATCGTCTATCAGACCGAGTTGGAGAATGGTCTGGTGCATGTGAACGATGTCATCTCGGTGCAAGGACTCTATTGGTGCTATATAGCAATGCTGGTAGGAAGTATTGCCTGTTTTCTCTGTTTCTACCACACACAGGCACGTATCGTGGCTTGTTTCTTCACGATAGGTGCATCGGCTGCCTATTACTTGGTGGGCGTCCATTATGCCATGGAGATCAGTAATTATTATGCGACGCTCTTTCCTACATGGATAGCCATCCTGCCTGCCGTCGTGATTCAGATGATGATCCTCACACACAGGAACGTGATCACCTATGGCAATTATCTGGACATGGACGCGGATGATGAACGACCTTAAATCTGCGAATCTATGAAAGAACTCAAGTGCCCCCAATGCGGTTGTACGTTCTCCGTCGATGAGGCGGATTATGCCTTATTGCTCAATCAGGTGAAGAATAGCGAGTTTGAATCCGAACTCGCGCATCGTCTGCATGAGATAGAGCAGAACCGTCAAGCGCAGCAACAGGCGGAGCAGGCTCGTCTTGCCGCTGAACAGAAAGCGGTACAGGCTCAGATGCAGATCCAACTGCAGAGTCTGCAGGCACAACTCCAGCAAGCGGAGCAGAACAAACAACTGGCGGTTGCCCAAGTGCGTCAGCAGGCTACGGAGGCATATATGCGTAAGGAGCAGGAACTGGCTTCCGTTCGTACGCAGATGGATGCACAACTCAAATCCGCACAAGAGCAGATCGCGTATTACAAAGATCTCAAACTGCGGTTATCGACCAAGATGGTAGGAGAGACCTTGGAGCAACACTGTGCGACCGAGTTCGCGCGCATCCGACCCCTCTTCCCCAATGCGTATTTTGAAAAAGACAATGAGGTGGTGGAAGGAACCAAAGGCGATTTCGTCTTCCGGGACAGCTCGGAGGACGGAGTGGAGTATATCTCCATCATGTTCGAGATGAAGAATGAGAACGACGAGACGGCGACCAAGCATAAGAACGAAGATTTCCTGGCTAAGTTGGATGCCGACCGTAAGAAGAAAAACTGCGAGTATGCCGTGCTCGTTTCGATGCTCGAACCCGAGAGTGAACTCTATAACGGCGGTATCGTCGATATGACCCATCGGTATGAGAAGATGTACGTCATCCGTCCTCAGTTCTTCGTTCCGCTGATCACGTTGCTATGCCAGACCAGCCGTAAGACCGTCGAAGCCAAACGCGAACTGGAGCTCATCAAACGGCAACAGATAGACGTCACGAACTTCGAAGAGAAACTGGCTGCCTTCAAAGACGGTTTCACCCGTAATGTGCGGCTGGCGAACGATCGTTTCTCCGATGCCATCGATGAGATCGATAAGACGATAGCCCATCTGACCAAGGTACGGGAGAACTTAATCAAGTCCGGCGACAACCTCAACGCTGCCGATAAGAAACTGCAAGAGGTAACTGTCAAACGCCTCACGTACGGCAACCCGACCATGAAGGCGAAATTCGACGAAGCCCGGCAACACGAAGATAAGGAATAAAAGGTGACGTTCGTGCCGTTAGAAGCCGGTAGTAGCCACTAAGCAAACCGAAGAACCATCAGTGATGATTCTTCGGTTTGGTCGAGAAGAGGTGACTCGAACACCCGACCCCTACGTCCCGAACGTAGTGCGCTACCAACTGCGCTACTTCTCGGTTTTGCTCGCAAAACCTCGGAATCCCTCAGAAGTTCGTTGTTTTATTAGTCATAAAGCAGGGTACCCCTCCCTCCTTTATTCCTTAAAACAATCTCCTTCTTTCGTGAATTCTCGTCTTCGTTTTACGAAAGCGGGTGCAAAGGTACTGCTTTTTTTTGAATTGACCAAATAATTTTGCATTTTTTTTCAAAAAAAGCGCAAATTTAGCCTACATTGAACTGACTACCGCCTATAAACTCCCGTAAAATGGACGTTCGAGGGATGAAGGATGCCTGTAAGCCTTCGAAGAAACTGAGGTAGTACAGCAGTTGTTCCGCCACCTTGTATTCTTCCGCTACTGCCGGTACCGTTTGCAGAGCCGTCTCCACCGTATAGCGTATTGCCGGCAGTTCATAGAGCATCGAGGTATCGAACTCGACGTCCGCTTCGTTGCGGAAGGGTTCAATCCATTTCTCTTCCCCTTCCCGTACGGACGGCCAGGTAGCAATCGTCATCTGCGGACTCTTACCGCGTGTACGCAGATCCCTGCTCATACGACGCAGCAGACGGTGTACGTAGGTAGGAATCCAGCGTTCGCCATCCAGCGAAACGGGACTCATAGGAGCGGCGTAGATCTTATACTTGCAGTCCGCATCGATATGTTCGGTCAGAATCGGATTCAGCGCATGGATACCTTCGATCACCAATATCGATTCGGGTTCCAGCCTCAAGGTCTCCCCTTGGTACTCCCGTTTCTCTTCCGCGAAGTTGAAAGTGGGCAGTGCGATCTCTTTACCGGCAATGAGTGCCTTCAGGTCCTCTTCCAGTTGTTTGATATCCAAGGCATAGATGGACTCATAGTCCTTGCTGCCATCCTCTTTACGCGGTGTCAGGCTTCCGTCCACATACCAGTTATCCAAAGACAAGGCAACCGGTTGACGTCCTTGTGCCAACAGTTCCAGGCACAGGCGGTGACTCGTACTGGTCTTACCGCTGGAGGAAGGTCCGGCAATCAGCACTACGCGTACGCCTGCGCGCGAACATATATATCGCGCGATACGCGCGAGCTGCTGTGCGTGGTAGTTCTCTCCTTCTGCTACTAACTGAGCGGCATGACCGCTCTCGATCATCTCATTGATATACGCCACCCGGCGTTTCGATTCTTCTATCATATAGGATCTACATCTATAATTAGCTTCACGTTCTTATTTTGTCCTATTGACCATACATGGTCAATGGCTTCTTTCAACCGCCTTTTGGCCTCTTTTATGTTCGCGCCCGCTTCGATACGCAGCGTCAACTCCCTAATCGTATAAGCTTGCACCCGTTCGACAGAGGGGATGATGACAGCAGACACACGCGTACCGAAGATACGGGTGAGGTACTGCTGTAACTGCGTGGTCGCCGTATGGACACGTACGCTGTTATGATCCCGCATCTGTAACCGGATAATCCGATGAAATGGGGGATAATGGAAGGCTTTTCGTTCCGTGATCTGCTGTTCGTACAGGGCACTATAGTCATGTTGCTGCACCATCGCCAGTACGGCATTGGTCGGGTCGAAGGTCTGAATCATCACTTCTCCTTGGGTGCCTTTGCGCCCCGCTCTACCTGCCACCTGTTCCAATAACTGGAACGCCCGTTCGTACGCCCGGAAGTCAGGTTGGTTAAACAGAGGGTCAGCGTTCAGTACTGCCACCAGACGGACGTCATCGAAATGCAAACCTTTCGTCACCATCTGGGTACCTACCAAGATGTCGCATTCATGGTTGGCGAACGCATTGATGATATCTTGGTACGCATCTTTGTTTCGGGTCGTGTCGAGGTCCATCCGCAGTACCTTTGCTTGAGGAAAAAGCGTCTGTATCTCATCTTCGATACGTTCCGTCCCCAAACCGATGGCTTTCAGTTCTCCTCCGCAGGCAGGGCATACAGCCGGTATCGGGGCTTTGTATCCGCAGTAATGACACCGCATCTCATTCGCCTGCTTATGCATCGTCATCGGCACGTCGCATTGTACGCATCGAGGCGGTTGACCGCATTGCATACATTGGAGTTGCGGTGCATACCCTCGGCGGTTCTGGAAGAGGATGACCTGTTTGTGGTCCGCCAGACACTGCCGAATGGTATCTACCAAGGGGTCACTGAAATGACCGTACATCTCTTTGCGTTCATACTGCCGTCGGAGGTCCATCAGACGTATCTGCGGTAATTCCATACCGCCGAATCGCTCCGTGATGGTCACCAGTCCGTACACTCCTTTTTGTGCCAAATGGTACGATTCCACCGAAGGAGTGGCGGAACCCAACAGCACTTTCGCCTGATGCGTTTGCGCCAACATGATAGCCGCTGCGCGTGCATGGTAACGCGGTGCCGGTTCTGCCTGCTTATAACTGGGGTCATGCTCCTCATCTACGATGACCAGTCCAATATCCGGTATCGGCAAGAAGATCGCACTCCGTGCCCCGATGACTACGAAGTTTTCTCTAATCCCTAATCCCTCTTCACTAATCTGTTTATACCGCTGTTCCCGTTCGGCATCGGTGAGACGGCTGTGATAGACGAGTAACCGGTCTCCGAACACCGCCTGTAGACGGGAGGTCAGTTGGGTCGTCAAGGCTATCTCCGGTACCAAGTACAACACATTCTTTCCTGCCGCCAGTTGGGCTTCTATCAAATGGATATAGATATCCGTCTTACCGCTGGACGTGACGCCGTGTAAGAGGACGATATCCTTCCCTTCGGACCAAAAAGTCCCGATTTCATCGGCTGCTTTCTGTTGCGCAGCAGAGAGTGTATGGGCAGGTTCGATGGGACCCGTATAGGGTTTGAGTACATTACGGGACCGTTTAGGCGGGTTCATTAATCGCTTGTCCAAACCATTCGGTAGCGCCGCGGACATCACTTCGCCTAAACTACATAGATAATACCCACTCATCCATTCCCATAATGCCAGTTGTTCTTTCGATACCGCCGGAGCGGTCTCACTAACCGACAGGATAGGGCGTATCTTGCTAAGCAGGCTCTCTTCGACGGGTTCGGTATGTTCCCGCCAAACGATACCCCGTACCTCTTTTTTCATCAGCGGTACTACTACGCGCGTTCCCGGTACGGGCATAGACAAACTATCCGGGACGCTATAGGTATAACAATCCCGGATGGCTAAAGGTAATATGATATCAACAAGCCTCACTCGCTATGGCTTTGTTATAGCATTCGCGGCAGAGCGGTTCGTAACTGTCGGTCTCACCGAGCAGCACCCGTTTGTCGGAAGCTACGAGACGATGGCTTACCCACGCCAAGTCTCCGCAATGTACGCAGATAGCATGGGTCTTATAGACGTCATCGGCGATCGCCATCAAAGCCGGCATCGGACCGAACGGTATGCCTTTGAAGTCCATATCCAGACCTGCACAGATGACACGGATACCGCGGTCTGCCAGTTGACGGCATACATCGACGATACCCATATCGAAGAACTGCGCCTCGTCGATACCTACCACATCGATGTCATCTACCATCAGCAGGATATTCTGACTGCTGTCCACCGGTGTGGATTGGATGACGTTACGGTCATGCGAAACGACATCTTCTTCGCTGTACCGTACGTCGATAGCCGGTTTGTAGATCTCTACACGCAGTTTGGCAAACTTAGCGCGTTTCATGCGGCGAATGAGTTCCTCGGTCTTACCGCTGAACATCGATCCGCATACCACTTCAATGGAACCTTTCCGTAATACCGGTCCTTTGGTGTCTCGTTCTGAAAACATATATCTTTCAAATTACAAATTTCAAATCTCAAATCACAAATAGTTGAATTTTAATTCAACTTGATATCCTGCGCATTCATCTGCAGGGTCGTTTTGCCCCGATAGGAGTTCTCCTCCAGATAGAAGCATATATCGATACTCTTGCCGTTCTGCAGATGGGTGGCTTTGTCTCCTTGTCCGAAGGCGATACCGTCCATCGCGACCACACAGTCGGTCAGGTCCAAGTGCAGATGTCGTCCGTCACTCACAGCACGTGTGTTGCGGTTATTGATCAGATGCCGGCAAAGGAAGAGCGGTCGTTCATTACCCGGACCGAAAGGTTCCAGACACTGTAAGATCTTATACATCTTCCAGTTCATATCGCTCAACTCCACTTCGGTTTCGATGTCCAGCGTCGGTCTCTGTTGCTCCGGTGTGATATGGGTCGCCACATACTCCTCAAAACGCCGTTTGAACTCCGGCAGGTCCGCTTTGTGCATACTCAGTCCGGCAGCGAACTTATGTCCTCCGAAATTCGTCAGCAGGTCCCGACACGAATCGATGGCGGTGTAGATATCGAAATCACTTACCGAACGGGCACTACCGCTGATGATGTCATCATCCCCTGCCGTCAGTACGATAGTCGGTCGGTACCAAGTCTCGGTCAACCGGCTGGCTGCGATACCTACGACCCCTTTATGCCATTCCGGAGAGAAGACCACGGTCGTGAACCGCTCTGCGTTATGCGGATCCTGTGCCAACTGCTCCAAAGCTTCGTCAGTGGTCTTCGAATCAAAATCCCGGCGGTCCTGGTTATACGAATCGATATCTTGTGCAAAGCGCAAAGCGGCTTCTGCATCGTCGGTGATGAGCAGCCGAACGGCTTCCGCTCCGCTCTTGATACGTCCCGCTGCATTGATACGCGGACCGATCTTATAGACGAGGTCACTGATGGTGATGGTCTTGCCTTCGATTCCTGCCACTTTCATGATGGCTTGCAGCCCGACGGACGGTTGCGTATTGATAGCACGCAGTCCGTAGAAAGCCAGGATACGGTTCTCGCCTGTCACCGGTACGATATCGCTGGCGATGGACATGGCCAGTAGCGGTAACAACCGATAGATGGTCTGTTTGTCCAACAGGCGTCGTTGGGCATAGGCTTGCACCAACTTAAACCCTACACCGCATCCGCTCAGTTCTTTGAAGGGGTAGAGACAATCGGACCGTTTCATGTTCAGTACCGCTACCGCATCGGGGATGACATCGCCCGGCGTATGGTGGTCACATACGATGAAATCGATATGTTTGCTATTGGCATAAGCGATTTTATCCACTGCTTTGATACCGCAGTCGAGTGCGATAACCAGACTGCACCCTTTCTCTTCGGCGGTGTCAATACCCTTGGTGGAGATGCCGTACCCTTCGGTATAACGGTCCGGGATATAGTAGATCAGATTATCCGTCTGGGTACGCAGGAACGAGTACATCAGCGCAACCGCTGTGGTACCGTCCACATCGTAGTCCCCATAGACCATGATACGCTCATTGGTGTCGATGGCTCGGCAGAGACGATCAACGGCGGCTCCCATGTCCCGCATCAGGAAGGGATCATGCAGACTATCTAAAGACGGGCGTATATATGCGCGCGCCTCCGCAGCGGTACGGATACCCCTGCCTGCCAACAGACGACCGGCCACCGGACTGATCTCCAGTTCGGTACTCAACCGCTCGGCAGCTGCCTGCTCCTCAGGCGTTAACTCTTTTATTTTCCAGTTAATATCCAAATCACCAATTACCAATCACCAATCATATACTCATCCCCCTCCTGCCATTGCGGTAAAACCTCCCGGAAATGGCGCAGTTTCTCTATGGAGAAATCGACGATACGGGTTCCTTCTTCGTAGTCCTCAAAGCCTGCCAAGTCGTGTAACCAGGTGTCGTAGGCTACCGAGTGACCGTTATAATCCATCTGCAGTCCGTCTGTTCCTACCATGTTCACCGCTACGGCAAAACAGTGGTTCTCCGCTGCGCGTGCCTGGATGAGTGCGTCCCAGTATTGGATGCGAACAGTAGGCCAACAGGCTACGCATACGAAGAGATCATACAGGTTCGTCTTGTCTTGCCGTAACCAAACCGGAAAGCGTAAGTCATAACATACAGCCAACCGTATCTTCACGCCCCGGTATTCCCAGATCACCCGTTCGTTACCCGGTGTGAAGAACTCAGCCTCCCCTCCGCTGGCATAGAGATGATGCTTGTCGTAATGCAACGGTACGTCGTGGGGACGGAACATAAACCCACGGTTTCTTAGTTCACTAATCCCGAATCCCTCATCCTTAATCGTTACATTCGCCATCAGCGAACCGATGATAGCGATGTCGTACTCATCCGCCATACGTTGCAGGGCTTGACAAGTAGGTCCGCCCCAGGGTTCCGCCAGACCCGGTCGGTCGGGACAGAATCCGGTACTGAACATCTCCGGTACCACCGCGATATCGGCTTGTCCGGCGATCGCTCTCAACCGTTCGTCCAGCAATCCTACATTCGCCTGCGGATTCGCCCACTCAATAGCATATTGAAGAAGTGCAACCCTCAACTTTCAACCCTCAACTTTCACCTTTCAACTATTTCTTCCCCTTCTTCTCTGATCCGGCGATATTCTCACGCATGGCGGTATCTGCCTGCATATTCTGCATGCGGTAGTAATCCATGATACCGAGGTTACCGTTACGGAACGCTTCAGCCATCGCTTGCGGAACCAGTGCTTCCGCTTCGATCACTTTTGCACGAGCCTCTTGTGCTTTCGCTTTCATCTCCTGCTCGGAAGCGATCGCCATCGAACGACGCTCTTCGGCTTTCGCCTGCGCGATATTCTTATCGGCTTCCGCTTGGTCCATCTGCAATTGGGCACCGATGTTCTTACCTACATCAATATCCGCGATATCGATAGACAGAATCTCAAATGCCGTACCGTCATCCAGACCTTTGGACAGCACTAATTTACTGATGGAATCGGGGTTTTCGAGCACTTGCTTGTGACTCTCTGCACTACCGATCGAGCTGACGATACCTTCGCCGACACGCGCCAAGATGGTGTCTTCACCTGCACCACCAACCAACTGTTTGATGTTCGCACGAACCGTCACACGTGCCTTGGCAATCAACTGAATACCGTCTTTAGCAACAGCCGTTACCGGAGGCGTGTCGATCACTTTCGGATTCACACTCATCTGTACGGCTTCGAACACATCACGACCTGCCAAGTCAATGGCGGTTGCCATCTGGAAGGGTAATGTGATACCGGCTTTGCTGGCGCTGACCAACGCATGTACGACGCGTTCGATATGTCCGCCTGCAAGGTAGTGCGCCTCCAAGGCATCGCGTTTCACATCCGTCAAACCTGCCTTATGTGCCTCGATCATACAATTGACGATCTTTGCGGGCGGCACCTTACGGATACGCATCAGGAATAACTGAATCAGACTGATACGCACACCGCTTACGGCTGCATTGATCCACAGCATGAACGGGACGTAGTAGAAGAAGATACAAAGCAGAATAAACAGCAATGCACCTATAATAACGGTGATTACCTGGTTGGTGGCATCCGACGACGCCAATAATACGGTCATGATCGTGTTCATAATATTATCCTTTCAACTTTAAACTCTAAACTCTAATCTCTAAACTCTCAACTCTCACCTTCCTTCAGCTTATTATTCGCCAACTCCACATGGCCCTCCACTTTGGTATCCAGTGCCATCTTATCCAGCGCCTTACTTCGCAAGAAGCCCCAGATGGCAAATCCGGACAGCACAACGCTTGCACCCAAGGTGATATACCCGGCAGTGGGACTAACCAATACCCATGCCAATACAACTGCGCCGATCAGACAGGCGAAACCCGTGATACCCGCAATGCCGAATCCCGGCAACAGAAACATCTCCGTTAATAATAACGCGACGCCCGCGAGCACTAATAATACAACTAAAAAAATATTCATGCAAGTGTTTCAATAAAAAAATTTACAACTATTTTTTTCAAATCGGCTGCAAAGATAATAAATATCTTTGATATATGCAAGCAAAAAAAAATAAATTTGCACATTTAAATAAAATATACTACTTTTGCGGCGTTTTTGGGTGCTACACCTTATTATATTGTGCTTATGAGTAAGAATTTGGTTATAGTAGAGTCTCCGGCAAAAGCCAAGACGATTGAGAAATTTTTGGGAACCGACTATCATGTGTTGAGCAGTCAGGGGCACGTGCGCGATATCGAACCGATCGGGAAGAACTCGATGGGTATTGATTTTGCCCATGATTACCAACCGAACTATGCCATCGATCCGAAAAAAGAACATCTCATTGACCAACTGCGCAACGAGGCGAAGAAAGCGGATACCGTTTGGTTGGCATCCGATGAGGATCGTGAAGGAGAAGCCATCGCTTGGCATCTGAAAGAGGTGTTGGGTTTGGAGAAGAAAGATACCAAACGTATTGTCTTTCATGAGATCACGAAACCTGCTATTCTGGAAGCCATCGCGCATCCGCGTGATATCGATTATGACTTGGTGAACGCCCAACAGGCACGTCGCGTGTTGGACCGTATCGTCGGATTTGAACTCTCACCGATTCTCTGGAAGAAAGTGGCAACCGGTCTTTCAGCCGGTCGTGTTCAGTCGGTGGCGGTGCGTCTGATTGTGGAGAAAGAGCGTGAGATTGAGAACTTCCGTGCCTCCTCTTCCTATCGCATTTTTGCCGATTTCATCGGTGTAAATCCGGGGGATGCATCCGTATTGAAATGCGAATTGGATCATCGTTTTTCGCATAAGAACGACGCCATCGCATTCTTGGAGAGCTTAAACAGCGCAATGTTCATTGTGCGGGATGTGCAACGCAAACCGACGACCCACATGCCGGCTCCGCCGTTCATGACTTCCACGCTGCAACAAGAGGCGGCACGCAAACTCAAATTCCCCGTTTCGAAGACGATGCGTCTGGCGCAATCGCTGTACGAGAGCGGTAAAATAACATACATGCGTACCGACTCCGTCAACCTCTCTTCCCTGGCACTAGCTACGGCGAAAGAGGTGATCGAACAGCAGTACGGAAATCAGTATATCCATACCCGACAGTACCGCACCAAGTCCAAAGGGGCGCAAGAAGCTCACGAGGCGATTCGTCCTACCTATCTCAGTACGCTTAAGGCAGGTGAGACCAAGGATGAGCAACGTCTGTACGAACTGATTTGGAAACGTACCATCGCTTCGCAGATGGCTGATGCCGAGAGTGAGAAAACCACTATTGAAGTGTCTGTACATGGTAGTAAATATGCCTTTGTGGCAACTGGCGAAGTGATCACTTTTGACGGTTTCACCCGGGTATATGTACAATCGACGGACGAAGAAGATGAAGAGCGTCGCACCTTGCCGGCAATGTCGAAACGCGAGCGACTCAAACTGATGGGCGCTGAGGCGGTACAGACCTACGCCAAACCGCCCTTCCGTTATAACGAAGCGACGCTGGTTAAGCGGATGGAAGAGTTGGGGATCGGTCGTCCTTCCACCTATGCCACCATCATTGAGACCATTCAGCATGTCAAATATGTAGAGCGTGGTTCGGTGACCGGACAGAAACGCGACACTGTACAATTGACACTCAAGAACGGACAGATCGTTGAGAAGAAGAAATCGGAGATGTATGGTGCGGAGTCACAACGCTTGTTACCCACCGACCTGGGACGTATCACCAATGATTTTCTGGTGGAGCATTTTCCGGCTATCCTCAGTTATGACTTCACGGCACACGAGGAGGAACAGTTCGACCGCATTGCTGTCGGACGTGCCGATTGGGTGAATACGGTGGATACGTTCTACAAGACCTTCCAACCCTTACTTTCCTCGATTCCATCGGGAAAAGTGGCAGGTCGTGAATTGGGAATTGACCCTATTTCCGGACAACCCGTTATTGCTAAAATCAGTAAGATCGGTCCGTGCGTGCAGTTGGGCGATGCGGCGAATGACAAACCGAAGTTTGCCAGCCTCAAGAAAGGACAATCGATCTTCTCGATCACCTTGGCGGAAGCTTTGGAGCTGTTCAAGACCGCCCTGCCGCTCAGTTTGGGCGAGTATGAAGGAAATGAGATCATCATCGGCGAAGGCAAATACGGTCCGTACGTACATTATGATAAACATTTTATAAGTATCCCGCGCACGATTGACCCGCTTGCGCTTACGCGTGAAGAGGCGATCCGAATGATCGAAGAGAAACGCGAGACGCAGTTGCCGGTTCAGCAATGGGGAGATATCCAAGTTCTGCGTGGCAAGTATGGTGATTATATCCATACCCCGGCAGGAAACTATCAGTTGCCCAAGGGTACCGATGCCGCTACCGTCACCGAAGCACAAGTACGCGAAATAATGGCAAAAACGGAACCGATTAAGCCCGGAAAGCGCACTTTCCGCAAAAAAAGTGCAAAATAATTCAAAAAAAAGCAAAAATATTTGCACAATTCAAAAAAAAGCAGTACTTTTGCAGCCGCTTTTCGATTCTATACTACGGGTAGGACTCCCTCGGGACGTAAACCAACGTAGTGTTTGCGGACCGAAAAGCGAGAACACGGCGAAAATTCATATGAGCGACGGAGTCGCGAATCGTATTGAGCCGTAGTTCGCGCGCGGCGGGATAGCTCAGCTGGTTAGAGCGCATGATTCATAATCATGAGGTCCCCAGTTCAATCCTGGGTCCCGCTACAAGAAACGTCTTTCGTGACGTTTCTTTTTTTATGATTTTGCTGCCTTTTGTTTACAAAAAGCACTTTTATGCATACTTTTTTATCCAAAACCTTGTGTATGTCAAAAAAAAGCAGTAACTTTGCGGCGCTTTTTGTGCGCCGCCTGCATTCGTGCGTACGAGAGCGCGAAAAATTAGAGATACAAAAAGATATGAAATACTCACGGAGTAATTTAAATAGAGTAGGTACTTATTTGTATGCCGAGGGAGTGGATGCTTTCAAGCGTTCGGAGGCGATACAGATAGTCAGCGACTGGCGAATGACCCATTTGCCGGTACTTCGTGAGTTCGTGGAGAGTCTCACTGTCTATCTGGCTCAGCAGAACGTAAAGTATGCTTTCTATTCGCAGCGCATCAAGCGAATGACATCGATCATTGAGAAGCTTCGTAACAACGAGGTAACCGGTATGCGGCTTGGTGGACTGCAGGATATAGGTGGTGCGCGGTTTGTGTTTGAGACGCTGGAGGATCTGCATGCATGTGAAGCGGCATTGGCGACGTTTAGTCCGGCGCATTTTGAGCTGGAGAAAGTGAACAACTACATCGTTGAGCCGAAAGATAGCGGTTACCGGAGCATTCATTACGTCTATAAGTACCACTCGGAGAATGCGGATTATGACGGACTGCGTGTGGAGCTGCAGATACGGACGCGTTTGGAGCACAGTTGGGCCATGGCTGTGGAGACAGCGAGTCTGATTTCGCGCACGTCGCTGAAAGCGAACATTGAGGACAATAGCATCTGGAGGGAGTTCTTCCGGCTGGTGAGTGCAATCTTTGCGAAGAAGGAGAATAGTGCGGTAAATGCGCGTTATGCGGACTATGCGCATGAGCAGTATTGCCGCGAATATATTGAGTTTTTGGACAAGCACAAGCTGCTGGATCAGTTGCAAGCGCTGCGCGTGACGGTGAACGACGAGAAGACATTTGCGCAGAGTAACACGGGGTATTGCGTGCTGCTGATCAACTTCCGGAACCGGATAGTGACGGGGCGCCAATACACGCTGGAGCAGGAGGATGAGGCATCGGCTATGTTCACGCAGACGGAGCAGAGCTTGAGTGGGGACGAGGCAGTGATTCTGGTGTCGATCGAGAAGATGCAGGAGTTGCGTGAGGCGTATCCGAGTTACTTCCTGGACACGAAAGAGTTCCTCTTGGCGCTGGATACGTTCAACGCGTCGTGTGCGATTTATCGAAAGTAAATGAGAGAAAACTAACATAAAAAACTAAAAGATATGATTAAAATGAGAAAGTTGTTTTTGAAAATTTCGATGCTGCTGTTTGTGCTCGGGATGAGTACGAATTTAGCGTGGGGAAACATGGATGGTATGGCTCCTTATTATGTGGCTGAACTTACGGCAAAGGTGTCCTCTACCGGAGGTGGTAAGGTGTATGTCGCCAAGGATCAGAATCCACCTGCAGAAGAGGCTTATGCAACGATCAGTACTCAGCATGGAGGACGACCGGCATATATGCCCGGAGTGGCAATGGCGCAGGTTCCTTTCGTGGCTTGGCAGACAGCTAGCGATGGCTATTATTTTGTAGGCTGGTCGTATTCTGATAATGGATTTGATTTGGGCAAATTTAATCCTGAATACCCGCAAACTGAAGCATATGGTGAATATGCGAATCTCTATGATGTATCATCTGAGAAATCAACGTTCAAAGTAATAGATGATGGTGACGGAGATGAAACGAATGATCAACCGGACAAGGACGAGAATGGTGAATACCAGTATATTACATATAATCCGGCAAGATATACTTTGTATGCTACCTTCGAGCCGGTTCGTATTTCAAAATATTCACTAAGCGGAGATAATACAAACGATTTCAATAATGGAACTAACAAATGGGAATCAACACAAGAGATAGAATATACTTTCTCAGGTGAAGAGATCGACGCTGGTGATTTTAAGTCACTCGCATTTGAACCGGAAGCAGCAGGTTGGACTGTTAGCGGACTAAAGGTTGATCCGGAAAAGAAGACAGGTACGGCGATTGTCACTTTCTCAACGGAGAGTAATGAGTTTACGGAGTATTCCGCTAAATTACGTTTGACAACTAAGGCTGATATAACGATGGATGTCATGCTGAGTGCTCGTACCCGAGTGGTTACCGGAGAGGAGACTGATTTCGCTCTGTATGACGGAAAAGTTTACAAAGACGAAGTGAATTTCGCTGATTTGGCAGCAAAAATTTCAGAGTATGCTTGCGCTAAACCACTTATCAAGTTGAATAAGGATTATGAGGGTGCTTTGAATGTTAGCCAGAATCTTTCCTTGGATCTCTGTGGACGTAATTTGGCTTCTTTGACGGTAGAAGAAGGTGTTATAGTGACGATGGTAAATAGCTCCTATGGTGGTGCAATTTCCGGAAATGTTACCAATAACGGTACGCTGACGCTGATGGGCAATGAGATAGGAGGTGCGGTAACGAATAATGGCACTTTGTATCAAAATGGTGCTACTATTCATGGTGCGGTAACTAATAATGGTACTATGACAACCACGGATGGTATTCATTTGGCTACACTGACTTCTAATGGGACGTTAACTATCAACGGTGGTGTCTTTACTCCGGCGACTGGCATAGCGATTGATGTTACCGGTGGTACGGCGGATATTAAAAAAGGTACTATCAACGGTCAAACCTTTGGTATCCAATCCGCAGGTACAACTACGATTGAGAAACTCGCTGTTATCAGCGGTGGAACAAAAGCCCTCAATTGTACTGCAGGAACATTGACCGTTAACTGCGGTAAATTCACCGATCCGGATAAGTTGGCGGATGGGACAATCACGTTCAAATCTGCTTATTTCCTAACCAAAGAAAGCGAAGAAGATGAAGTTCGTGGTAAAAAACTCTGGCGCAATACATCCGGTGCTGAGTTCCGTGATGGATATAAATTCTTTGCCGGAGATTATTCGGAGGCTAAGAAGGCAGGTGTTTCTGTCTGCCATATCGGCGGTACGTCCTATTCGTCCCTGGAAGCTGCATTGGATTATGCCAATAACGCACCGGACAAAGAGCACAAGGCTATCATCATCATGGATAATGATTATTCTTTGCCTGCCGGATATTACACGCTGCCTGCTAATGCGGTATTAATCGTTCCGAAAGATAACGATCAGGGCAATGAAAACAAAACGGTGGAGCGCGTGACGATGGCGGATGACGAAAATTCCAATTGGTTAAAACCGGAACGTTTCCGTACGCTGACCCTGTTAGCAGGTGTAACCTTGGATGTGTATGGTACTATTGAAGTAACTGGATCGCAATTTAGTACCAATGCTGCGTACACCAGTGCTGTTTATGGTCCCTATGGCTGTATTCAGATGAACGAGGGAAGTAAGATGAATCTGCAAAATGGTTCTGAACTTCGTGCATGGGGATATATCACAGGAGATATAGATTATCAAGATAATGATCACAATGTGCCGATGGGTGAGATTGATGCCCGCCGTGGCGCTACCGTTCGTGAGCAGTTCCAGATGGGTGACTGGAAGGGTGCTGTTTTCTCAGGATTTGGTGTGCTTGGAATGGGATCTGCTCCGGCAGTGTTCCCCTTGACAACCTATTTTATTCAGAATATTGAGGTGCCGGTTAAGTATCATCCGGGATCCAAACTGAACACAACTGCATCTGTGGCTGCAAGTGCTAACGAGCATCCGACATTAGGTACCATCATGAGGAATGTACTTCAGATAGAATATCTTACGATGAGTGCGAATGATATACAGATTATTGGTGTGAATGGTAAGGATATAGCGATGTTCTTGATGGAGGAAGCGGCAGATGCGGATAATACATGGGTGCGTAAATGGTATGATGCTTCGAAAGACCAACAGGTCTATGAGATTAATAGCGGTGCACATATTGGTAACTTGGTAATTCCATTGGTCAGCTCGCCAATGTTCAAAGCGGTAGATCCTCGTTTCCCGGATCAACTTAATATGAACTCCGGTCAGTATGACCTCCCGATTACGAATAACTTCAAACTCCACCTCTTGAGTGGTACCATGGATTTTACCCAATCTACCGAGCTGCTCCCGGGAGCTGAGTTGGAGATTGATAAAGAGGCGAGAGTGTATATTACGAAAACGGAGGGTGTAAATAGTGGCGCACTCTATGTTTACGATGCAGAGGATTGGGGAACTTTCGCAGGTGGAGATCCTGCACGTCATGTAAAATACTCGCCTGTATTTGAAGGGTATAATGAGGCTGCAGAGCCGGATGTACGTGGTATTGAATTGGAAAATCTTGAAGATGCTTCTATCTTCGTACATGGTACGTTTGATATTACGGACGGCGGCTGTGTATATACTTCTGCAAAAGGTGCGAACATTCATTCTACCAACGAAGATGCCGGTACATTTACATTCTCTGCCAAAAACATCTATAAGACGGTAGAGATGGTAGATGATGAGGAACAAGAAGTGGAGCACTCTACGGTGCAATTAAAGCAAGTTTCAACGCCTACCGGCGGAGATGTGAAAACGCAAACCTTCTCTCCTGCTAAATTGCAAAACGGAGACGGATCAGCTCCTAAAGAGACTGCGGAGATAGAATCAGGACAGGCTATTCTCTATATGAACGATAGATGGCAGAGCGCGCCGAACCTTATTCATTTTGACTGCTATACGGCTGAAGTAGCTTGGGATACATATCGAGAAGAAATTACTAAACTGGCACTCGTGTCTGCTCCCGATAATATAGCAGAGTATATGGTTGGTAGCCAGATTGCGGCTCAAATGTTTGGAGATACCCCAACGCCCGAATTTTATGAGCAGACTAAGAAATCGCATGATTTTAATGAAGCTTGTCAATGTTATTACGACGAAACATTTGCATCTCTTAAGACATCGCAAATTGATCCGTATATAGCAAATGCTAAAACAGAAGGTTATGATTTAGGTAAGGCAGTTCAGGCAATTTATATCAAACCCCAAGAGTGGCTGGAGATAACCGGTAAAGCAGCTCTCCCATTGGATGTAGAAACAATTGCCGGATTTGGTGAGCTGTATGAAACCGACCCCAACAATGCGGTAAATAGTTATATGGACTATATTTCGGGTCTTGCAAATACCCCGATGTTAATCGGCAACGAAGACCATACTTTCAGCGATGCAGATGGTGCCGGAAGACTCTTTATCTTGGTAACCGGTAAAAATGGCGATGAATGTCAATGGTGGGAAGTGGAGAAGAAGGATAACCTCTACCATTGTATCCATCCAGAGAATGATACCTATTACTATTGGGATCCGGATCGTGTAATATATGAGGGCACGGATGATGCAGAAACTGTTCCCGGGTGGGCAGAGAAGAAATTCACGATCACTTGGAAGGATAAGAAATGGGGAACGGAAGATGAAACGCAAGATTCGATCTTGGCTATCTACAAAGTACCATACGGTACAATGGCGGATTGGAATAGTTCCAACCCGGTCCGTGAGCCGAACGACGATTATACCTATACATTTACAGGTTGGACGCCGGAGCTCGCTGAGGTAACTTCTGATGTTACCTATACGGCTACCTATCAGGAGAATCCTATCAAATACACCATCACCTTTATAAATGATGGTGGTGAGGAGATTGAGCGTCATCTGTTGGCTCGTAATGAGTTCCCGGTTTGCGAGGACCTCCCGACGCGTACCGGATTCATTCTCCAGTGGGAACCGCAATTGGCTGCTGTAACGGGTGATCAGACTTATAAGGCGACATGGATTCCTGTGGCTCCTGAGTCATATGCAATTACCTTCTATGATCACAACGGTACAATGTTGAAACCCTTAGTAGGCGAAGATCCGTATATGGTGGCTGTAGATGATACACCGGAGGCACCGGAGGAGGATCCTACCGGAAAAGAGCCGTCCATCGAGTACAACTATGTCTTCGACCACTGGTCGCCGGCGATTGAGCCTGTGTCACCAACCAGTGCAAAGGTTTATACCGCTGTATATCGTCAGGAACCGCGCAAATATACGATTTCTTTCTATGACGAAACAGGAGAAACTAAGATTGGCGAACAAATTCTGGCTTATGGCGAAACTCCGGTAGCACCGGAAGTAACCAAAAAAGAACCGGAACCGGGAATGAGATATACCTACGTATGGCAGAACATGGACGATGCTTCCAAAAACATCGAGACCGTGACGGGTGATGCCAATTACAAGCCTGTCTTTGACGGTGAGCGAATGATCTTCTCTATCACGCTCAAGAGCAATCCTTCGGGTGCATGTACGTTCACGGGCGCTGGTTCCTATAAATATAATGAAGAGGTTGAGATATCTTTGAATGTTAAAGACGAAGATTATAGCTTCACCGGCTGGAGTGATGGTGTTGCGACCGCTAATCGTACAATGACTGTTACCAAAGATACGGTTTTGGTGGCTAACTTTAACTACGAAGTAGGTGTAACAATCAATTGGAAGAATGAAGACGGTTCGGAAGATTTGGTAGATCCGGTTAAGCAAAAAGTAGGAGCTTCCACCACCTACCTCGGCGAGATTCCTACCAAACCGGCAACGGCGCAATATACTTATACCTTCTACGGATGGACCACAAGGGATAACGATGGAAACATCCTCAATACATACAAGAACGGTATGACGCCGAAAGCGGCGGATGGTGGTGCTACCTATTATGCGTACTTTACCGAAACATTGAACCAGTACACCGTTACGCTTCGCAATGCGATTCCGGGTGCATGTGAGTTTAGAGGAGCAGGCGTACGCACTTATGGTACAACCGTTAATATTGTCGCTACCCCGAACGGCGACTATGAGTTCGTGAAGTGGCAGGAGACGGGAAGTACCGAAGCAGACTTTGATTTGGTGGTAACGGGTGACATCACTCTGACGGCGATTGTCAAAGAGAAAGAGAAACCGGCACCGGATGATTTAAAGCTGGGATTAGATGCAGATCCTGTTACGATAGAATCAAACACCTCCTACACCGATTTAGTCATTACCTCCAATGGTATAGATGCTTCCAGCCAGATTATCAATGCGGATAACATTACCCTTTACGGCAAAGCAGATTTTGTACTGAAGCAGGATATGATTGCCGGAGAGTGGTATTCGGTTGCAGTTCCTTGGCGTGTAGAAGCTAATGGCGGTGTTTATCTGGGCGGTTCTTCTACTCCGGCTGTTCTCGGTAAGGACTTCGAAATATGTTACTATGACGGTGCTATCCGTGCAGCGCAAGGCAAAGTGGATGCTTGCTGGGTATATATGAAAAATCAGAGTGACCAGATTTTGAAACCGGGACGCGCATATATGTTCTTTATCAAACATGGTTCGCTCAGTCAGGTTGTATTCCGCAAACAAGCCCTTCAGCCGCTATTAACGGATGAAGTAAGTATCCAAGCATTTGTTTCAGAAGCGGATGAGCATGGAGGTTGGAACGGCATCGCAAACCCGTCTCTCTATCATGCTAAACTTTCGAATGTAGCTTCAGGGGACTATTATGTGCAGTTCTACAATACGTCATTCGACCATAAGCAACTGAAAGATATATCACTGGTAGTAGGTATGCCGGTATATATCCAGGCAGCAAAAGCATTGTCATTGGCCGCTACCTATTCGCCTATCGTGGCTCCGGCACCGGCTCGCCGCGTGAACAAGACGGCAGCGAAAACGACTTACGATGTGCAAATACTTGCGTCCGGAGCAGCCAAGTATGCGGATCATATTACCGTTCAACTGGATGAAGACAAAGAGGAAGATACCTACGTTATCGGTAAGGATCTTTCCAAGTTCGGCATCAGTGCAAAGGTAGCCCAGATGTGGATTAACCGTTATGACTCCAAACTATGCGTCAATACGCTGGCACCGGAAGAAGAGGCTGTTACCTACCCGCTGGGTATCTATTCGCCGAAAGCCGGAGAATACACGATTGCAATCGGAAGCGAGACCAATACGGAAGATTATGCCCTCTATCTGACTTATGACGGCAAAGCTATATGGAACCTCAGCGAGGGAGCATATACTGCTACACTGCAAAAAGGCACCGAATCCCACTATGGACTCCGTATCAGCGCACGTGCACCACAAGTAGCAACAGGCGTAGATGAGGCACTTGTCGACGGCAAAGAAGCAACCGCTACAAAGGTACTCATCAACGATAAGGTATTCATCATCCGCGGAGAGAAGGTTTATAGTGTGGATGGACAATTGGTGAAATAATGTTCGTAATATCGTAACTACGTAATAATGTAAGATTGAAAGGAAGTTCGATTATGAAAAAGAGAATCTATAGCACACCTCTGTCGGAGGTTGAAGAACTGAAGTTCAGTATAGTTGTTCTTGCCGGTTCTATTCCGGATGACGTGACTCCACCACCTCCGGGCTGGCAACCGGGAGCACCCAAACGCCGTACTCCGGTGTTCTAAATACAAAAAAAGCGTCCTTAGGGCGCTTTTTTTGTATCATCTCTTGCACAATTCAAAAAAAAACACTACCTTTGCCCCGAAATTGAATGGTTCGGATAACGGGATTACGTAATAACGTTATTCCGAAAAATAATACTATGTTGAAAAAGATTCATATCATCCTGTCATTACTCTTGTTCGCTGCTTCTTTGTCAGCTCAAGAGCCTGCGATGTCCGTAGCTGAACGCAATGCCGCCCAAGGCTTCAACGACACCATCGATCGCCTTGACCCGGATTTCGTGACCGTCAGTCTCGTCGTGTGTGATCCTACGGAAGTGCTTTATTCGACGTTGGGCCATGCGGCGCTGCACCTCCAGTGCCCGACATACGATTTGGATTATGTGTTCTCATACGAAAGCGAAGGAGTCAGGAATAAGATTTGGACCTTTCTTAAGGGCGATTTGAAAATGGGTATGTATGCCTTCCCGACACCGCTGTTTTTGGAAATATATCGTTATTCCGGTCGCGGGGTGCGAGAATATACGCTTAACTTAAGTCCGGAGCAGAAGCAGACTCTGTGGCGGATTATGGACGGACATGTGGCCGAAGGAGCGAATATCCCGTACGATTATTTTCATCGGGGCTGTGCAAAAGTGATTGTGCAAGTCATCCATGAGGCAATAGGAAAGAACGCAATTCACTATGCGCCTTGGCCGGAGGATTTCAGGCGCCAGACGCAGCGCGAGCGAGTGCGCGAGTTTATCACGGATGCACCTTGGGAGGAATTTGTGATGTATTTCCTGATTGGTTCGGAGGCAGATAAAGAGTACTCGTGCGAGCAGAAACTGATTATCCCGACCGATTTAGTGGAGGTATGGCAACGTGCTACGTTTGATAGCGGCAGGCCGGTATTAGACAGTGAACCCCGCGTTTTGCTGGAGGCTACGCGGCATAATGAGGGCACGTGGTGCACACCGCTATTGGTGAGTCTTTTGCTGCTATTGCTGGCCTTTTTGCCTTGGAAGGGTGTGGATTATGCGTTGTTGGCGCTCTATACGCTGATCGGCGCAGGAATGACATATCTGATTGTCTTCTCCAGCCTGCCTTGCACGGATTGGAACTGGCTCATTATTCCCTTTAATATTCTGCCGGCTATTTTTTGGCATTGGCGTAAGTATTGGGCTTTGCCATACGCGGCAATCCTCTTTATTTGGTGTCTCGTTATGTCCGGCGAGTTCTTTTGGGGATATATTCTTGTCGATTGGTCGCACATTGTATTAGCTCTATCATTCTGTGTGGTTGTATTTAAACAATATCTTTACTCCCGAAAATAGCGATCATGAAAAAAATATTATCGATACTATTATTGTTTGCTTTCTTTGTTGCCGCATGGGCCCAAGAGCCCGCCATGTCTGTGGCGGAGCGCAATGCCGCCCAAGGCTTTAATGATACGATTGACCGATTAGATCCGGATTTTGTAACGGTGAGCCTCTGTGTGGCAGATCCGACGGATTATCGCCAGGATGCTTTAGGCACCTCCGGTCATGCGTTCTTACGCTTGCAATGTCCTATCTTCGGGTTGGATTATTGTTTCTCGTACGAAGGCGAAAATGTGAATGACAACCTCTATCGTTATATTAGCGGGCAGACAAAAATGGGTATGTTTGCAGTCCGTACGAATGAGTATTTGGAGGATTACAGGCAATGGAACCGTGCGGTACACGAGTATCGATTAGCACTCCCGCCCGAGGCAGAACAACGGCTATGGGAGATCATGGATAACCATATTACCAATGGGATAACGTTACGTCAGGATTTGAATAAGTACGGATGCGCTATCACGGTAGTGAAATATGTCAAAAAGGCATTAGAGGGCACGCAGATTGTCTATGCACACGACGAAGAAATGGAGCGCATGACGCGCCGTGAGATAGGCTATCGGTCGTTAGCCAATCATCCCTGGCTGCGTCTGTTCTCTATGATTATGACAGATAATAAGGCAGACAAAGATTTACCCATAGACGAGAAACTGATTATTCCCGCTGATTTAGCCGCTGTTTGGCAGCAGGCTACTATAAACGGAACACCCATGGCTACCTACATTGGCGATATCGTGGAAGGTGCTCCGTTGGATGATTCCAAACCGTGGTTTACGCCGATGATAGCGGCGATTCTAATCGTACTGATTACCATAGGCTTTGCTTTTACCAGATATCCTTATTGGGATTGGTCATTAATGGGTGCTCAGGCGCTCGTCGGTTGCGTGCTTATCTTCTTATGGATCGTCATGCGCGAGTTTGGCGGTGCAGCCTATATCATGATGGCGCTCTTCAATCCATTGCCGTTGATCTTTTGGCGCTGGAGACGTTATTGGAATCTGCCGTATGCAATAATCCTCCTGATAGGAGTGATTGTATTACTCTGTATGCCCCATATGTTAGTTGATCCGGCTATCTTAGTACTGACTTTGGCATATATCGTCCTTTTCGCAAAAGATTTTGTTAAATCTCAAATGTCACATCACAGGAATTTCGCTTGTCGAAAATAACCGTTCGAACAAAGTGAGACAAGAGATGACCAATGACAATTGACAAATCACAAATAAAATATCCTCTTCTTCCATATTCGCAGTTGGTGTGGGAAATGACACGATGGATGCCGATGGTCTATCGGTTCCCTGTCGTGTTTCGTTGGAAAGGTGGAGCAAAAGAGAAAGATCGCATAGAACAGGCGATTCGTAGGGCGCTGGAGAATCACCCTGTTTTTGCTTCGCGTGTCGATTGGCGAGGGAGGCAATACGCTGCTGAACTGAAAGATATCTTCTGTGGGCAGTTTCACGGAGTGGATTGCTATACTCGGATGGACGATCTATATATCCGCACATGGGGGAGCCGCATCTTAGGCGACGGGAAAAGTGGAGAGATTCTACTGGAAGACATAACCCGTGCTTACTACGGCTTACCTCTTGAACCCGATGATTATTGGGAGTATGTGGCGCGCTATGAGCAGCAGAAATCGGATCCGCATTATGCCGGCAGCCAAGCTTGGCTGATCAAAGAGTTCTCCAATGAGTCCGTTCCCGTCCGCCCGACGATGGATAGAAAACACCTGTTCACCATCCTTCCGCCCAAAGCCGGATTGTACGAGGACGATTATACGTTGCAACACGAGAAGATAGAACGTTTGAAGGAAGAACAGTGTATCTCCTATGATGGTATCTTCTCGCTTTGTACAGCCCTTGCTATCGCAGAGTATTGCGGAACAGACTCAGCAGCACTTACGTGGGCATATGAGGGCAGGGAAACAGAAGACGAACAGCGGATCTTTGGTAGTCTCCATCGGGATATACCTTTCCAGATAAATCACAAATCACCAATTACAAATCACAAATCGGATTTAATCCGCGAAGCGCGTAATCAAATTCGTACAGGAATAGCGCATAGCGATTATCCCTATACACTTACCGCTCCGTTTACCAAGCGTTGGAATTATGCAGTCAATGTCCTTCGTGCAGCCGATACAGAAGACTTGCTGCACGGCATCTCATTACCCATAACGATTGAGTCCGTTCCGCCCCAGAAATACGCGTATGCTCTATTGGATGTGGAGATTCATGAACATACGGATGACTTATCACTCTGGTTCCGATACTCCGCTACCCATTATAAACCCGAATCCATCCGCCGTTTCGCGGCGTTAGTACGCAAATATGTCGAATGGTTACTAGAGAGCTAGTCCATCTAGTCTATCTAGTCTATCTAGTATGCAGCCCTTTATAGAAAACATATCCCTTCGCCGCCTCCTGGAGCAATCGTTGCGCCAAGCCGCCATTGCTAATCCACACTTGGAGACCAATCCGGTGCGGACGATAGAAGATTGGTGCGCCTATGTGGAGCGCTTTGCGTATCTGATGCCGTGGCAAGGGATGGATATAGGTGAGGATGCTTCCTTCTTCCGCCGCATTGACCAGAATATCGGCTATTTCTATTTCCTGCTGGATCAGCCGCTGGATGCCCTGCGCGATAAGGGCTATATCTATCCCTCGCTTCAGTACGAACCGCATGTAGCAGCTTGGCTCAAGGACTATAATACCGCATGGGGAGAATATCTCAGCAGTCCCGATAGTTGGAATGACTCCTATTATAATCTCGCACGTACGGACGCGCGTTTTGAACTCGATACCGATCGCTATGAGTCGTCCGACCATTGGCATTCATGGAATGACTTCTTCGCTCGGAGGCTCAATTTCAAATTTCAAATTTCAAATTTCAAATTTATTGCTCCGTGCGACGGAGCGATTCTATCCGCGCCCGTCAAGACAGCAACGATTGCCAACTGGCTGGATTTGCTCGGCGATAGCCCATATCGGGATGCCTTCGCCGGCGGCGAGACGACACATATCGTCCTTGATGTATTTGATTACCATCGTTTCCATGCACCGTGCGATGGTACGGTTTTGGAATGCAAGACGATAGAAGGCATCCATGCCGGCGGCGGAGTGATTATCTGGGACGAAGCTGAGACCCGGTATCGCTATGACCAATTGGGTGTCACGGATTTCCAGATGCTTGAAACGCGCGGTGTACTTATCCTGGACACTCCCGCTTTTGGCAAAATAGCCCTCGTCCCCGTCGGCGTCCAGCAAGTCTCTTCCGTCCGGTGGACGATACCCTACACCATACACCCTACACCGTACACCATCCACCAAGGTGAAGAGCTTGGTCGTTTTCAGTTCGGTGGCAGCGATATTGTCCTCTTCTTTGAGCCCAGCAGAGCCCCGCAAATTACTCCCCGAACTGTCAAAGCCGGTGACCCACTAAGCTGAATACTGATAACTGATAACTCAATATGAATAAACAACAAATCATATCCCAAACAAATGCCTTTTTCATTCATACGCTGGATTTTGATCCGGCGATGATAACTCCCAATACAGAGTTGAGACGCGACTTGGGGATTACCAGCGTGGACGCGGTTGCGATTGCCTCTTTTGTGCAGAAGACCTTCGGCTGCCCCATTATCATGCATGAGGTAAAGGCCCTCGTCACCCTCCAGGACCTCTACGACTATATAGCTAGAAATATCTAGTCCCTCTAGTCTCTCCAGATTCTCTAGTGCGTCTAGTTTGTCTAGTGAGACTAGCCCGACTAACAAAATCCCCCACATCCTATGGAATACAACACCTACAACACAGTCCTTCGCCGGCCTGCCAATTGGAAAAACCTCTATTTCTACCAGAAATCCGACGCGCTCTTCCAAATGACGGTTATTTTCTGCGAGCGCTTTCTGCCCAAGCATGGCGACCGCACGGTGGACCAGATGGTTCAGGCGAGCCGGAGCGGCAAACAGAATATAGTCGAGGGCTCGGAGGATGGCATGACCAGTACGCAGATGGAGATCAATCTGCTCAATGTGGCGCGGTCGAGTATTCAGGAGTTACAACGGGACTATAACGATTATCTCAATCGGAAGAATCTCATCCGGTGGGACAAATCGCATGCCCGGTATGGGGATATGCTGACCTTTTGCCGCCGGCATAATACCTTCGAAGAGTATAAAGAACTAATCAACAAAATATCCGATGAGGAGTTTTGCAATCTGGCACTAACCCTGTGCCACATGGTGGACAAGATGATGACCACATACCTGCACCAACTGGAAGAGCAGTTTGTCAAGGAAGGCGGCATCAAAGAGCGCATGCATGCGGCTCGTACTGGCTACCGACAAGCCGAGAAGGAGCGCCTTGAGTTCCTTGAACGCGAAGTTCTCCGCCTGCAAAACATCCTCCAATCCCACGGAATAGAGTACTAGATTGGCTAGTCCATCTAGTCCATCTAGTGCATCTAGTGCGTCTAGTGAGACTAGTGAGACTAGTGAGACTAGTGCATCTAGTGAGACTAGTGCGTCTATCCCTCTATTCCCCCCAAAATCGCCTATGACTCGCAACTACCTTTCCATCCTCGCGGAAACCATCCGCTCTAACTGGGACCAACCTGCCCTCACGGACTTCTATCTCACCGAAGACGGTACCGCCCAGGACACCTCCCGTGGCAACCGTTACACCTATGGCGAGATGTATGCCGAAATCTGCCGCGTCGCCGACCTGCTCACCTCGCTCGGTCTGCAAAAGGGCGACCATATCGCTATCTGCGGAGCCAACTCCGCCCACTGGGTCATCGCCTATCTTGCCATTGCCAAGATGCAGGGTGTCTCTGTCACCGTCATGCACACCCTTATGCCCGATGAGATAGCCCGTCTGGTCAACTTCTCCGATGCCAAAGCCCTCTTTACTGACGAGGATCTATGGGAGGAACTGAAGAATCAGTCCCTACCGCAGGTGGAAAATATCATTTGCCTTGAAAATTTTGAATCTCTAGCATCCCGAACATCTATTATAGCTTCTATTGTACCTGGTGCATCTAGTGAGACTAGTGCGTCTAGTCCCTCAATAGTCGGCTTCCCTCAATCGAATCCCGATTCCCTTGCCATGATTTGCTACACTTCCGGTACATCAGGTAGTGCAAAGGGGGTGATGTTGAGTTATAAAAATATTAGTGTAACTACAGAGTGCGTAAGCAAAGCGTACCCACCCCATAGAAACAAGAAAATTCTATCCTATTTCCCGCTTGCGCATGCCTTTGGATTAGGTCTGGAAATCGTTGTTCCTATAACCAGCGGGTGCCATATATTTCTGTATAGAGGAGAATTGCGCGCTGAGAGTTTGCTACGAGCTATTCGATGCGTTAAACCTTATCTTGCTGTAATGGTTCCTACCATGATTGAAAAGTTGGCAGATGCGGGTACACTCAAGCTGCTATTGTTTAAACTGTTAGGAATAGACTATATTGTAGTCGGAGGATCCGGATTACGATCCAAAGTAGGCAAAAAAATGAAAAAATACCGTATCCCTATTGCACCGGGATATGGTATGACTGAAACGGTCGCTCTAATATGCCTTTCCATTCCATCTTCCTACAAAGCAGGTACTTCTGGTAAAGTATGTGATGCTTTGACACTGCGTATTGCTGATTCCGGCGAGATTCTTGTCAAGGGCGAGAATGTCATGCTCGGCTATTACAAAGATCCGGCAGCCACCGCTGCCAAGATTGACTCCGACGGCTGGCTCCACACCGGCGATAAAGGCCATCTGGACGAGGACGGCTATCTCTATGTTGAGGGCAGGCTCGAACAGGACATCATCGTCCTCCCCAATGGCGAGAACATCCGCCCCGATAACATCGAATCTCTCATCAATGCCCTCCCCGAAGTCTCTGAATCCATCGTCCTTGCCCGCAACGGTCACCTCGTCGCCCTCGTCGTCCCAGCCACTCCCTCTAGTGTATCTAGTGCCTCTAGTGTATCTAGTGCGTCTAGTGCGTCTAGTGTGACTAGTAAGTCTAGTGTATCTAGTGTATCTAGTGCGTCTAGTGAGACTAGAGCGTCTAGTGCGACTAGAGCGTCTAGTCCCTCTTCCTCTCTCCGCCGCAAAATATTGCGCGCCGTCAATCCGCAGTTGCCCCTCTTCTCCCAGCTTTACGATGTCGAGATCACGGACCAACCTCTCGCCCGCACCGAAAAACAAACGATAAAGAGGTATTTGTATAAGTGATCGGTAATCGAAAATCGATAATCCCTAATCGTTTTTTGCAAAAATATTTGCGTATATCGAAAAAATGTTGTACCTTTGCAGCGAATTTTAGATACTATATTATTTATAACGACAATAAATAAATAATAATATATATAATAGTATTTGTTATTTATGTACGAATTTAAGCAGATATCATCCGTAGAATTGATGGCTCAATTGGCGCAACGATTGCAAAGTAGGCGTTTAGAAAAAGGTTTGTCCAGACAGGCTTTAGCGGAGCTATCCGGCGTCCCGGCTCCTACTATCGCGCGATTTGAGCAGCATCATGCTATTTCTTTACGACAATATATTGATATGGCTATCGCTTTGGGTTACGCGGATCCGCTGAAAGAGCTGATGAAAGAGCCGATATACAAAACCATGGAGGAATTGGAGACGATTCGAACCAATCAATATCGTAAACGTGGCAGTCATGTTAAACGTGGATAAGCTATATGTGAAGTATCATGACCGATTGGTCGGTACGCTGATGATGTCGCCGGATAGCGAATCGGCGGTATTCCAATATGCCGAAGAATGGCTCGCCACGGGTTTTTCTATTTCGCCCTTGGAGTTACCGCTTCAGAACCAACTCTTCATCGCTTCACGCACACCTTTCTATGGCAATTTTGGTATCTTCGAAGACAGCATACCTGACGGATATGGACGTTATCTGCTCCATCGCATCTTGAAGCAGCAAGGCGTAGATGATTTTCAACTCACGTCTCTTCAGCGCCTGACTATTATTGGCAATGCCGGAATGGGCGCGCTGTGTTATGAGCCGGCCAATAGCCCGATAAAAGAGGCTGTGTTGCCGGAGTTGGATGACTTGCAGCAGTTAGCCTTGGATGTGTTATCCGAGAAGCAAACCGAAGGCGCGGATGTGCTCTATTTTAATAGTGGAAACTCCGGAGGTTGCCGACCGAAATGCCTATTGCATGAGGACGGAAAGGAGTGGCTCGTCAAATTTCGTCACACCTATGATCCGATGAATATCGGTGCACAGGAATTCAAATATATGAAAATAGCGGAGCGGTGCGGAATAGAAATACCGGAATGCCGATTGATTCAAGGAAAATATTTCGCTTCGCAGCGGTTTGATAGAACCGATACGGGCGAACGATTGCATGTGGCTACCGCAGCGGCCTTGCTGAACGAGAGTATCAATCCGCCTCGTACGGATTATAAGACCTTGCTGAGTTTGACGGGTTGGTTGACGCAATCTCCGCGGCAGGTGGAGCAGATGTTCCGGAGAATGGTCTTCAATGTGTTGATAGAGAATAAAGATGATCATGCGAAGAACTTCTCCTTCATTTGGCAAGATGGCAAATGGCGTTTGTCTCCTGCCTACGATATCTTACCTTGTATCGAGGGGTATCATGGGCAGCATGCTACGTCTGTCATGGGACAAGGTAATCCTAAGGAGCAGGATATGATCGCAGCCGGCGAATCCATCCGTATCAACGCAAAACGCGCAAAGCAAATTATAGAAGAACTGAAAGCGAACATAATTCCCTAATCACTAATTCGAATATGACTATCAAAGACCAATATTTCGATGGCGAGCGGCCGTTGTATGAATCGCGTGATTTGCGGCTGGAGCGCGTGCGAATAGGCGAAGGCGAGTCGGGATTAAAGGAATCGCAGCGAATTGAGGCTTTCGACTGCGAGTTTGAAGGCATGTACGTCATCTGGGAATGCGAGGATGTGGAATGTCGTAATTGCCATTTCGCAGCCTCCGATCGCGCCCCTCTTTGGTACAACCGCAATGTCCGTCTTTTCGACTGCCTCATTGATGCCCCGAAAGCCCTTCGAGAGATAGACGGTCTCACCCTCGAACGACTGAAGATCACCGATGGCGGCGAGACCTTCTGGTACTGCCGAAACGGACAGATCTCCGACCTCAAAATAGAGAACGGAATGTATGCCTTTATGCATGCCCTCCAATTTCAAATATCCAATATCCAATTGCAAGGTCGATACATCTTCCAATACGCCCGCAACATCGAGATTCACAACGCTGTTCTCGACACCAAAGACGCCTTCTGGGAATCCGAGAATATTACCGTCTATGATTCTACAATAAGGGGCGAGTACCTCGGGTGGTACGCACGCAACCTTCGTTTGGTTCGTTGTCGCATCTCCGGAACCCAACCCCTTTGTTACTGCCAAAACCTGATCCTCGAAGATTGCGTCCTCGATGAGTCCTGCGATAGGGCGTTTGAGAAATCGAGTTATTCGATAATCCCTAATCTCTAACTCGAGAATCGAAAACAATGCATCTATTAGACAACTATATCATCGACCCGCACACGCGCTACGAAGGGCACACGCTCTATTATACGCCGGATAACGCAGATCCCATCGAGTTGCGTGGCATCCTGGCGGCAGCTATCTTGGCGGCCCTCATCGTCGATACCGATGAAGGCGATGCCCGCCAAATAGCCTTGGATACAGACGCCGAACGGGCAGAGTTCTTTGCACGCTATGAGCGTGAGGTAAGGCGAGACGATTGGGGCTATCTATCTGCCGAAATAAACCAACTTCGCGATAACTACGTCCAAATAGCAACCGGTCCCACCAAACTCATCGACCTTTGTCCCAATAATCGGCTTCTCAATCTGGCGATGGATTTGACCGTGGCGTACATGCAGCTTCTGGTGCTTAAGACTTTTAAGGAATATATATGGGAGGCTGTGTCATGGAGAGCGCCTTTCGCTCAATGGCTCTTGGATGCAGCGCGCGTGGAGACTCGCCGACAACGATACCTGCAAATCGATTGGACCGATACCCCTATCGTCATCGCCCTCGCTGATGAAATGTCAAATGACCAATCACCAATTACAAATGACCAATCCCCCACTTTCTTCTTTGAAGGTGAAACAGCCGCCGATATCATGGAACGGTACTTGCATTGGTTGTCCGATGAATATGTGGCAATAAAGCAAGAGCTACCCGGTTCCAAAATTACTTCTTCAGACCGTAAATATATATTCAATCAGGAAACCGATTGGGCGTTTCTGTCTGATGAGATAGAGTGTTTGGAGGCTTCTGAACAGAAAGATTGGAACCAATGGCAAAAGGAGTGGGCTAAATTCCTTACCGAGCGCCTCTTGCCCAAGAAAGAGATCCGTTTCTGGGCGGATGATGTGCCGGAGAATGTACAGGAACATCTGCTCTACCATCTTCAACTCATGGAGCAACATCCCAATCATTTCAAGGACCTGACTACCGCCGTTTATGCCATGCGCCAACTCGGCTACATTCGTCGCAAATGCTCCGATTATGCCATGCGTCAGTGGCTCAGTGAACACCTCAAAATCAATTACATGGAGCGTAACAACGCCTCGCAATTCCGGCGTGCCATGAAGGAACATGGGCGCTACACCCCGGAAGTGCAAGACGAAGTGGAGCAGTTGGAGACAATGGGATTCTTCCGCTATCAACCAATCACCAATACCAATAACCAATAACCAATCACCAATCACCAATACCAATAACCAATAACCAATAACCAATCACCAATAACCCTAACTCCATCACTCCTTCATTCTTTCATTCTTTCATTCTTTCACTCCTCATCCCCCAATAGATCTCCGAATACATCCAGCCATAGAAATGCTTGTATTGCTTGCTTCCTTTTGGGATCGTCTTCAGGTACTCCGCGTACTTCTGCTGCCAGATACGCGCCTGGGCAATATCTTCCTCACCGAACTCCTCGGGGTGATAGCACACGCGCTCGATGTCATGTGCCATCCGCTGCGCCGCTTTGATCATCTCCCGATTCCGCGTTGCCCCTTCGGACCACGGTCCTTCGTGGAAGTGGTACGTATACACCAGATGAATCTTACTTCCATCTGGGTCATACCATTTCTCTCCCCAGTCATGCCACTTGCAAACCAACCGTGCCCGGTTCGCCTGCCCGTCCTTCACACTATCCAGCGCACCTCGCACGGTGTCTATTCCATCTACATAAGTTAATCTTGCCATATTTCTTTTATCTTTTGTCTTTTATCTTTTATCTTTTGTCTTTTATCTATGTTCATTGTGTCGGATGACATCCGACATCGGTTCAACTACGGTTCAATTCCCTATCTATTTCCTATCAATCACGTATGAATCCTAGACTTTACTCCTATCCTCTACCTAATCACAACCTATCCTCGTCCTTCTCTCTATGTCTATTGCCGGTGGATGCCATCCACCGATTTTCATCATGACGGTTTGACGGTTTCTATAGCTGTTTTTTGTCATTGCGAAGATGCTAATCTGCTTATTTTATGCATTTTATGTAGAAACCGTCAAAACCGTCAAACCGTCATCCTACTTTTCGATACCGACCATGTTCCAATTTGATCACAATTCCCTCTTCTTGCCATTTGTCATTCCATCTTTCTGCGGTTCTTTCGGACACCCCCTGTGTTTTTGCCTCCTGTATCAGTTCCTTACGTTCATAGGTTGCTTTCAACTGCTCAAATAGCACCTTCCTCTGATCCAGCGGCTTTATCTCCGGTACCACATCCTGCGCGTCTCCGTCTATCATTCGGTACGCGCTCGCCATATGCAGCAGCATCTTATTCCCGATCATCTCTGCCGTCTCATAATCCTCATCCAAACAATAGAGAGTTTCGTCCGTTTTGTCGGATAGTATCCGGCTCTCTCCGTCCATTTCGTCCGAATGGAATTCGGACAACAGTTCGTTTCCTGCTCCGCGTGACAGCGCGGAGTTCCCCCTCATCGCCGTCAGTATCATAGCGATCCTTTCTATCTGCACGGCCATTCGGATGACGGCAGAGTGGAAGTTATCTCCCAACAGCCCGATAAACGTTCCATACTCCGTCTCCATATGTTCACCGAGACGTTCTTTTTGGGCATCGGTTAGACTCCACTCCATTTCTTGATTCTGCGATAATTGCTCGTACGTCCGCAGCATCCGCTGTCCTACGATCTTCGGGATAGCGCTCTGTCCGCCTTTGGATGAGACATAGCGCTTGTCAAAACCATTCGTGCCGCGGATGACGACCGTCAGCAAACGGCTGAAGTATCCGTTCTCTACACTTGGCACCAAGGCTTTATACTGCCCGAACGTACCGGTCAGCAGCATACTCAGCCTCGGATTTTTGATCTCCGAAGCCCCTTTGACGCGATTCCGACTGATCGCCTCATGTTCTGCTGCCTTACGAAGCGCGGTGTTGTAGTTCGCCGCACCCGACTTCCAGATGTCGGTGATCACGCTTCCTTCGCTCTCGTGCATATATCCGACACCGCCTTGCTCCTCCAACGCCTTATACCATGCCGCTAAGGTGCTGTCTCCCGCAATCAGCATCGGATGCTGCTCATCGATCACGCGCACCATCTCTAATGCCTGGTTGGCGATGCCTTTACCGGAAGCCGCAGCCGCCAAGATGAAGCATTGCAGGTTGGCGTAGTACTTCTTGCCCGTTGGACCATAGGTGAAATACAGATTTGGTACGCACGCGCTTGCGGCTGCAAGTGTCGCCATGAGGATGATGTCCTGCTCTTCGGGGGTGGAAGCCAGGGAAAGCATTTGTTGTACACTCTCAGGGAGTTTTTGCATGTCGAGATGCTCGACGATGCGGAGGTCTTCCTGTTCCTCCATCAAATTAAGGTTCTTAAGCATAAAAATTAAGTTTTGGTTTAACATTGTTCGAAATCTCACAATATCGAGGTCTCGAGATCTCCAAGAGAAATCTATTATATAATATATACGGCCCTGCAAACTCTTTCCCTATAGGCATTGGTTGTATTTTAAAGTGGTGCAACAGCAAATTGCGGCATACGCAACTGCTATTCAGTATCTTACAAAAACCTATTTCCTCGCTGTCATCAAAACTTCCTAATCGATAATCCCTAATCCATAATCGTTTTTTCTCGAAAAAACTTGCATATATCAGAAAAAAGCAGTACCTTTGCAGCGGATTTTGACAGAAATAACTAATTTTATTGGCTATTTTGATGTTTAACTATAGATATATCTAATGATATGAACGACCCGTATTTGGTATCCGACAGAGCCCTTTTGAAGGTCATCGGGCAGAAGATGAAGCAACTGCGTTTAGGGGCAAACATGTCCCAGAAAGTGCTTGCGGAGCGTTGCGGATTATCCGATTTTAGTATCAGTCAGATTGAGAATGGCAAGAACACATCGGTACTCAGTTTGCTGATGGTTCTCCGTGCGTTGAATGAGTTAGATATGTTCGATAGATTTTTCCAAGAAGAGCCAATGAGTCCAATCGCCTATGCAGAAGTGATGCGTAAAAGCCGCAAACCGCAGCGGGTACGTAAAATCACCAATCACCAATCACAAATCACAAATCAAAAGTCGGAATGGTAACAGCAGCAGATGTTCATTTATGGGGACAACAAGTAGGTACTGTCCTATGGGACGAGCATTTGGTATGTTCTCATTTTGAGTACGCACCAGAGTTTATTCGCGGCGGATTGGAGGTTTCGCCAATAATGATGCCACTCGCGCGAAAAGTATATTCGTTCCCGGATAGGGATAGTTACAAGACATTCCTGGGCTTGCCCGGAATGTTAGCGGAGGCTTTGCCTGATGCGTTCGGACGTGCGCTGTTGGACAACTGGTTAGCGGCGCAGGGGCGTCAGGATGCCAACCCTGTGGAGCGGCTTTGTTTTCAAGGCAAACGCAGTATGGGAGCGTTGGAATTTGTGCCTTCCATGGAACGTGTCCTAGATGCAGAGCAAGCGATAGTAGTAGACTCGTTGGTGCAAGCGGCTCATGAGGCTTTGTCCAACAAAGAGGCGTTTGTGACCAACCTGTCCAAATCGGATGAGGCACTGCTGGATATCATCCGTGTCGGTACATCGGCAGGCGGACAGCGGGCAAAAGCGGTGATTGCGTATAATGATACGACGGGCGAGGTGCGCAGCGGACAGACGACTGCGCCTAAAGGGTTTGACTACTGGTTGCTCAAACTGGATGGCGTGACGAACAAGGTCTTGGGCGACCCGGAGCATTGGGGTGAAGTAGAGTATGTGCATTCGTTGATAGCCAAAGCGGCAGGCATTCATATGACCGAATGCCGATTGTACCGTGAGAACGGCCGGGCGCATTTCATGACCAAGCGTTTTGACCGTGTGAACGGCGAGAAGATCCATATGCAGACGCTCTGCGGATTGGCGCATTATGATTTCAATATGCTCCATGCGTACTCGTACGAGCAGGCTTTTGCGGTCATGCGGCAGTTGCGGCTGACCTATCCGGAGGCGGAGGAGTTTTTTCGTCGCATGGTCTTTAATGTAGTCGCTCGAAACCAAGATGATCATACCAAGAATATCTCCTTCCTCATGGATAAAAACGGCGTTTGGCATCTCTCTCCCGCATACGACATGTCTTGGGCGTATAATCCGACGGGTGGTTGGACAAGCATGCACCAGATGTCGGTTAATAACAAATGGGATAACATCACTCGTGAAGACCTGTTGCACGTGGCATACGAGATGAATATTAAGCACGCGCCGGCGATAATTGACCAAGTTGTGGAGGCGGTAAGCATGTGGTCCAAACTGGCAAAAGAGCAAACGGATATTCCGCAGAACATCATTGATGCCATTGAGAAAACGAGGGCGTATTTATAGCATTTTGCTATCTTTTTTTTACAAAAAAAACTTTTTTGTTGTTTTTCTGCCCTAAACCCTTGTGTATGTCGCAAAAAAGTTGTAACTTTGCGGCGCTTTTTACGCGCCGCTTATAACGCGTATGTACGAGGGCGCGAAAAATAGAGATACTAGATAATAAATAGACATGGACAACCAAGGTCTGCTGACATATAATGGAGATGAAGCAATAGTCGTCTATCAGAGCGAGGATAATACGCTCCGCCTGGATGTACAGATGGCGCAGGAGACAGTATGGCTCAGCCAGCAACAAATGGCAGAGTTGTTTAACTCGACAATACCGAATATCAGCATACATATCCGCAATATTTTCAAGGAAGGAGAGTTGGACAAAGGGGCAACTGTTAAAGATTTTTTAATAGTTCAAAATGAAGGTGGTCGTCAAGTGACGCGCCATGTTGCATACTACAATCTTGATGTCATCATCTCTGTCGGTTATCGTGTAAAGAGTAAACGTGGAGTTTTGTTTCGCCAGTGGGCGACAAGGGTTTTGCGAGAGTATTTGTTCCGCGGATATGCGTTTAACCAGCGATTCGAGCGAATAGAGCATCGTCTGGCGAACGTCGAGGAACGGCAGTCGCAGTTTGAGATGGAGATACATACCTCATTGCCGCTTCGGGAAGGAATATTTGTAGATGGACAGATATATGACGCTTTTGATTTTGTGAAGGGTTTGATTAGCGGGGCTAAGAAATCGATAATGCTGATTGATAATTATGCGGATGAGAGTGTGCTGACAATGATGACGGACAAACAAGCAGGTGTGAAGGTGGATGTCTATACGTTTGCGGTAGGCAGAGCATTACAACAAGCAGCAGATAATTTCAATAAACAATATGGTGATTTGACGATGCATGCCGTAAAGAGCATCCATGACAGGTTCCTGATTATTGATGATAAAGAAATATACCTGATCGGCGCTTCGTTGAAAGATTTGGGACGTAAGTTATTCGCATTTTCAAAGATGGAGCCGCAACAGATTGCGGTGCTAAAGAATTATTTAGCTAAAGCATAAAGAAATTTTTGGATTATTGTTGATAATTTTTGACTAATAAGAACTAATGAAATAAGAAAACATTTTAAGATACAAAAAGATATGGAAACGAAAATTTTAAAATCAATCAATTTAATTCGCTGTGTTAGCGGGGCAAGCCTAAACCTCTTCCGCTATGCGGCAATGGTGCTGTGCTTGCTGACGCTCGGCGTTGACAATGCGTGGGCATCAACAACATACTATGCCAAAGTAACTGCCAAGGTATCAAACACTGGAGGTGGCAAAGTGTATGCAAGCACATCTAACGCCACCCCTGCGGCAAATAATTATTCTGGAACTAGTAGCTCTGCGCAAAATAGCGCAACAGATACTGGAGTGACACTGTATATTTTTGCAACTCCAAATGATGGCTACGCTTTTAAGGGCTGGTCGAAGACGGAGAATAAGTACGACTTAGGAACTGATAGTCCCTACACCGTTAATTCCGGGACTAGTGGTATTTCAACAAAGAACAGTACCTACACAGAAGTGGGGCCGTATTACGCTACCTTTGTGAAGATTTTCCAATTCAAGGCGAAGGCAGATTTCGCGACAGGTTCTGCCGGTCTCGGCGACGTGTATGTGAGTTTTACGAACGGTACTCCTGCATATCAGGCAACCGCTTTTACGGCTACGGATACGAAGAATGGAACGGAAGCCACTACCGCTAATGCAACCATGACGGCGTATTTCTATGCACAAAAACATACGGGTGCAGAGTTTAGAGGTTGGTATTCTGATGCGGCTTGTAACACCAAGGTTAGCGATAATGCATCTTATTCCACAAATGTCACATCTTTGGTTAACTCAGAGCCGTCAACTCCTCAACTGACATTATATGCAAAATTTGAGAAAGTGGAGACCACTCCGTATTGGTCGCTGTATGGTGTTGCCGGAACTTCCAAGACTTTGCAAATCGGCGAAACGATAGATTTGGTCACGGAAACAGCGGGCAACACGTATTCGTGGGGCACCCCGTCGTATGTGGATGCCGGTGAGACCAATCCGGTTATGACCTATAATTCTTCGACGAAGACCTTTACTGCCAATCGTGCCGGTACGGTAACGGTTACTTTTACACAGGCAGCCGGTGAAGATGCCAATGGCGTGCTTTGGAAGGCAGGTTCAGAAACGTTCACGTTTACGGTAATCAAACTTACCCCGCAATTTGCGTGGGCGGATCCGCTGCCTAATTTTATCGTAGGAACGAATCTGGCTGTAAGCAATCTGTTCTCGTTCACTCCTGCTGAGTGCGAGCAGAACTGGACGCTGACATCCAGCGACCCGACCAATCTGCCGAGCATAGCTACTCCGGCAACTGCACTCTCTCTCCCCAAGGAGGCGAATGGTGTTACACTTACTTTCCATCAGGATGCTACTTGGAAATGGAACGAGATTGCGAACACAAGTATCAAAATCAACGTCACCAAGGAGCCGGTAGAATTCAACTGGAAGAATCCGTCTCTTATTGCCGGAAATACCTATAGTTGGACGGACTTTGTGGAGACCAACTCCGCGGGTGCGTGGAACCTGGTGTCGGAGGACGAGAGTGTTATACCGACGATGCGTTCTATCGCCAGCACCTCTGCAACGGTAGCAGCTGGTATGGTGACCTTGACCTTTACACAGGGACAAGACCTCGGGCATGATGCTGTTCCGGTGCAGACCAAGACGTTTACGGTATATCCTGCTGATGGATTGGCGACCTTCAAAGTGGGTAACACGACGTATACTACTTTGACAGAGGCGAACTCAGTGGCCTCAAGTGGTAGTGATAAAACCATTATCGTGGCCCGTGATGGTGTGCTTCCTCCGGGAGACTACACCATTTCAAACGGCGTGTCGTTGTTGGTGCCGTATAGTACATCCACATCGTTACAGACAAGCCCTGCTACAATTAACGGAACAGCAAATGCAACGGCTATGAATGCATATCGCAAATTAACCTTTGCTGATGGTGCTAATGTTGTATGTAATGGAAATATTTATGTCGGAGGTCAGGCATGCGCCGGTAATGGTGGTAACCCGAGTGGTTATGTGACCGGAGATTGTGGTGTTATCGACATGTCTGCAGGTGGACACATTGAACTGAACGGAACCTTGTATTGTTGGGGCTTTATTAGAGGACAAGGCTATCTGGATGGAAATAATACCAAGGGAGTAGGTACTATTACTGCGAATTCGGGTGCTACTATATGGGAGGACTTCTCGGTTGGTGATTGGCGAGGTGGTACAGCAACAACTGGTTTCGGTGGTCGTTTCTTCCCGTTCCAAAGTTATTTCATTCAAAATATCGAAATACCGGTAACATATAAGTATGGTTCTACGTTAAAGAACTTCTTTACGTTCAACATGAGCAGTAGCGCACAGACAACCACGTTTACCCTTGTAGGCTCTGGTAATGGTAACTTGTTTAAATTGACCGATTCAAACTCGTTGGTTCGTAAATGGTATGATCCCACGACAGATTTGATGTGTTACGAGTTGAGTGGAACAGCAGTATTGGATTATATATCATTAAAAATTTCATACGCTACCATCAACTCCTCTGATTATGATTTGCCTATCAATAGCAATATGCACATTATATTGACTAAGTGCAATATGACATTGAACAAGCCGATGATAATACAACCAAGTGCTATCGTCGAGATAAAAGAAGATGCCAATGTTACAATAGCAACGAAGATTTACATGTACGACAAAGACGAGTGGGGACCATGGATTAGTTCGAAATATTACCGCAGTTATGGTGGTGCTTATCCTATTCTGACTCCACATATGAGTCGCGGGGATGGTTCATCCAATCAGGATATGGATGATGCGACCTTCATGGTGGATGGTACGCTTACCGTATCATCGGGAGGTTTGTACACTTCAGCAGGTGGCGCCAATGTGATGGGCAATGGCGGCGGAAAAGCAATTTTCAGTTCATCCCTTCCCAGTTCTACAACTGTAAAATGGTATAAGGGCACCAGCACAAGCGGCAGTGGGGAGACAGGTACAACTGCAATGACTGCAGCCAACCTCTGCAACGAAAACGCTACCTATACCAAAAGTCTGCAAAATACTTTCTATAATATCCATGGTCGTTGGTTTGTAAGTTCCGCCAAGGATGAGAACACAACCAACCATACTTATTCCTTTACCTATTTGGATAACGGCAATACTGGTAGTAGCGTGACTACTCCGGCTGTCTATGCCTCCGACAAAACCGGATTGATGGCAGGTTACAAGTGGGTGAATGTGGCATTAGATAACACCTTCTGTGGCAGTAAAACGTACAGAGGCGAGGATGGACATTACTATTACTACAACAGTGCTTCTACAGATGCCGTATCCAAGTGGGTACAGCTTGTCAAACTGAACGATGCGCTCTATAGCGGTTCGGATAACAACCTCTATACATTTACCGGTAACAGTTGCTTATGGGCATCGGTAGGCGAGATTGACGAGAACTGTATGTACACCATTGATGAGGTGAAGAAAGCACTTGTCGGTACCGAGTTTGTGGAATTGGAGAAGGACGAGTACGACGAGGTCTATGTCAATGTGGATGACCATAGCGATTACTATATGCTTTTCAGCGGTTGCGTATGGCAGCATGCTACGAAGATTCCTGACACGTACAGGGCATATGATGTGTTGGATAATCCGTATATCTGGTTGAACGACGAGTGGACAGAAGTTACGGAAGCAAGCCCGTATTATTATACTACCGATGACCAGAATATCAAGCACTACTATGAGTTTGACAATGTTACTTTCTCGTGGGTGCCTGTAAAGGAAAAAGTGCGCATCTCTACTAGTACAGAGCGTAAAGACTTCTTGACATGGGATGATGCGATGCTGTACTTAGGGCAATATGTCAACCCGACGGTAACGCTGTTGGATGATGCTGTGGCGACCAAGGCAGTTGCTACTCTTGCACCGAACGGCAAATCCACGGAGTTTACCATTGACCTGAATGGTTATACCTTAACGGCAAATATAGGTGACGCGGCTTACTTCATGAACATGAACACCACTGCCACCCTGTATATAACCGATAACAGCGACAAAGCAAACGGTCAGATGTTGATATACGGCGCTGGAAATAAAAAAATGTATGGTCTCCAAGTGACGAAGGGTAATGTGGTGATGAACGGCGGCCGTATCTATATGGAGAATGGTGCGGTGTATGCAAGCAACACTTCTTGCCAGACTTGGGCTATATATCTAAAGGCAGGTCAGACGCTGACAATCAACGGCGGTGAAATTGAGGCGAAGGGTCACCGAAATGCAGTTGGTGTCTATGCTGAATCTTCCGCAGCAACGGCTACGACGAGTAAGATTACAATCGATGGTAATGCTATCGTGAAAGCAACTGCGCCGAACTATGCCTATGGTGTGTACACGTACGGAACGGTTAATGTGAATGGTGGTACTATTGAGGCCAAGACGGAAGCCGTAACCTCAACTGGCGGGACAACAGCAGCCGGTGCTTATGCGTATGGTATCTATGCCAACGTATCGTCCAATGGAACAGCTTCCAATTGCTATTATGCTACAGTAAATATGACCGATGGTGTCATCAATGCTACAGCCGCTACCTCCAATGGACATGGAATTTGGGCTAATGCCGGTCAGACGATTGCTTCCAGTGTAAGTAACTATAATCCTGCTACCAATAAGGCTTCTGCCAAGCTTAATATCACCGGAGGTGAGATTAATGCAAAGAGTCTTACCAACACTACTTCATACGGTGTATATGCAGTCGGCACGGAGAATAGCAATGGATCGAATGCGTCAGGAGCACATATCATTAAGAATTGTAAGATTACTGCTTCTGCTACAGGAACGGCATACGGTGTCATTATGAGTGCATCGCTCCATGACTTGAGCGGTATTGCACTGACGGGTGTCGCTGAGATTGAGAATGTAGATATCTTTGCAGAGACCACTACCGGTAGTACTGCCGCTGCGGTATATGCTACTGCAACAAGCAACTTCATGAGTCGTGCTAAGTATAACTATGGCACGAATGGAGTATCCGCAGCCAATAAGAAGTTATGGTTTATTGATGCAAATAACAACGATGGTGATTTAACTCACGAGGCTATAGCGGTATCCGGTGATGGTGCCAAAAAGACATATAGATGCCATATCGGTGGTGAAGGCGCCGGCGCAAAAATTACCATCAAGAGCGGTACCTTTAAGGCTAAGTCTGGTTATCAATATGCATACGGAGCCTATGCCAACCGTTCGCTCAATAACTATGATGGAACAGTCGGTTCCGCAGAGATCACCATCATAGATGGTACATTCTCTGCCGAAACAGCTGCAGAGTATGCGTGGTGCTTGCGTAATGCGGGCGTCATGACCGTGAAAGGTGGTACCTTTAATGCGCTTTCCGGAACAGCTTACTCATATGGTGTGTATGCCGAAGCAGGTACGACTACCATTGATGGAGGTACGTTCAATTTGGATGCGACTACAAGTACTACATACGGCGTTTGTGCAACCGGTATAATAGAAGGTAATACCGGATGGAAACATCGTGGAGAGGTAACCATCAACGGCGGAACATTCAATGCGCATGCATTGGGAACCTCGACAGCTGCCGGTGTATATGCAACAGGTACCTATGTGGAGTTGAATCAAACCAAGTACGATGCGCGTTCTGCAGCGAATAAGGAACTATACTATCCTGTTGATGAAGAAGGTAATAAGTTGGCGGATGCAACCAAGGCAAACTACTATCCTTACCGGTTTGGAGTTCATACCATAGGCGGTAAGATTACGGTTAGCGGCGGTACATTCAATGCGAAGGCATTCACTACTACAGCTATGGGCGCATATGCTAATATGAATAGTGCTGTACGTGCGGATAAGATTGATCGTCAAGGTGTGGCTCGTGGTGAGATTATTATCCATGATGGTGAATTTAATTCGGAAACTGAGACTTCTACGAATGCCGAGGGTATTCGCTCGTATGGTACGGTTAATGTCGATGGTGGTACGTTTAATATTAAATCCAAGACTACGGACGCGTATGGTCTATATGTTATGGATGGTACGACAACCATTGATGACGGTACATTCAATATTTATGCCGGTACAAGTACAGCGGCGGGAATACGCTCGCATATTTATGAAAATAAGAGTTATGGGTACTTTGTAGAAGGTCAGGCTATCATCAATGGCGGAATCTTCAAGGTAAATACATGGAGCGGAAATGCAGCTTACGGTGTATATGTCACTGGAGCTGCCGGTGCTTTCTCGGCAACATCCTCCACTTCATATACCGGTGCGAAACCAGCGAACTATGCTGTGGCAGGTCATGCGACAATCACAGGAGGTACGTTCATTATGAATCCTTCCACCGGTGTAGATTCGTATGGATTTGTGCTGCAATCAGATAGGGTAAGCGGATCGGGAGAGACAAAGGCAACAGCTTCTCCAAAGTGCGAAGTGACAGGTGGTTTCTTCCAAATGAAGGGAACTGGCGTATATGCAGCAAACGCTCAAGCAACCGAGGATGGTAATGGTAATCCGAACCTTTGGGTAAAGGGTGGTCACTTCAGTACGAAGACGAATCTGGAGCAAGCATCTCCCAAGAACTACGTGCGCGTTCCTTATTATGTATTAAACTGCGTACATCCCGATTACAAGTCAATCTATCCGTACGAAGTAGCAGAGGCATATACCATTACCTTTAAAGATGACGAAAATCATACGCTTTGGAGTGGCTTGCAACCCAAGGGATCTACAGCCGTTTATCCGCTTACTAATGGTATCCCGGAGAAGGGCGCTACGGCTACCAACTCATTTGAGTTTGCTTCTTGGGATAAAACATTGGCTGAAGTAACCGAAGATGCAACCTATACGGCTTCGTTCAACACCGTGGCGAAGAAGTTTATGGTAACATGGAAGGATGACAAGGGTGTTGAAATTGACCACATGGAGTATGCTTCGGGTCAGACCCCGACTCATGCAGATCCTGATAAGGAGGGTTATACCTTCACAGGCTGGACTCCTGCTATAACAGCAGTAGGAGCAGCGGATCAAGTATATACGGCAACCTTCTCTATCAATCAATATACGATCCGTTGGGAAAATGAAGATGGAAGTCTTATTCGCGAGGATAAGGTAAATCATGGAACTATGCCTACTAAACCGTCCAATCCGACCAAAGAAGGTTATTCGTTCCAAGCATGGAATCCGGGTGTAGTAAAGGCGACGGAGGATGTTACTTATACTGCAACCTATCTCCTGAATCTTGTTACGCTGACTAAGGCTAATAGTACTACAGCCACTCCGTATGTAACTTTTGCATCGGCTCTCACGGAAGCCAATAAGGCCGATGGTGGTACGCTGACGCTGCTACAAGATGTCAATGTAGCCGGTACTTCGCAGGCATTTACTACATCTACCACGCTTGATTTGAATGGTCATACATTGCGGGGTGCGGTCAATAAACTCATCAACGTGAACGGAAGCGGTAAGACGGTAACTGCGAAAGACTCGAAGGGTGGTGGTATGATTGAAGATGTCTATGCAACCAATGGGCAGTTAACCGCAGTATATGTCACTAACGGTACCTTTGTTTTGGAGAGTGGTACGATCCGCGTAGAGAACCCGACTACTTCTTCCAGCGCAAGTTATTACGCAGCGGCTGTATTGGTTCCTTCCGGCAAGACCTTCAGAATGGAAGGTGGAACACTGGAGTCTGTAGTAAATGTTGACTATGCGTATGGTGTGTACAATCTGGGCACAACAATACTCAATCACGGTACTATCAATACCTATGCTCCGGCTCGTTCGTACGGTATCCGCGCTGATAATACGACAACGATTAACAACGATGATGTCATCATTAATGCCAATGCAACACGTACTACATACGGCGTGGCTGTATGGAATAATGTTGAGGGTAAAACGATAACTATCAATGGCGGTACATTCAATGGCATTGCAACCACCACAACCGGCTATGCTATTCATGCGACTACTTCAACGACTGAGCCAACGACTTTTTCAACAATCAATGTCAATGGTGGTAAGTTTAAATCGACCACAAAGACTGTTCTGAATACCAGTGGTGCAACTATCCACTTGAATGCGGGCTTCTATGATACGGATACGGAACTTGCTGGATTGGCTTCGCCCAAGCAAGTGGTAGGGTTGACTACTGAACCGGAGAAGGCGGAGGGTTATAACTGGAAAATTGTGGACAACGCGCACCAGATTTCCTTCCAAAATGAAGATGGTAGTTTAGTTCTTCAGCAGTCGAATATAGAGGATGGTGTACAGCCGGTATATTTCGGCGAGGCACAGACGAAGGCTTCTACTCCTAAGTATTCCTATGATTTTGACGGCTGGAAGGACGCTTCGGATGACCAAGTATATGCTGAAGCAGAACTGCCTGTTGTAAGTAAAGATGCTGTTTATACGGCACACTTCTCTCAGCGTGCAGTAGAGTACCCGATTACGTTCTCCAATATTGACGGTATGGGTACGGACTATGTGCAGATGGTAGCATATGATGAGGTACCGGTATATGATGGTGCTACGCCTTATATGTCCGGTGCGGTTTCCAATTATGCATATACCTTTATCGGCTGGGATCCTGAGTTGGCAGTAGTAGAGGGTCCTGCAACTTACACTCCGCGCTATAACCTTGTTATCTCGCATAACGTATCGTTTGTCATCAACAACGCTTCGGCAACTACTCCCGCCGTACTTACCGTAGCAGAAGGTGCAGCTGTAGAGCGTCCTGCGGATCAGCTCGTTGGATGTCAGCATATCGCAGGATGGTACAAAGATGCAGATCTCAATGAGGAATGGGACTTCGCCAACGGTAAGATGGGCGATCACGATATCACGCTCTATGCAAAGTGGGAAACCAAGACATACGCCATCACCTGGCTCGATGAGAACGCTGATGAGATTGACCAGACTACAGTGGATTGTGGTACGGTTCCGACACATGCTGACTTGTATAAGCCTTCTACAGCTGCTTGCAGTTATGAGTGGAGAGGCTGGAACAAGACACTTGTGGCAGCCAATGCTAATGCTACGTACAAGTCTCTTGGCTTTACACAAGTGCCCAAGCGCTATGCGATTACGTTTGTGACTGGTGCAGGCGCAACGGTCATCAATCCGATAGAGTTGGAAGTTGGAGCGACCGTAACAGCTCCCGCAGATCCTACTCGTGAGGGTTACACGTTCAACGGCTGGAATCCCGCGGTGCCGAGTGTAATGCCTGCAAATAATGTGGAGTGTGTGGCACAGTGGACTGTGAATACGCATAAGTTAGCATGGAACTTTGATGGTGGAACTCCGTCCGGCAATTACACAGAAGCAAACAATGCGTTGGCATATGGTAGTGCTATTACCTATCCGACTTTGAGCAAGACAGGTTATACGTTTGCCGGTTGGAGTACGAGTGCAACCTCTATGCCTGATGCTGATTTGACGATTACGGCAAGTTGGACAGTAAATACGCACAAACTTGCATGGAACTTTGATGGTGGAACTCCGTCCGGCAATTACACAGAAGCAAACAATGCGTTGGCATATGGTAGTGCTATTTCCTATCCGACCTTGAGCAAGACGGGTTACACGTTTGCAGGTTGGAGTAGCGATGCAACCTCTATGCCTGATGCTGATTTGACGATTACGGCAAGTTGGACTGTGAATACTCACAAACTTGCATGGAACTTTGATGGAGGTACGCCGTCCGGCAATTACACAGAAGCAAACAATGCGTTGGCATATGGCAGTACGATTACCTATCCGACCTTGAGCAAGACAGGTTACACGTTTGCCGGTTGGAGTACGAGTGCAACCTCTATGCCTGATGCTGATTTGACGATTACGGCAAGTTGGACAGTAAATACGCACAAGTTGGCATGGAACTTTGATGGTGGAACCCCGTCCGGCAATTACACGGAGGCAAACAATGCGTTGGCATATGGCAGTACGATTACCTATCCGACTTTAAGCAAGACGGGTTATACGTTTGCCGGTTGGAGCACGAATGCAACCTCTATGCCGGATGCAGACTTGACTATTACGGCAAGTTGGACTGTGAATACTCACAAACTTGCATGGAACTTTGATGGCGGAACCCCGTCCGGCAATTACACGGAGGCAAACAATGCGTTGGCATATGGCAGTACGATTACCTATCCGACTTTAAGCAAGACAGGTTATACGTTTGCCGGTTGGAGCACGAATGCAACCTCTATGCCGGATGCAGACTTGACTATTACGGCAAGTTGGACAGTGAATACGCACAAGTTAGCATGGAACTTTGATGGCGGAACCCCGTCCGGTGCTTACACGGAGGCAAACAATGCGTTGGCATATGGTAGTGCTATTACCTATCCGACCTTAAGCAAGACAGGTTACACGTTCGCGGGTTGGAGTACGAGTGCAACCTCTATGCCGGATGCCGACCTGACGATTACTGCAAGTTGGACTGTGAATACTCACAAACTTGCATGGAACTTTGATGGCGGAACCCCGTCCGGTGCTTACACGGAGGCAAACAATGCGTTGGCATATGGTAGTGCTATTACCTATCCGACCTTAAGCAAGACAGGTTATACGTTTGCAGGTTGGAGTAGCGATGCAACGTCTATGCCGGATGCAGACTTGACTATTACGGCAAGTTGGACAGTGAATACGCACAAGTTAGCATGGAACTTTGATGGCGGAACCCCGTCCGGTGCTTACACGGAGGCAAACAATGCGTTGGCATATGGTAGTGCTATTACCTATCCGACCTTAAGCAAGACAGGTTACACGTTTGCCGGTTGGAGCACGAATGCAACCTCTATGCCTGATGCTGATTTGACGATTACGGCAAGTTGGACAGTAAATACGCACAAGTTGGCATGGAACTTTGATGGCGGAACCCCGTCCGGTGCTTACACGGAGGCAAACAATGCGTTGGCATATGGTAGTGCTATTACCTATCCGACCTTAAGCAAGACAGGTTATACGTTTGCAGGTTGGAGTA
>Ga0247610_10000266_pt1 | contig 81970 bp, 53 predicted proteins | sample 174DNAGHGhighgp2_FD_193483 | JGI IMG/M metagenome (GOLD analysis project Ga0247610, IMG submission 193483) | Sheep rumen microbial communities from Palmerston North, Manawatu-Wanganui, New Zealand - 1742 DNA GHGhigh gp2 | ecosystem: Host-associated > Mammals > Digestive system > Stomach > Rumen... | reverse complement strand
GTCATTGATGCCAGGATTGTTCCTGTCAATCATTATTTTTTCAATGATTGCATCATGCCAATCTATTTCACAAAAATTATATAATATTATCTTTTCCATGGCCATCTATTAATATCAAATATATGTTCCTTATTACCATTTAAGTGGAAATGACTATTATTGGGTCCTTTAAAACCGGTAAACGTTCCATTGTCTATTCTTAGTAAGAGTTTGGGAAGTGTTGACGGTGAGGACGATCCTGCCCATAGAGTCTGCCAGCGTGAGCGTGCATTGCCCAAACTCGCGCAAGCTGCGGATGAGTACCTGCACCAGTCCGTGAGTGGGATTGGGAGCTGCTATCACTTTCCAATCGCTTGTCATTCTATTGTTTGTATTATTTTGCTCATCCTCAGATTCATCCATCTCACGTAACATAAGGTTAAAAATTGAACGCCCAGTACGATTTCCAGTAGCATCATAGGTGTAGTGAATACTTTGCTGGGCAAGTGCAGTGCTTGCCCAGCACATAATTAATAATGTCAACAAAAATGTTCTCATGGCAACAATAACGGTTACAAAGTTAGTCTTTTTTCTTAAACTCCTATTTCGCCCAAATATGATTTGTATCAAAAAAATCACCACCTTGAATCGTGAAAGTGGTGATTTTGGTAGGGACGATCGGGCTCGAACCGATGACCTCTGCAATGTGACTGCAGCGCTCTAAACCAACTGGGCTACGCCCCTGTCTTTCGTAGTTAACGCTGCAAAATTACATAATCTGTTTTAATTGACCAAATAGTTTAGGGATTTTTTTGCTCCCTATGGAAAATAAATCCTATTTTGCAAATAGACAGTTTGACGGAGTTTGTCGTTGTGAAGGTTGAATGTTAAGAAAAGTGACATTTTAGGCCCAAATTCCAGGCGTTATTTTGCACCAACCTTTCCGTAGGTCGGAAAAATGCGATTTTTAGGGTGTTTTGTAAATTGTTGATAATGAGTTTGTTGTGAAAAATGGGCGTTTGCGATGATGTTAAAATCGTAATTTTTCGTTGAAAAAACGTGATTTTTGAGCTTTCATAACATGTTATTTGAGCGAGCTAACTATATCAGTTATGCTCGTAAAGTATATAGTTACGGTCGTAACTGATAATGTTATGAGAAATATCATCGGTTTTTGCATCAAAACAACATGTTGTCAGCAATTTCAAATTCTATTTCACAAATTTTTCTGGAAAAAAATTGTCGGGTTATTTCACAGCATTACACGATGCCAGCATCTGAAAGGAAAGTGACAAACCAGAAAGACATAAAAAATGGGTACACAAATGGTACCCATCCCTGTTATTTGTTGTATTTCTGCAAATATCCTCGCGTCAGTTTACCTGAACGCTTGATGACATCATCTGGCCAAGGACCCGTGGATGTGGCACGAGGAAGAAGCATGGAGCACGACTCGTTTTTGTCGCTGATGCTCCAACAAATCCAACTCACTTTGAGCTTCTCCATGCGGTCAATCCACAACTGTTGTGATTCCGGGTCAATCTTACCATCACCAGATGCTTCGGTAACACCACTTTCAGAGACAAAAACGGGGATACCCTTCTTCACAGCATCTTCCATGCGGTCGCGAAGATATTCCTTGTGGGTGGAAGCATAGAAATGGAGTGTGTACATGATGTTGGAAAAGCCTTTTAATGGACTCTCTGCCACAAGGTGAATGTCTTGGTCCCAGTGAGGGCAACCCATGAGAATGATATTGTCAGGGTCGTATTTGCGAATTTCCGTGATGATTTCGGAGGCATATTGCTTGAGACTTTCCCAAGAATCTTCTACAGGCTCGTTGTAGAGTTCGTAAATCACATGAGGGTATTTCCCATATTTTTGCGCCATCTGACTGAAGAAAGCCTTAGCCTTTTCAGTGTGCATTTCGTGAGCGTGCCAGTCGATGATGACATAAACATTGTTCTTGATGGCTGCTTTTATCACAGGTTCGATACATTGGAGCGCAAAGGTGGGATTCTCAAGATAGTTGTCTTCTACCGTTGTCACACCCATTGCTGCACGAATCACGGTGGCATTCCAATCGTTTTTCAAAGTCTTTACCGCCTTTTTGTTATAGAAACGAGGCCAGATGTTGTGCCATCCAAGACTTACGCCACGCAATACAACGGGATTACCATATTGGTCGCAAAGTTGAGAGCCTTTTACTTGTAACTGTCCCCATTGCTTGACGGGGTCTGTGGCGTGAATGCCGAGGGTGAGTAAGGTGGCTATTGCCAAAAGAAACAATTTCTTCATGATGAGATAGGTTTAGGAAAACAAATAGGTATATATTATAATAAGGTGAGCGTATAGAGATATACCACAGATGCCGGGATTGCCATGAGAGAGGAATCGAAACGGTCGAGCATTCCACCATGACCAGGCATGATGTTGCCACTGTCTTTGATGCCAAGCGTGCGTTTGAAGAGTGATTCCACAAGGTCGCCCCATGTGCCGAAGAAGACAACCGTCAATCCAAGTCCCATCCACTCGATGGTGTTCAATAAATGAACGGAACCATCGTTGCCAGCGTAATAACTGATGATGGTTGCTGCAATGAGTACGAAGATTCCGCCTCCGATGCTCCCTTCCCAACTCTTTCCCGGGGAAATGCGTGGGAATAGTTTGTGTTTGCCAAGTAACGAACCGCTACAATAAGCACCTGAATCGTTAACCCAAAGGAAAATGAAGATGCTCAATGGCAGAAGAGTGTCGAAATGATGCTCCATTCCATCGGGTGAAATCTCGAAAGCCAAGATGTTAATCAAAGAGAAGGGCATGGCTATATACAACTGTGCCAACATGGTGTAAGCCCAATCGTTGATGGCATTCTTGTTCTTGGTGTATAATTCGCTTACGAACAAATAAACGATACTCAAGATATATGGGATGAAGATGATAAAATTGTCAACTATTCCAGTCCTGATGGCTGCAACGGCAAGGAAGAAGTACATACCTGCAATGGTAGAGATAAACCGATTGACGGTAACGTCTTCCAACTGGTTGACCAACCCCGTGTATTCCCAAATGGTCATTCCCGTAATGAGGGTAAACAAAAAGATAAAAGCGTCAGGGCGAAAGACCATTCCTACAATCATGATGACAAGGAATATTACACCGCTGATACTTCGAATGATAAGGTTTTTCTTTTTATCGCTCATGGCTGTTAAAGGTTTTCATGTTGAAAGAAAGGACGTGAAGTCCTTTTCTTTCAACGATTATACATTTCATTCTTCTGTTTTCTTGTTCTTTTCGTATTCTTCTTGTGCCTTTCTCACTTCCTCGGGCATGTCTTCCAAAGTGGGCGCTTCGCTGTTTGCCAACTTCTCGTTTTCATCGATGATTTCCTGAGAACGACTTATCCACGGGCGTTTGCCGAAGATACGTTCTACGTCTTCAGCGAAAATCACCTCGTTCTTGATGAGTAACTCTGCCAATTCGTTGTGGCCTTCCTTATGTTCGGAAAGAATGCTCTTGGCTCGCGCATATTGGTCGTTAATCATCTTGAGCACCTCATCGTCCATGATTTTTGCCGTTGTCTCGGAGTATGGACGTTGGAATTGGTATTCCTGATTGTTGTAATAACAAATGTTAGGCAGACGCTCACTCATACCAGCGTAAGCAATCATACCATACGCACTCTTGGTGGCACGTTCAAGGTCGTTCATGGCACCAGTGGAAATGTGTCCGGTGAACAACTCTTCAGCCGCTCTACCGCCTAAGAGGGCACACATCTCGTCGAGCATCTGCTCTTTGGTGGTAATCTGTCGTTCTTCGGGAAGATACCACGCTGCGCCCAAGGCTTGTCCGCGAGGCACGATGCTTACCTTTACCAAAGGATTGGCAAACTCGCAGAACCAAGAGATGGTGGCGTGACCAGCCTCGTGAAGGGCGATGGCACGTTTCTCGCCGGAAGTCATCACCTTGGTTTTCTTTTCCAAACCACCAATGATACGGTCAACGGCATCCAAGAAGTCTTGCTTGCCTACTGCCGCTGCGTTCCTACGGGCTGCAATCAGAGCAGCTTCATTACAAACATTGGCAATGTCGGCACCAGAGAAACCTGGCGTTTGACGAGCAAGAAACTCAATGTCAACCGTCTCATCTGTTTTCACGGGTTTCAGATGAACCTTGAATATTTCCTTCCTTTCCGGTAAGTCGGGAAGGTCAACGTTGATTTGTCTGTCAAAACGACCGGCACGTAACAAAGCCTTGTCAAGCATGTCCACACGGTTGGTAGCGGCAAGAATGATAACACCGCTGTTCGTGCCAAAGCCATCCATCTCTGTCAACAGGGCATTCAGGGTGTTTTCGCGCTCATCGTTGCCTCCCATGGCAGGATTCTTGGAACGAGCGCGACCAACGGCATCAATCTCGTCAATGAAGATGATACATGGAGATTTTTCCTTGGCTTGACGGAAAAGGTCGCGGACACGACTGGCACCAACTCCTACAAACATCTCCACGAAGTCGGAACCACTCATAGAGAAGAATGGGACGCTTGCCTCACCAGCTACAGCCTTTGCCAAAAGGGTCTTACCTGTTCCCGGAGGACCTACAAGCAAGGCACCTTTAGGAATCTTTCCACCTAAGTCGGTATATTTCTTGGGGTTTTTCAGGAAGTCCACGATTTCCTGTACCTCTTGCTTGGCGCCAGCTTGACCGGCAACATCCTTAAACGTTACGCCCAGGTCGTTGCCTTTCTCGTACATCTTAGCCTTGCTTTTTCCCACGCTAAACACGCTGCTTCCGCCAACGCCTCCGCCACCCATTCTGCGCATCATGATAATCCAGATGACTACGAGGAAGATGATGGGACCGAAACTAAGCAGAAGGTCAAAGAAACCGCTACCTCGCTTGTTCTCATAACTGAAGTCCTTGATCTTTCCTGCCGTTTGTACTTCGGTAAGATATTTCTCCAGTTCGTCAACCGAACCAAATTCGATGGTGAGATAAGGATTCTTGCCTGTTTGTTGAGCAGACATGTTGAATACGTCACGGATATTTTTAGCCTTGACGTACATCTTGAGTTTGCTTTCGTCTTTGTTGACTACCACGTTGTTGACGTAACCTTTGTCAACGTATTCCTTAAACTTGGTGTAACTCGTGGGTTGATTCATTGCGTTTCCCGACGCAGGCATCAGTATCGAATCGTTACCGTTGAAGATGAATCCAACAGCAAGCATGATGATAATGAGGCCATAGAGCCAACCCATATTAAACCTTGGCATCTTCGGGTCTTTGTCGTTGCCTGGTTGATTGGTGTTATTGTTGCTCATAATAGTAATAATTATCTTTAGCTGATAGTTTCAAAAGATGTGCCAAACCTTAATCGAGATTTGGAATATTCGTTAATTTTGCATCTTGCCATAGGTTTTCGAGGTCGTAGTATGTACGTAACTCTGGTACGAAGATATGAACGATCACGTCTCCATAGTCCATTGCCACCCATTGCGATACTCCAAGACCTATCACATGCATGGGTTTGTCATGAACGTCTGTTAGCACGATTTCGCCAATCGATTCGGTAATCGCTTCCACTTGCATGGGTGAGTTGCCTTGGCAAATCACGAAATAATTACATACGGTACCGTCGATACCTTCCAGATTTACTACGGTAATATCTTGTCCCTTTTTCTCTTGAACGCCTTTGATGATTGCTTCAACTAATTGCTTTGTTTGTTCCATTCAATGATATGTGATAATATATGCTACAAAGTTACATTGATTTATTGGAAAAACGATTAAAGAATAGGTTAATTTGAATTTTTTTATAAAAAAACACTTTAAAATATTGTTAGTTTAAAAAAAAGATGTACCTTTGCAACCGCAATCGAACATCACGGGATGTTTTGGCGCAGACAATTGGGGTATGGTGTAATGGTAACACTACAGATTCTGGTCCTGTCATTCTTGGTTCGAGTCCGAGTACCCCAACAGAAATAATCGCTAGGTAATTGAAAATCAATGCCTGGCGATTTTCTTTTTTTGATAAATTCCCGAAAAATCCCCGAATGGCCAAAAATGAGTGAGGAATGAGTAGTGAAAACAAGAAGTGACGCAGGATGTTGGCTCCACGTCTCTTTGTTTTTGTTTCTACGGAGGAAAGAGAAAACAGAATTAAAAATAATAATTCCTTTCCTCTTTTCCTCAGTAGATATTAGAGAATACTATAGTAACGATTGTTTAATCATCAATTCTGAGTGTTTTCACCCAAAATCTTGTTGACCAAGGTAACAACATCGGAGATGTCAATTGCACCATCGGAATTCATGTCACCATACGTAAGCACGCCATATTCAGCAGAGGCATCGGCATTGCCCAGCACGTAGTCGATGACTAACACCACGTCGGTAACGCCCACCGAGCCATCCATATTGGCGTCTCCCTTTTCAAAGGCTTCATTGGTGGCGAGTTCCTTGAACTTGGCGTCGAGATATACGAAGCGCTGATTAAGGTATTCCTTAATGGACTGCACGGCTGACGAATAATCACCGTCGAGTGTCCATCCTGCTCCGCCATTTGCCTTTGTGGCATAGTTGTCACCTTGAGTTTGTGCAATCTCATCAGCCAGTACGTCTATCTTTGCTGTCAACAAGGCAAGCAAGTCTTTGGTCTTGGATTCACCGTATAGGGTGTTCCATTTTACCATCACTGCATCCTTGAACCACTGTTCTTGCCAAAGAGCCTTAATCTTGTTGCGCATCACTTGGTAGTCGGCATGGTTGAAAAGCATACCGTTGAACGAGCCTGCGGTGTTGAGGTCGCTCATATCCACAGGATGTTTGTCATTGTTGCCGTATGCTTTATCGTTGCTCCAGAGCGGACCGAAGTGCAACTTTCCATCGGCATTGTCCTTATAGACGTAGATGTCGGAGAGTTGCTTGTAAGCGCCAAGGATTTCGCTGGCAACGTACCAGTTGATGAATGAAGCCTGATCAACATTGTTTTCCACATCAGCCCAGAAGGATGTGAAGTAGTTGCTTACTGCGATTTGCAATGCGGCTTGTTCTTCTGTTGTGATGTCGTCCTTGTCAGGGTTCTTGATGACGATGTTTGGACTGGTTTCGTCGCCTGTCACATAGAGGTCGTTGGCTCCAACTTCACCATTAGATGCAATTTCTAAGAGCCAGTCGGTGTTTTTGTCGTTCACCAATACTCGTCCGCTTTCCACTTTTACGCGGTCGGTAATCTGATAGGTGCCAACGTAAATGCCGTTTACGACGAGATCGGCATACTGGCATCCTGGTGTGAAGCTGAATCCTAACTGATCGCCGAGTTCCTCGGTAAGACCGTTACGCAGCATCGATGGATCGTCGTCGTTAGATTCGAGTACCCATTGCTTGTAAGAGCCAGACTTGCTTCCCAACAGTGCACGTTTTTTCTCAAACTTTAGTCGGTAGGAAGTCTTTTCGTCACTTCCGTCACCAACATATTTCACGCTCAGTCCAGTGTTGTCCAACGAGAAGCTACCGCCAATCATGTTATTCTGGTCGAACACTTCGATGGCTGCTGTTCCCCAGTTATCGGCATCGACTGGTGCATCGGTATCGATGTAGATGGTTGGCACGTCGTTCATCTGTTTGCGTTGCTCTTCAACTGCATCTTCTGCTATGAAGCTGATGGTAGGATTTACGGCTCCATTGGCTTTTCTGATATATGCGTTGATGCCGTAAACGAGACCGTTTGTATTCCAATCATTAGTCTTTTGTGGAATGGTGAATGATGTAGCATCGCCAGCGAAGAGAAGGTCATTGCCATCCACGTTAAGTCTGTTAGGATAGAGGTTGGCACTGAAGGTGTAGTTGCCGAATGTCACGCTTTCACCGTATGGCTTATGAGTGTTGTCCCAATTTGAACAATATGCCAACATGACACTGTTGAATATAGGATTTGCTTCGACTGCTTTAGAAGGCTTGATCAGATAAGGCATACCTGGGCAGATGGCATTGTCGGCAGGCGTAGCGAAATATAGCGTGGTGCCATTGGAGTAAATGCCCGCCAGTTCCTTCAATTCGTATTGGTCACCAAAGACGCTCTTCAAGGTTTGCTCGTTTGCTGAGAATGGTAGCGAAATGGCACTCCATTTGCCTTTCTCAAACGACTTGTTGACCAAAGTCACATTATATAATTGGTCCAGGAGTTCAACCTTTATACCATTGCTTTCTTGGTTCTTTGCGGCATCAAGTGTCAGACTACCCGTAACCGTATTAGCCTCTACCACAAGTTCATCGAATCGCTGCTGCACGTAGTCGATGCGGTCGCTCAGCCAATCTTTCAACTGGTCAACGTATGCCTGATAATTGGCAAGTCCACTAACATATCCGAAGGCTCCCTGTGGTGTGTTGCCCCACTTCGCCAAGTTTAGTTTTTGAGTTTCCCTTACCACATCAGCCATTTCATCGATTTTTGCAAGCAGATGGTCTTTGATGCCTCCGCTGACAAGATTGTCCATGACCTCCTTAGCGCGAATCATGAAATCAGGGTCTTGGGTTAGTTTCTCGAAATAACCTTGTATGCACGAAGCTTGTTGTAGGTGAGCCACAAGTTTTTCTTCTGGGTCACCCATTGACTGCCAGTTTCCGAAAGCCAGATCCTTGTCCCACAGAGGACCCCAGCAGAGTTTGCCGCCGGCTTCACGATACGCCTTTACGCTCATCAATCCGTCGTAGTCGCCTGTCAATTCGGTTGCAATCCAGAATTTCATCAGCGATTCCTCGTCGTTATAGGCGCGCCAGCCTGTTGCTGGGTTGGAATAGCCAACGCCGAAGGCTTTCTTCCAACCATTGAGGAACCAATCTTTTATCGGGTTAATAACAGCTGCGCGTTGTTGAGCATCCGTGTCATCGGCTGGCTCAGGATTGTTGATGTTCATCATCATACCGCCTTCAGAAAAGCACATAGGATAGTCGCACATGTCGTTTCTGCCTTGGAACTCAACGTACCATCCTGTGTCCTCGTTCACATTGATGCGGTCGGCATCTACTTCGCAATGGTCGGAAACCTGATAAGTGCCACGGTATTCGTTATTGATGACGAGGTCAACAAACTTATAACCAGCAGAGAAGGGCATTCCTACTGCTTGTCCAATGTGATAAGTCAGCGCATTGCGGAGCAGCGACTTGTCGTTTACGTTGGCAAGGAGAGTCCAGTTACGTTTTGCATAACCTTTACCAAGGAGGTCATGCTTATGTGCCTGTCCGTCGGTAGAAGTCTTTTTGCTGGCAAATTTCAGACGGTATGGTCGTTTCTCTGCATCAGCCGTGGAGTTTCCTCTGACTTTGATTTCCAGATTAGTGTTCCCGTTTGCGTCGATGGAATCCTCAATGAACGACTCAAGATAGTCGGGACTTGAGGTGTCGGATGTAGCCACTACCTGAATCTTGGCAGGACGATAAGGAGCTTCTTCGGCTTTAGAGTTATTTCCTCGTATCTTGTATAGATAATCGTTCAATGTTTGATTGCCAATACCTGGGAGGTCGATATAGATGGTAGGTACATTGGTGATTTGGGCACGAGCCGCTATTTTTCCTTCAAGAGAGGTCGGGGTAGGCTCGTCGCCTCCACCGCCTTCATTACTTCCGCTCTCACCGCCAGAACTGGTTATGTCAAGCGAAAGGGATGGGGTGGTTGAGTCGAGTGTAGGATGATAGAACCATGCAAACGTGCCATGATATCCATCATCACTATCTCCATTTTTGTCTTGTGCTCTGAATGTACCCCAAATGCGCCAGTTTCCTAATCCTGTACCGTCATTTTTGAAAGAAAAAGCGGTTACAGGACTGCCTTGACCGTTTACGATTCTATACCAATCCAGTTTGAAGTATGTTCCCCAAAATTCCAAGCCATTGCTTAGAGTAACTTTGATGAAGTTCGTGGAAATATTGGAAGCAAAAGTAACATTGTTGAAGGTTGGATTATCAACCGTTTGTTTTATGCGAATGGCGTATGGATTACCTGCAACAATGGATGTTGCAGCCTTCATCTTGATGGTTGTGCCATCAAAGGAATCAAACTCTTGCAAGTCCCATTTCCCTTCGCCAAAGGTAGCGTTAAGTACTTCTTGCGAAGCCGTGAACGGGAAGACTACACCGTCCCACTCAAAGGCTGAGAATGTTTTGTTTTGTAGGGTGACGTTACATGTCTGATTGCAATAACTGGTGTAAGCACCAGCATTGGTTGAAGTAACATCAAATACTACGTCTGTTGCTTGTGCGCCTCTGCACACCAACAAAAATAAGGTCGCCAATGCGACACGCAATAATTTTTTCATATTTATAGTTATTAGTTATTATCAGGTTTTTCCGACTCGTAAATGATATACTTAGACGGCGTAAACGATAAATTTCTTTGGCACTTCTGTTTTATATGAAATTATCCGAGTGCCCAACAAAAAGGCTTCCGATTGGAAGCCTTTTTGTTGGAATTACTTATCTTCTTGTTCTGTTGTTTCTGTTTCATCGATAGCTTTAATCTTCTCACGAACCAAAGCCAGGTCGTCTTTCAGTTTCTGTACTTTCTGGTTCATTTCCTCGATAAGTTTGTTACCCTTCTTGCTGCTTGCGTTCAAGAAGCCTAGGTTGTTCTCGTATGTCTGAATCTCTTGCTTGAGTTTCTCGAAACGACGCATCAGTCGGTCGCGCTCGTTGTCAAGAGCATCCTCACCACGTTTGGCAACATTCTTCAAATTGCTGCGGAAGTTGTCAAGACGTCTGCGTGTGACAGAGATATTCAGTTCCTTGTAGATTTTGTCGAGAACTTCATGATACTCCTTATATATTTTATCTTTCTCCTTGAAGGGTACAAATCCAATCTCTTGATATTTGTTAACCAATTCAGATACTTTCTCTTGTGCATCATCAACGGCGTTATCTGCCAATTCCTTTAATTGTGCGATGATGTTACGTTTAGCTTCGAGATTCTCACGTTCTTGGTTACGAGTTCCTGCATTTGCCGCATTGCGAGCCTCAAAGAACTTGTTGCAAGCACTCAAGAAGTCGTTCCATAATTGGTCGCCCAGTTTCTTGGGAACTACGCCGATGGTCTTCCATTCCTTTTGCAAGGCAATCAACTTATCACTTGTAGATTTCCAATCTGTGCTATCTTGCAAGGCTTGTGCCTTTTCTACCAATGCCTTCTTCTTTTCTGCATTTTCTGCGAAGCGCTCTTTCATCTGCTTAAAGAACTCAGCTTTGCGTCCGAAGAAATCATCGCAAGTAGAGCGGAAGCGTTCGAAAATCTTCACGTTCATCTTTTGGGGAGCAAAACCGATGGTCTTCCATTCATTTTGAATGTCAATGATTTCCTTAGTATGCTTTTCCCAATCGCTTGCACCCTTGTTTTCCTCTTGGTTGATGGCTTCCACCTTTTCGCAGAGAGCCGTCTTCTTTGCCAAATTCTCCTCTTCTTGTGAGCGAAGAGACTCGAAATGCTGTTGGTGACGCTTGTTGATAACGGTAGATGCAGCCTTGAAGCGTACCCACATTTCCTCGCGCAAGTCTTTAGACACGGGACCTACCTCACGGTATTGCTGATGCAGTTCCTGTAAACGATGGAATGCGCTGATCACATCAGGTTCATCTGCCAGTTTCTCTGCGGCTTCACATATCTTGGTCTTGAGTTCAAGATTCTTCTTGAAGTCATATTCACGTGCTTCATTGTTCAGTTTCAGCAAATCATAGAATTGCTCCACATACAACTGATAGTTACGCCACAATTCATTAGCCTTTTCTGCAGGTACAGCCTTAATGTCGCGCCATTGCTGCTGAAGGTCTTTGAATTGCTGGTAAGAACGGTTGGCCTCGTCGGGAGATGTAGCCAAAGCCTTAATCTTCTCAATGATGTCGAGTTTCTTCTTCAGATTCTCTTGCTTCTCAGTCTCTTGTGCTTGGAACACTTTGGCACGTTTCTCCTTGATGATATTCATCTCTGCCTTGAAAGCCTCTTCTAAGTCATCGGGAGTAACCTGGTATTTCTCTGGGTCACCACCTGCGTTGAGGTATTCTTTCATTTGAGCTTCGCGCTCTGCAACGTGGAGTTTGTAGAACACCGTCTTCAGATGATCTACTTCATCTTTTGAAGGTGCATCCTCGTTGTGTGCGATTTCTCTTACACGTTCGAGAATCTCCTCTTTAGATGTGTAAACCTTCTTGCTGAGGTCTTCTTCCGCATTCGCTTCTGCTGGCTCGGAAACGTTTAGTGGTTGTTCCGTAGTGGCTTCGGGAGTTTCCTCTTCCTTTGTTACTACTTGATTTTCTACTTGTGAAGCATTGTCAACTACGTTTTCCACAACTTCTTCACTTTTCTTTACTTCTTCTTTTGCCTGTTCCAGCACATTTTCTTGAGAGTCCATCATTTCACTGATTTGAGTTTATGATATCTTTTTATCTAAATACATTAATGACAAGACGAAGAGGTTTAACGCTCTTCTTTTGTCTTTCTGAAGTGCAAACTTATATAAAATAATTGAAAATACAAAAAAAAAGTCAATTTTTTGTAATTATTTCGCTTAAACTAACCGTTTATATCTCAAAATTGCCCATGTTAACCCTGAAAATACAACGGCAATGACCAATGCTATGAAGAAACCAAATCTACTTTGTTCCATTCCGTTGACTAAGTTCATTCCAAACAGAGAGGCAATCAACGTGGGGAACATCATGATAATCGACACGGAGGTGAGCGTACGCATCACGGTGTTCATATTGTTGTTGATAATGCTGGAATAGGTATCCATCGTAGATTCGAGAATGTCGGAATATATGCTTGTGGTTTCTCTTGCCTGAGACATCTCGATGCTGACGTCTTCGATAAGGTCTGCGTCTAATTCATCTACTTGAAGCTTGAACTTCAGTTTCTGCAACAGGTTTTCATTACCACGAATAGAGGTGTTGAAATAAGTCAATGAGTCTTGCAGGCGCGACAGACCTATTAGGCTCTCGTTGTTCACACCTTGGTCGAGGTTGTGCTTGGCTTTCTCAATCAATGTGTTAATTTGTTTCAAACGTTTTAGATACCAAACCGCGCTCGATAGAAACAAACGGAAAGTCAAGTCAACATAGTCGATGAAACCCTCGCCGCGCTTTTGTTGATACGATACGAAATCAATCATCATGTTGGTTTCGTAATAACATACGGTGATGGTTACGTCGCGTTTATGGATGATACCAAGAGGAATGGTGGTGTAAGGAGTGCGTGAACGTACTTCCTTGACGTATGGGATACGTAAGATGATAAGCATCCAACCATCGTCGTACTCATAACGGGCACGCTCGTCGGTATCGCTAATGTCAGACATAAAATAGTCGGGGATGTTGAATCTCTCTTCGAGTTCGCGCTGGTCTTCGTCTGTGGGGCAAGTCACTTGTATCCAGCAATTAGGTTGCCACTCGCTAATGTGGCTCAGTTTGCCCGTAGTATTCCAATATGTTTTCATTTGCTAATCCTCCACGTTTTAAATTGCGTGTGATAAATACTCCTTACGCATGAGGATTAGCAGCTAAGACTAAATCCTCAGGCTTCTCTTCTCTTGTTTTTCCGCCGGATAATCGTCCATTTCTTTGTTGTTTAATTGTTTTTATCGGTTGCAAAGTTACTAAAAAATAGTGGAGGTGAAAACATTCTCGTTTGTTTTTTTCCAAAAATCGATTGATTTTCCCTACTCCTATGACATACATCATGTAAGATGGGTGGAATCAATCTTGTGTGTGATGATTCCACCCATGTTTTCTGTCCCTTATTTCACGGGTATTTCTTCAAGTGTTTTCTTCAGCAATTCCCAGAAAGGAGCCACCGTTGCAATGAGTGCACGCTCTGTTGTGGTGTGCGGACTCTTCATCGTAGGACCGAGGCTCACTACGTCAAGGTGTGGATACTTGCCCAAGATGACCGAGCATTCCAGACCAGCATGATCTACTTGTATGATTCCGTCCGTTCCGTTCAGTTCTTTGTACACCTTTAATAATAGGTGTAAGATTTCGCTGTCTGGGTTCGGATCCCATCCACCATAGCTTCCAGTCGTCTCCACTTTCATTCCTGCCATGTTGAAACAGCTTTCCAAGGTCTTCACGATGTAGTCTTTCATGTCTTCCCTGCTTGAGCGAGCCAACACTTTCAGCGATGCATGACCCTCTTCAATGTCGATGATGGCGAGGTTAGACGATGTCTCTACCACGTTAGGATAACTTGGAATCATGCGCAATACACCATCATGGCAACCATAGATGGCGTTCACGATGTTGTCTTGTATCTCTACGGGAATCTCCATGCTTGGAGCATCTACTTCAGCAACGTCAAACTCAATGCCGCTTTCTATTCCCTTGTACTCGTCGATGAAGTCGGCTTTCCAGTCCTCTACAAGTTCTTTCAATGCCTCAACGTTCTCCTTCGGCAATGTGAGCACCACCTCTGCCTTGAATGGAATAGCGTTTCTCATGTTGCCACCGTGCCATGTAGCAAGACGTGCCTCACATTCTTCGATAGCCTCGCGCACAAATCTCACCATCATCTTATTGGCGTTTCCGCGTCCCTCATGTATCTCCAAGCCAGAGTGTCCGCCACGTAAACCTTTGAGCGTTACGCAAACGGCAACGTCTTCAGGGTCTGTTTCCACTTCCTTATAGTCAAGTGTAGCTGTAACATCAATGCCTCCAGCACTTCCAATCACGAATTTTCCCCAATGCTCTGAGTCGAGATTGAGCAGGATGTCTCCTTGCAACATGTTTTCGGGAAGGTCGTTGGCACCATACATACCTGTTTCCTCATCTGCGGTAATCAATGCTTCGATAGGTCCATGTACGAGCGTCTTGTCTTCCATGATTGCCATGATTGAAGCCACGCCCAGTCCGTTGTCGGCTCCCAACGTAGTACCTTTGGCTTTCACCCATTCTCCATCAATCCACGTTTGGATAGGATCGGTCTCGAAATTGTGGGTAGATTCAGGAGTCTTCTGTGGCACCATGTCCATGTGGGCTTGAAGTATCACGCCCTTACGGTTCTCCATTCCTGCACTTGCAGGCTTTCTCATCACTACGTTTCTGCCTTCGTCGATAAACGCTTCCACGCCTACCTCCTTGGCGAAGTTGAGCAAGAATTGTTGTACTTTTTCCAGATGTCCGCTTGGACGGGGAACTTGAGTCAATGCATCAAAATTCTTCCAGATGCATGTTGGATTTAAATTTTTAATTTCACTCATAGGTTTTCGTTTTGTAGAGACTATGTTTGTTCATCGTAAAGCTATGCTTTAGGTGAGCTAAACCATATCTCTTGAGTTATTAGGATTATTGTTAATAAATTCATTACCGATTGGTGCCTCTTTCTTCTGGGTAAACATCAACCTCAACCATGCGTATATTCCCACCAACACTACCAAAAGCGTTTGCACGGCGTGAACTACAAGCACGAAAAAGAGGGCATCATTGTCTGCCACACCATAAAGTATGAGCATTGTCTTGACGGCAAAGTGCCACGGACCGGCACCGTTGGGAGTGGGAACGATAACGGCAAAACTGCCCACGATGAACGTTACCAATCCACAGCTGAAGCCTAAATGCGACGTTGCGTCGAAACAGAAGAATGCCAAATAGTGATGCAGGAAATAGCAACCCCAGATGGCAAACGACATGAGGATATACAAGGGCGCATTCTCCACGTTCTTCAACGAGGCTATTCCTTGCCATATTCCATGTAGCGTGTCTTTCACCTTATTATATATAGAAAGGCGACGAATCAGGTAATACACCAGCCACAACACGGATAATCCACAAATGGCAGTTACCAAATACCCAGTGGGGGAGAAGCTTTTCAATATGCTGTCAAGACTTGTCCCTGTGTGGGCAAAAAACTTGTTGAATATCGGAATGTGTAGGATGAATGTGACGATGGCAATGAGCATGATGATGAGCGTGTCTATGATTCGCTCGGTCACTACCGTGCCCAACGCTTTCGGAAACGATATGTTGTCGTAGCGTTTCAATACGATGCACCTGGCAAACTCGCCAATTCGGGGAATGGCAAGGCTCACGGCATAAGAGAGGAAGATGGAGTTGAGTGTGGTGGAAGTGCGTGGGTTTTCGCCGATGGGCTTCAGTGCCAACTTCCAACGCCAACCACGGAATGCCTGCGCCAATATTCCAAAGGGGAAAGACAACAGCATCCACGTCCAATTCATCTCGTTGAACAGAATTGATTCCACTTGTTTGAAGTTGAAATCACGATACATCCAATAGAGAATGCTACCGCCTAATATGAGCGATATGCAAACCTTGAATATGTTGTTTCCTCTTTTCTTCACGCTGATGATTTCTTCTTTCATTGGCAAAGGTAATCTAAATCGTGGGAAATACAAAATAATTGGTGTTTTTATTTCTTAAACTTTGCAAGTTGGGCGTATAAGTAAGCAGTAGGAAGGTGGTATGTGGGAATATTATGCACTTTGTCCACCAAATGGAATTTACTTACAAACTTATGCTTTTTATTGTTGTTTACAAGAAAAATGTGTAATTTTGCACCCGAAAAATGTTCGATTAATATTTTTTTAAGATGAAAGTAGCAATTGTTGGAGCAAGCGGAGCTGTAGGACAAGAGTTCCTGCGCATACTTGCCGAGAGAGATTTCCCCATGGATGAGTTAGTTCTTTTTGGTTCTGAACGTAGTGCAGGACGCAAATATTCATTTAAGGGAAAGGATTATGAGGTCAAGCTTTTGCAGCACAATGACGACTTCAAGGATATTGACGTGGCATTTGTTTCTGCAGGTGGCGGCACGTCTAAGGATTTTGCTGATACCATTACGAAATACGGTACGGTAATGATAGACAATTCCAGTGCGTTCCGTATGGATGAAAACGTGCCGTTGGTGGTTCCCGAGTGTAACGCAGAGGATGCGCTGAACCGTCCTCGTGGAATCATTGCCAATCCTAACTGCACCACCATCATGATGGTTACGGTGCTTCAGCCATTGGAAAAGATTAGCCATATCAAGCGTATTCACGTAGCATCTTATCAAAGTGCCAGTGGCGCGGGAGCAGCTGCAATGGCAGAATTGCAACAGCAATATAAGGAGTTGGTCAACAATGAGCCTGTTACCGTGAATAAATTCCCTCATCAACTGGCTTATAACGTCATTCCTCAAATCGACGTGTTCACCGACAATGGTTATACGAAAGAGGAGATGAAGATGTTCAACGAAACTCGTAAGATCATGCACACTGATGCTAAATGCTCAGCCATGTGCGTTCGTGTCAGTTCGTTGAGAAGCCATTCTGAGAGTGTTTGGATTGAGACAGAGCGCCCCATCAGTGTGGAGGAGGCTCGTGAGGCAATAGCCGCAGCTCCTGGTTGTACGTTGAAAGACGATCCCGCTAACCTCGTTTATCCCATGCCTCTTGAAACGGCTGGTAAGGATGATGTGTATGTAGGTCGTATTCGCAAGGACTTAGCCGATGAGAATGGCTTGACATTCTGGCTCAGTGGCGACCAGATTCGTAAGGGAGCAGCCTTGAATGCCGTACAAATTGCTGAATACTTGATAAAAGTAGGGAATATCAAATAATTCTTTATAAGTTTCTGTAAAGAGGGTTGCAACTTCCAAAAGATTGTAGCCCTCTTTTTTTCCTATTGACGTTATCTCTTAATCTTACCGAAAAGGTCAGAATGAGTGCCAGTGTTAGTCATCATCAATATCAATTCCTTATCGTTCTGATCCCATACAAGAAGCCAGTCGTTGGTAATGTGACACTCCCAAAAGCCTTCGTATTGTCCATGAAGAATGTGTGGAAGGTACTTCTGAGGTAATTTGCCTTCATTTGTAAGGATGTGAAGTACTTCGGTCAGCAATTGTTCGTCATAACCACGTTTGAGACAACGCTTCAATGACCGTTTGAACTCACCAGTGTAACGAATTGAATATTTCATTCCTTGCACTGTTTAATAAGGTCTTCTACACTATTAGCATCATAGACGCAGCCGTTTTTGATGTCTTCTATAGCACGATCCATACCTGTTTTAGGCTGCCGTTTTAGTGAAACAGAAGTCACACCACGTATTAAACTGATTGCCTGTCGAATTTGGTCAATCATTGAAGCATCTTCTATCGAAACTGTTAATTGGTGCATATCTTTTATATTTAATGAAACTTTGGTTGCAAATATAGATAAAATACTCGAATAATTAGCCAATCAAATAAAGAAATTGCATTTTCCTAAGAAGAAAATTTTAAAATCTCCCATGAAAATTCAGTTCTTTAATACATGTACTTTGGAACTTAGGTGGCATAAATACACTAATTCACTGACAAAATGGAATGTTTTGTAGAAATTTTTTGTACTTATGAGAGTATTTCTGTATATTTGCAACGTAAAAACTATTAACATGAATGAAATACTTGGTCAATTCGCACCTATCAGTTTGGAAGAGATGAGTGGCATTCGTCTCATGAATCGCATTGACACCAAATTTGTCACGACGATTCCTGTGCTGATGCGTCTCCTGGAAATGGCCCAGAAAGAATATTGGGCGCAGGAGATTTCTGGTGAACGTAACATGAAATATGACACTACATATTATGATACGGAAGGTTTTGACATGTTTTACGTTCATCAAAGCGGTCATACGAACAGACAGAAATTGCGCTTCCGCACGTATGTGAGTTCCAATCTTCAATTTATGGAGGTAAAAACCAAAAACAATCACGGCAGAACGAAGAAGAAAAGAATGAAGGTGACGGACATGAATCTGGACGAACAGGAGAAACTGGATTTCCTGCACCAGCATTTGCGTTATGAGCGTGAAGAATTGATACCTGCCATACGTAATAATTTCAATCGTATCACATTGGTTAACAAGGCAAAAACCGAGCGACTGACCATTGACTCTAACCTTCAGTTCTTTAATCTGGTATCAGGCGTGAACAGACACATGGGTGATTTGGTTATCGTAGAGTTGAAACGAGACGGTTTGTGCTATTCTCCTGTTTTGGAAATGCTTCGTCAGTTGCGTGTGTTTCCTCATGGGTTCAGCAAGTATTGCATGGGTTCAGCCCTTACCAACGACCAATTGCAGGTAAACCGATTCAAACCGAAACTGATAGACGTAGAAAAGATATTAAATAGATAATCATCAAAAATATAAAGTATATGGATTTTGAGAGCCTTTTCACATTTTCGGGCGATTTCGCTGAAATGATGGTGCGTTTCGTGTTTTGCTTTCTCTTCAACTGGTTCATCACCGACAGGTTGTATTATAGGAAGAGCAGACGCAGAGACTTTTATTTCACGTTTTTGCTGACGAGCATTGCCATCTTCTTCTTGGTGTTCTTCATGATTTTCGGACTCGACAAGTTGGGTGGTAAGACATCTATGGGTATTGGTATTGGCTTGTTTGGCATCTTCTCTATCATGCGTTATCGAACAGACCCCATGCCCGTAAGGGAAATGACTTACCTCTTTGTCATCATATCATTGTCGGTGGTAAACGCCATTGCCAGTTCAGCAACGTTGGCGGAGATTCTGGTGACCGACCTAATCGTGGTCTTTGCCATTTGGATTTGCGAGAAAAACTTGCGGATACAACATGCTAAATTGATACAATACGACCGTATCGAACTGATTAAGCCCGAACGCAGGGAAGAACTCATTGCCGACTTGGAGCAACGCCTTGGTCTGAAAGTTTCTAAGGTGGAAATCGGCGGCATAGATATGCTTCGCGACATGACGATGATAAAGGTGTATTATGAAGAGCCGGAGGGAGAATATACCAACTCCGTTGACAAAATGGTGAAGATGAAAACGACCGAAATGATGGATAATAATAAATAATAGATAAGGTATGAAAGAGAGTATGTTATTTGTGTCCCTTTTGTTGATGGCATTGTTGTTGCCCATGAACTCTCATGCGCAAAATAATGACTTTGGCATGTGGTTTTCGGTGGGAGCAGTAAAGAAGATAAACAAGCAATTTAATTTTAGCTTTGAAACAGAATATCGCCTACGAGACAACTTAAGAAAGACAGATAGGTGGAGTTTCGGAGTGGAAGGTGGATATAAAATCACCAATTGGCTCAAGGCTTCAGCGGGATATACGTTGCTCTATGATAATAATGAGAAGAATACGTATTATGATGATCCTGAAGAAGATGTGGACGAAGATACCGGCGAGCCATACGGCTATTACGGCAAGGTGAAAAAGGCTGCCAAATATTGGGGTGCACGTCATCGTTTCAACATTTCCTTGACAGGAGAATGGAAATATAATCGTTTCACATTTTCAATTCGTGAAAGATGGCAATATACCTATCGTCCTGAGAAGTCTATTATTCGTGATTATTTTATATATGATACAAATGGTAATCTGACAAGCATAGAGAAAGAAACAGACAAAGATGGCAATTTCAAGAATAAAATTTACAAGGGAAAAGGTAAAAATGTTCTACGTAGCCGATTTGAAATGGAGTATGATTTTCCTCAAAGTAAAATTAATCCATACCTTAGCGTAGAGGTTTATAATTCTTGGTCTGTTAATAAAATACGTTTTACAACATTTGGAGCTAATTGGAAAATAACTAAATCTCATATAGTAGATTTATGCTATCGCTTTCAATATGTAAAGGGGGATGATGAAATAGATGATGACCCAAACATGCATGTCATAGGATTGGGATATAAGTATAAATTTTAATAGATGTAGATAACGAAAATTTCATCATAGTTTGATTCCATCAGCAAGTATTATTGATGGATTCACTATTCAAGAAACCGATGGTCACTATATAAGAAACCATCGGTTTCTTGATTGGTGACCGATGGTTCCATGCAAAGTTACCAATGGTTCCTTGCGTCAATTCAATAAAAAAATGAGTTTTGATGTCACAAAACATCATTTTTTACGTATAGTAAATAGAGCAACAAACATAGAAATGACGACCGAGGAGTTCAAACGAGAGATACAGGCTATTCGTCCAAGGCTTATCTACCAAGCGCAAAGGTATTTAGGAAATGCCGATGATGCTGAGGATGTGGTGCAAGACGCACTGCTGAGGATGTGGCAGATGCGTGACCAACTCCGTTCTCCATTAGACCGTATGGCAATGGTTGTAACCCGCAATCTTGCCATTCAACTCCTAAGGCAACGCAAATCTAAGGATTTGTTGGATTATGTTGAAACCGACGAGCCACAAGAGGACTTTCGCATTGAGCGTATTCTCATGATTCTCTCCTCACTTCCACCCATGCAACAAACCATCTTTCGCTTACGCCATATAGAAGGATGGGAAATGGCAGACATCGCAGAATTGGTAGGAAGCAATGAGGTGGCTGTCAGAAAGACTCTTAGTCGTGCTCGTAAATCTCTGAGGGATAAATATTTGTCGATGAAAAATGATGAAATGAATGAGTTATGAGGAAAGATATGACGAAAAGGGATGTGGAAATACGAATGCTGACCAAGCGTTTCCTTGACGGGGAAACTACGCTTGAAGAGGAACGACGACTCTACGAGTTGTACCGCTCTGGGGATTCGTTGCCTCCCGACCTCTTATCTCTGCGTGAGATGATGCTTGACATGGGCAGTCTTCTGCTTGACAAGAAGGATGAGAAGCTTATCTCCTTCAATGGAGAAGGAAATAAAAACAGCCTCGATAAAAATAAAAGATGGTGGGCAGACCGCATTTTTGCCATTGCCGCATCTCTGCTTTTACTCTTTTCTGTCGGTACGGTATATTACAATTATGCACGTCAAAATGAGTGTGTGGCTTACGTCTATGGTGAAAAAGTGACCGACGATGAGGTAGTGCTTCACGAAATGCAGTCGGCTATGGCTTCGTTCACCACCGACGATGCCACCGTTGCAATGGAACAGCAAATGAAAGAAATGTTTAATGACTGAAGAATATGAAACAACTTGTTCTTATACTGATGATGATGATGGGCTTTTCCGCCTATGCCCAAAAGGAAATGCACATTAGTGCGCTCTTTGAGGGGAAAATCGTTCCATCGAGTAAGATGGTGGAAACTCGCATTCGAGGCAAGGCTATCAGCAAATACAAACTATCGTTTTTTCATAGTGTACGCTTCAAAGCTGATGATGCCTTGATAAAGAAAATCGACCATTTAACGGCTCAAGACTTTACGGCTGATACGGAGAAAGTCAAGAACAGGGAACTTGCAAACGAGGGTAGGGCGCATATTGATAAAGACAGGACATCTTTCACCCAAATGTATGAATTGGCACCAAATGGCTCTACCCACCGATATTTATGTTATAAGGTGAGGGATGACGTGATGACGGTTATTTACCTTGAAGGAACGGTATCTTCTCTTGCGGAACTAAAAAGAATATTTAATGATTGATTAATTTTAAAAGATACTAATATGAATAAGAAACTTCTCTGCATGATGGTTGTTGCCGTGAGTGCTTGTCATTTTGCTCATGCTACATCGTTACAACCTACGATGATTTCTGGTACAGACAACGATACGCTTGTTGTCAACTATCCCCACAAGGTGACGGTCATCTCTGGCGACTCTTTGCAAACCATTCGTATTGAAGGCAGACATGATGACCCTGCTTTCCGTTATGAGAATACCATTCAGTTGGTGGATTCTAATTATGTGAGCGACTTGACGGTCAATAGCGACCGTTGGGAGTTTTCGTTGCCTATTGGAGAGAAACGCAAAGGCAAAAGGGCTGAACGTGTAGGTACCACACATCTGGGATTTGGTTGGTGTAATGTGTTGAATGGTCCTGACAATGTGGATATTGCAATGGGGTCGTCATGGGAAATCTTCTGGACCATCTTCCAATGGAACTACACTCCGAAAGGTGGGCGTAACACATGGTCCACGGGTATTGGCGTAGATTGGAGAAACTACCGTATGAAGGGACATTGGCGTTTCGACAAGACTCCTGATGATAACGTGGTTGTTGTTCCGTATAAGTCTGTGGATGTGCATGATCAGTTCTCGCGCATAAAAGTGTTTAGCTTGCAGGTTCCCTTGCTCTATCGTTACCGCATTGGTCGTGGTTTTTCCTTGAGTGTGGGCAGTATATTGAATTTTAACCTACATAGCAGCTTGAAGACGCGCTACAAGATAAACGGTGAGAAATTCAAGGAAACTTGCAATGATGCCAACGTAAACCTTGTAACGTTAGATTTCATGGGTATCGTCTCTACGCCACTCGTCAGCATGTATGTGAAATATTCTCCTTGCAATGTGCTTAAGAGTGCGCACGCTCCTAAATTCCAATCATTGTCGGTGGGAATCTATCTTTAGGATAAATTTATTGAAAAAATAAGCCCGTTTGCTGAAACTTTTTGCAAACGGGCTTACTTTTTTTTAATTTTGCAAAAAATAATGATAAAAACGTAAACTGTTTATGAAGAATACCCTGATATTGATTTTGACATTTACGACATCCTTGATGACGTATGCAAATGATTATACCTACAATTATCTGGTGTTTACCACCCAGGACGGAACGGAAAAGGCGATAGCGGTAGAAAACTTGAAATTGTCTTTTGTCGACGGACAATTGGTGGTTGATAATGGAGTGGAAAGTCAGACGTATAGCTTGACGAGTCTGTCCAAGATGTTTTTCTCTGAAAGCACCGTCGATGGAATCGTCGAGACCGTCATCAATGGCAATGAAGACGTGGATGTGTTTACCGTCTCAGGTATATGGATGGGGAAATTCGGGAACGTCGATGATGCAAAGAAATCATTGCAACGGGGAGTGTATGTATTGAAACAAGGAAAAACAACAAGCAAAATAGCAATCAAATGAAAAGATTATCAATGCTTCTTTCTGCCTTCATCACGTCGATGGCGATGATGGCACAGACTTTAAACGTAGTGCAGGGGAATGTGACTTATGCATTTCCCGCATCTCAGTGTGGAGAGATGAACTATGCCAACGGCACTACCTGTACGATTCTCAACAAGACGTTCACGCTCAGCGAGGTTGACAATATGTATATTGACAACAGTGAGGTGACCGACAATATGGTTGAGGTTACCTATGAGGGGACTTCTGCCAAAGTTAGGGTAGCTGGCAATGTTGCCCAATATGTTACTCCTTCGCTTAGTGGTGCTCATGTGAGCATTACTCAAGGCTCCGATTTAAGCGATGAAACGGGAGAAATCACGTATTCATTGTCGGGTTCGTCAGATGATGGCGAGTTTTATATGACGGGTTCGTATAAGGCTACCGTTGAACTCAATGGGCTTACGTTGAAAAACACCACACCCGTCTATTCGGGTGCAGCGATTAATATCATGGACGGTAAGCGTATTGATCTGAGCATCAAGAAAGATACTGAAAACTCATTGACCGATGCTGCCTTTGGCTCTCAAAAGGCTGCCCTCTATTGCAAGGGTCATTTGGAACTCAAAGGCAAGGGTATGCTCTATGTGTATGGTATGTTGGCTCATGCCATCAAGAGCGCAGAATATATGCAAATGAAAAATTGCTCCATCAACGTGAAGCAGGCGGTGAAAGACGGTATTTCATGCGATGAGTATTTCTTGATGGAGAGTGGAGAGCTGGTCGTTGCCAATGTGGGTGATGACGCAATCCAAGTAGATATTGACGGAACGGAAAGCACGGGCGAAACTGCCAACCACGATGATGAGGATAGTGGTAATATCTATCTTCAAGGTGGAACACTCAACTTAAACGTAACTGCCAACGGTGCCAAGGGTATGAAGGCTGCGGGCGACGTGAAGGTGAGTGGTGGAAGTATCACCGTTATACAGACGGGATCTATTGTTGCCGATACTGATTTAAGCTATCCTACTTCCATCAAGGCAGATGGCAATATCAACATCACTGGTGGAACCATCAACATCAATAACACCGCTGATGGCGGTAAGGGATTGAGCGCAGACGGAACGATTAACATTGACGAGAGCAATGCTTCTGTTACCATTGACATCATTGCCAACGGAAAGGGTGGAACGGCTGAGGTCACGGGCTCTACCGAAACCGAAATCACTGGTTCGTATAAGGTTTATGTCAGTGTGCCTACCACGGGAGGCGGTGGCATGGGACCTGGTGGATCGGGCAATAGCGCGTGGAAGAATGTGTATCTCTACAAGGGTGATGGCACGTTGGTGCAACAATTGACCAATACGGTGTCAAAGTCGAACGGCTATTCTACCGTGACATTCTACTATTATGACTTTGGCGCATCTGATTCTGGCACTTATTACTTCAAGGGCGATAATTACACTTCTCGTAACACTACCTACGCCATTAAGTCGGCAACATTCTCTGGTCCCACTTCTGGAAGTGATATCTATTATAGCATTTCCAATAGTTATTCCACCAGTAGCGGTACGCGTACCTACTCGCTTACCAATGTAACCAGTACGTATAGCGGCAGTAGCGACTTGAGCGAAGACGAGGGAACGGGCTATAATGCCATTGGTATCAAGGCTGATGGAAACCTTACCATCGCTGGCGGAACCATCACCATTAAGAATAGTGGTGCTATGAGCAAGGGTATGAAGTCGAAGGCTACGTTGACCATCAATGGTGGAAACATTACGCTCACACCGAGTGGAGCCATGCAGGTCATCAATAATGATGCTTCGTACAGCATGGGAATCAAGACGGTTGATTTTGTGCAAAACGATGGAACATTGAAGATTACGTCTTCGGGTGCTGCCGGTCGTGGCATTTCCTCCACCAATATCACCACCAATGGCGGTACGCTTACCATAAACAATAGCGGTACGGGTCAGTCGGGTAGTAGTGACGACTATACCGCCAAGGGATTGAAGGCTGATACAAAGATTGCGCTCAATGCTGGTACGATTACCATTACCATGACGGGCAATGGCGGTAAGGGCATCAAGTGTAACGGTACCTATACGCAAGGCACGTCAGATGGCAATGGCCCCACGCTGACCGTGACCACTACGGGTAGTCGATTTGGTAGTTCCTCTCCTTCTGGCGGCTGGGGCTGGGGACCTGGTGGCGGAATGCAAGAGGGTAGTGGTGGCTCAGCCAAAGGTATTAAGGTGCAGGGAACCATCTACTTATATGGCGGTACCACTGAAGTATCTACGTCAACCGACGGAGCAGAGGGATTAGAGTCGAAAACCACGATTTATGTTGAGGGCGGCAAACACTATTTCAAGTGTTATGATGATTGCATCAATTGTAGCGGAGCTATTTATTTCAACGGTGGAGCCACGGTTTGTTACTCTAATGGTAATGATGCGGTAGATTCCAATTATGGAAGGACGGGAGCCATCACCATTGGCAACGGAGCCGTATTTGCCTACTCAACCAAGGGAGCACCTGAAGAAGGTATCGATTGCGACAACAATAGTTATATCCAGATTACGGGTAATGGCTATGCCATCAGCGCAGGTGCAAACCAAGGTGGTGGTGGCGGCTGGGGAGGCTCATCAAGCAGTACTATCTCCAATGCCAAGCAGGGATATGCTTTCGTGACGAGTACGTTGAGCTATTCTGCTGGTCGTTACTATACTTTGGCTGATGTCAGTGGCAACAACCTCGTTACTTATAGCTTCGCCGCCTCATGTAGCAGTTCGTTGGCTCTCTTCACGGCAAAGGGAATGGTCAAGGGTAGTACGTATAACATCAAGTACAGCACCGTAGAACCCACTGATGCCACTACTGCCTGGCACGGTCTCTACCTTGGCAGTTCTCATAAGGGGACAACGAGTCTGACCAACAACATCACGGCACAATAAGTTCGGATAAAAAACAGAAGTGCATGTGTATAAATCATAATTGATAATTCATAATTCACAATTGACAATGCGCAATTGACAATAGTGAATTATGAATTATCAATTATAAATTATTTTTTTTCTCCTTTCTCACGTGAATAAACCGAAAAATTTTATATCTTTGCGGTGTTATTCTATCGACTACACTTTTTTCTTAATAACTAAATAATTAAAACATGAAAAAAATCTATTTACGAACGTTGACGTTGTGTCTGTTGCTGGTGGCTTCATTGTCAGCCAGTGCAGAGACTGTTACTGCCAAATGGGATTTCAAGAACGACATTCCCGCCGGCATTCAGGAAAGCACCAACTATCAAGGTAAGGTGGCTGACGTGGTGTCTGATGTTGCCGACATCGTCATGCACGTAGATGCTACGAGTGGAAAACTCTATTGCGTGGGGCGCAACAATGCCCAGATGAATCCAGGTACCGTGCTTCAAATCCCCGTTGTCTCCAATGAGGATGTGGTTACCGTGGAAGGCTATCCCGGCTATTGCCATTTTGCCGTGGGTGGCGATGAGAATGGCGGCGAGAGCGTGGTGAGCCATATCGCTACCAATGCCGAGGTGAAACAAGGCTATGTGGAGGTTACTGCCACCGCTGGCAACAATTACATCTATAGCATTCAGGTGGTGCAAAACAAAGACAAGGCAGCCGTGGTTTATAAGGATGAACCCGCCATTGCTACGTTCCCCTTCACCCTCGGTACGGAAGGACAGACTGCCGACTTCGGTGATGCGGCTGACTTCTTCCTCAATAGTAAGGTGACGTATGGTAGTGGCTTGAAGTTGAAAGATGCCAATTCGGGCGCAGGTATCGTAGAGACACGATTTGAGCCATACGACCAAAACAACTCTGCCGATGCTACCAACCTCATCCAGTTCACCATCCAACCCAAGTTTGGCTTGACATTCACGCCTACCAAGGTGAAGCTCAATGCCACCCGCTTCGGTACCGACAACGGTCTTCTCGACATTGCCTGGCTCAATGCCGATGGCAGCACCGTGACCTTGGCTACTGAGGTGAAGCCCAACCGCAATAGCGGCACCAATCCCGCCATTGCCGAAGAGGAAGGACAAAAGTATAGTAAATTGTCGTACGACGTGAAAGGTGCTACTCCTGGTGAGGGCGTTTGCGGACTTCTCGTGAATCTCTATCACTTGCAATCGGGTAAGCAAATTGGTTTTGCCGATATCGTCATCGAGGGTACTATCAACGGACAGATCATTTCCGTTCCCATGCTTGGCTCTTTCTCTGCCAATGGTGTAAACTATGTGGCTGACAACGTGTTTGAGGCTGATGGAGACAACTACGTGGCTACCATCGAGCTGTCGAAGAGCAAGGAGATGATTTCACCCAACAATCCCGTTGCTGACGTGGTGGCTCTCGCTGGTGAGGTGGGCGACATCACTTACAAAGGCGACGAGACCACTTGTGTGACTACTATTCCCGTTGGCTTGAATGACATCACTATCAACTATATCGTCAACTTCGTGCAAAAGCCCGACTTCACGCTGACATACGTCAATACCGACGGAAGCCAGATGGGTACGCAAGTCGTAGAGAAGGATGCTGCCATCAGGGAGTTTGCCATTGACTACAACGAGGCTGCTGCCGAAGAGGGCTACAAGGTGCGCGGATGGTTTGAGAAGAAGTCGGGTGGCAGAAAATACACCACCGCCGACGTGATTACCAGCGACATTACCCTCTACGCCGTGGCTACGGAGATTGAGGTTCCGCACGACTATAAGAAATACAACTTCGACCTGACCAGCACCACTTTCTATCCTGAAGATCATGAGGCATTCACCTCTACCGGCTCAGGCTATTGGCACGACGTGCAACACGGATGGGCATTCAACAATGGCGACGTAATCACGTTGCTCGTGGGCGAGAAGGCAACTATCTTCGTTACCAACTGCCAATACTCTAATGCCGATGCACAACTCGTCTTCAAGGATGCTCAGGGCAATGAGGTAGGACGCATAGCCGGAAAGGGCGAGGGCGACGGTCAGATAGATGCTTTCGCATACGAGGGAAGCGCTGGCGAACTCTTTATGGAAATCGAATCGAATGGTGCCGTTTACATCCATAATATCAAGATCGTGAACACCAAGACCACCAACTACCAACAAGAAGGTCGCTGGTATTTCGTGAAGAAAAACGACGTGAGCAGCTTGTATGATGTACTCGACGTGGTAAGTGGCGTAAACGCCAGCAAAGACGCTGAACGTTCTTACATCTTCATCCCCGACGGAACGTATGACATGGGTGAGACCGTGCTGACTGCCGTGAGCGGTTACAACATCTCCATCATCGGTCAATCTACCGAGGGCACCATCATCAAGAATGCTCCCGAGGTAGCTAATGAGGGTATCGGAACAACCGCCGTTCTCGTCAACTCTACCCAAAATCTCTACATGCAAGACCTCACGTTGCAGAATGAACTCGACTATTATGCCGCTGGTGATGCTGGTCGTGCCGTTTGCTTCCAAGACAAGGGCGACCGTGCTATCCTGAAGAATGTGGCTATGCTTTCTCACCAAGATACTTATTACAGCCAAAACACCAAACAATCGTATTGGGAGGATTGCGACATCCACGGAACGGTAGACTTTATCTGCGGTGGTGGTGACGTGCGTTTCGTGAACACGACGCTCTCTTTGGAACCACGCTCTGCTAATGGAACGGGCGGACGTACAATTACCGCTCCTACCACCACTACTGAGTTTGGCTACGTGTTTGACGGATGTAAAGTGGTTGACCTGGCAGAAGGAAAGGGCGATTGGAACTTCGGTCGTACTTGGCAAAACTATCCTATCTGTATCTACCTGAACACCACGCTCGATGCCAATAGTGCCAAGACGCTGGTAAGCTCTCGTTGGACGCAGAAGGGTATGAACAACAAAGACCCGAAGATATTCGGTGAGTTCAACACGATGGATGAGGCTGGCAACAACATCACACCTTCCAGCAACTACATCACCTCTTTCAAGGGAACGTTCCAAACCATCCTCTCTGCGGATGAAGCCGATGCGTATAGCTATGACAAGATGTTTACCAACTGGGATCCCGCTTATCTCACCATCCAGGCAGAGGCACCCGAGGCAACATATACCGACGGCTTGGTTTCTTGGAAACCAGCCAACAACGGAGCTATCGCCTACGCTTTGTTCAAGAATGGTGAGTTTGTTACCGTGGTGGAAGGCACCGACTATGAAATTGAGCTCACCGAGAACGATAAGCTCACCATCCGCGCTGCCAACTCGATGGGTGGATTCGGTGAAGAGAAAGAGGTACAGGTGGCTGCTCCTATCTCTGAGGACGGTGGATTCGTAGATGGCGTGAATGCCGTGGAGAACAACCCAGCCGACGAGACCGTTTACAACTTGCAGGGTATCCGCGTGAAGAATGCCAGCAAGGGCGTGTTTATCATCAACGGAAAGAAAGTGATTAAGTAATCAGAATCCTTGATATATGTAATGGGGGAATGGACCAAAATGGTTCATTCCCCTGTTTAGTTAGGGATAGGGGAGGAGTTATAATAAAAATGTCCACCGTTAAAGGACGATGGACAAGAACCTAATGTTTTCACAATGCAAAGTGCTTGTCATAATTATTATTAAAATGTGCGACAAAATTGTGTTTGTATTTACTTGTGAAATAGATCTGGAAGAAAGGAAAAATGGGTTGAAACGGTTAAAATATCCCTTCTTTTGTGCTAACATATATAGTTATGGTCGTAACTATATATGTTATGAGCGTAATTATGTATGTTAGCGAGCTAACTATATATGTTGTAAATGAACTAAAACATGCTGTTTTTGAAGTAAAAACGAGGTATCTTTGGTTAATTGTAAATACAATTTGTTTATAAGTCGTTGATTGATAGTTAGTTGTGGTAAAGCTAAAAAATAAGCATTTTTTCGACTAAGACTAAATTAGTTTGAAAAAATGCTTGTTTTTTGATGCTGAAATTAAGAATTTTCAAGACAAAGTAAATGCGGCTATTATATAATGTGATGCTTAAATAAAAAGAGGAAATGTAATTATTTGATTTACATTCAAAGAATTACATTTCCTTTTTTGTGCGCCTGAAAGGACTCGAACCTTCACGTCGGATGACACTAGATCCTAAGTCTAGCGCGTCTACCAATTCCGCCACAAGCGCATAACATGGGTACAAAGGTAAGAAAAAATAGATAATTTAGATGATTTTACGATGATTTTTTTTGTGAAAGTATGGTTTTTCTTGAGCAGCATAGAGTTTTTGGGGGAGAATGGTGCTATTTGTGTTTGTTGATGATGCTACGTGCGTACTCAATGATGGTGTCTTTCCCCCTTCTCAAGTCGGCATCGTTGAGTGATACGTAGTGGTGTGGAGGAATGCCAAACTCGGTGTCGTTTTTGTCTTTGTCGTACATCGGACAGGCGGAGAACCGCACGCTCCACCCGTTGGGCAGTTCGGATGAGAAGGGGAGCCCTGCGCCTCCCCCCGTATGGTCACCAACGACGGTGGCATGAGGGCAGCATTTCATGTACTTGGTAAACTCGTTAGCGGCGCTGAATACCTGTCGGTTGGTGAGTACGACGACCTTTTTTTGCCATCGTATGCCCTTGGAGGGAGTGAGCCATTGCTCTTGTAGGGGTGAGAATTCGTTGTGTCCCTTTCCTGTTTTGTGCTGCATATATCCCACGAGTATTTTCTCGTTGGTGAATCGTGCAGCCAGTTGCTCGGCACTGGAAAGAAGTCCGCCCGTATTGTTGCGGATGTCGATGATCAGTCCGTTGCAGGGAGCCAAATAGTATAATATCTCGTCGAGGTTGCCGGCACCCAGTTCGTTGGAGAAAGTGGGGCAGCGGAGATACCCGATGTTATCGTCAAGGATTTTGTATCTGAGACCAGAGGCAATGCGATAGTCGGTTCCTATATATATATTAAATAAGGTGTCGCTGAAGTTGGTGGGGTAATTTTCGTGCCATGCCCAATAGCGTCCTAAGTCGAAGCTGGTATAGAGATTGACGTGCCCGTCTTTGAGCTCGCTGAGCATATTAGTGAGCACCTCGAATTGCTGGTACTTGCTCATTCCTTGGTTTACTTGTTGGTTGTAACGTGAGTGAACCTCGTTCCAATCAAGTCCGTATTGTTTCTGTTTGTAGTCGAAGAAGCAGTAATGCTCGTCGATGATTTGCCAAAGAGCCTCCAGGTTGCCTTGTGGCGTATTGGAGAACTCCTCTTCCTTGACGCACGACATCAATAAGGAGGTGAGGATGGTGGCAGCTATGAGAGTGACAGATGGTTTCATGGCAGTATTATAAATGGTGGACCCATCCGATGAGGAATGAATGGGTGTAATGATGGCGCTTGATGTTGTTGACATTGCTTTGTTGAATGTCGCCGAGATAGCCTAAACGCAATTTTGAGCGAGGTTTTTTGGGCGACAATTGCACGTCCAATGTGAGTGCATGGTGCAGGGAAGGTGCAGAGACAAAGGTGGTGGGTACGATGTTGTGGTCGTAGTTACCCTTGGAAAATATCTCATAGTAGGATTGTCCGTAATTGGGTGAGAACATCAATCCTACGAGAGGGGTAGAGAGATGGTAGCGGATGAGGAAACTACGATGACGGAAGGTGTTTTTGTAAGAGATGGAAGCAGACGGGGCAAGGTGGAGAGAGATGTCAGCTTGTACGGGATTGTTGCTGTTTCGGGTGTTATATAGAATGCCCAATTTGGCATCAGTACATCCTCCAACCTGCAGGGAAAAGTTGGGGGAGAGGATCCAGTTGTAATGAAGGGAGAACTGGAAGCGATAGGCTCCAGCTAACTCGTTGCCATTGCCCGCACGGTTGTCTAAGATGGAAAGACAACCGTGGTGGGTAAAGGTGTGAGAGAGATGTCTGGGAGAGATGCGGCTCCTGTTTTCTGCCATAATCCTTATTTCTGTGCCTTTATATTGCTCGGCAGAGATATATGTGTCGAGAACGTTGGCGGCACCAATTGCAATCATGAAGGCTCTCTCCTTGGGATTCTGCATGTTGTAATTTGATGCAGAGAGACCGCCGTGAGCAAGAGAAACGCTATCGTTTTGAGCCGCACAAGGTAACGCCAGCAAGGAGAACGTAGCACACAAGATTATGAATATTTCAGCTATCTTCATCAGGGAAGAGGCTTAATTGTTCTGATGTCTGCCCATTCTTAGACGGTTGACTTTGTGAGGAAAGGTCTTCGGAGATAGTAGTCTCATCGGGTGTTTCTTCAGAGATGTTGTCATCTTCCTCGCCATTGTCATCAGCGGATGGATTCTCAGGGAGTTTGGTAGGTTCGAGTTCTTCAATGGAAGTAACGTTACAGGTAGTGATACGTTTTCCTTTCGCCTTGAAACCCTTGACCATGATAAATTCTTCTACATCAATAACCATTGGCTCTTTGTCGGCGTCAAATCTACCGAAGTTGACCTTTATGCGTGGGAATGGTTGGTCGGTGAGAATCAGCAACTTAGAATTAGGGTTATCGCCAAGATAATTCTGCTTTTTCCTTGTAGCCTCCATGGTGAAGCGCTTGATGTAAGGATAGCCCTGATTGTCGGCATCGAAGAGCACGGCAGTCCAGATCTTGGTGGAATCCCATTTCTCAATGATTTTGATGTTATCCTCATAGTGATTGTTTGCATCGAAGTTGGAAATGTAAAAATCCCCATTATCCAAAATCACGAGAATCATTTCGTCATCGTTAAATTCGCCGAGGAATGTGCCATGCTCGTCATAATTGAGACGGTTCACGTCAGAGTCATACCACACCTTTCGTCCTCCGAGAGTAGAGTGACCGCGGTCTTTCAGACTTATTCTGTGGACAGGTTTCTTAGAGAGCAGATAACCCTTGCTCGACTTTCCCCTGATGGTAATCTTAGAAAAGTCGCGTGTGAGGAATATAGACTTGAGCGTGGGGCTGGAGTCGAGTGTTACCTTGATGGTTTCGGCTTCACCATTGGGATTGGAAGTGAAATAAAGGATTTTAGAACCAGGCTTTCCTTGCGTTAAATCATATTCCTTGTCACGTGTGATGGCGGTTACGTTGAAACGTTTCATGAACGTAAATCCTTCTCTACCATCACGATAGGCAACATTGTATATAGTACGCGTGTCGTTTTTCTTGAATACTTGTACGTGCAGGATGTTTTTTCCGACGAAGATCTTGTCTGCCACACGAATGACCTTAAACTTACCATCCTTATAAAATATAATAATGTCGTCAATGTCGGAGCAGTTGCAAACAAACTCATCCTTTTTAAGTCCAGTACCGATGAATCCCTCGGCACGGTTGATGTAAAGTTTTTCGTTAGCCTCTACGACTTTCGTTGCCTCGATGGTGTCGAAATTACGAATTTCAGTTCTTCTTGGATAGTTAGCTCCATATTTGTTTTTGATAAACGTAAACCAGTTGATGGTAACGTCAACCATGTGGGCAAGGTCGTGATTGATGCCTTTTATCTCGTCTTTGATTCTTGCAATGAGGTCGTCAGCCTTATCCTTGTTGAACTTTAAGATTCGTTGCATCTTGATTTCCATCAAATGAAGAATGTCATCACGTGTGATTTCACGAATGAAATCCTTCTTGTAAGGCTCCAATCGATTGTCGATATGTTCGATGGCAGCATCCATGTTTTCCGCATTTTCAAACTTCTTGTCCTTGTAGATGCGTTCTTCGATGAAGATTTTCTCTAAAGATGCGAAAAACAATTGCTCTTCCAGTTCTTTTTTGCGTATGCTTAACTCTTTGCGGAGAAGTCCCATCGTGTAATCCACGTTATGGCGTAAAACGTCGCTGATGGTTAAGAAGCAAGGCTTATTGTCTTCAATGACGCAACAATTGGGGGAAATATTGATTTCGCAATCAGAAAATGCGTACAGAGCATCAATGGTCTTGTCGCTGGAAATACCAGGAGCGAGGTGGACTTGAATTTCGACCTCGGCGGCGGTGTTGTCATCCACCTTCTTAGCCTTGATTTTTCCTTTGTCAATGGCTTTGAGAATGGAGTCGATTAATGTGACGGTAGTTTTTGAAAAAGGAATTTCCTTGATGACGAGAGTCTTATTGTCTAATTTCTCAATTTTTGCCCTTACCTTTAGCATTCCACCACGTTGTCCGTCATTGTATTTGGATACGTCTATGCTTCCGCCCGTGGGGAAGTCGGGATATAATTGGAAGGGTTCACCTTTAAGATAAGAAATTGCAGCATCGCAAATCTCGTTGAGGTTGTGTGGCAGGATTTTAGAACTTAATCCTACGGCAATACCCTCGGCACCTTGTACTAATAATAAAGGAAATTTGGCGGGAAGGGTGATAGGCTCTTTGTTTCTGCCATCGTAAGAAAGCTGCCAGTCGGTGGTTTTGGGATAGAAGACCACATCTAAGGCAAATTTGCTTAGTCGAGCTTCTATGTATCGAGGAGCAGCGGCACGGTCGCCAGTTAAAATGTTCCCCCAGTTGCCTTGCGTGTCGATAAGCAAGTCCTTTTGTCCCATCTGCACCAAGGCGTCACCAATGGAAGCGTCACCATGAGGGTGAAATTGCATGGTATGTCCTACGATGTTAGCCACCTTATTATATCTGCCATCATCCATGCGCTTCATGGAATGAAGGATTCTGCGTTGAACAGGCTTCAGTCCGTCTTCGATGTGAGGAACGGCTCTTTCGAGAATCACATAACTTGCATAATCCAAGAACCAGTTTTGATACATTCCACTGAGATGATGAACCACAGAAGCATCGAATCTGTTTACTGGCTTATATTCAGAATGTGAGTCTTCGGAAGAGTCCGTGTTTGATGATATCTCTTGATAGTCATCAAGTTGATTTTGATTTTCTTCGTTTATGATGTCGTTGTCCATATTGTTTGCTTAAAGATAATAGAAAGCATTCATCTGCTTTTGCAAATGTAATATAAAAAATTGATATTCACAAATTTACGATGGTTTTATTTTGGAGAAATAATGTAAAAGCAAAAATCCCGGTGGAAACTTTTAATTTCCATCGGGACTTAAGTGCATTTAAAATTAGAATTTTAAAACAAGTCTGTTGAGGTAATTTCTTACCACATTCTGCCTGAAGCAGCTGTGCCTTTAACGTCGTTACCCATTACAGGAGCACCAGGTCCAGCAGTCGTACTAGGAGTACTACCTGCCATGATGCCTTCGAAACCAACGGTTAAAGGTCTTGTCTTTGGACATACGTAAGCTTTCTTCATTTTATATAAAATTAAAAGAAAAAAAATACTATATCTATTTGTTTAATGAGCGTGCTTATTCACACATTTCTGCTGCAAAGATAAGACTTTTTTCTTAGATACAAAAAAAATATATGAAAAAATTTTGAGTCTTGTATTAAAAAATGTAATTTTGCACAGTTTTATAAATCAAAACATATATGGAAACGATAGAAAAGAATCATCATCACAGTCATTCTCATGAACATCATCATGGGAAACACAGATCTGAAAATGTACATGTTTATCAAGTTGATGCTATTGTAGGTAAAAATCCATTGAATATTGCTTTTACTGCGGCTGTTTTGGGACAATTACTCTTCTTTTTTGCTAATTATAGTATTTCTGCCGCGTTAGGTTCTGATGGAGAGGTCTTTGTTTTGATAGCCCATTTCCTGAGAGCCTTTGGAGAAGGATTCCTTTTATTTTGTTTGATGAAGGGAATGGCTTCATTGCTTTATCCACTCAAGTGGTATTTTATTTCGGCAATTTTTTTCTTTGTTTTATTTCATTTGGTAACTTCTGCTTTGATGATAATGCATCAGAATGGTTTGTTGGGTGATATCGGAGTTTTCTTTTACTTATTAAGTACTATTACTTATTTTGCATTAGGATTTATGCTCAAACAAAAGTATAAGGATAGTTTAGCCAAATTGGGAATTATAATGATGACCTATATTATCGTCACTATGGCATTGAGCTTAGCAGGTATGATGGGAATAAATATTTATATTGATTTTGCTTGTGTTGCTTTGGGAGTATATTATATCATAACGCTTAGAGATAGATTCGACGTTGATTATGATGACTAAGAATGAAGTTTTAATGTTAAATTTACTCAAGTCTGCTTTATGGAATCAAGAAGCAGACTTGAGTCTTTTTGATAATAAAGGTGTAGATTGGCAGGGTATCATAGATGTTGCTGATAAACAGGGTGTGGTGTCTTTAGTTGCATCAGCTATTCGAAAGTTAGAAGATCAAGGTCTTTCTGAAGAATATTTGCCCAATGATATTATTAATAAATGTGTAACCCTTCAATTTTCAATCATTAGACAAACAAGTTCTGTTGTTCCTACCATTGAGAGTGTGGTTCAAAAGTTAAGGGAAGCTGGAATAGAACCTATATTGTTGAAAGGACACGGTGTTGCTCAATATTATCTTAAACCAGAATTTCGGTATTGTGGTGATATAGATTTGTATTTAGGTGATGATTTTGTTGATAAGGCAGTTGATTTTTTGAAGGCTTATGTTGATTTTGTAGATGATTCCCATGATAATGAGAAACATTATAATATGAAATGGCAGGATGTAGAAGTGGAATTACATCGCTCGGCTATTGATTTAACTGATACCCAGCAGAATAAATTGTTGTACGAATGGACAGAAAAAGAGTTGCATTCGAATAGGAATCGTCAAGTTGTTATTGGTAATACCAATGTGACTGTACCTTCGGAACTATTCGATTCAATTTTCATTTTATTTCATTTGTGGTGGCATTTTGTAAATGGTGGAACTGGAATACGACAGTTTTGTGATTGGACAATGTGTCTTTATCGTGTTGGAGATAAACTTGATGAAAGAGAATTGAAAGAATTGCTTAACAGATTTGGTATGTTAAGCATGTGGAGAGTCTTTGGCCATGTAGCAGTTGAGCATCTTGGACTACCAAAAGAAAAGTTTCCTTTGTATAGTGGCAAGAAAAAATATGTTGGGAAAAAAATCACAGAACTTGCCATGGAATATGGCAATTTTGGCCATGAACATTATCAATATATGGTTATTGATAGTGTTAAAAGAGGTGTCTTCATTCATAAGATAATGACCGCAATGTATTTTGGAAAATTAAAATACTGGTGTTTTTGGGCATCTCCTATTTTATCTTTGCCAGTTATTAAAGATTTTTATAAAGGAGTGTTCTTGTCATATTGGAAGAAACTATTCCATTAATTCCTTAAATCTCTCAATACCATAAAAAAGCGAGGCATGTCTGCAAAACACGCCTCGCTTTTTGATATTCATTCAATTTAATGATTATTTCACAACAAACTTTTTGCCATTTTGGATGTAAATACCCTTGTTAGGATTCTTCACTAATCTACCGCTCAAATCATAAATCTTGCCTTTCTTGGTAGCAGATGCTGAAACGTTGTCAATACCTGTATAAAGGGCTTCGTCCATGAATGTAACGTGGTAAATATAGCGTTTCGTATCGATTTGGAAGCAGATTTCTGCATCTTTGCGATAGCCTTCTTCCAATTCTTGGTCAGAAATGGTAACGATAGAGTAGCCGTCTCCAGCTTCTTCAAAGATGATATGTATCATTCCACTCTCGTCGTAACCACCGTTCTCATGGTTGAAAGACAATCCGTTCTCCAATGGTTTGTAGCCTTCTCCGTAAACTCCAGATTCAGCTTTTCCTCTCAACGTGTAGCCATTCATCAGTTCGTCAACAGATATTCCGAATGCTGCGGCAGCCTTAGATGGGTCGAATGGTGCGGTTGTATCTTCCAGATCCAAGTTGATGGGGAATGCAAGCGACTCTTCACCAAGGATTTCATATTCTACGATTTCATTAACGAATTGCACGGTGAATTTGATTTGAACCATGTCTTTCGTTTCCTCGTTCACCAAATACAGATTTGCTCTGTAAGAAGAACCAACGGCATTAACTCCAGGAACTTGGTAAACAGAGAACTGACCATTTGAAAGATTGTAGCAAATACCTACTGGAGCCACGTCATTGCCAGTCCATAAGTGTCCTTGTCCTTCCTTTCCAAGCCATACACCTGGGCGTGGGTCACACGGGTATCTTGAGAATGGAGCATATTTCTCGCCTGTAGCAGTGGTGATTGAGTCAGCAACTTCGCAATACAATACTGGTGAGGTTGTGCCTATAAGCTCGTTCACTACATCTGTTGTCAGGGTATAAGTAGATTGGTTGCCATTTACAATATAGTCACTGGCGCTTGCGATTACCTGTACGGTTGCGCTTCTTGTAGCCACAATCTTATATCCGCTTTGGTCTTCAGCCTCTTTTTCCTTTACTTTATAAGTAATGTCGAGAGCGTGATACTTGCCTTCGTTTACGATGTACATGGTAAAATGTGCTTCGTCTCCAATCTTCAAGTTGCCTGGATAGTGACCAATGTTCAAAGTGGATAAGTCGCCAGCTGTCATAGGTTCTACAAATACTATTGCGCTGGTTCCCCAATTACAAGCTACACCGTCAGCAGTCATCCAGAATCCACCGTTATTGGCAGTACCTGCACTTGTTAAGTTGTTGTTTGCGTCAAGTACTTGCAAGCTCAATTGGGTAGCTTCGCAACCCAGTTCTGCGGCAATAGCCTCCGTGTCGAGTGTGAAAGAAATGGTTTCGTAATTGTATGAGTCATCGATGCCTTGTTCTTTTACGATGATAGTCTCGCCCGTTTTTGTCATTTCGTCCAAGCCAGAATAGTCTGGTTCTTCGATGGTCAGTTGAATGCGAATCTTGTAAGCCTTATCATTATATATAATGTACACGTTATTATAATAAGAGTCACCTGGTTTCAAGGCATTGCCATGCTGTCCGAGATTAAATTTCAACTTATTGTCACTAAATTCAAATTTCTCGGTATAGTAAACCTCACCTTGCGTGTTGTATGGAGCAGCCAACACCTCGTCGGAAACGTTTCCTTGCTCGTCTTCTGTTTGCTTAGACAGCCACCATCCTGGAGCTGCAGCCGTGCTTACGTTCGTCAATGTGTCCTTCTTGTCTCCAATGGAAGCGTCTCTTTCTGGTGAATAGATAATCTTTGAGAGTACCAGTTCCAACAATTCAGCCGATGGCATTCCCAACTTCTCCACCAAGTCATTGATTTCAAACTCGTAAGAAGTTCCGTTCGTGCCACTGCGTGGGAATTGCTTTACTTCAAGAGTTGTTTCGCCCACGATGTTCAATTCTTTTTCTACCAATGTGGTAGGAGCGGTTACCTCGGGAATTGGTTTCACGATGTAGGTAATGTCAAACGTAGCTTCCTTTTCGCCCAAAACAAGTTTAAACTGAGGGTTAAACGTTGCTCCGGCGGCTAAACTGTCAGGGAATTGACCGATGTTGATGGCAAACAAGTCGTTTTCAGAATCCCAAGTAAGTGTGTTGTAATACACTACATTAGGCCATTCGCCAATCATTCCGTTTCCTTGAATCCAGAAACCACCTTTTCCACCTTGTGTGTAGTTGTCAGAGAAGTTTCCGTCAGCTTCTTGATAGAAGAACATGTTGGCGTCGGTGCTGCCTTCGCCAGTCCAAGACCTTACGGCATTCATCAAGCCAACCGTGTCTGTACCCAATTGGGTAGCTACTTCCGTTAAGCTAAAGTTAATGGCATCGGTGTCATACGCTGATCTGGCGTATTGTTCGAGCGTAGCTTTAAACTGCGCTTGTGCCGATAAGCCTGTAAATAGACATACCACTGCTAACAGCAGTTTCTTTAAGTGAGTAGTTGTCATAACATGCATAATAATTTAAGTTAATAATTGATTTCAATAAATGTTTAGGCAAAACTAAGAAAAAAATGTGTATTTGACAAATAAAAACCACCGAATTTATTGTGAATAGACGTTTTTTTCATACTTTGGACTATTCTTTTATCTATAAGTGGGAAAAGTCATGTTTTTGTTTAAAATCAAGTGAATCTCCTTCATTGCGTTCCCATTGGTTTTCTTTGCTTAAAACCGTTGGTCACCATGCCAGTAACCGATGGTTTCTATATGAGTTACCATCGGTTACTATGTGAGAAACCATTGCTTTCATGATTGTTTGTTTCTTGCTTTTTTATCTTCTTAAAGATGCAAAAATGCGCCATTTCATCGTGAATAATGAATGATTAATGCCTGATTGTTCTTTCCCGTTCCAAGGTTATGTATAGGCTTACCAAACATGGTGTTTGCTTACCTTAAAGATACTGTTTGTTGTCCATAAACATAGTCTTTATAGAATTAACGAGTGAGGGTGGAGGACAGTAAGAAATATTTGATGAAATGTAACAACTTGTTTTAAAAACTATTCATCTTGTCATTTGTAGCAATAATAAATAGTTAAAATATTTGTGTGATTTAAAAAAAGATGTTATTTTTGCAAAATAATCTAAATCGTATAGCTATTTTCTATCGAAAAATCTAACATTTATATACAATAACATGAAAATTCGCATACCTAAGAAGAAAGAATGTGTGGCGGCTATTGTTGCTTCTTTGCTGCTTTCAGGAAGTGGGGTCTTGCAGTCGTGTAGTACTGACGAGCTTACTGGTCAGCCCTCATGGCTTGGAAACTCCATTTACGAGCGTTTGCAGGAAGATGGCAATTACACCTACACACTGCGTCTCATCGATGACCTGAATCAGACATCGGTATTGAGCCAAACAGGTAGTAAGACACTTTTCGTAGCTGATGACAAGGCTTACGACGAGTTCTTCAAGAGTAATTCATGGGGAGTGAAAAGGTACGAAGACCTGAGTGCTGCCCAGAAGAAATTGTTGCTGAATGCTTCTATGGTGAACAATGCTTACCTTGTGGAGTTGCTTTCCAACGTGAGTGGCAATCCTCCCTCTGAGGGTGAGTGTATGCGTAGGGCAACGGCAGTCTCTGTTTACGATTCCGTTTCGAGAATCTACCCAGACCAAATGCCAAACACGGTTTATTGGGAAAAGTACAAGGACCACAAGAACGGTATCGTATTGTTGCGCGACAACTCCAGTAAGCCTATGATTCACTTCTTGCCAGCTTACATGAAGTTGAACAAGATTACCAGTGAAGATTTGGCAATCTTGACCAACCAGCGTTCAAACTCTGTTTCTGATGCATGGGTAAACGGCATGAAGATTATCGACCGAGACATTGCTTGCAAGAATGGTTACATCCATAAGGTGGACGGAGTAATGACGTCTTCTGACAACATGGCGGAAATCATTCACAAACATGCTAACATGTCAACCTTCTCCAGTCTGCTCGACCGTTTCTCTGCTCCTTATTACAATGAAGAGGCTACCTCAGACTACAGACGTCTTTACAACACCAACGACTCTGTGTATGTGCTGCGCTATTTTGCCAGTACGGCGGCACGAGATGGCTATGCTACTGACGGTAACTTAAAGAGCGACCCTAACGGAAACTTGGTTGACGCTCAGCTGACCTTCGATCCAGGATGGAACCAATATATGTACACCAACACCGCAGGTAGGGATATGCACTACGATGCAGGAGCTATGCTCGTACCTACCAATGAAGCGTTGGATTTCTGGTGGAACCACGACGGTAGGGCTTTGCAAGACATGTATGGCTCATGGGAGAACGTACCATTGAAAGTGCTCGTTCAGTTGATGAATATCAACATGATAAACACGTTCTCTGAAACCGTTCCTTCAAAGTTCGACTATATCGTAGATAACACCACCAAGGTGACGCTCGGCGTTACTCCCGAACACGTCGATAGTTGTTTCATGGGATGTAATGGTGTTGTCTATTTAATTAATAAGGTATTCTCACCCGCATCTTACTCATCCGTTTCGTTCCCGGCATTGATCAACGAGAACACGATGAACGTGATTTACTGGGGTATCGAAAACTTATACTTTAACGCATACCTCAACTCAATGGATTCCTACTATAGCTTCTTCATTCCTACGAATGATGCTATGTTGCGCTATGTTGACCCCTGTTCTTACGGTTCTTCCATGTCTGTCCTCTACGAGTTCTATTACGACAAAGATGCCAAGACCGTGAAGGCTCATCGTTACAGTTACGATGTGAATACACAGCAAATCGTACCGGGACCCACATTGAGCGATGCTACAACGGAACAAGTGTCTAACCGTCTTACTGATTTGCTCAACAGCTTAATCGTGGTTGGCAACGTGGAAGATGGACACACCTATTATAAAACGAAGGGCGGAAGTCCGCTGATGGTTACTCATGCTGGTCAAGAAAATACAATGACCGTTTCAGGTGGCTTGCAGATAGAGACCAACACCCCGATTACCGTTAATACCATATACGACGAAAGTGCGAGCGGTAACGGTAAATCGTATGTGGTCAATACCCAAATGCCATTGACCAGCCAGCGTTCTACCTACGCCATCTTAAAGGACATTCCCGAATGCTCTAAGTTCTATGAGCTTTTGGTTGGCAGTAAGTTGCTTTCGTCAAGATTGAGCTCACGCTATACTTGTGCTGATTACAATATCAACCTTTTCGATGCTTATAATTACACGGTATATGTGCCAACCAATGATGCGATAGAAAAACTCCAGGCTGATGGAATCCTTCCAGAGTGGGGAGACTTTGACGATTTGACGGTTGAGATGTTTGGCGGTGATGCTACGCTTTTGAAGAAAGCACAAAACATCATCACCAACCGTATCACCGACTTCCTGCGTTACCATATCCAAGACAACTCGGTGTTTATCGGTGGTCAGCCAGTAAGCGAGGTGAAATATGAAACATCTAAGTTGAATCCCATTAACAGCCGATTCTTCAGTCTTACCGTTACTGCCGACGATAACAGGATGCAGATTTCCGACCAGCTCGGCAATACACGTAACGTTGTGAAAGACCGTGGCTATTACAACATGATTGGTCGTGAGTACTGGAAGCAAGGTTCAGGAAACAATGACCTTATCTACAATGCCTCTGACGTGGTGGTTCATCAGATTGATGGAGCCCTCTTCTATGACCAAGAACAGTTGACCTCATGGAAAGATGAGATAGAGGCATTGATACCAACACCATCTAACGCTAAAAGGAGGAGATAATTATGAATGGCCGATTAAGATATTTCATTTTGTCGCTGCTTAGTATAGTAGCCATTGGTGCTTCGGCACAGATAACAGCCGTTCATGGAACGGTAACTGATGAGTTTGGAGAGCTCACGGGTGCTTCCGTTTGTGAGATTGACGGTAGTGGACGTATCATCGAGGCTACCGTGACCGACATCAACGGTAACTTCTCCATGAAGATCAGCAACCCGAAAGACAAGCTTCGTTTCAGTTACGTAGGTTTCAAGAATGTGATTCTGCCTATCGACCGTGAGGAATACCAAGTGTCCATGAAGTCGGAAACCAACTTGAAGGAGGTGACCGTCGTGGCAAAGCGCCGCTTGAATGGTGGTGGCTTGGCTATTCCTGAGAAAGAAATCTCATTTGCCACGCAAACCATCGATGCAAAGGAGTTTGACGGTCTGGGTATGAACACCATCGACGAGGCTCTTCAAGGACGTATTGCCGGTCTTGACATTATTTCTAATTCAGGTAACCTGGGAGCTGGTACTACCATGCGTCTGCGTGGTGCTTCGTCTATCAGTTCTCTGACCAATGCCAACCCGCTGATTGTGGTGAACGGTAATACGTGGAACGTGGATATGTCTAACTTCGACATGACCAGTGCCAACGATGAGCAGTTTGCCCAGTTGCTGAACGTGAACCCCGAAGACATTGCCAGCATCACCGTGCTGAAAGATGCTGCCGCTACCGCCATCTATGGTTCACAGGGTGCGAATGGTGTGATTGAGATTACCACCAAGAGAGGTACTCGCGGTAAGCCAAGACTTGAATATCGTTTGCGTTTAACGGGTACTTATCAGCCAAAGGGTTATAAGATGTTGAACGGTGACGACTATACCATGTTGCTGAAGGAGTCTTACTTCAACCCCGAACAGAATGACAATTCTTCTAACATCAGGGAGTTGAACTATGATCCTACCTTCTCTGAGTATGAGCAGTACAACAACAATACCGACTGGATGGATGCGGTAACCCAATGGGGCTTGCGCCAAAACCATAGCTTGGTGATTTCGGGTGGTGGCGAGAAAGCTACGTTCCGTATCTCTGGTGGTTTCGACCATGAGACAGGTTCGGTTATCAAGCAGAAGTTGAATCGTTTCTCTACCCGTGTGGCTCTCGACTACTTTGTGAGCGACAGGATTACGATTAAGACCAACTTCTCATTGACTTATACACAAAATAACAGAAACTCTGACAACCTCTTGTCTTTGGCTTACAGGAAGATGCCAAACATGAGTATCTATGAGCAAGATCCTCTGACGGGTGCAGATACAGACAAGTATTACACCATGCTCCAGAGTGCTTCTTCGGTATTCAATGATAACCAAAAGAATATGGTGAACCCCGTGGCAAGTGCCAATCTCGCCATCAATAAGGCAAGTACCTACGACATTTCTCCTGAGTTTATCATGAACTACCGTCTGTTGGGCTTGGATGAGGAGCATACGAGATTAGACTGGGAAGGTAGAGTTTATATGAACATTTTCAACGACTACGTGAACAGATTCTATCCCAGTGAGTTAAAGACCGTTTCTTGGGATGCAGGAGTAAATACCTCCTACGCAGGTAGCACCAAGAGCGTGGCTTTAACCACGAAGCAATCGTTGTTCTTCTATCCTCATTTCAACAACGAGAATCACAAGTTGTCAATCATGGCACGTTTCGAGCTGACTACCGGTAGTTCTACCGGACAGGGTACCGATGGTAAGGGACTCGTTTCAGGTGGTCCTTCCAGTCCTGATGCCGGTGGTTTGATTACAGGTATGTCTTCCAGCTTCAGCCAGTGGAGGTCTATGTATTACACCATGCAGGCGCACTACGCCTTTAAGGAGCGATACATGCTTGACGTTTCAGTACGTGCCGACGGTACTACCAAGTTCGGACCAGACCGTAGATGGGGTTATTTCCCCGCCGTTTCTGCCCGTTGGAACTTTGCCGAAGAGCCTTGGATTAAGAAGGCAACGGAGAAATGGCTCTCTATGTGGTCTATCCGTGCAAGTTGGGGTATGGTAGGTAATCAGCCTGGTCAAGACTATTTGTATATGAGTAAGTATGGTTCTACCGACCGTTACATTGACATGGCAGCCATGCGTCCTAACAACATCCGTCTGACCGACCTGCGTTGGGAAACCACTTCTACATACGACGTTGGTACGGATATTGGCTTGTTCAACAATAAGTTTAACCTGACGATGGAATGGTATCATTCTACCCGTCGTGACATGTTGATGGGTGGTGTACGTATTCCTTCCAACTCTGGTTTCTATACCTTGGCTTATAAAAACGTGGGTTCTATGCGTAATATCGGTTGGGAGTTTCACCTCAATACCAATAGGCTGGTGGAGATTGGCAAGTTCTATGCTGACATCAATGCAACCTTCGGTAACAACTCCAATGAAATCCTGACGATGGACCCAACGGTGTTGGAGTCTTTGAACTCTGATTTCCATTTCAATAACCGTGAGGTTCTTCAGCGTGTTCAGTTGCACAATCCTTTCGGAGCCATTTACGGTTTCAAGTATAAGGGCGTATATGAGTACCAGTATGAAACGTTCAAGGACATGAATGAGACACAGAGGGCTGACTTCCTCGCTGCCGGACATACGGCTCCTATCGCTCAAACCGAAACAGGTGCAGTGATTTACGACGATGAGGGCGACCCCATCCGTATGATGTACGCTTATTCAAACGATGCTGCCGGAAAGAACTACAAGTTTAAGGGTGGTGATGCTATTTATGAAGACATCAACCATGACGGTAACATCAATGCCCTTGACATTGTTTATTTAGGTAGCTCACTTCCAAAGTTGACTGGTGGATTTGGTTTCTCTTTGAATTATGCTCGTTGGAGGCTCAACGCACAGTTCAACTACCGTGTAGGAAACAAGATCTTGAATCTTGCCCGTTTGGATGCTGAGGCAATGATTGGTAACGACAACCAAAGCCAGGCTGTAAACTATCGTTGGCGTAAGGAGGGAGACGTTACCTCTATACCAAGAGCTATGTACGGAGCATCTTCCAATTACAACACGTTGGTAAGCGACCGCTTCGTGGAGAATGGTTCGTTCCTTCGTCTCAACTACCTTCAGTTGTCATACGCCTTTGATCCAAAGATAATCAAGAAAGTCATTGGATTGAATGGTTTGGATTTCTACATCAGTGCAAACAACTTGTTCATCTTGACCAAGTACACTGGTGTTGACCCAGAAGTTGGTTATGGAGGTTATGGCGCATCTGTTGACCAGGGCCAGACTCCTCGTGCTAAGTCTTATACGTTTGGTTTCAATGTAAAGTTTTAAAGAAGTATGAATATGAAACTAAAGAATATAATTGTTAAATCAGGTATTGCTCTCTTCATGGGTGCTTCCTTGAGTTCTTGTTCTGATTTCTTGGAGATAGAGCCACTGAACGACATTGTCTTGGAGAAGTTCTGGAACGAGGAGAGTGATGTCGAGAATATTGTTGCCGGTTGCTATTCGGCTATGCAGACTCAGGTGATAGTCGATAGAATGATGGCATGGGGAGAGTTTCGTTCTGACAACGTGGTAGGAGGAACCAACGTGCAAAACGACACGCACCTTCAGAATATCTTCAAGGAAAACCTCAATGCAAGTAATTCATATACCACTTGGGGCGAGTTCTATGATATTATCAACCGTTGTAATACGACTATTTACTATGCTCCTTCCGTTGCGGCGAAAGACCCTAATTTTACACAGACGGAATTGAAAGCCACCATTGCAGAGGTGTCTGCCATTCGTGACTTGTGTTATTTCTATCTCATCAGGGCTTTCCGTGATGTTCCTTACACCACTGTTCCTTATCTTGATGACAACCAGAAGATGGATAATCCTGCCGTTAAGTTTAACTTGGTGTTGGATAGTCTTATCTTAGACTTGGAAAAGGTGAAGGACGATGCTGTGGTTAAATATCCTGAGAATAAGAATTATTACCAAAAAGGACGTATCACGAAAGATGCCATTCATGCAATGCTTTGCGATATGTATCTGTGGAAAAAGGATTATACCAATGCGGTGAAGTATGCTGATTTGGTCATTAAGTCTCTTACAGATGATTATCAGAATCTGTTGGATAGGAGAGGTGGTTCTGTTTCTTCTCTTGACCAGATGCTGAATGGCTATCCTCTGATTAGTGATAAACCATATTCAGGAAACGAGTATGGTAATGCTTTCAATACTATCTTTGATGAAGGAAACAGCAGGGAGAGCATCTTTGAGTTGTATTACGGGAAATCTGATAGCTACATTCCCAACAATGCAGTCAGCTATAGGTTTGGTAATACTGTTACATACCCAGGCTTTGTCAAGCCAGCAGAATTTATTGGCTCAGACGTGAAGGACGAGTTGTATGCCGTTTACTTGACCAAGTATGATACTCGTTATTACGAGAACATTCAACCCATTGGGTCTTCAGACTACGGTATTAATAAATATGTAGCTACAGCCAGATTGGATGCTTCGCAAACAACCTATCAGGCAAGGTATGGACAAAGACCGGCAGAGAAAACTTGTCACTCTAATTGGATTGTCTATCGCCTGACAGATGTCATGCTGATGAAGGCAGAAGCATTGTGTGAGTTGATCAACTTGGATGATACAACCGCTATAGGCAAGACCCAAAATGATTCATTGCTCAAACAGGCATACGATATCGTCAATACCATCAACAAGCGTTCTAACTGCGCTACCAGTAACCAAGACATCAAGTATGACTCTTATAGCAGCAAGAGTTTGATGGCTAACTTGGTGTTGGACGAAAGACAGCGTGAGTTGATGTTTGAGGGAAAACGTTGGTTTGACTTGGTGCGCCGCTCATTGCGTGACGGCAATACCAATTACCTCATTTCCAAGGTGATGCGTAAGGGCTCCGACAATGCCAGTGTCGTACAGAGTAAATTGGCAAAGATGGACGCTATCTTCTGGCCATACAATAAGGACGAATTGAAAGTGAATAATTCGCTTACACAGAATCCAGCATTCGGAAGCGGAGAAAACTCATCATATTCTAAGTAATACGCTTGACTCATATAATAAATGAATAACATTATGAAAAAGATAAAATATTTTTTGATGACATTGCTCGTTGCTTGTGCGTTGGGCACGATGGTGAGTTGTTCTGATGAGCCGGATACGTCCAATTACTATACGTTTACGGGAGAGATGATGAACAATTATCTCGAAAACCACAGCGAGTTCAGCGAGTTTGCTGCCATCGTGAAACGCGCAGGTATGATGGAATTGCTGTCTGCCTACGGTCATTATACTTGCTTCCCTCCAACCAACGAGGCGTTTGCCGCATATTACAAGAAGCGTGGCATCAGCTCTATCGACCAGTTGACAGACGCTGATTGTGATACGATTGCACGTACTCACTTGGTAAGCAATATGTATGCTACATCTGAGATGAATGACGGTGTGCTGACTACAGCTAACATGAACCGTCGTTATATAGAGGTTTCTCACGACCTTGACAGCGACAGTAATGCTGTGGTGTTCTTGAACCGTACTGCTCACATCATCTTCGAGATGCAAGACGACTCTGTGGAGAATGGTATCATGCAACCTATCACTGAGGTGCTGGAAAGCAGTAACAGTATGTTGCCTGACGTGATGAAGCTGAATCCTAAGATTTCTCTTTTCTATAACGCTCTGGTGGAGACGGGAATCATTGATTCTATGTATAAGTTCCGTGATGATACCTATAACGCCAAGGATTATCCTCGTTACAAATATACGTCGCACGTGAATAAGGAAACGGCTACCGTTCCAGACGAGAAGAAATATGGCTTTACGGCTTTTGTTCCTACTGATTCGGTATTGAATGCGAAGTATGGTATTACCACACTTAACCAACTTTACGAGAAGGCGTGCGAAATCTATGATGCCGTTTATCCAGAAGATGTAAACAGTGAGGCTCACAGCTTTGCCAATCTGACAGACCGTAGGAATCCATTAAACAGATTCGTGGCTTATCATATCTTGGATCGTGACGTAAAGGGTTGGAACTATCTTACCCCATTGAACGACATCGGTATTATTACCACCTTGATGAACCCTGTGGATTGGTATGAAACCTTGCTTCCACATACGTTGATGAAGTTTGAGCGTCTCACCGTTCGTAAGTATGCTGGTTCCAGCACCGTAGGTCAACGCTACATCAATCGTCGCTATGATGACGATTACCAAATCCTCGGTACACAGGTGCAGCGTTCTATTGAGAAAGAGTATATGCAAGATGCCTTGAACGGTCGCTACTTCTACATTGACGACATCGTGGCTTTCAGTGAAACAACGAGAGATATTGTTGACAACACCCGTATTCGTATGGACTTCTCAACCATATTCCCAGAGTTGATGACTAACGACATTCGTCAAAACGGTAATCCAAAGTTCCAGGATCCCGACTACGACGAAACGGCTAAGTATGGACGTAACTTCTATTTCCCCAATGGCTATTTGAAGAACGTGAAGAGTGCAGGATATTTCGTTTATCGTCGTCCTCACGATTATTATGACTGTTATGAGGGAGACGAGATGAACCTCTTTGGCAATTACGACATTACCTTTAAGTTGCCACCCGTTCCATACGAAGGTGAGTGGCAGGTACGTATGGGTTATGCACAAGAGCCTACCCGTGGTATTGCTCAGATCTATTTCGACGGTAAGCCACAGGGTATTCCTTTGGACATGACGATCGGCTTGAACGATGCTTCCATTCTGGGTACGGCATGGGTAAGCGATTACACAGGTATGACTACCGAACAATTGTCTGAGGACCAGAAGACATTGAAGAACAAAGGTTATTACCGTGGAGCGGCTGGTGGCTATCGCTACAATGGTGCAGGTGGAACCACCACTACCGTGTTTGCCACTCAGACGCAGACCTTCCGTATCGTTCTCTGTACCGTTCACATGGATCCCAAGCAAGACCATTATCTTCGTATCAGAAGTGTGTCTTCTAAGATGGGTAACGATAATGAGTTCATGCTTGATTACTTGGAACTGGTTCCAAAGAGCATTTACGGTGTAACTGACGAAGGACAAATCGAAGACATGCTTTAAGTAATGAAAACATGGTTTATTCATTTAAAGAATCCAACAAGATGAAAATGAAATATATAAATATAGGAAGAACAGCCATCGTTGCTTTTGCAACGGTGCTGTTCTGCGCAGCTTGTAGTGACGAATGGAATGATCATTACGAAAAGTTTGATACTTCCGTTGCCAATAGCGGAACACTCTGGGAGGCTATATCGTCACAAGGTAATTTGAGCAATTTCTCACGAGTGGTGCAAGCTTGTGGCTATGATGCTGTGCTTAATGGAAGCCAGACGTTCTCAGTCTTTGCTCCCACTAACGACCAATTCACATCCACACAAGCTGACAGCTTGATCAATGTGTTTAATGAACAAAAGGCAAAGGGTGTAAGAAGTGATGACAACACCGTGGTAAAGCAATTCTTGCAAAACCACATTTGCTTGTATAAATATCCTGTATCGAGCTTGACAGATACCACGCTCGTGATGATGAACGGCAAGTATGCCAAACTGAAGGCTGACAATATCGAACAGCATTCGTTCTTGACAAAGAATGTGCTTTACGGTAACGGCGTGCTCTTTACTATTAATAATAAGGTGGAGTATTTCCCTAACGTGTTCGAGTATTTAGGACTTGATAAAGACCTCGATAGTGTTTATCAGTTTGTGAACAGCTATAGCGAGTACGAGTTTAATCCCAATAAGAGTGTACCAGGAGATATTATAGATGGACGAACAGAATATTTGGATTCTGTAACCGAATTGTCTAATCTGTTGTTCAGAACTCTTGGAAGAATCAACTCAGAAGACAGCACCTATTGGATGGTAGCACCTACCAATGAGGAGTGGACTAATCTGACCTCTACTTATACGGATTACTTCAATTATCACAAGAATGTGGCTAAGCGCGATTCCATGCAGTATGCAAACGCTCGTCTGGCAATCTTGAGAGGAACGGTGTTTAGTCGTACCGAAAACCCAGACCCAGCTTTCAACGACTCCGCAATGTCAACCAATGCCACTCATTATGCTACGAGAAAGTTATTGGATTTAGATCCGTATTACGTGTTCTATAAGCCGTTTGAGGCTGGTAATATCTTCGACGTTGATGATGATTTTACTTGTAGCAATGGTAAGGTTCTCAAGGCTAATCATTTGAATATAGACAACAGAAACACATTCATGCAAACCATCAAGGTGGAGGCAGAACATGTGTTGTATCAAGATACATTGCAAGATGCGGAAGAACCGCTTACCGCTCGTCTGGTGGCTGTGGATAATCCATTCCGTGACAAAATCTCTAATAATTCGTATGTGGAAGTCATTCCTAAACCAGCATCTGCCAACCCTACGGTAAGATTTGCCATTCCTAACGTATTGTCTAATGTAGGTTATGATATATATGGCGTTTTTGTACCAGCTACGGCTCTTGATACATTGGCTACTCACGAACAACGTTTGCCAAACAGCTTCCGTGTTACTCTGAGGTATCCTGATGAGAATGACGTGACATCTGACAGACAGTTGTCTGGAACAAAACGTACGGATAGTGACGCGAATGGTGAGATGAATGTTGTCGATACTGTGTTGCTGGCAGAAAACTATGTATTCCCTACGTGTTCATACGATTTAAGTGACCCGCAGGTGAAGATTAGTTTGAGAAGTACCGTAACCAGTAGGCAAACATCTACCTACACGAAGGTGTTCCGTATCGATTGCTTCATCCTGGTTCCACATGAAGAGGCAACAGAACCTAAAAATGTTAAGCATAAAATTCAATAACCCTTTAGAATTCGTACACAATGAAAAAATATGTAATATATTGCCTATCACTCTTCCTGTTTGGAGCATCTACAGCCTTTGCGCAGGATGATGAGAGTGACGCTCAGGTGGTTCGTAAAGTAACGACAAGCCTGAAGAAACAATATCCAACGCGTGTGGTAAAGGGTCGTGTCATCAATGGTGCGTCCAAGAGTCCTGTCTCTGGAGCAATGGTTCGTGTCGGCGAGATTGATGGCTACAGTGCTTTGACTCACAGTGACGGTACTTTTGAGATAAAGGTTCCTCTTTTTGCCACTTCTCTTGAGGTGTCTGCCCCAGACATGAACATGTCGAAGATGGGATTGGTGAAAGACGAGCAGCAGAAAGACGTTTATTTGTATCCTGCTACTTTTGTTCCTGAATACCGCAATGGTACAAACGTGACAGCAGAGAACATGACTACCGACTTCCGTTTCTCTGATGCAACGTCTATCGAGGATGAGATTCAAAAGAGACTGGGCGCAGAGGTACATACCACCATGCGCAACGGAACGTCTGGAGTGGGAGGCGTGATGTTCATGAACGGTTTAAATTCATTGAATATCAATTCTCAGCCGTTGATTGTTATTGATGATGTGATTTTCGACCAGCAATATGGCAGATCGGTTTTGCACCAAGGATTCTATAATGACATTCTTGCCAATATCAGTCCTGCCGACATTGAGACGGTTACTGTTCTTCGCAACGGTACGGCTCTCTATGGTGCAAAGGGTGCAAATGGCGTTATCTTGATCAAGACCCGTCGTAATCATAGTATGGCTACACGTATTACGGCAAGTGTTTCTGCTGGCGTAACCTTGGAACCTAAGTTTATCGACGTGATGAACGCCACGCAGTATAAGAACTATGCTTCCGACTTGCTGAAGAGCGTAAGAACCAATATCCGTGATTTCAAGTTCTTGAACGAGGATCCTAATTATTATTACTATCCTCAGTATCACAACAATACCAATTGGAAAGACCAGATTTACCGTACCGCCATTACCCAAAACTACAACATCAACGTTGAGGGTGGTGATGATGTGGCAGACTACAACCTCTCTCTTGGATACATGGACAAGCAGAGTGTGCTGAAATACAATAAACATACTCGTTTGAATATTCGCTTCAATACGGATATCCGTCTTCTTGAGCAATTCCACATTCGTTTTGATGCTTCCTTTGCCAACCAGACACGTAACATCCGTAACGACGGTGCGCCCATGGACTATGTGGAAGGTACACCTACGTCTCCTTCTTTCCTGGCTTATGCCAAGAGTCCTATGTTGAGTCCGTATGCGTATGCAAACCGTATCTTGTCTGACAGCTATCTCGACATTACCGATGAGAGTTATTTGGATGAGGCTTTGGCAGAATATGCCAATTACAACTATAAGTTGGCTAACCCGATTGCATTGAATGAATACAGTGATGCTGAAAACAAGAACCGTTTTGAAAACTCGATGGTGAACTTGAGCGTTACTCCCAAGTATCAGTTCAATCGTCATCTTTTCGTCAGCGAGCATTTCAGTTACAATTTGGTAAACACCAACGAGAAATTCTATATTCCTATCAATGGTGTTCCCAGTTATTTCGTTTCCAGTGTCAATGCTTACCGTGAGAATGAGGTTCGCTCTTTAGCTGGCAAGCAAAATTCCGTGATGTCTGACACTCGCGTGGATTGGAACAACCGCTATGGTGCTCATGCTATTCATGCTTTTGGTGGTGTGAGAATCAATTGGGAGAGTTATACGCTGAATACCCAACTTGGTTACAACACGGGTAGTGACAAGACTCCGTTTATCAGTTCTCAGTTGCTCAATGCAACAACCACTGGTGTGAATGATAATTGGAACTCTATTGCATGGTACGCTCAGGCTGAGTATAATTTCCTGCAACGTTATTATCTCCAAGCCAACCTCACCGCAGAGGCTTCATCAAGGTTTGGTAAGGATGCTGATCATTCTCTGAAAGCGTTTGATGCAGCATGGGGAATCTTCCCTGGTGTACAGGCTGCATGGGTAGTGAGCAACGAGCCTTGGTTTGCTAAGGTGAAGGGCATCAATTACCTGCGCTTGAACGTGGGCTACGACATCAGTGGTAACGACGACATCGATTACTATGCAGCTCGTAGTTACTTCCGTGCCCAGAAGTTCCTCGACTACATCTCTGGTTTGTCTTTCGACAATATCGGAAATACGAACATCCAATGGGAAACGACCAAGCGCTTCAATGCTGGCTTTGAAACCAACGTGTTCAACAATCGCCTGAACATCAAGTTTAATTACTTCAACAGTAAGGTTGACAACCTGCTTACTTATCAAGCCTTGGGTTATCTCTCAGGTTTGGAGCGCACATGGAGCAATGGTGGTTCTATGAAGAATGAAGGCTTCGATGTTTCTGCTGTTGCCAAAGTGGTTTCCACCAAGAATTTCCAATGGGAATTGGGCGCAAGCATGGGACACTACGAAAACAAGATTACCCAGTTGGTAGATGGTCAGAATAGTTTCGATACTTCTATCTACGGTGCAACGGTACGTACCGAAATAGGACATCCTGCCAATATGTTCTATGGCTATAAGGTCGTGAAAGATGCATCAAGTCCTGAAGGTGTGTTCAAGACCAGTGAAGATGCTAACAAGAAGCTCTTCGTCTTAGGTGCTAACGGTATAGACAAACTGTACTTCGGTGCTGGAGACATGCACTTTGAAGATATGAATAATGACGGTCAAATCACGGAAGCAGACCGTACGTTTATCGGTAATCCTAATCCGGATATCTACGGAAATATCTTCACCTCTCTGATGTACAAACGCCTGAAGCTCGACATCAACTTCAACTATTGCCTTGGCAATGACGTATATAATTATATGAGAAGTCAACTCGAAGGTGGAAGTCGTTTCATGAACCAGACCACTGCCATTACTCGTTCATGGCAAACGGAAGGACAGGTTACGGATATTCCAAAGGTTACCTTCCAAGACCCATTGGGCAACAGCCGTTTCAGCGACCGTTGGATTGAGGATGGTAGCTATCTCCGCTTAAAGTCGGTTACGCTGAGTTATACACTTCCTGTTCATTCCACGTTCTTGCAGGGATTCCAATTCTGGGTACAAGGCAACAACCTCCTTACCTTCAGTAAGTATCTTGGCTCAGACCCCGAGTTCTCAATGACTTCAAGTGTGCTTGGGCAAGGCATTGACCTTGGTCAGTTGCCACAAAGCCGTAGCATAGTTGCTGGTATCAAGATTAATCTGTAATTTGAAACATAATATATATAGAATATGATACGAAATATTTTCAAGGCTTTTGCAGTCTTTGCCTTATTGATAGCATCGTCATCGTGCAGCGATTTCCTTGATCAGGAGTCCGACCATGTGATATATGCTGATAAGAGCCATTTAAATAATGCCACCGATACCGTCTATTCTTTGATTGGTATCATGAACAAGATGCAGGCAATTGCCGACAGAACGATCTTGTTGGGTGAGGTTCGTGGAGATTTGATTGACATCAACGACCACACCTCTTCAGACTTGCGTGATGTGGCTTTGTTCAATATCGGAAGTGAGAATAAGTACAATAACCCACGTGATTATTATGCCATCATCAATAATTGCAACTATTTCATCGCCAAGGCAGATACTGCCCTGAAGAACAATCGTAACGAGTTGATCTTCATGAAGGAATATGCGGCTGTGAAGGCTTTCCGTGCTTGGACTTATCTCCAACTCGCCCTCAATTACGGACAGGTTCCTTTCTTCACCGAGCCTATCCTTACCAAGGCTGCGGCTGATTATGATTATCCTAAGAAGAACATCCAGGATATCTGCCAGTTCTTCATCAACGACATCGCCCCATTTGCCGATATTGAGACACCAAGTTACGGAACGATTAGAAGCAACGATTCTAAATTGTTCTACTTCCCCATTTATGTCCTTTTAGGCGACTTGAATCTTTGGGCTGGTAATTACAAGGAGGCTGCACTCAACTATTACAATTACATCTCTAAGCGCAATGGTACAAATTCGGCTTATCCTATTAGTCCGAATAGTGTGAGATGGTCAAAGACCGATTCTCATTGGAGAAGCTTGTCTGATGGCTGGTCTCTCAATAGCTTTAGGGTAGAAAGTAATAGTAGAAATGCTGAATTGATTACGATGATTCCTGGCGACTCTATTCCTTCTGAGGGTAACTATAGTGAGTTGCGCAATCTGTTCAACAGTACAGAGGCTAACGAATATCAAGTTTCCTTGAAGCCTTCACAGAGCATTATCGATTTGTCTGCTGCTCAGGTTTATTGTCATCTTTCTTCGGGAAATGATGTGGTTTATGCACCCAAGGGATTGTCTGATAATAGAACGGGCGATTTGAGACTGTCCTCAGTCTGGTCTTCTTACGATAATGTGAGCGTTAGCATTAATGGTTCTATACGTGAAATCACCGATTACTCCAGTCTTTATAAGTACAGTACGCGTAATGTTCACATCTATCGTCGTACGATGGTTTACTTGCGCATGGCAGAGGCGCTCAACCGTGCCGGCTATCCACGTTTCGCCTTCGAGATCTTGAAGAACGGTGTCAACAATAGTTCCATTGAGGCAAATGTGATTCCTTATTACACGGCTGACAGCACGTGGATTCGTCAGTTCAACTTCCCCAACAACGATTATGTTTTGGAATCAAGAAGTGGGCAACAGAGCGAAAACACGATGGGTATTCACAGCCACGGTTCGGGCTATACGTTCCTCAACGATTATTACGTGATGCCTGACGATACGCTGATTACCGATTCTCTGATGCGTCGTGATTATCAAATCGAGAAAGTGGAAGACTTAATCATGAATGAAGAGGCTCTCGAATTTGCGTTTGAAGGACATCGCTTCTACGACTTGATGCGTATTGCCTTGCGCAGAAACGATCCCTCTTATCTCGCCAATCGTGTTTACCAACGTAGGGGTGCTGCCCAAGAAAGCGTGATGAAAGGATTAATCCAACGTGACTTGAATGACACTCGCAGTTGGTATCTTAATTGGAACAATAAGATAGGCTTAGGTTACTAATCGCGATATAATAAGGTAGGACACGGATTATACGGAATATCACAACCGTGTAGTCCGTGTTTCTTTTATTTGTTCTTCACCTCTTATCAAACCATAACTTAACATGAAAAGAAATACGATCATTGTCCTTTTGCTTGCTTTTTCATTTTCCTTGAATGCTCAAAAAAAGGTGTTTATCCCTGAAGACTTGAAATCAATGGACTTAAACGACCCTGAAAGCAAGTGGTGTTTTAAACGTTCCGTGGAGACGGAAAACCTGATCTTTTTTTGGGAGAAGGGATTTGGCGACGACTTGAACAATCCGCCTATGCTGGAAGGCAAGCCCATGCGTTTCAATCTCGACAATCTCAAGTATCGTGTAGAGAGCTTCTATCGCTTCTTTCGTGATTCCTTGAAATTCTTGTTGCCTGGGTCTAAGGCAGACCGCTATAAGATGATGGTCATGATTAATTATTCTCTCGACGGTACTGCCTACGGTGGCACGTATGATAATTTTATCGGTGCGCTATGGGTGGCTCCCAATCGTATTCAAGACCAAAAACTCAATTGCCTGGCACATGAGTTAGGACACAGCTTCCAACTCCAGATTCCTGCCGATAGTGTAGGCGATGCGTGGGGTGGCTCAGGCTTTTTTGAAATGACCTCACAATGGATGCTCTGGCAGGTGAATCCTGATTGGGTGAAAGACGAACAATATCATTTCGATGCGTTCCGCAAACTCACCCACAAGGCTTTTCTCCACATGGAAAACATCTACCATTCTCCTTACGTCATCGAGTGGTGGAGTGAGTTGCGTGGGAAAACGTCTATTGCCGAACTTTACAGAAAGGGCAAGAAAGGTGAAGACCCTGTCATCACCTACAAGCAAATGTTCAATTTGTCGCAGGCTCAGTTTTGCGACGAGATGTTCGCAGGGTATCAGCACCTTGTCAATTTCGATTTCTCTCATGCCCGTAGCGAGACGCGATCATACGCATGTACGTTCTCAACGCCTATGAATCTTCGTGGCAAGAATACGTATTATCCATCTAATCAGTTCGCACCCGAAAATTATGGTTTCAATGCCATTAAGTTGTCCGTTCCTCAAGCTGGCAAGACGGTTTCCGTGCGCTTTCAGGGCTTGCCCAATGCTGATGGCTATCACGTCATTCATCCAGAGAAAGCAGGGTGGAGGTATGGCTTCGTCGGTGTAACCATAGACGATAAAACCATTTATGGTGAAGTTTGCCGTGACGCGAAGGGCAAAGTCAAGTTCAAGGCTCCCCAACAACCATTAAAAGCCTTGTATTTCATCGTGATGGGTGCGCCCACCGAGCATTGGATGAATCCCATGTCATGGGGCAACGACAATCAACCTGATGCCCAATGGCCTTATCAAATACAACTGAAAGGGGCTACGGTTATCCCATAACTGATTGATATGAAGCGTACTATCTTGTTTCTGACTTTCTTTGTTGCCATGTTGGTGTCTTCTCTTGCCACTAACCTGCCTACCGCACCCTTTCGCAATATCACCGTAGAGGATGGCTTGCTTGCCAATGGCGTGAGAAACATTGTACAAGACCATTATGGCTTCATTTGGTTTGGCACCGACAATGGATTGTGCCGCTACGACGGTACTCATATCCAGCCTTTCCGCATTATGGAGAATGGGGCTAATCAGTTTATTTCTGCCCTTCTCGCTGATACCGATGGACTGTATGTCGGTACAGACAATGGTGTTTTCTTTTTTCATTTCCAATCTGAGAAGTTCCAGTGCATTGCCGCAGACATCCGTAACACGGTACGGGCATTCTCTCTCGACAAGGATGGAAATGTGTGGATTTCCATGAATGGTCAATCTGTGTTCAGATATAATCCCAAAAACAAGCAGCTCAAGAAATACTCGGTCTTCGCCAATGATTCTTCTTCCTCTGTTTCCATGACCATTGTTTATGCTGATGCGCAAAACCGTATCTGGGCTGTCGGGGGAAGTGGCGAATGGGTGATGTGTCAACTCAATAAGGCGAAAGACCTCTTTGAGCCTGTCCGCTTAAAATCTTCTTCGCCTGACCTCGGTGCTTACGCCATGTTGCAAACCAAGGATGGCTCGTTGTGGTTAGGTACGTGGAACAATGGCTTGGTTCGCATCAACGACGATTTTACCATTTCGCAGGTCATCAATCCTCTCATTACTGGGGTGGGCAATCATATCCATTGCCTGTATGAGTGGTCGCCTACGCAGTTGCTCATAGGTTGCGATGGTGGCTTGATTTGTTTCAATCCTCAGGATGGTACATGGAAGATGGTTTCCTACAATCGCTCTGCTCCTTCCTCCATCAGCAATCGGTTTGTCTATACGGTAATGGGCGACCATGAGGGCGGACTTTGGTACGGTACGTTCTATGGTGGCGTCAATTATCTTTCTCCCGTTGCTGATCGTTTCGAGGCTTATTCGGCTGGTAATGGTTTGCATAATGGCTTGCATGGCAATGTCATCTCTCGATTCTGCGAAGATAATGCCGGACATGTGTGGGTCGCGTCTGACGATGGCGGATTGAGTTGTTTCAGACAGTCTGACCGTCAGTTCGTCGATTTTCCTCATAGCGATGTGCTCTCTAAGTATAATATCCATGCCTTGTGCGTGGATGGTGATTACCTGTGGATAGGTACTTATTCCGACGGTATCATCCAACTGAATGTGCGCTCTGGCAAGATGCGTCATTATGATATGGAAAACGAGTTTGCCAGCCCCAGCGCATACGCTCTGTTCATGGACAGCAGTCGTACGTTGTGGGTGGGTACGATGGATGCTATCTATCGTTATGATGCTGCTAAAGACAAGTTCGTGTTTATCCATAAGACTGGTGCCTTGGTCATCGACATCGACCAGGATGCGCATGGTGACATCTGGGCTTCCACTCATGGGAAGGGTATCTTCTGTTATCGTCCTTCCACGGGTAAGAAATGGTTCCATCAGTTGCCTTGCAATCAGGTGGAGTGCTTGTACATTGACAGCCATCAGAAGATTTGGGTTGCCACTACTGATGGGCTTTATGCTTATCAGTCTAAGAAGTTTCAACCCGTTCCGTTGGATATTCCCACTACCGACTTCTGCGCCATCATCGAGGAGGGTGGGGCATTGTGGCTATCTACGACGAAGGGACTGGTGCGTTATGTTCCTGGCGAGCCTGTTCAGTTGTATAATTGTCAGGATGGATTGGTGAGCGAACAGTTCCAACCTAATTCCGTGCTCAAGACTTCCGATGGCAAACTTTTCTTCGGTACCGTGCGCGGATTCAATGCTTTCTATCCTTATCAGATTCATGTCAATCAGTCTGAACCTTCCGTCTTTATCACGGGATTGAAGTTGTATAACAAGACGATTGAGGTGGGCTCTGATGTTCTCCCAGAGGCTTTGCAGCATATCCCGCAAGTAGATTTGTCTTATCAGGACGATATGTTCAGCTTGTCGTTTGCTGCCCTCAGTTATTGCTCTCCTGAGAAAAATCAGTATGCTTATCTCTTGGAGGGATTTGACAAGGATTGGAACTATGTCGGCGCTCGTCATGAGGCTACTTACACCAATATCCCTTCCGGCACTTACACGTTTCGTGTGAAAGCTACCAATAATGATGGTATCTGGAGTAGTCGTGATGCTACGCTCAAGATAGTGGTTCATCCTCCTTTCTGGCTTACGTTGCCTGCTAAGATCATCTATCTTCTTTTGGCTCTTGCTGCCATCTGGCTCTATACTCAGTTCAGGTTGCGTAAGGCTGAACGTCGGCACCAGCTCGAATTGGTTCGGCTCAACGAGAAGAAGGAGGCTGAGGTGCGTGATGCGCGTCTGAGATTCTTCACCATGATTGCTCATGAGATTCGTACTCCCGTCTCACTCATCATCGGACCGTTGGAGAAGGTGAAGCAGTCGTTCACCCAACATGAGTTGTCTAACGACTTGGAGGTGGTGGATAGAAATGCTCACCGTTTGTTAGAGCTGGTCAATCAGTTGCTGGATTTCAATAAGGTGCAGCAAGCCGACCTCCAGTTGCATTTCAGCTTGCAGAATATGGGGCGTTTGTTGAGGGCTGTCACGGATAGGTTCGTGCCTACGTTGCAACAGAAGAATGCGGTCTTGCAAGTCAATGAACCTCCTGCTGATTTTACGGCTGTGGTGGATGAGGAAGCCATTACCAAGGTGATAAGCAATCTCATGACCAATGCCACCAAGTACACCAAAGACCAGGTATGCGTGAGTTGTGTGGTCGATGCTGACCATCAGCATTTCCATATCATCGTAGAAGACAATGGAATGGGGGTGAGTGCCGCAGAACAGAAGAAGATATTCAAACCTTTCTATCAGTCGCGTGACAACAAGCCTGGCACGGGCATTGGATTGAGCATCGTCAAAAACATCGTTGACCTTCATCACGGCACGGTTCGTGTGGAATCTCAAGAGGGTAGGGGAGCCAAGTTCATCGTCTCCTTGCCCGTTCATCAGAAGGATGTGGAGATTGTGCAAGAACCTGCTAAAAACGATGTGGCTTCTGATGTGGCAATGGTGCAGAATGATGATGCCGTTGGCGACACGTCTTCCGTCAATGCTCAACGTCCCGAAGTGTTAATCGTGGAAGACAATGAGGATATGTTGCATTTCCTTTCCAATCATTTCAAAAAAGAATATACCGTGCTTACAGCTCAGAATGGTGTGCAAGGTCTCAAGCAATTGAAGACACATTCCGTCACGTTGATAGTGAGCGATTGGATGATGCCTGAGATGGATGGTGCAGAGTTCTGCAAGCAGGTAAGGGCTGACCAATCCATCAGTCACCTGCCTATCATCTTGCTCACGGCAAAGACCGACAGCGACTCTAAGGCTCTGGGTATGGATGTGGGGGCTGATGCTTATATAGAAAAGCCTTTCTCCATGAAACACTTAGAGGCTACCATCCGTAATCTCATGGAGATGCGCAGGTTGTTGTTGGCTAAGTTCTCTCAAAACTCGTCGGAGAAGATCACCCAAATGGCGAAATCGCCTGTGGATAATGTCTTCTTGGTGAAGTTGAATAAGTTGATTGAAGACAATATGTGTAACACCCAACTCTCCGTGCCGTTTATTGCCAATGAGATGGGCATCAGCAGAAGTGGGTTGTTTGCCAAGCTGAAGGCGCTCACGGGTGCTACGCCCAACGAGATGATTCAAATCGTCAGGTTGCGCAAGGCTGCCGAGCTGATGAAGGATGGTGGATATAGAATCAATGAGATCTGTTACATGGTGGGATTTAGCAGCCCCTCGTATTTCTCCAAGTGCTTCCAGCAGCAGTTTGGCATGAAGCCTGGCGAATACGCCAAGAGAGCTCTCTGATTTCTCCGAGTTCTCTGAGTTCTCTGAGCTCTCCGAGTTCTCCGAGTTCTCCGAGTTCTCCGAGCCCTCCGATAAAAAATCAAAATCAATAACAATATGAAAAAAATCTTTTTATTAATTTTCTCAATCTCTGCCTTGCCCCTCTTCTCCCAAGGCACCCTGCAAGATTACAAACGAGCCTATTCCTTGTATGATAAGTTCAAGTCAGACAATGTCTATCATTGGGCTCAAGGCATCCAATGGCACGATTCCACCCACGTGTTTCACTATTCCATCCAAACCTCTGAGGGAAAGAGATTTGTCACCTTCGATGCCGACAAGTTGGAAAAAAAGGTTTTCCTATCTGAAAAAGAGATGCGTGAGTCTCTCGCCCCAAAGCCTGAGAATGGCAGAAACCAGCGCTTCGACCGTCAGCGCCGTGGCGATATGGCACAGAGTAATTCTCCCTTCCGTCAGAAACAACGTCATTGGATGGAGGTGGACGAGGAGAATGAACCGCGTTTGATTACCTCTCCCAATGGCAAGTGGGATGCTTATATCGAAGGGTATAATGTGGTGCTGCACCAGGTGGGTAAGCCCTATTCTCAAAAACGGGTCATCACGCAAGATGGTACCATTGGCAATTATTATTCCAATCGCATCTATTGGTCACCCGACAGCAGGAAGATTTTCGTCTGCAAGCGCAGAGCCGTTGAGAAACGTTTTGCTTATTATGTGGAGTCGTCTCCACAAGACCAACTGCAACCCATTCTCCACAAGCAGGAATATGCCAAGCCTGGCGATGAGCTGCCGCAGTTCGTGCCTTGTATCTTCGATTGCATTGGTCCAGACACGTTGATGAATGCCTCCATCCGTACTCTCGTTGCCGATACCGCTCTCTGCCCCAATCAGTATAGCCTTGATTGGTTCAGGTGGAGCGATGACAGTCGTGAGGTGACGATGGAGTACAATCAGCGTGGACACAAGGTGTATCGCCTCTTGGCAATGAGTGCTGAAACGGACAAGATGCGCACTCTGATTGAAGAACGCTCTGACAAGTTTGTCAACTATAATCGCCTGTGGAGGCAATGGATTAATTTGGATGGTGGAAGGAGGAATGATGAAGGACGAAGTAGTGCGGCAATGCCGCAGGTAGAAAGTGCCGAAGTAAGAAGTACTTCCCCCTTCCAACCTTCTTCCTCGCCGACAGGCGAAAAACTTCGTAATTCCTCCTTCCCCCTTCCTCCTTCCCAATCTCTTCTTTGGATCAGTGAGCGAGACAATTGGAATCATATTTATCTATATGATATGTCAAACCAACCCACCTCCAAGAAGAAAAAACGCAACCTCAGTGCTGACGGGGCTTTCCAAATCACCAAGGGCAACTGGTGTGTGCGCGAGGTGATACGGGTGGATACTGACGAGAAGCGTATCTACTTCACCGCGTGTGGCGTGAATCCCGATGAAGACCCATACCTCATTCATTACTACAGTATCAAGATGGACGGTACCGACATGAGGTCGCTCACACCTGAAGCTGGCAACCATCGTGCACATTTCTCTCGTGATTGGAAGTATCTCGTTGACACCTATTCCTTGGTTGACCGTGCCCCCGTTACCGTCTTGCGCCGTGTGAGCGATGGCTCTGTCGTTCAACAGTTAGAGTGTGCCGACCTCTCCAAGATAGAAGGCAATGGATGGGTGGCTCCAGAGGTGTTCACCGCTCCAGGGCGTGACGGTGTCACTCCTATGTGGGGTATCATCCAGCGTCCTACCAACTTCGACCCTTCCAAGCGTTATCCCATCATCGAATATATCTATGCCGGACCTGGCGATGCTTATACACCCAAGTCTTTCAATCCTTACAATTGGAACATGACGGCTTTGGCAGAACTGGGCTTTATCGTCGTGCAACTCGATGGTATGGGTACGTCGTGGAGAGGTAAGCAGTTTGAGGAAGTATGCTATAAGAACTTGAAAGATGCAGGGTTCCCCGACCGCATGGCGTGGATCAAGGCTGCTGCTGCCAAGTATCCGTATATGGATGCTGATCGTGTTGGTATCTTTGGCGCGTCGGCTGGTGGTCAGGAATCCACTACAGCCGTTCTCCTGCATGGCGATTTCTATAAGGCTGCCTATTCATCCTGTGGCTGCCACGACAACAGGATGGACAAGATATGGTGGAACGAGCAGTGGATGGGCTACCCCGTAGATTCCTCGTATGTAGAATCGAGCAATGTATATCATGCCGCTAAGTTGGAACGTCCGCTGATGTTGGTGGTGGGAGAGCTCGATGACAACGTAGATCCTGCCAGTACCATGCAGGTGGTAGATGCTCTCATCCGTGCCAACAAAGATTTTGAACTCGTTGTCCTCCCTGGTGTTCATCACACGATGGGTGAACGTTTTGGCGAACATAAACGCTATGACTTCTTCGTGAAAAACCTCTTGAATGTGCAACCTCCCAAATGGAATGAGTTGAAGTGATTTCACTACGTGAGGAAATGTCTTCGTGAAAAACCTGTTGTCAAGAAAAAGTGATAAAAAGGGCTTAAAATACGGCATTTTTTTGCACCAACCTTTCCGTCGGTGCAAAAAATGCCGATTTTTAATGGTATTTATAAAGTGTTGGTAATCAATGTATTGGTAAATTGTATATTATTTTAGTGAATAAATAGTGTATATCTTTGCTAAAATTTACGGTTTTTTAGCCTCCTAAACATATATTTTTAGCTCTCTAACTATATACTTTACGAGCGTAACATACATAGTTACGCTCGTAAAGTATATAGTTACGGTGAAAAACAAGCCATTTAGCATCAAAAACATGCAATTTGGGCTTCATTATTTTCTAGAATGAAAATTTTTCTGAAATTTTTTTGTTGGATTATTTCAGAACCTTTTAGTAGTAGCAAGATGCAAGAAAGTAAGAAGCATGAGATTAGACTTTGTTGCTGAGAGTGAAGATGTGAGGAGGATGTTTTTTAATGATTATTAGTGAATATATTTTGTGTTCATGGAATAATATCACTATATTTGCAGAATAATAACTAAAAACGATAATATCATGAGATTCAAATTAACCCTTCAGATTCAACCAGATGCAATGGGACGTGAGCTACCCATTAATTACCAGTACCCGTTACAAGCAGCTATCTATAAAACGTTAGCACAAAGTGACTTGGATTTTTCTACGTGGCTACATGAAAATGGCTATCAGTTTAGTAAGGAAAAGAAATTTAAACTTTTTACTTTTTCTAATCTAATCGTACCGCAATATGGAATTAATAAAGAAAGAGAAAGACTTATAATCAAATCAGACCTGGTAACTTTTTACATTAGTTTCTTGCCAGAGAAAAGCACCCAAAAATTCATTCAAGGTTTGTTTCAACAGCAAACGATTCAAGTAGCCGACTATATCTCTGGTGTGCAGTTCGTGGTTCGTGAGATACAAGTAATGCCACCTCTCGTATATCATCCAGACATGGTGTTTAAGACCCTTTCGCCCATTTGTGTCTCTTGTCGTAATGATCATGGCAGAATGGACTATCTTTCTCCTGTTGACCCACGCTATGAGTTGGGGTTACTTACAGGATTGCTTGCCCGCTATAATACCATTCATGGACAACCCTTTAGTGGAGAACCATATTGTCACATTCATCTGCTCAGCGAACCTAAGTCAACACTTGTACGTATTAAAGCTGGCACTCCTAACGAGACACGAGTACGTGGCTACCGTTACCAATTCAATATAGACCTACCCGATGAATTGATGCAAATTGCTTATGAAAGCGGATTAGGTGAGAAAGGAAGTCTGGGATTTGGGATGATAGAAGGTGTACAATGTTCGTAGGAATTATTGGTGACATGGAAAATGTATTGTAAATTTACAAATAGGAAAACATAAAAGTATGAATTACAAAGATAATTATACTTCTCATCTTGGATTTACACCCTATTCTTACCAATGTAAGGTGGCTGATATTTTATTGTCAGGTAAAAATGTAATACTGTCAGTTCCAACTGGTGCGGGTAAAACGTGGGCTTCGATCATGCCATTTCTGTATGCAAAAGAAGAACGTTTAAATTTCCCATCTAAACTTATATATAGTTTACCTCTTAGAACTTTGACTAATTCTATCTACGATGATGTGAGAAGTGTTGTTAGCGAAAATTCGATTTCAATACAAACTGGAGAGTTTTCTAATGATCCATATTTTGAAAGTGATATTGTTTTTTCTACAATAGATCAAACTTTAAGTAGCTTTTTGTGCTTTCCTTTATCATTATCTCATAGTCAAGCTAATATCAATGCAGGAGCGTTAGTAGGGAGTTATCTTGTATTTGACGAATTCCATTTGTTAGATTCAAGGTTATCAATGTCAACTACACTTGGAATGTTACGCATGTTAAAAAACATGTGCAGAGTGTGTATTATGACAGCAACTCTTTCTGATAGCTTTTTATACTATCTAAAAAACGAGTTTGACCCTCAAAATCAATTTAATTTTGAAATAGTTACTCTCGCTGATTTCCCTAATGATGGCAAGATTATAAAATCACTAGTACCTGCATTTGATAAAGTTGTAAAAAAATCCTTATTTGTGACAGACGAAATTCTGACAGCAGAAAATATCATAAAGAAACATAAGAATAAAACGATTGCTATTTTCAATCGTGTTGAAAGAGCACAACAGGTATATGAGGATATTAAAAAAGTTTTAAAAGGAGGACAAACGAAATTGTTGTGTATCCATTCTCGTTTTTTTGATTCGGATAGGAAAGCAAAAGAGGGGTTGATTAAAAAATATTTTGGAAAAGATAGTAATGAAAATGATGTTATACTTGTTGCCACTCAGGTAATCGAAGCAGGAATGGATATTTCATGTGATACTATGCATACTGAGATTTCTCCAATTAATTCGTTCCTGCAACGGGCTGGCAGATGTGCACGATTTGAAAACGAATACGGAGAGGTATTTGTCTATGATGTTTTAAACATCGAGGAAAAAGACTTGATTTCTGAGCTTAAACAAACCGATGAAGATAAGAAAGAAATCAGAAAACTAAACAATAGGTATCTGCCTTACGACAAGGATTTGTGTTGTACAACTTTTCAACAATTAAAAACGGTCAAACACCTTGATGAAAAAAAATGTGAAACTCTTGTAAATACTATTCTCTCAGGAAGTGAGACGATTATGATAAACAATATGGTGGCAAATATTTTTAATTTCAGTAAAATAGAAGCATCATGGCGGGATTGCAACAAAAAGCACTATAGAGAAACTGTAAGGGATATTCAAAGCATTGAATTGGTTCTTGTTGACTTGGAAAATTTAGCTAACAGCGAAATAGTTCCTTGGCAATACGAAACCATCAGCGTTTACAAATGGAGTTTTATCAGTTGGGCCAAAAAGTTGAACGAAAACAGATTATCCGAAGATGATTGGATTTTCGCTAAAGCAGAATCAAACGGCAGCAGTCAGTTTGATTTTGAATGGGAAGACGAAAGCAAAATGACTTTAAAACGGTTGGATGTAGATGAAATCCAAAACCATTACGATATTGTTTTTGTTGACAACCGATATTTCGACTATTCTACCGATTGTGGCTTAATGGTAAGACTAAACTCAAATCAAACGATTTCTCCTCTTAAAAACAAAGAAAACCGTTTGACAGAAGTGTTTGCTTACAGAAAAGATACTTTTTACGAACACAATAAAGGGCTTATCAATTGTTTCGAAACAGAGTTTAAGCATAATTTGAGATTCACTTTTAATGAGTTGAGTCGTTTTTGGGGAGAAAGTTTTGATTGGGAGCACCTTATCAAAATGGTATTGTGTTTCCACGATTATGGCAAGCTGAATAAATATTGGCAAAAACCTATGTTGGATTACCAACGTAAAAAGACAGGCAACGATACCTATTATGAAGTGCTTGCTCACACCGATTATGATAGTATATTAGATTTAGCACTCGGCAAAGAGTGTCGCATTAATAAAAGACCGCCTCACGCAGGTATTGGTGCAATGAGAATTTACGATATTGTTTACGATAAATTCCAAGAAAATGAAGGGCTTGCACGAGCTATGAGTTGTGCAATCTTAAAGCATCATAGCACAGATAGTAGTTCTTTTTGCAGTTTTGAGATTAACAAAACAGTTCTCAAAGAAATGAACCGCCTTCTCATCGAATTTGGTTTTGAAAAAGAACCAAATGAAGACGTAAGAGAAACTGGCGAAAATTTAAACGATTGTGAATGTTTAAATATAAAAGAAAAACTTTTGTATTTCATTTTAGTTAGAATTTTAAGACTTTGCGACCAGAAGGCAACAGAAAACCTTAAAAAATATTACAAGACATGAGCATATATATTATACATAAGAAAACTGGAACTTATTCCGAATTGTTGGAAACATACGGGTTGGCAAATTTATTGCACAAAATATTTGATGCAGTTAATCTACCCGATACTGAAATCGTAATTACTGACAGGGTGTATTGTTTTGAAGTGTCTACCAGTGTTGACATAACAGACGAAATATTTTCTAAATTGAAATACTTTCCACCATTCAAGTATATCAAACGAAAAACGGATTCCGATGTAAGAAAATATCCTGATTATTATGATTATCCAACGCAATCCGCATGGAAAAAGGAACAGCAAGATTTGCTTAATGCCGCATATAGAAAAGAGAAGGAAGAAAGAATAAGAGAAATAGAACGAGTAAGCAAAATCTATGAAACTGAAAAGCCAAGAGATGTAGAGTATGATGTTTATTCGCAAATTGCTGGAGATTCCAATAATTTTCCATCTTTTGATAAGTTGTATCGCAATTTTCACAATAATCAGAAAATATTTTGCGATATTATTAAGGAGATACTATCGTATTATCAAAACAAATCACTTAACACTGCCTCTCTTACTTTTAAAGAGTCCATAATAGAGAAAGTTACAGCGTTACAAATTTTTAACCCAACCCAAGGCAAGGGATTAAACAGTAAAAAGGCGAATAATGTCGAAGGTGGTAATCTTGCCAGCCGATGGATTACTGAAACGATGAAAATTTCGGGTGCATTGTCAGACATGGTATGTCAACTTGTAAAAGTAGGGGCGAGAAGTTTTGATTTAAAAATATTTGTCCCTGAATACAAACAACTTAACTTTGCTAAGAAATTCGTCCTAATACCCAAATTTAAAAAATATGCAAAAGGAAATACTCCTATAAAAATAGATGTATTGTATATCTTATTGTTAACAAAACTACTGATAGAGAATACAGAATATTCAGGCAGAAGACGTAAAATTAAGGATATTGTTTCAGGACTGCATTCTGTTTACCAAAAGAGCATGGGAAGGAAACGCGCTGTCGTTAATATCGGTTTCATACAAATTCCTAATTTTATCGAAATTGGGAGCAAAGAAGATGTTCAAGAATGGACGGAATTTCTAGACAATCAGATGATAATTATTGGTGGGATGAAAGAAGAACGCGATGCTACGCCAGGTCTAATGATGTATAGAAACTTTATCAGTGCTTCCAGTATTGATGAGTTTTTCAAGTTCTCGTATTGGTATGCTGAGTATTTGATGAGCCAGTTGTCAAAACAAAAAAAGCCCAAAACGTTTACAATTAATACACTAAATAAATTATATATCAGTATGGATAAACAAGAAATCAATTTAAAATCAATCATTGAAAATGATGGTTTCAAAGCGGTTGCCGAGGCAATTAGGAAAAGTACGGTATCATTGCAGTACACATCAAAGGAAAGACGCAAATATGAAATCCGTTACGGAGTTGCTCAAGCTTTGCAAACAAAATCTAAAACGAAGGCCGATTTGGCAGAATACATTGGAGATTTTATCTCCTTGTATAACGCTGAAACTTCTCGCAAGGCAGAGAAGGATAATAGGGCTTTTCGTAAGAATGTTAGAGAGGATAAGTTGTCGCTGTTCTATGAATTGTTAGACAATTATCCGTCGAAACTTGTTGGTGCTTTGTTGGCTTCATACGGTTTTGCACTTCCAAATAGAGATTCATCTACAGACGACGAATACAACATCGTAGAAGAAACTGAAGAATAAATATAATTAAACACATAATTATTATGGATACAACAAAAAACATTTCATCAATCTCCATTTGTGGAGAAATTACACTTAACCTACATTCTTTAAACAATGAAGGTGGAGAAGGAAATCAGATAATGACCCGTCAATTGACTATCGTTGATAAGAACGGAAAGGAACAAACTGTGACAGGCATCAGTGGTGATATGTTTAAACATATACACGCTGCTCATATGTTAAATTATTGCGTGGAAAATAACATTTCATTAAGTGAGTATTCAAAAACTCTGAATCCTAACAGAATTGCGGCTGCAGAACTTACTGGTGAAGCAGGAAAAGAATCAAACAGTCAAGCTGATGTTATAAATGCAATAATTAACAAATGTGCCATCTGTGATGCTCATGGTGTATTGATAACGGATAAGGTTGGTAAAAATGAAAGTAGTACTAACACTCCACGTAAATCTTTAATCGAGTTTGCATGGACTGTAGGCATTCCAGAAAAGAATAACACAGAAACATATGTTCACACAAAACTTGTAGTAGATGCTGGTAGCAAAGGTAGTGCGACTGCAAGCAATGAAGGGCAAAATATTTTTCATCGTCCAGCAAATCATGGCGTTTACGCATTTGTCTGCAATATAGATACCTACCGAATCGGACTGAATGATATTAACCGTAAATATTCGATTGATGATAATGAAAGGACAAAACGATACAAAGCGGTAGTTCAGAGCCTTCTAAGTACTATCTTAAATCCCAAAGGAGCTATGACAAGTACTCAAAAACCCCACATTACTGATTTTAAGGGCGTTGTTACAGTTTCAAACAAACTGATACCAGCACCTACTATCAGTGCAATCAACGATAATTATGTCAGTGAAATCAAGAAAATTACAGAAAATCTCAATAAAATTGAAACAGGATCTATTCAAATCGAAGAATTTGAAGGATTGGGAAAACTGACAGAAATCTTCTCAGAACTTTTGAAAGCCAAACCTTATAAAATTGGCTAATATGATCTTTTCAGCAGTATACAAACCAACAGCCTTGTTTTCACTCCGAGACAGTAACTCTACAAGTTCCGGAGCAAAATCGTTATTTCTACCTTCACCTTATGCCATAAAAATGGCCCTGATAAATCAGGCTATTTCATTGGGAGGTGTTAACTTCAATGCTGAGCCACAAAAATTCCATGTAATACGGGATTTGAAGATTAATTTTAGAATTAGTGGTAATTTTTGTGTAAATAATTGCTTGCTTAAGATTCAAAAAAAGAGAGGTGATGAACCTTTTAAACCAACAGTTGGTTTTAGAGAGTATCTTTTCCTTGATTCTGACTTGGAAATCATTTTTGAGACAAATGCTAATGATGTTGATTTATTTGACAAAACTGAAGATAACATGCTCTTTCTGAAAAAGTATCTGTGCACGATTAACCAACTTGGTAAGCGAGGTTGTTTTTTCCAGTTTGTGAAATTTAATGACAATCCTTTACCTGCAAATGTTTTACCATTTGAAATAGGAAGACAGCTCTTCTATGGTATTTTGCAAGAATATGACGATTTTGATGAAAATCTTATATTTGATAATGTAAATAGCTATTCAGAAAGTAAAACTAAAAGGGTGAAAAAGATAATGGTTCTGCCTATAATGAGAACAGATGCCTCAAAATCATATACGACTTATAAGGTACTATTTACGGAGGATGATAAAATGAAATCTACATTATAAAAATGGCAAAACGTAATGAAATAAGAAACAGTACAGCAGAGTTCCTCATCTTCCAAGCGGAGACGAAGGAGCAAGGTGTGGAGGTGTATTACAAAGACGAAAATATTTGGGCTTCACAAAAAGCAATGGCTATATTGTTCGATGTTAATATACCTGCTATCAGCAAACATCTGAAAAACATTTTTGAATCGGGTGAACTGACAGAGAATTCAGTTGTTTCCAAAATGGAAATAACTGCCTCAGACGGGAAGCATTATCAGATTTTGTCCTATTCTTTGGATGCTATTATCGCAGTAGGTTACCGTGTGAACAGCATTCGTGCCACACAGTTCCGCCAATGGGCAACAAATGTACTCAAAGATTATGCCATACGCGGTTATGTGCTCGACAGGAAACGCATGGAGAACGGCACGTTCTTGGGGGAAGACTACTTCGAGCACCTTTTGGCAGAGATACGGGAGATTCGTCTGTCGGAACGGCGATTCTATCAGAAACTGACGGACATCTATGCCACCAGTATGGATTATAACAAAGATGCACCGACCACGCGACAGTTCTTCAAACGCATCCAGAATAAAATGCATTATGCTGTACATCAGCATACGGCGGCAGAACTCATCATGGAGCGGGCTGATGCCGAGAAGGAACACATGGGGTTGACCACATGGGAGAATGCACCAGACGGAAAGATAGTGAAGACGGATGTGTCGATTGCCAAAAACTATTTGAAAGAAATGGAATTGGAGGACATGGGACGTATCGTGACAGCGGTGCTCGAATTTGCAGAGAGTCGTGCCAAACGCCATATTCCTATGACGATGGAGGACTGGGCAAAGCGCATTGATGCGTATTTGAGCAGTGATGAACGTCCCCTGCTGGACAATGCTGGCAGTGTGAGCCATGAAGAGGCTGTATTATATGCTGAGACTGAATTTGAAAAATATCGTATCATCCAAGACCATCTTTTTCAAAGTGATTTTGACAGATTTCTTGGAGAACTTCCATTTGTGGAGAAATAACTTATCAACTCGCAGATATGACACTTACAGGCACACATTTCAACTACTATCAAATTTGCCGTCGTAAGCTATGGTTGTTTGCCAATGGTATCAATATGGAACACACTAATGACATGGTGTATGATGGCAAACTGATTCATGAGGGAAGCTATCCGCAACGTTCAGAACGCTATGAGGAAATATCTATAGAGGGCATTAAGGTGGATTACTTCGATACGAAGAGACGAGTTATCCATGAGATAAAACGCTCTGACAAGATGGAAAAGGCGCACGAGTGGCAGGTGAAATACTACATTTATGTGTTTGAAAGAAATGGCATTGAAGGATGTACGGGATTGTTGGAATATCCTACCATTCGACAAACAATACCTGTAGTGTTGACAGATGGAGACAGAGATATGATAAAGGAAATGGAGAAGGAAATCAAGAAAATCATTGAATCGGATGACTGTCCTACCATTGAGAAGAAACGTATATGCAAATCTTGCAGTTATTATGATTTTTGTTTTACTACTGAACCTGATGAAATATGAAGAAAACTTTTTATTTGTTTAACCCTGGTCAGATGGAACGAAAGGATAACACTCTGAAGTTTACTCCTTTTTCTATTGACGAAGATGGTACAGAGCATCCTGGACAACCACGTTATCTTCCTGTAGAGGACATTAGTGAGTTTTATTGTTTTGGTTCACTGAAAGCAAATAGCTCTTTGTTCAATTTCCTTGGACAGAAAGACATCTGTATGCACTTCTTTGATTATTACGAAAACTACACGGGGTCGTTTATGCCACGCGATTCGTTGCTATCTGGGAGAATGTTATTGGCTCAGACAGCCGCATATCAGAATAAAAAGCGGCGTGTTGCCATTGCCCAAAAATTTATAGAGGGAGCTGCTTATAATATGGTACGTAATCTGATGTATTATAATCGTAGGGGAAAAGACATGGAGGACATCATTGTCATCATTAACAGTTTGGCAAAGAAGATTATGGATGCAACCGAGATAGATGAACTGATGGGTATTGAGGGACAAATACGGAAAACATATTATGAGGCATTCGACTTGATACTTAATGATTACCAGATGGAAGAACGAAGCAAGCAACCTCCTCAAAATGAGGTGAATGCTCTGATCTCGTTTGGAAACATGATGTGTTACAGCCAATGCCTGCGAGCCATTCATCAGACGCAACTTAATCCCACTATTAGTTTCTTGCATACTCCTGGTGAGCGACGGTATTCACTTTGCTTGGACATTTCTGAAATATTTAAGCCCATCATTATCGACCGTGTCATATTCCGAGTGTTAAACCGTAGAGAGATTCAAAACAAACACTTTGACAGGAAACTGAACCGTTGCTTGCTTAACGAGAAAGGGAAACAAGTATTTGTACGAGCAATTGAAGATAAACTGAATGAAACATTTCAACACAAGTCGTTGGGAAGGAAAGTGAGTTTTCGACATCTCATTAAACTTGAATGCTATAAATTGGCAAAACACTTGTTGGGTATAGAAGAGTATAAACCTTTTAAAATGTATTGGTAAGAGTATGTATGTGATACTTGTTTATGATTTTGGTGAGAAACGTGTGGCAAAGATGTTGAAACTATGCCGTAAATATCTTTTTTGGATACAGAATTCTGTGTTTGAAGGAGAAATATCTGAAGTGAAATTGAAAGAGCTTTTACAAAAGGCTCACGGATTTATGGATAAGACAGAAGATAGCATCATTTTGTTTAAGCATCCTTCAAAAGTGTATATGGATAAAGAAATAATAGGTAAGGAAAGGGGATTTACAGATAATTTCTTGTAGTGGATTAATTGTCGATGTATAGTTCCTGGGTGTGAAATTATGTTTACCAGTCGGCACCTTAATCGTATGGTATTCATTTTTAAGGACTTAAACGAATGTCGATAACCCAATGAAAATTTATTATTGCACATTGACATCAATTTCCACATTTTTTTATTATCTTTGCAAACGTAACTGTTTGATTATGAATAATCCCTTCTTGATATCAAGCAGGGGTATAATCGTACTAATATAGAATTGAAACATCTGTCGCACCATGACCTCCACGCCCGAGGTGCGGTATAATCGTACTAATATAGAATTGAAACAGATGAAGCGACGGGGCAGTTGAATAAGATAGAGCGGTATAATCGTACTAATATAGAATTGAAACACGTCGATTTGAAGGGCAAATCCACCCTTTGCACGGTATAATCGTACTAATATAGAATTGAAACAGCAATACACGTTGAGTTTAACGTTAGCGAGGGTGGTATAATCGTACTAATATAGAATTGAAACATCCGTCACCTACCAGTCTTCAAGCAGCGGAACGGTTAGGTATAATCGTACTAATATAGAATTGAAACTGCGGTGTCTTCAACCGTCGTGGCAAAAATCTTCAGGTATAATCGTACTAATATAGAATTGAAACAGCTACACGGCAAGCGAGGTTGGAGCGTTGCCATGGTATAATCGTACTAATATAGAATTGAAACGGGATACATCGCCCGTATTGAACTGGGCAAGTACAGCGGTATAATCGTACTAATATAGAATTGAAACAATATCAAGTATGGTGCGTTGCTTATCGAGATGAAGGTATAATCGTACTAATATAGAATTGAAACCCCTGAGAAACTTGCAGAACTGGAGGCGAAAGATTGGTATAATCGTACTAATATAGAATTGAAACTACTTTGCGTAGTCGGTGATGAAGGCGTTTGCGCGGTATAATCGTACTAATATAGAATTGAAACCGGTTTGGAGAGCCTGACTACAAGGATGGAGGCAGGGTATAATCGTACTAATATAGAATTGAAACAACATAGAAATCGTGGAAGCAAGCGTTGATTTGCTTGGTATAATCGTACTAATATAGAATTGAAACTTGTTCCGTAACATCAAAACCATAGCTTTTAAACAGGTATAATCGTACTAATATAGAATTGAAACTGAAGTAGTCGAATTTCGTCTTGAAGTCTTCCATGGTATAATCGTACTAATATAGAATTGAAACACGGTATTCGGCACGATACGGTCTTTTACCTCAATGGGTATAATCGTACTAATATAGAATTGAAACCAAAGAATCGCAAAGGACATCGTACCTAAAATGACAGGTATAATCGTACTAATATAGAATTGAAACGGAAGTTCAGCGTCTTGAGATGCTCCAGAAGGAGAATGGTATAATCGTACTAATATAGAATTGAAACAGTTCAAGGGATTGTGGAAGATTTCTTTTTCTGAAGGTATAATCGTACTAATATAGAATTGAAACATTACAAATTCTATTGGCTTGTATAATGGTATTGGGTATAATCGTACTAATATAGAATTGAAACTTGGTTTAAGTTCAATGTGTTTAAGTCGAGTGTGAGGTATAATCGTACTAATATAGAATTGAAACCTTCTTTATAATAATAAAGGTTATTCTCCTTCTGGAGGTATAATCGTACTAATATAGAATTGAAACCGAAGAATTAAACCGTCTTCATCCTATTTTTCAAGGTATAATCGTACTAATATAGAATTGAAACTCCAGTAGTCAACCTCCGACTGTGCCTCCTGTACCGGTATAATCGTACTAATATAGAATTGAAACGGATTTATGAGTCGATGAAGGCTCTTAATGCACATGGTATAATCGTACTAATATAGAATTGAAACGGCGCAACCGACATCTATTCAGGTTGGGGCGATGAGGTATAATCGTACTAATATAGAATTGAAACGAGAAAAGTTCAAATAATGTATGAAGTATTGAATCCGGTATAATCGTACTAATATAGAATTGAAACTCATATACTCATTCACGATGGACTCGCCTCCACCTGGGTATAATCGTACTAATATAGAATTGAAACAACGATGTCTCCAGCTTGGCTATTCGGTCGTTGAGGTATAATCGTACTAATATAGAATTGAAACTGCAGTAAATTATCAAGTGTCACACGGGTAAATCGGTATAATCGTACTAATATAGAATTGAAACAGGGCATTGTCACCATTCGCCCTGTCATTAGATGATGGGTATAATCGTACTAATATAGAATTGAAACAGCACTGGTTCGTGCAACTTATGTACCAGCTGGGGGTATAATCGTACTAATATAGAATTGAAACTCGTGCACAAGCCTGTGGGGTTGGTGCTGGAGTTCTGGTATAATCGTACTAATATAGAATTGAAACTACGTGCCGATGACGCTTTCTGCATTCGTTGATAGGTATAATCGTACTAATATAGAATTGAAACAATAGCAAGTATGGCGCGTTGCTTATCGAGATGAGGTATAATCGTACTAATATAGAATTGAAACAGATGCACAGGGTAGATTGATTGAGCGAGAGGGCAGGTATAATCGTACTAATATAGAATTGAAACGGCGGTGACATGTTCATATCTGCTGCCAATACAGGGGTATAATCGTACTAATATAGAATTGAAACGTGTAGTAGAATTTAAATTATGTTCATTTGGAGTTGGGTATAATCGTACTAATATAGAATTGAAACATAGGTGCGGCAATTGAAAACCTACGTGCTTCTTCCGGTATAATCGTACTAATATAGAATTGAAACACGACAAACAATACAAGCGCAGCCTGAAGGTGTATATCGGTATAATCGTACTAATATAGAATTGAAACGTCCTTGGGGGTACGAGGTTTCTTGCTGTTCTTTGGTATAATCGTACTAATATAGAATTGAAACCCACGAGACTTCATTGCCTGAAGGAACTGAATCAAGGGTATAATCGTACTAATATAGAATTGAAACGCGGCTTCGGTGGCATAGTGTACCTCTATCGTGGGGTATAATCGTACTAATATAGAATTGAAACAGGGGAGTTTGCCCTCGTCGGAGATGGTGACAGTGGGGTATAATCGTACTAATATAGAATTGAAACGTGGCAATTGATGTAACTGCTGCAACGCCTTGAATGGTATAATCGTACTAATATAGAATTGAAACAACTCCACTTCGTTGTTTACGGGTGTGTAGATGCACGGGTATAATCGTACTAATATAGAATTGAAACGACGTGGAGAGTTATAAAATCCGCGAGGTGCATTAGGTATAATCGTACTAATATAGAATTGAAACTAGGGTAAACGCAAACGCCTACACCGCCCACAAGACGGTATAATCGTACTAATATAGAATTGAAACTTATGTCAAAAGTCCAATAAGCACCCATCTGAAAGGTATAATCGTACTAATATAGAATTGAAACGAGGTTAAGATTGCCCTTGAGCGTAGAAATATGAAGGTATAATCGTACTAATATAGAATTGAAACAGATGATCATGTAGTAGATAGTATTCAATATTAATGGTATAATCGTACTAATATAGAATTGAAACTCCGCAAGTGTACGGATGACTTTGCGAAGATGGAGGGTATAATCGTACTAATATAGAATTGAAACTGTTGACCAGGTAACCGAGGCGCAGCGCATCGCCAGGTATAATCGTACTAATATAGAATTGAAACTGGAACAGCTCAGGCATGATGAACTTCGGTACCAACGGGTATAATCGTACTAATATAGAATTGAAACGCGTTATATAGAGGGTATGGCAGTTATAAGATGTTTAGGTATAATCGTACTAATATAGAATTGAAACAGGAGTTTAGTAAATTTATACACGGGCACAATTTAGGTATAATCGTACTAATATAGAATTGAAACTGATGAAGATAACAACGGAAAAGCCATCTTCAAGCTAGGTATAATCGTACTAATATAGAATTGAAACGTGCGAAATAGACGAGGCGGTGAAACGTTGAGGCAGGTATAATCGTACTAATATAGAATTGAAACGCGGTTATCCTTATTCTTTAAGTGTGAATAAAGATGGTATAATCGTACTAATATAGAATTGAAACTAAACGTAAATGAATCGACCGACAACACGTTACAAGTGGTATAATCGTACTAATATAGAATTGAAACCAATTTACGGATTACGTCAAATGTTGATTTTACGAAGGTATAATCGTACTAATATAGAATTGAAACGCTATATAGAGAGCATGGCATGAAATGAGACTGGCGGGGTATAATCGTACTAATATAGAATTGAAACCGTAACAGGTAGGCATCATCACCCTCGCAACACTGGTATAATCGTACTAATATAGAATTGAAACGACAGATGCAAGATACATCATTTAAGAATCGTTTGGTATAATCGTACTAATATAGAATTGAAACAAACGGGGAAATCAAATCTGCGGTTGGCAATCGCATTGGTATAATCGTACTAATATAGAATTGAAACAAGTTACGCAGATGTTTCGGTTATAGAACTTCTTTCCAGGTATAATCGTACTAATATAGAATTGAAACACGGACGATGTTTTGCGTATGTTAATTGCGTAAAAGGTATAATCGTACTAATATAGAATTGAAACGTGGTGAAACCGTATTGGAGGAGGTTACAATAGTTTATGGTATAATCGTACTAATATAGAATTGAAACAACGTGCAAAGAATGAAAACATCAAGAAAGAAAACGGGTATAATCGTACTAATATAGAATTGAAACGCGATAGCCAACTCACGAGCCTCGAAAGTACAGGGTGGTATAATCGTACTAATATAGAATTGAAACTTATATTTTGCAGCAAGACGGATATTATCATCGTGGTATAATCGTACTAATATAGAATTGAAACAAACTGGAAAGTATTACCGCATTACCCAAAGTGGGGTATAATCGTACTAATATAGAATTGAAACAGGAAGAGCTGTCGGCATACCTTCAGGGAGAGGTGGGGGTATAATCGTACTAATATAGAATTGAAACTTCCGAGAATCTCAACCATCTGCTGGTCTTGCGCCGGGTATAATCGTACTAATATAGAATTGAAACCATTTCAATCCATGCTGCTGATTGGCAGCGAGGTGAGGTATAATCGTACTAATATAGAATTGAAACAAAGTTTCCTCGCTCGCGATGTCTGATGTCTGAGGGGTATAATCGTACTAATATAGAATTGAAACAAGTGGGTTCTTGACTATAGGCGACAGTTTTTTCAGAAGGTTTAATCGTACTAATATAGAATTGAAACGAGTATTCTGATAACGAGCTGACGCAGAGTTTAATTTAGGTATAATCGTACTAATATAGAATTGAAACGTTGTCAACCAGCTCATTGTTGAAGAAGTCTGAGCGGTATAATCGTACTAATATAGAATTGAAACCGAAAAGATGATGAAATAAGCCTTGAAAGATATGGTGGTATAATCGTACTAATATAGAATTGAAACCAAGGCTCTGCATGGTGTCGAGTGACGGCTTGAGGGGTATAATCGTACTAATATAGAATTGAAACTCCTACGTGCCACGGCTGCACATTCGTCGGGAGTGGCGGTATAATCGTACTAATATAGAATTGAAACTAGTTCTCGCCACCCACTACATCACCAGCATTGAGGTATAATCGTACTAATATAGAATTGAAACTTATCATTTCACATTCTTTCTGATCAAGACACAAGGGTATAATCGTACTAATATAGAATTGAAACTCACTGGCTTCCCCTTACATGGGTAGGAACCGTGAGGTATAATCGTACTAATATAGAATTGAAACTGGTTACACGGTCCTGCTGGTAGCGGTAAATCTAGGTATAATCGTACTAATATAGAATTGAAACAGACGAGAACGTGAAACATGAGGAAATCAAGCAAGGTATAATCGTACTAATATAGAATTGAAACGACTTCCATATCATTGCAGCCGACAACACGACAGGGGTATAATCGTACTAATATAGAATTGAAACGCGAGTTCTGAGATAACTTGTTTCACTTGCTTTGGGTATAATCGTACTAATATAGAATTGAAACGCGAGTTCTGAGATAACTTGTTTCACTTGCTTTGGGTATAATCGTACTAATATAGAATTGAAACGCGAGTTCTGAGATAACTTGTTTCACTTGCTTTGGGTATAATCGTACTAATATAGAATTGAAACGCGAGTTCTGAGATAACTTGTTTCACTTGCTT